>SDBT01005085.1_pt1 | contig 22177 bp, 20 predicted proteins | sample 2277101 | NCBI WGS metagenome assembly SDBT01 (sample SAMN10404973, study PRJNA504765) | marine sediment metagenome | isolation source: marine sediment core GS10_PC15, 103 cmbsf | place: Arctic Ocean: Southern Knipovich Ridge | collected 2010 | reverse complement strand
CTATTAGCCGCATGAGATGTGGGAATTCCATTGTGATAACTCCTCCACGATTAAGGGCTATTTTTAATCCAGCGACAAAGTCATTTATGTTGGGGACATGAGCCAACACATTATTACCAATCAGCAAATCCGCGGCTTTCCCCTCTTCCACCAGCTGCCTGGCCAGCCTTTCTCCAAAGAAATCCACTATCACGTCAACACCCTTTTCCCTGGCAGCTCCGGCGGTGTTCTCCGAAGGTTCAATCCCGATGCACGGAATATGCTTCTGTTGAAAATACTGAAGTAAATATCCGTCATTGCAGGCGATTTCAATGACCAGGGATAACGGGGTCAATCCCAGCTTTTCAATAATCATATCCACATAAGTCTTCGCGTGTTCCAGCCAGCTTTGGGAATAAGAAGAAAAATAAACGTAGTCTCCGCTGAAGATTTCTTCTGCTTTTTTATACTCCTGAACCTGGACAAGCCAACATTTATCGCATACGTATAGTTTTAATGGGTAGAAGGTTTCCGGCTCACTTAGTTGTTCTTCCGTGAGAAATGAATTTGAAGGCGGAGCATTGACCATATCGATGAATTCTTTTGTCAATTTATGCCGACAGAATCGACAGTTCATAGGATGATTCCCGGAAAATCCGAGGTCAGCAAAGAAAATTCGCGGTCTGTCTCCGAAATTTCCGCAACCTCCAGCGGCCATTGAATCCCTATCTTTGGGTCATCGCAGCGCAGGCCTGCTTGATGCAATGGGCTGTAAAAGCCGCTATGTAAATACAACATCTCACAATTTTCCTCGAGCGTTTGAAAACCATGAGCAATGCCCTGGGGAACATACAGCATTTTCATATTTTCCCCTGATAAAATCTCTCCATGCCACTTTAAAAAGGTCGGAGAGTTCTGCCTCAGGTCGACCATCACATCAAATACAGCTCCCCGTAAGCAACGAATCAATTTAATTTCAGCTTTAGGCAGACATTGATAGTGAATTCCGCGAATTGTACCTTTTTTGACTGTGAGCGAATAACTTATCTGGTCGATAGGCCTGCCATTATGAATCTTTCTCAATTCATTTTGACAAAAGAATCGGACGAATTTCCCCCGATGGTCTCGAAAGGGTTCTGTTTCGACAAGCCATGCCCCCTGAAATGGGGTCTGTGAGAATCTCATAATTCAGCCCAGTTATAATTCTTATGTTTAGCTGTCTGCACATATTGTGTCAATTGCTGTTCACTGATAACTTCCTGGCATTCGTAAAAATTACGATACCACACACCGGTCATTTCCAAAGCCTTATTAATATCCCAAACGGGGTTCCAGCCTAATTTTAAGCAAGCCTTCGAGCAGTCCAGCTGCAGCAACTTTGCTTCATGTGGATTTTGGCGTGAAGGCGACAGATGATAATCAACCCTGCTCCAGTGCTGTTTTAATTTTTGTACTACGGTTTCTACTTTTATATTTCCTTCTTCACCTGGACCGAAGTTCCATGCTTCAGCAAACCCGGTATCCCCTTTCATCAATTTTCGTCCCAGCATCAAATAACCTGACAGTGACTCAAGTACGTGCTGCCACGGACGGATTGAATCAGGGTTGCGAATAGAAACCTTTCTATTCCCGCTCGCAGCTCTGGCAATATCAGGAATTAAGCGGTCTTCCGCCCAATCACCGCCTCCGATGGCGTTACCAGCACGCGCACTTGCCAATAATATTGAATGATTATGACCGTACTCATCTATGGGGAAGAATGAATGTCTATAACTCGAGGTTACGAGTTCGGCACAGGCTTTGGAAGCACTGTAAGGGTCATATCCGCCCAACGCATCATTTTCACGATACCCCCGCAGCCATTCCCTGTTCTCATAGCACTTGTCACTGGTGACCACGACCACCGCTTTTACACTTGGAGACCGCCTGCAAGTTTCTAAAAGTTTGATAGTTCCCATAACATTGGTATCAAATGTATCAACCGGTTCCTGATATGACCTCCGAACGAGTGACTGGGCAGCCAAATGAAAAATAATTTCGGGTCGCTCTTTCCGGATAACATTATGCAGCTTGCCGTCATCGCGAATGTCGCCGGTTACTGATAAACAATCGATATGGAGCATATTTATATGGCTGGGTGACGTCGAAGGAGCTAAGGCATAGCCTGTGACTTTGGCACCCATTTGGGACAACCACAGCGCCAACCATGAGCCTTTAAACCCTGTATGACCTGTGATCAAAACCCTTTTGTTACTATAAGCTTGTTCGAAGGAATCCTTCATTCCCATACTTTCCACTCAGCCTGATTTTGTTCCCACATTTTATTAAGATAAATTTTATCTCGCAAAGTATCCATACACTTCCAGAAACCGAGGTGTTTATAAGCATACAATTCACCATCACTTGCTAGCTTTTCCAAAGGACCACGCTCAAAAACCGTCGCCGCACCTTCAGTAAGATAATCGAAGACCCGAGGCTGACAGACAAAAAAACCGCCGTTAATCCAGGCCTCATCGCCTTTGGGCTTTTCCATAAACCGCAGGATGCGTCCTTCCTCAGAAGGATCAACAGAACCGTATTGTCCTTCCACCTGCACCGTAGTCAAAGTAACTGCCTTCTTATGGGATTTGTGAAACTTTAACAGCGCATTTAAATCAACATTGGAGACTCCGTCTCCATAAGTCAGCATGAATCGTTTATTTCCTATGTAGGGACGTGCCCTCAAAATTCTCCCACCGGTCATTGTATCAATAGCTGTATCCAATAACGTAACTTTCCAAGGCTCGCTGGCACTGTTGTGCACTTCCGTCCTATTAGTAGATAACTCAATCGTAACATCACTTTGATGAAGGAAATAATTGGCAAAATACTCTTTGATACAATAACCTTTGTAGCCTAAAAGAACGATAAAATCATTAAACCCATAATGGGAATAATATTTCATTATGTGCCAAATGATAGGTTTGCCACCAATCTCAACCATGGGTTTGGGTTTATGGTCGGTTTCTTCACTTATCCTGGTCCCGTAGCCACCGGCAAGAATAACTACCGGAGTATCACCTTGTTGATTAGTCCCCATAAACTTTATCCCTCAAAAAGTCGTAAACCTGATTGTATAAAAGAACGGCACACTGATTCCATAATTCGTGTTTTTTCAAGTGTCAAGAACTAACCGTTATTTAATTGGCGGTCCTTTTAACCAGTCAAAATCAATCTCCGCAATCTTTCATTATGCTATCTGCTTTTTATTTCCTTGCCAAGCCTTCGCAGGAATGCAAGTTTTTCCTCTGTACGTTTACTAAATGCAGTTGATAGGGAGATCCGATTCATATCATCTCTTGTCAGTACTGGAAGCACTGAAATCCAGATGACCACCGATACCTTCAACAGGGACGTCACCTCGAATAAATGGAAATTGTCTAAAATCAACGTACTGCGTCCATGACCTATCACAAACAAAATGAGATAGCTCTTGTACCTGGTTCCTCATCTTCTCCACCTGCTGCCTATCTAAAAACTTAGCAGCTGCTTCCTTCCACATCCGATGTTCATTTACTTCATTCCATTCAAATATTTGATTGTCATCAAAACACGGACAGAAGTAGTATTTCGCACTATCCATCACACAAAAATGAAAGTATGCAACTATTTTTGATGCCTTTATCTGACTTTCGTTAAGTCGTGGCAACCGGTCGATACATCTTAGATAGGTTTCATACTCTACAGTATCGGCAGGTTCAATTGTGAATCCAAAACCACTATACGCACTTTCACCGCCCAGGATACACGGAATTCCCATGGCCGAATATTCCAGCCCCGCTGAGCCGACACACGTCAGTACTGCATCAGCTAAATATCGCAGCGACGATGCATTAAAATCTGCATTACTATCCAAAAAGCGAATGTGGTCAGATTTCACACTTTCAAAGATCGCTTTGAGATCGATATCCTTGGTAATATAATATCTCGAAGCAGGATGTTCCTTGAACATCCAGTTTACAGAATCCACTTCCTTGGCTATCTCCAGCGTGCGCAGAAACCAATGGTAGTAATCCTGAAAAATCATCGGCTTCTCAAAGTGGGAATGTGGATAATCATTGAAGGCATGGAGCATCACAAAAGCTGTTCGTTTCGTATGGTCCAGATTATATTCTTTACAGAATGACTGCCGGTCCGTAAATAACTTTTTATCCCGGTGGTAGGCAAGGTATACAGCTGGATGCTTTATCTCCTGGTTAAACCTGCGCTCAAGATATTCCTCAGTAAGTCTGAGGATGGTACCATCGTCTTTATCCATCATCACATTAAAGTACTTTAACTCGGGCTTGACAGGATAAATACCCCCATCCTTTAAGGTACGATGTTTTTTCAAAAGAATCTGATGTGACCCTAAGCGATTGATCACTTCAATTTTATTCTGCAGCAGATACCTGCTGAATATTGCACCTTGCAATCCAATGGTATGCGCAAATACAGATGTACGAATATCATATCTTTTGATGATATTTTTTATAAGTAGCCGTAAAAAATAGAACTCGCGCAGCACAAGCAACGTCCTGCTATCTATCTTATCTACAGTAGCATATCCCTTTGCAAGTACCTGGTCGTAGAACACGTCCCCAAAGCGTATACCATCAACTCGAAAGTCCAGCAATTCCTTCGGTGACCCAACAGACCGATACACCCTGGCCGCTGTCATTCGTGCCCGTATTCTCATTAACTTATAACGCCAGCTATCCAGGCAGATTAAACGTGCGTTTGGGTAGGACTTTAGGATAGATATAATCCTATAGGCAGAGGAGTTGACTATGAAGAGAAGTCTTAGATTTTTGGCCTGTGCCGTTATGGACGCAAATGATACATTACAAAGCTGGATGATTGGGTGTTTCTCTACGCGTACAAGAATGTATCCGTTGTTTTTCTTCGTCTTGCCCCCTTTGAAATAACTCCGCCAAAAGGCGGCATTCGCTTTCACAAAGTCCTGTTGCTCAGTGGATAAAGGCACCGGAACAATACGGCGATACAAATAGGTAAGAGCTCTATGTATACTTATCGAAAATTTACTATGAAATATCTTGTTGAGTTTCATATTTATTTTATATCCTTGTGAGCATTGAATTGTGTGATGTGTTCTATATGGTTTACTGGCCGGCAAAAAGTTTTGCTTATTTAGTATAGACAGACATTCAAGTATAATTCTTTCATATATACTTTGTCACAGCGTCTACCAAATGTCGGTGAGAGATAGACTCGGCTCATGGTTTATTTCCTCCCGCAATCACCTTGGCTAAAACGGGCAAGATATTCATCTCTTAATACCCCATACTCGATTACGTCCAGGTGACGCCCTGCTTTGTAGACAGCTTTTCTTCTTGTACCTTCCTTGAGCATACCTAAATATTCGGCGAGTTTTTGCATAGCTATATTGTTTTCAAAAGTCCCACAGGCAATACGATTGAGATTCAGAGCCAGGAAGCCGTGGCTGCAGATCAGCCTTGCAGATTCTTTTCCGTACCCTTTCTTCCAGCAAGATTTATCACCTATGATAATTGTCAGTTCAGCAGTTCTATTTACAAAGTTAATGCTGTCCAACGCTATATTGCCAATGTGTGCGTTGTCTTTAGACCGTACAATTGCAAGCACTAACTTATCTTTTCTGTTATTTACCTGTTGTACGTATGTGCGAGCTGCCGGTGTTGAATAGGAAAATATATGGTGTGAATTTCCCTTGCAAACATCCGTGTCGTTAAACCAGCTCGGATATGGACCATCACAGTCCTTCTCGGTCAGGCTCCTAAGATAAATGTTTTTGCCGACAAGAAACGGTATATCAGCCATGATTTTTCCTTTGCTACAAGAGTTCAGTCACGGTAGATCGAGATGATTTGGGAGTCTCACGAAGTGGAAGCCACATGAGACGATGCTGCTGGCGGTTCGGGTTACTTCGAGAAGTATTTCCGCCTGGGTGCTGTCGCGGCGGAAATTTCGCCAGGTATGTCTGTTGCGCCTGATGAAGGCGGCCTCGCTCCTTCTGTCTACGAGGGCCTTGAGGCTTTGGTAAGGTTTTCGGATCAAAGTTTTGACTGCTTCCATAGATTATTGTCCAAAGCTATAAGCTCACGGCTGATGCATGTAAGTAGTTGTACCCAAAATCATGCCGCAGTCCGTCGCGGATAGCGCGGTCGATGTAGGAAATGCTTTCCCTCGAGAATAATCTGCCGCGATTATCACGCACAACCACCCTTTTGTTATTAGCGATTAGACTGCTGGGTATTTTGGATATCATCCTTTCACGACTGCACAGACTCACCGCTGGCCGCAGGGCAGATTCAAAAACTTTTTAGCGGTTAATTTTATTATGGGCTTAACGCAATTGAATCTTCATCAGCTATTGCTTATTGTTCATAAGCCTTTTTTGCTTGCCCCGCCAGCTCACAACAAACCTTCAAAGTTGCAAGGGCTGTACGACCATTAGAACGAACCGGTTTTCCGGTTGAAATCGCCCCTATAATCTCCTGCAGAGCCCCAGCCATTGCCGACGACGGATCCAGCTTAAACGACGGATTACTTTGCGGACTCAGCCCCAACACTTGATATCCCTTATAAACCTGGTCAGGTTGACGTCGAAACCATTTGGTCTCTCGACCGGAGACCTTAACATTGACGCGGCCCAGTGTTCCCAGAATATCAATCTCAAAGATGCTGTATTCTCTTGCGTCCGCCCCGATAAGATAGACAGGGACATTGCCCACTAACAAACGTGCATCCACTGTAGGATCATCAGCAGTGAAGTCCACGTGGCTCCCGAAAACTTGCATTTCAGCAGGCAGTCCAAACCAGTCGAGGAGCAGATCAACAGCATAAGAGCCATTGTGACAAACGCCCTTTGTGTAATACACAACCACTTTCTGGATATTTCCCAACTCACCTTTCTGTAAAGCGCTCTTGATATGCTGAATTTCGGCATCCCAGCGCAGCCAGTAGTTAACAGCCAGGACCACACCCCTTTGTGTGTAGCCAGACACGATTGCCCCGGCATTTTTAACCTCAGTCATCAACGGTTTCTCACACCAGACAGCTTTGATGCTCGGGTATTCCAGGCACAATTCAAGCAGGTCTGCATGTGTATTGTCTGGCGTGCAAATACTCACAATGTCGGGTCCTATGGTGGACAGCATTGAGGCGGCATCCGTATAAACTGTCGGATTGCCCCAGCGTGCGCTGAATTCTCTTGCGCGCCGACTGTCAAGGTCGGCTACTGCTACCAGCTCGGTGGCAGACTGCAGCCGGTAGGCCTGAGCATGGGTGCCAACTTTCTCATCCTTTGTGTGCTTATCATATCCTCCTGCAATCTGGCCACAGCCAATAATAGCTGATTTCAATTTGTCTTCGCACATTCCAGAATCCTTTCGATAAACTCCACAGTTCTTTGCAAAGACCCAGAAGGAATAGCATCATCCCCATTAGCAGGGAGTATCTGCGGGCCGTCACGCAGGATATCCACAAGAGTGGACCTTAGTTTTTCTCTTGTCGCCACACAAGGCGTAATACCAGCCCGAATACTGGACAACTGGTCTATCTCTGCTGTCCGCGGTACGATAGACAGCGTAAGCTTACCAAGCAATACCGCTTCCAGCAGCAATGTGGTAGTCAAGCCGACAACAAGGTCGGCTACATAAATCAATTCGAGCGGGGAGCCACCACTGCTAATCAGGTCAAATTCATCCAGATATGCCATGTAATCATCTGGACTGTCTTTTGGGTGAAGCCGCAATACCAGGTAGGGGCGAGGTCTTACAAGCTGAACGGCACCCAGAAACTCTTCCAGCACAACCTCGGTTCGCCCATTACTGGTTCCTCTGCCGGTAAGTGTGTATTCAACTGAGCATCCGGGTTGTGGCTGTGTGAGCTTGGCTGAGCCTTCGGTTGTAAAAATCACCACTTTCTGACCTTCAGGTGATTTTGGTAGCACACGCCGCTTAAGAACATTTCGATTTTCCTGTTCCAATCGTGCTCTAATCGCACGCACGTAGTCATAATGCGGGTGACCACAGACAACTGTGTACTGAGCTGGGTAGCCTAACGAGGTATAGACATCCTTCGTCCATTTGTCTACCACAAGCAACCAATCAGGCGCATAGGCGAACGGATTGTCACTTCGGCCGCGAAAGCGATAACTGGCATTCATCGGAGCATCCACTACGGCAATGCTCTCAATACCAGCGGAGCGAGCTTCGGCTACCAGCGCTAATCCTAACGTGTCTGGATTCCCTGCTGTACCTACGACTAACAAACGCGGCCCTGCCGAGGCCAGAATCCGATCCGCGGTTGTTGGGTGTTGTACAATGTCGGAACGCACTCCAAGGTCAAGCAGGTGCTGCTTCGCATGCCCATCGGCCAACAATCTTACCGACCAGCCCCGCTCAGCCAGCGCAGCTGGGAGTTGCGACAAACAGTTCGCCGCACCGGGGTCTTCTACAAAAATCAAAACGTCTGTACTCTGCATCACTTATTCACGTTAACAGACAAGCTTAGGAATACTACCGGCCTCGCAACTTTAGCTCTTCTAAATTACTCCAAACCTTCCGGAACGCCTCGATGATCAACTTGGTTTCCTCATCAATGTATCTATAAAGGCACATCCCAATGCCAATATATCGACTATCCCGCAATTTTTCCGCAACCGGGCATATCCCCTTTTGATATGAAACATCTCCCTTATAGAACTCAGCGCTCCAGGGAAAACCCTTTGTTCCATATGCGATTTTGTTCTGATACATTGGAAGCAGATGCAAATTGGCGTAAGCTCCTGATGCAGGGACTCCCTCTGTCTGAAGTGCCTTTACAATTAAATCCCGCCGAACCCCAGTTGCTCCCTCATCATACAACAGTGTGTAGGTGTAGTAGACATGGGTACAATCAGATTTAACAACGGGTATTCGGAGTCCTTTCAGAACCTTGAGTCCATCTGACAACCGAGCAGCAACGGCAACTCTCTCACCAACTAAAGATTTGAGCTTCTTCAACTGCTCAATCCCAATTGCAGCCTGAATCTCAGTTAGCCGGAAGTTAAACCCGACCATATTCGACAGGTCGGTAACGCCCTTATCCCCCACCACCGCCTCGGCATGGTTGCGAATAAGCTGCATGCGCTCTGCCAGTTTAGAGTCGTTCGTCACGCAAACTCCACCTTCTCCCGTATGAATGTGTTTATGATAGTTCAGACTGAATACTCCTATGTCTGCAATCGTACCGGCATATCTGCCTTTATATGAGGCTCCCGGCGACTGAGCACAATCCTCAATCACTTTAAGATTGTGTTTTCCCGCGATAGCCATTATGGCGTCAAGGTCGGCTGTATGTCCAAAAATATCTGTAACCATAATAGCTTTTGTATATGGCGTGATGTTTTTTTCAATCGACACAGGGTCGAGATTGAACGTATCTTCCTCAATGTCGGCAAACACAGGGATAGCATTCCAGTGTAAAATGGAAGCAGCTGAGGCACACATGGTCCAGGGGCTGACAATTACCTCATCCCCCGGCTCTACCCCAATGGCCCCAACGGCAGCAATTAACCCGGAAGTATTGGAGTTAACTGTTACCGCATGTTTGACATCGAAATACCTCTCCCACGCCCTTTCAAGCTCCTGAACTTTTTGCCCACCATAAAAGCTGGCTCCACGGAAATTAGGATTCCAACTGCCCAAGAACGGAGACAGAAAGCCTGTTTGAACAACGGCCTTGGCTGCCTCAACTTCCTCTTCCCCGATAGGGTTATATCGCGGAAAATCCTCGGTAATAGTTTTAGGACCTCCGAAAAGGGCCAATTCGCTCATCGTTATTCCTTTTCCCATGTGGGAATCACCGTACGCCTAACATCTTTGTTTATAGTGACCCATTCTGGTTTTGACTTCAACAGTTCGATCACTTCTCTGCAGCTAAAATATGGATTGGCATCTCCAAAGTGCTCGATGATTTTCTTCAACAGTTCGTAGTCTTTTGGCTCATCCAGGGTCAAACCCAGTTTAGGCCAGTAAAGGTCAGGAGATGCAATCAGGTAAATGTGGGAAAACAATTCTGGGTGATTACATATGTACAGGGCAACGTGCTCGTGATCTAACGGCTCCCTGGTCATTGCTGCTGAACGCTTGAGCGTTTCCAGGCGAAAGACCAAACTCGCCATGCCGACTGGATAACCACAGCCGAGTGGATCGCCAGGAATGAACCCATTGCTTAGAAAGTCACAAGAATTATGCAAAAACATCTGTATGCTTTGCTCTATGAGCAAGGGGTCAATAATAGGGCAATCTCCTGTTACCCCCACAATAATATCAGCATCAACTGACTCAGCAGCACCAATTACTCTAAGCAACACATCCTCCTCACTGCCGCGAAACCAAGCAATGCCTTGTTGCTGAGCAAATTCAACCAGACAATCATCAGTTTGGTTTATTGTGGTGGCAAGAACTATTTCCTGGATTGATTTGACCTGCTTTAACCGACTAACCAAGTGCTCCAGCATCGGCTTACCGTTTGCCGGCAACATCACCTTCCCGGGCAGCCGGGAAGACGTCATCCTTGCTTCAATCGTAACAACAACTTTCGAGTGTCCTTTTTCCATTTCCTTTATTGTTTTTGCCCGTGCCGGAATACAACCAATAACTTACAAAGCTTTGGCACCTGTTATTATGATGCAATTAAATCCCAACTTAGCGGGGTTCCTTTTTTAATACCCCGTTTTGCTTTCTTACCTAAAATCGTCGCTATATATTTTGGCTTAAGGCCGTATGAAGGCCTGATAGACCTTACGTTTTTCTGAGAAAGAGCCTCTCCTTTTTTAATATCTTCAACAGCAAACAAAGAACGCCGGGCAACTTTGCATTCCCGCTCTCCCTTAGTCAATCCGTAATGAACCTTACCTAAAGCCTCCTCTGCAATTCTTACATTTGTCACCAGCTCTTTTAACTCTTCCGGCTCTATTGAAAAAGAGTTGGTATTTAATATTAATGGCAATGCATTGTGCGCTCACCGAAAAAAACTATACAAAGTATTACAACACTACGCTGAAGTGGCTTTATCTTAGACCAAATTTTCAGGTATGAGATCTTTGTATTTTTCATACATGGTTTTTGATCTTATATCATTTTTCAAAATTTCCTTGATTTTCACCAAAACATCATTAGCCTCTTTTGCATTTCCTTTCCTTTTGTACGCTAAATGAATACCATATAATCCAAAAACATGAAATGGGTAAATCTTAACAATGTTTCTGAAAAGAGATATTGCCCGGTCATAATTGCCGTTGCGCAAATTGATGTTGTTTACAAAGTTGATGTCGAGATTTAGCCTATATGTGTATTCATTAAGCTGCACGGCTGAAATATCATTTGTATCAAACGTCCTTTCACCGAAACCTGTTGAGGACCACATATAAACATCCTCTTTGATATAACCCTTCTCGAGGAATTGTTCATATAATTCTGTTCCAATAAGGGGTGCCGCTATCATAATGGTGTACCAGTCTGAACCGAGAGTTCTAATATAATCGGCTGTTTCTTCCATAAGTTCTTTAGTTTCACCTGCAAATCCAAAAATGACATGACATTGTGTTGTAATCCCTTTTCTCCGACAAAGTAGCATGAGTTCTTTTGCTTTCCTGAGATCAACGTTCTTTTTAATTATTCTTTTTTGAACATACTCAGAACCAGACTCTAGGGGCAATCTGAGCATCTTGGTTCCCACGTCAATCATTGAACCAAGAATTTCTTCGTCCATTGAATTTATATTTACCCCATTTGGAAATTGCATTTCTATATCGGGAATATCAAGATGTTTGATTCCCCTTAATATTTTTAGGGCCCACTGTTTATTATCAGTAAAAAAATCATCGGTGGGTGTGAAAAGAGAAATACCATAGCGTTTATTCAGCAGTTTGATTTCTTCAAAGACCTTTTCAGCTGATCTATACCTGACCTTACGCCCGTGTACCGTATGGGCAGAACAATAGGTACACTTATGGGGACAGCCCCTCGTTGTTATCACGGTGGCTGACTTTGCGACAGAACCAGCAAGATTTATTGTAAACCCACCCCTGGCATAAGCCTCCATGTCAATTAATTCCCAATCTGGAAAGGGAAGAATATCTAAATCTTCTGCCCCATCAGCTAACAATAATGGTTGGGACATTTTGATATTGCTTTTATCATAAACACCCCTAACTGAGATCTGTTCATTACTAGCATACTGCTTCACCATTTTTGATAAAGCAATCTCTCCTTCACCTAAGACGACATAATTTATGCTTTCATACTTCAACAGATATTTTGGGCAGTTAGTAGCGTGTATTCCGCCTACGACTGTTAATGCTTTTGGCCAGACCTCTTTAAGAATTTTCAATACTAACTCAAAAAAACGATAAGAGGCGGAAAACATAAGTGATATTGCAATAATATCCGGTTTTGAGTCTGCGTGTCTCATCGTCTCCTCTTTTGCAAATTCATCTATGTTTGAATAACTAGTTGACTTGTCAAATCGCCAGGAAAAATCGAGTAATTCAATTTTCCCAACATCATTGTAAGCCTTCAAATAGGATGAAAGATAGAGGATTCCCATTGGCATGGCGAACGTTACTTGGTGTAAAAATGAACCTTTTAATACTTGCTCAATATAACTGTAAGGTAAGGGTAATAAATTCACAAACAAAATATTAGGCTTCATTGTATCCTCTCATTCGTTTTTTAAATTTGCGCTTTGTTTTACTTTATGTAAAGTCTACCAATTCATGATCGTTTCTAAGTGTTTTTCTCGACGTTTAACAAATTCAACCATCATATATCCAACAGATTATACCTTACTGTTATTTATGGTAGAGCCGGTATATTTCAATTCCATGATTTTCCAAATAAGATATCTGCTTATAAATAATATCTTCACTAGCTTCTGATGAAATAAGAATCGAATCTATCGTTTTTTTGATTTCATCGGGTTTTCCACAAAATTTTTCTATCTTATAACCAAATAACTGACTCCCATGTTTTTTGGGGTCATTGTCAAAGATGCAGGCAATTTCTGATTGCTTCAGCGCTTTGGCACTTGTTATTATGATACACTTAAATCCCAGCTTAATGGAGTCCCTTTTTTAATATCCCGTTTTGCCTTCTTACCTAAAATCGTCGCTATATTTTTTGGCTTAAGGCCGTATGCGGGCCTAATAGATTTCACATTTTCTTCCGTAAAGGACTCGCCCTGCTTGATATCTTCAACGGCAAATAAAGAACGCCTGGCAACTTTGCATTCCCGCTCTCCCTTAGTCAATCCGTAATGAACCTTGCCCAAAGCCTCCTCTGCAATTCTTATATTCTCCACCAGCTCCTTAAGTTCTTTGGGCTCTATCGAAAAGAAATTGTCCGCCGTCTCAATTTCTCTCGATAAAGTAAAATGCTTCTCAATTACCTTCGCCCCTAAAGAAACTGCAGCGATTGATACTCCTATCCCTAACGTATGATCAGATAGACCAATCGGACAATTAAATCTTTTCTTCATATGGGGAATTGTCCTTAAATTCATCTCTTCCGGTTTTGCCGGATAACTGCTTACACATTTTAATAAAATTATATCTCTTGCACCTGCTTTCTTTGCAGTATTGACCGCTTCCTGAATCTCGTCAATATCAGCCATGCCGGTGGACATTATTAAAGGCTTTTCCGTCTTTGCAGCGTACTCTATCAATGGCAGATCCACTAACTCAGGCGAAGCAATCTTGTGAATAGGGACATCCAATTCCTCTAGAAAATCAACGGCGGTTTTATCAAAAGCAGTGGCAAAAAACAGAATGCCTAAATCGTCAGCAACTTTTTTAAGTTTCTTAAACCACTTCCACGGAGTATGGGCTTTCTTGTAAAGCTCATATAGTGTTTGCCCCCCCCATTGTGGATGCTTAATCCGAAAGTATTTATTGTCAGCATTTATGGTCATAGTATCCGGCGTATAGGCCTGGAACTTGACGGCATCAGCACCACATTCTTTCGCTTCTCTTATCAATCTCACCGCCCGGTCAAAATCCTGCCCATGATTAGCAGAAATTTCAGCTATGATAAAAACATTTTTTTTATCTATAACATTTATCATGTGGGAAATACCTGATTAGTCGAGTTTTTGCCGCCTTATAATCGGAGGGAAAAATGGTCAGCGTGACAATACCGTCTTTACATTCCCCCTCGTGATAGCCTAGCTGCTGATTAAACCGGCGAGCGCGGTAACTGTCCTCCCGTATGAGCATTTGGACACGTGAAACCGACAGGTATTCAAAGATAATATACAGCTGCATCATCGCCATGGCATAGCCTAATAATCCGTGTCTGACCGGCGAATCCCCCACATAGAGCCCACCATGTACCTGCTCCTGCGACTCAAGCGGACCATTACCCTTGATATTCACATAGCCGGTGCGCACTCCTTCCCTCCACACCACCCAATGTGCCTGGTCGGCCCGGCCTTTAATCTGCTCATACCAGAGCCGTTGCCGACGGGGGGTAATGTAAGAGGTATCCAGCATATACCGGCGTATCTCGGGACTGTTTCGCCACCGTCGCAAACTGGGCAGATCACGAGGGGTCACGGGACGCAACTCGATGCCATATCCCTCAAAGACTGTATCCGAAACAGGCCTCTTTTTATTCAACGGCGCTCACAATCCTTTCCGCTATCTGCTTCGCTGTCAGTCCGTGCTTTTCCAGCAGATCCCTGTACTCACCGGCTTTGCCAAATTTGTCAGGCAGGCCGATGAATATCTGAGGAGGAGACTTTTTCAAGCCCGCCTTATATTCAGCTACAGCACTGCCAAGCCCACCAATAATACTGTGTTCTTCAACAGTTACAATTAGCTTCGACGATTCACAGGCTTGTTCAATAACCGAAGTGTCAAGTGGCTTTAATGTATGCATATTTATGACTGTTGCGGATATACCTTGTTCATACAATATTTTTGCGGCCTCAAGGGATTCATAGACCATTGTTCCTGCTGCAACTATTGTTATATCGCTGCCCTGGCGCAGGGTAATTGCTTTTCCTATCTCAAAGTTGTAGTCATCTTTGTAGACTGGAGGGTTTTTTAGGCCGCCTGTCAAACGAATATAAACCGATTCTTTATGATGGATAGCTGCAAGAGTAGCTTTTACCGTCTCACCGCAATCAGCTGGAGAAACTACAGTTATTCCGGGTATTGACCGCATAATACCAACATCCTCAATACAACAGTGAGTATATCCAAGCGTACCAAACGCTATACCGCTGCCAACTCCAACCATGCAAACATTCTGGCTCATATATCCGAGGTTAACTCTAATTTGCTCACAGCAACGCATGGTTTGAAAAGGAGCGATTGTAGTAGTTATCACCTTAAACCCCTCGCTTGCAAGGCCTGTTGCAATTCCCATCATGTTCTGCTCTGCAATTCCAACATCCAGGAACTTATCAGGAAATGTTTTTTTAAACCGCACTAACCCCGCAGATGTTGAAAGATCCGCTGTTAACACCATGAGCTCATCAATTTTATTTCCTAACTCTAATGTTGCAATCCCAAAAGTGGCTCGGGAGCCTATCCTTGACCACATCTTCATACTTGCTTCATTTATAATCATCTTAAACGCCATCCGAGGTTTTGTTTAGCTCAGCAATCGCCGTTTCATACTGTGATTTGCCAAGTGCTGCATGATGCCATGCAGCATTGTTTTCAGCAAAAGAAACACCTTTACCCTTGATAGTAGTTGCAACTATGACAACTGGCACCTCGGGTATATTTACTCTATTGAAGGCATCGTATAATTCACCAACATTATGGCCGTCAACCTCTACAGCATCCCATCCGAAACTGCGCCATTTGAGAGTCAAATCTCCAACACTCATTATCTCGCTGTTGGGCCCGCCTAACTGAAAATTGTTTTTATCAATGATTACAGTTAAATTATCAAGTTTATATTGGGAAGCAGCCATGGCTGCTTCCCAGACAGAACCTTCATTGCATTCGCCGTCCCCTATAAGTATATATACTTTGTATTTATTGTTCCTTTTCCTGCCGGCGAGGGCAACGCCTATGCCAAGAGAAAGTCCCATTCCCAGACTGCCGTTTGAAAATTCTATTCCCTTTTCTCTATTGATGACCGGATGCCCGACAAGATAGCTTCCTGTTTTTCCAAATGTTGGCAAATCTTCTACAGGCACAAACCCGGCTTCGGCAAGTGCTGCATAGTATCCGAGTACTCCATGCCCTTTACTAAGGATAAACCTGTCGCGTTGGCTCCACTTGGGATTATTTCGGTCATATTTCATAATTGCACCATATAGGGTTGCAATAATTTCAATGATTGAAAACCCTGAACCAAAATGCGAACTATTTTCTCCCGCTGCCAAAGCCATATCAAGGGCATTCTTTCTCATCCGTCTTGACATCTGCTCTATTTTCTGAATAATCTGTTCGCGACTTTCCAATTTACATGCCTCCATCCACACGTAAAACTTGCCCCGTTATGTAAGATGACGAGTCAGAAGATAAAAACAATACTGCATCTGCAATTTCCGAAGGCTCCCCAACCCTCTTCAGGCAAGTTCTCTGCAAAGTGTTTGCTAAAACATCTTCCGGGGTACTCTCTCTCATCATATCTGTTTCTATAAGTCCCGGAGCAATTGCGTTTACTCTAATATTGTATTTTGCCAACTCTCTTGCCATTACTTTTGTAGAAGCTATCACAGCTGCTTTACTAGCTGCATAAGCTATTCGTCCCTCGTTGCAATCAATCCCTGCGCTGGATGAAATATTAATTATACTGCCGCTTTTTTGACGAGTCATAATTCTTACTATATATTGCGTCAGGAGCATTTGGGAAAAGAAATTTATTTCAAAAACCTCTTTCATTTTATCTATAGATGTCATCTGAAACAGTGCGGTGTAAATAATACCTGCATTATTTACAAGGACATCGACAGGTTGCTTTGCTGATGTTATAGTTTTTACTCCTGCTTTCACCTGCTCAACATCTACAAGGTCAAAGTATACCGGCGAGATGGTTACGCTTGTTTCTTTTGCAAGATTTGCTATATAATCTGTAAATCTATCATCCGGCTTGCGAATACAAGCCCAAATATTTGCACCATTCTTGGCGAATACTTCCAGTATAGCCTTTCCTATGCCTCGGTTTGAGCCAGTCAAAACTGCTGTCTTTCCTTTTAGCAGCAATTGCATCATCTCCTCCTTTTCACTCCGTCGGTGCATACTTAATACTCTTGAACTAGGCGATCGCCGTGAATATCTTGTGTGCTATTTGTTCCTTTTTCAAGCCGATTTCTTCCAATTGGCTTGATATTTCCTCAAAACTGCTTGTTGGCTGAATGCTTACGATCACAAAAATATCAGATAACTTGTCCCTTGGCTTAAAAGATAAAATAGAAGGAGTGCTTACATCCAAACCTAAAATCAAGGTACCCTCCAATATTTTTTTGTTATCTAAGAATCCTTTTACATGATATCCTTCATTTAGTAATATTCTCGCTGTTGACCTTCCAGATAAGGCCGCACAAAAAACATATAACTCCTTGTATGTCTTGTTTTTCATTAGAGAAATTGTCTCTTCAGTGATAAATGCTCTGTGTAATAAAAGACCATAATATGCCCCAAAGGTTTTAATGAAGAAATAGATATCGTTGTCATGGGAGATATTTTCAAGAATTTTAAGATTATCAATGTTTTTTTCAATTAATTTTGCAAGCTCATAAATTTCTTTGCGATTGAGCATAAATAGGTGTGTACAAAAATACATAAAAGCTAATTTGATTCTTGAATACACAAACTCTTTTCTTACATCTGACAGACGATTATTTTTTACAAATTTGCACATTTCATTTATAATTTCTAAACAAGCGATACTTCGGCTATAATCTGTTGAACGGCTGAGGTATGGTTTGGGTGTTACTCTGTGCCAATAAAAGCCCCCGTTATAAAAAGAAAATTTTCTACTTAGGCATAAGAGCCTAGCGACATATTCCTCATCCTCATGAGGATAGACGTTCATAAAATAAAGGTCGTTTTTAATAATGAAATTACGGTTAATGACATAACGCCAGCAATAACCTATGAAGAAACTTAAATTGTTTATATGTGCTATTACATCATCGGGATCATTGACATTAACGACAGCACTGTCAATAAAGCCCCCATCATTAGATCTATTATGGTTTCCTATGATTACATCCGTCTCCGTTTTTTCTTCAATCAGTTTTGCGATACCATTAAGACACCCATCAAATAAACAATCATCACTATCTAAAAAAATAATATATTTACCGCATGCTGCATCTATCCCGCTATTTCTGCTGGCCGAAACGCCAGAGTTTTTTTCATGTTGGATTACTTTTATGAGTTCATTCTGTTCACCAAAAGAATCGCAGATTTCACCACTTTTGTCAGTTGAACAGTCATCTACCAGAATAATTTCCAAGCTTTTAAAATCTTGTTTTAGAACGCTTTGAACGCATCCAATAAGATATTTCTCTGAATCGTATACGGGGACAATAACACTAAATAAAGGCGGCATAAAAGTATCTCCTTAGGCCGGTTGATTTGTGAAACTACCGGAATTACACATTTAACGGCAACGGATCTTTAATTTGTACACCAGGGGTAGCTTTAGCACAACTATAATCTCTACCATTACAATAATAACAGGCAGATATATACTGTTTGTCATTGTAAAAGTGTTTTATCTTGGTTTTTAAGCCATCAATGCCTGAATTTTCGTCAGAAAAGTCTACGACATCATCATCGTTAAAGGGAATTGCGTTAAGATTTGTTGCATGGGCGGAAAAAGGACATCTATATAATTTTCCGTGCAACAAGGTTATCGTATCATTTGTGCAACAGTCCATAAACATACGTGTAAGTTCGCTCCTTGTTCTTTGATGATACTGTATGCCTGTGTTAGTCCATTCACCAATAGACCTTTTGAAATACCTTATGTTATTAGCCTTAAGTACTTCAATCAGTTCATCGTATTTTTTTGAAATATCACCGTAATTTGTAATATCAACTGTAACCTTATTATTTTTAAGACATAACAAATTTTCGCCTTCTGGAATGATTGTGCCATTGGTATAGACAACTACATTATCAGCGTTCTTGTATGTTACAAGTTCATTTACAATTTTATGCAATTGTCTATTCATAAACACCTCCCCACCAAGCACTCTGAGTTCATAGAGCCAGTCAATACACTCCATAAATTTATAAACGGATTTAAAAAGCAAACTTAAGTCGCAGTGCTTTGGCTTGACATAATATTGCATCAGGTTAGCGCAATCTCTGCATTTGAGAGAACAGCGTTCTGTAACAACAATATCTATAGATATTAAATTAAGAATACCGGAGGCAATATTATCTGTTTTAAGACATGCATTTTTGTGAAACGCTATTAGTCTTTGAATTTCCAAAGGATGCATATCCAAAGCCGCTGTGGAAAAATCTGTATTTTCAAAAAGAACCATGCAATTGTATATGTTTATAAAATTCATTTGTTCAAGTAGGGATAAAACTGAAGTTATATAGTCGATACATATAAAAATATGTGCATCAGGACTCAGCTTAGCCAGTTCCTTGGGGGAAATGGTTTTAACACCACAATGAAGTTTCCCCTGCTTTCGTTCATCACTGTCACAAAAGCAATCGACCTGAATATCAAGCGTTTTTAGAGCATACAGAGCTAACTTGCCAAGTTCTCCAGCGCCAAACAGTACGACAGTCGCAGAGTTTGATTTTATTATACGGGTTATATTGTTAATAGTATAATCTTTCATCATTCATTTCTTTCCGAGGTGGACCTCCTGGTAAATACGGTTACATCACTAATAATTACACGAAATCTTCTTCTGTAAATTCTACAAAAATGCGATCCCGGGAATCTTTTTGAGTACCTCGGCATCTGGAAGGCGCTTATTATTAGCAAGTGTCTGTTTAAGGATATCAGCAAGGGTTATTTCGCCCTCGCCTATAACAACAATATTAATATTTTTATCCTGCAAAAGGTCAGCATAAGATGCAGTGGGATACGGCCCGCCCGCGATTATCGGTACTGAAATCCCGCGCTTCCGGATATAGTCAATTGCTTCGTGAAGGAAATCCTTATAATAGGTCATAGTACGAATACCAATAATATCCGGACTAAAAGCCTTGATAAGATTGCATAGCTCTTCATAGCTGTCGAAATCAATACGGCATTTGCATATCCTTCCTTCAACCCGGTCTCCAAACTCTTGATTTACATAACTCAACAGGGCCATCAATCCAATAGGGGACTCCATCACCTTATATTCACGAGTATCAATCCTATTGGTAAAGTAGGTTGTTAAGTCGATCAAGATTAATCTCAGTGCATCTTCCCCTTTTTTTGTGGACGGGAATTTTTCTCTGATACGAGTTTTTAAATCGGGGATTCTAAATTGGCTTTCGTCTAAACATGTTCTGGGACCCAGCTCAGAGCGGTCGATATTGACGAAATCTAACAAGTCATTCAGCGATTTGATTCTTGTTGGGAAATACTTGTTATACTTTTGGTTAAGCTCGTCTTCGCTAAAATGTTCCATTTGGTATGGCAAAACATGCAGTAGTCGTTCTTTGTTAAGTACGTAGTCTTTGAAAAACATCATTCTAACACGCTTAGTAAAATCCGGAGAAAATGGGAGTGCAGGGGAAGTTTCTGCGTAATAAGACATGCCCTGAGCCTGCTCAATGGCCTCTTTTGAAGTACCATGTTCGAGTGCAAACTGCTCCAGTTCAGTGCCTGGAAAGATCACCACATTAAAAAGATAGGGGAAATGGAGCCATTTTATACTTTTAATAAAATCCAATGTCATCAATGCTTCCTCTTCTGTCTCGGTAGGGAAACCGTGCATCGCATTAAGCTGAAGCATAACGAATGGATATTTTTCTGTGATGTATTGAATATTTTCGTGTAGTTTTTCAATGTTCAGATTTTTACGCATCAGTCTCTGTAAACGGGGTGATGCCGATTCCAGAGAAAGTTGAAGCATGATTGTCCCTGCCTCAACCATAAGATCGATTATGTCTCTGCTTAGAAGATCTCCTCTTAGGCCGGTGGAAAAACAGAACTTGAGATCAAGTCGGTGTCTTAAAACAAGTTTAAAAAAAGCTATAAAGTCTTTTTTGTTAACGTTAAAGATATCATCTATGAATTCAATGCGCTTGACACCGATATCAGCTAAAAGCCTTACTTCGTTGAAAAGGTGTTTAACTGATCGACGGCAATGGTTCCTATATGTTTTATATACATCGCAATAAAAACATTTATAGGGGCATCCCCTTGTGGGCTGAATCGCCATTTGGTATTTTACCCCTGCATGCCCAATAAATTGGTGGTATTTATCATAATCAATAAGCGACCGATCTATTATTGGTAAAATATCAAGATTTTTGATCTGTGGCCTTGAATTAGTTTTATGAACTTTCATCTTGTTTTTTAGTCGGGACTCTGTACTCATTCAACACCTCCGGTATCACAATGGTAAAATCTGCCCTGCAGGCAATCTCTCCGTTAACCGAACCTGTTCCGGAACAGTTGCCCAGGCCCCGTTTCCAGGAAAGCAGTTTTGTCTCAATATCCAATCGATCACCCGCCACAATTTTTCTTGACAATTTTATATTATTTGCAGAAATTAGATAAACGACCTTGCCTTTGTTGCCGGGCAATGTCAAAACAGTCAATGCGCACATCTGCACAAGCGCCTCTATTTGCAGCATACCCGGCATATTAGGGTCTCCCGGCCAGTGGCATTCAAAAAACCAATCTTTTTCTGTTAAATCCTTATACCCCTTAGCGCTGACACCGGGAATTACTTCCAAAGCCTCATCAATAAGGAGATACGGGTCGCGATTCTGCTGATATTCTTGAATGCCCTTTCTATCCAGTCTAAGGCTTTCCATATGTCAATTTCCCCTTGGTCAAATCATTGCACATCGATAATCCTTGATAAACTTCCCACAATATCATACCCATCCCATATAAGCCCGATGTCAAGCGCCTTGCCTACCGGCACAATGCGATCTATGCCTGACAGGCGGTTCTTAAGGACAAAGTCGAGGAGCTCGGATTTGTCCACTCCGAAATAAGTCAGGGTCTGATATTTAGTGTTGATG
>SDBT01005084.1_pt1 | contig 22178 bp, 22 predicted proteins | sample 2277101 | NCBI WGS metagenome assembly SDBT01 (sample SAMN10404973, study PRJNA504765) | marine sediment metagenome | isolation source: marine sediment core GS10_PC15, 103 cmbsf | place: Arctic Ocean: Southern Knipovich Ridge | collected 2010 | reverse complement strand
AATATAACGTCGAAATTTTTAAGAAAAACAGGGAATGCCAAAACAAGGACAGCTAGAATAATTGGTAGTGATATTTCCGCAATCATTGTTTGGATTATATCTTAACCTCAATTACGTCACCATCTTTGATGATATATTCTTTTCCTTCAATGCGCATTTTACCGAGCTCTCTAGCTCGGGCTTCTGATCCGGCTGCTATGAGTTCATCGTAATGAATTACGTTGGCCTTAATAAACTTTTCTTGGAAATCTGTATGGATAACACTTACCGCTTCTGGTATCTTTGTGTTTCTTTTTGTTGTCCAGGCTCTGGATTCATCCTTTCCTGTTGTGAGAAATGTTATGAGGTTCAGAGCGTCATAACCAACTTTCGCCAATCTATCTAGGCCGCTCTGTTCGAGGCCTAGGTCTTTTAGGTATTCTTCCTGTTCTTCGGGATCGAATTCTGAAAGAGTATGCTCCGTTTTGGCTGAAAGGACTATGTAATCATCACCAACAACTTCTTTGAGCTTGCCTTCTGGCTGCCATTGGTCTCTTATCTGCTCTTCGGAAACATTAAAAACGTATATAAATTTTTTTGCTGTCAAAAGATTTAATCCCTTAGCAAATTCCTTTTCATCTTCGTCTGAGTTGAGCGAGGAGATAACTTTTTCGTTATTCAATGCTTCTTGGAATTTTTTAAGCATCTTCATTTCTTTCTCTGCATCTTTGCCTCCTGTCTTCAATGATTTCTCGGTCTTCTCAATCCTTTTTTCTATTGTCTCAAGGTCGGCCATTATTAACTCGGCGTTAATAACGCCGATGTCATTTTCAGGATCGATTTCTCCATGAACATGGTGAACATTTTTGTCTTCGAAAGCTCTAACTACTTCTGCGATTAAATCAGTCTCCCGAATATTGGATAAGAATTTGTTACCCAAACCTTCTCCTTGAGCTGCGCCCTTAACCAGGCCGGCGATATCGGTAAACTCAATTGTGGCCGGTACAGTCTTTTCTGAATTGGAAAATTGAGTCAGTTTTTCTAATCTTTCGTCAGGCACATTAACAATCCCCACATTGGGGTCAATTGTTGTGAATGGATAGTTCTGTATATCCGTTTGTTTTTTTGTAATGGCCGTAAACAACGTTGATTTACCAACATTGGGAAGACCAACTATTCCTATAGATAACATAATAAAATCAGGTATTAGCATACCACCAGAATTGACAAGAGTAAATGCTGGAGCTAACTTTAACTCATGGGGAGGGAGGATAAAAAACAAGAAGAAGCGCTATCTCAAATATATAGCGATTTAGACTGTCCCTACTGTGTACATCAGAACCTGTTGCTGCCCGGAGGAAAGAGGGGTATTAGAAAGAAAAAGCTTACTCTGAGAACTGTTCAAATGGAATGTCGTGATTGCGGAGTAGAGTGGTCTCTTTCCTGGCCTGAATTAAGGACAGCCCTGTTTAAGTCTGCGAGAGCCAAAGGGAAAAAGAATAAAAAATATCTTAAAGAAGTAAATAAAAAATTTTCCGAGATCGTTGGGGGTTTTGTGAGGATCAAGAAAAAGTCTTCGAAAGAATAATTTTTTGTCGGCATAAATGATACAATAAGGAGGAACATGCCGGATATAAAAGATAATATTTTCAAAGCCTACGACATAAGGGGTAATTATCCCAATGAAGTTAATGAAGAGGTTGCATTACATGTCGGTGGAGCTGTAGCGAGATATCTAGGAGGAAGAGAGATAGTCGTTGGCTATGACGGGAGAAAATCATCTCCCGAGTTAGCTAAGGCCGTAAGGCAAGGTTTAAAAAAATCTGGATCAAGAGTATGTGACATTGGCTACTGTGCTACGCCAATGTTTTATTTTGCTGTAAATTATTTGAAAAAGGCTGGAGGAATTATGGTAACTGCTTCCCATAATCCCAACGATGTTAATGGTTTCAAAATGATAGACGCAAACGGAATCCCCATATTCCCCAAAGATATACGAGAGATGGTCTCTGAGAAAATAAAGAAGATAGATGGGGCGAAGATGGTGAAAAGGGATATAGAGAACGAATACATAGAGTTTTTAATAAGAAAATCCGGGATCAAAAAATATGAGATAGATTTGGAGGTAAAGCTAGAAGGAGAAGATAAGGCTCCCGAGCTTGCAAAAAAGATACTGGATAATATAGGCGTAAAGATCTCAAATAGTAGCGGGTTGGTTTTTGAATTTGATAAAGATGGAGATCGTTTGAAAGTTGGGGGGATAAGAGCCGATTATCTTTTTGGTCTTTTTGCAAAAGAGGAGCTTAAAAGATTTCATTTTCTTACCCCACGTTTTGTATACGACCTTCGTTTTTCTAAAGCTATTCCTGAATATATTAAAGAGCATGGGGGAGAGGCAATTAAATCGAGAGTGGGTCATGCGTTTATGAAAAGAGAGATGCACCATCGTGGAGCTAAGATGGGAGGAGAACTTTCCGGGCACTTCTACTTTAAAAACATGTATTATATGGACGATGCCTTAATGGCCATGCTTAAAACAATATATATTGCTCAAAAAGGCAATTTAATTGAAGCCACAAAACCTTTTCAAAAATATTATCACTCAGGAGAAATAAATATTAAACACGAAGGAGATAGGAATATAGTTGTAGATAAGCTTGCGGATCAATTCAGCGATGGAGAGGTGGAAACGATAGACGGGTTAACTATTACATACCCCAATTGGTGGTTTAATATTCGTCCCTCAAATACCGAACCGTTACTGCGTCTAGTTGTAGAATCTGATTCCGAGACCATTATGATGGAGAAGATTCAGGAAATAAAAGAAGCCATCCGGTAGGGGTCGGATGGCTCTGAGTTGGTTCACGAAAAGTTCAATAACTTTGTGGTGGCTTTGGCGATAGGGATTCCTATGGCTGATCCGATGAGAATCGAGCCGAGCATCCCTATCCCTATAAGGATCGTTGTTGTCATTTCTCCTCCTATGCTACTGATCTTGCCGAAACCAGGTTGTTTGCTGTGACGTGTTCTAGCCACATCTGATAGACTGTGGCATCGGCTGCGATTCGTTTGCGTCGAACCGTCAGTGCTTGGACGACACGATCATACATGTTGATTCGTTTGCCTGTCAGAATCTTGGCCAACCTAGCGATATCCGCGTTGTCGGCTTCGCTGAGCCACATGGACAACCTATTGCCGAAAGGGTTCGGGAAGAAGCTTACGGCGATCTGCATTTCGAGCTCCGGATCATCATCCTGCTCTTGGGCAGTGTAGGCAACCATTTCGGCTGTGATCTCGCAGTCCTTTACCAGCTTGGTAAAGGAGGTAGAGAGTAGCTCGGACTCAGAGAGTCTCTCTCGCTGAATCGAAGGGCGTTCGGAGAATGTGCAGATACCCTTGAGCTCATCTTTACGAAACTCGAGAACATTCTTGATGTTGGAGCTCTTTAGCTCGCTTGCATAGCTATACCGAAGTGATTCGACAGCCTCACGAAGCCCTTCGGTATCTACGTACCGGAAGAGTCCTTCGAGCCGCCGCTGATCTTCAAGGAATTTGGTGTTAAGGCCAATCGTTTTTCGGCGATTGGCCAGATCTTTGGCCAACTGCTTGATTTCTCGAACAAAAACATCTTCTGCCACTGGGCCTCCTCCTTGTGTTTAAAAGACCACCCCGGGGGGCGGCCTAGATTCTAGACTCTATAGGGTTAATTGGGTCAAATCAGACCCATGCTTTCCTTGACGGTTTTTAGGGTTTTCTCTGCGATTATTATAGCACTTTCCTCACTTTTAGTCAAGATAGCCTCATATTCCATATTTTCCTCTATTTCAGCCCTTTTTTGCTGGAATTCATGCAGGAAATCGTTAACTACTTCAGTTAATCCAGCCTTAAATTCTGAGTATGTTTTGCCTCCGTATTCCTGTTCAATTTCACCAATTTCCTTATCTGATAACTGACTATATATATTCAATAGGTTGGAGATAGCTGGTTTTTCTCCCTTGTCGAATTTTATTTCACTTCCAGAATCGGTAACAGCCTTTTTAATCTTATCTGTTACCATGTCTGGAGAATCATTAAGAGCAATTCCTTCATCTCCGGTTTTAGACATCTTTTTTGTCGGATCCTGGAGAGACATTATTCTAGCGGTATCTTCAGAGATAATTGGCTTTACGGGTTCAAAAGTTTCTCCGAACATGTGGTTGAATTTTTTTACAATCTCGTTAGTTAGATCAATATGTGGACGTTGATCTTCGCCTACGGGAACCGTGTTGGCTTGATACGCCAGAATATCCGCGGCCATAAGGACGGGATAATCCATCAATCCCATGTGATTGTATTTGGGTTTTTTTTCTATTTGTTCTTGGTATGTAGGTAATCTATTTAACCAACTTACTGGCGTGATGGTATTGAAGATCCAAGCCAGTTCCGTGTGTTGAGGAACCTTTGATTGTCTGATCAAAAGAGATTTTTCAGGATCAATCCCTGAAGCCAGAAAATCCAAAGCAGTATCTATTACCTGGAGCTTTAGTTTATTAGGCTCGAAGGGAGTAGTTATTGCGTGATAGTCGACTATGCCGAATACAGTCAACTCGGCTTCGTCTTGAAGTTTCAGCCAATTCTTTATTGCTCCCAGGTAGTTTCCCAGGTGAAGCTGGCCCGAAGGCCTGATTCCGCTAAATATTTTCATTTTGTTTAGGTTTCGATAATAACTGGTAACACCATTGGCCTTCTCTGTGTTTTTTGGTACAGATATTGACCAATCTTATCTCGCAAATTATCTTTGAGATATTGTGCGTTAATCGGGTGCGTTGTCTTCTTGTCAATAATATATCTTATTCTCTTTCTGACTTCGTGCAACAGCTCTTTGTTTTCTTTGAGATATACGAATCCTCGAGAGATAATATCGGGGCTTCCCCTAAGCCTTCCGGTTTTGGAGTCGATTAACGTTATTATAACAAACATTCCGTCTTCAGACAGCATCAGCCTATCCCTTAACACAACACTTCCAACGTCTCCAACTCCAAGTCCATCCACCATGATGGGATTTGCAGGAGCTTTCTTCTTATCGAAATGCCATTTATCCTTGGTGAAATGCATTATCGATCCGTTGTCTGCGATGATGGTATTCTTTTCCGGTATCCCAGTATCTATTGCTAATCCTTGATGGCTAACCATCATTGAATATTGACCATGGACCGGGATAAAGAATTTTGGACGAATGAGATTAAGCATCTTTGTAAGGTCTTCTTGCTGTGCGTGTCCACCAGCGTGGATGTCCATCATCTTGTAGTGATACACATGTGCACCCATTCTATACAAAGCGTCTTTCAGATTTTGAACGCTTCTTTCGTTTCCAGGGATAACAGATGAAGAGAAAACAACGGTATCTCCTTTTCTAAGATCAATAAATCGGTGTTCTTTGTTTGCGACTCTCATCAGTACGGCGTTTCCTTCGCCTTGTGCGCCTGTTGCAATCAAAGTTATTTTCGATCTGTCATAATCGTTAAATTGATTTACATCAATCTGGACTCCTTTTCCGATCTTCAAATATCCTAATTCTTTTGCAATCTCAACGTTGCTTTTCATACTATAACCGTCGAAGATTACTTTTCTTCCATATTGTTCTGAAAGTTCAACAAGTTGCTGAACACGATTAAGTAAAGAGGCGAATGTGCCTGCGATAATCAGATCTTTCGATTCTTTAAATATCGTTTCGAGATTTTCTTTAATGGTCTTTTCAGAGATTGAAGAGCCTTCGTTCTCTGCGCCGGTTGAGTCCGACATCAAGACCAATACTCCGCTGTCACCAATTTTCTTTATTGCTTCTAAATCAGTAGGAGCTTCGTTTAACGGAGTTGGGTCGAACTTAAAGTCGGAAGTGTGAATTATTTTTCCGACAGGAGTTTGTATTTCTAGAGCCAAGTCATCCGGGATGTTGTGATTAACATGGAAGAATTTGACTTTGAAATGATCACCAAACTTTTCTACATCCCCTGCTGTAACCAAATGAAATTCTGGTTTAGGGAGGTCGGGGAATTCCGAGTGTCTTTTAATAAGCATTCCCCGAGTTAGTTTAGCAGTATATATCGGTGGGTTGCCGAGCTTTTCCTGCATATATGGGAATGCACCGGTATGATCCAAGTGTCCGTGGGTAATTAAGATACCTCTGATTTTATCTTTTCTTTCTTCGAGATATTCTATGTTCGGAATAAGTAAATCTATTCCCGGCATATTGTCTTCGGGAAACTTAAGACCGACATCAATAATTATGATGTCATCTTTATATTCCAAAACGGTCATGTTCTTACCAACTTCTCCAAGACCTCCCAAGGGGACGATCTTGAGATCGTTGGTAATTTCTGGTTTGGACCTATTTATTGTTGTTTTGAGAGGAGGCCTTGAAGTTCTCTTCGCGGGCCCCTTCTTTTTTTGTGTAGTTATCATTAATACTAAATTAGTTAATTTGTTTATATGGTGCCGAAGGTGGGAGTTGAACCCACACGAGATTGCTCTCACATGGCCCTGAACCATGCGCGTCTGCCAATTCCGCCACTTCGGCGGCTATTTCTTTATTCTTCTGGTTGAAATAAACCAAGTGTTAATATTGGAGAATCTGTCGGAGGGGACAGAAATTACCTCCATGGTGCTACCTCTTACGTCGTTATCTTGAGGATAAATATATAAGGGGCTGTATAGAAAGACTACAGGGGCATCTTCCATAACTATTTTCTGGAACTCGCTGTAGGTGATCATCCTCTTAAGAGGATCCAGTGTTGAGCTGGCCTCTTCAAGTAGTTTGTCGGCTTCTTCGCTGTCATAAGCTGCCAGGTTTAAGCCGGGAGCTTTCTTCTGAGAAGAATGCCAAAAACTAAATGGATCGGGATTGACCGCCAGAACTTCTCCGAAAAGTAATGCCTCATAACTTCGATCTTGGATTATTTGCTGCATTGTTGTTATATCGGCAATTTGAAGTTCGACATTGAATCCTATTGATTCCCACTGTTCTTTAATCATATTTCCTACAATGACGAATTCGGGCCATTCGGAAGTTGTTAATGTAATAGACAAGTCTTCTGTCTCACTTGATTCGATAAGCTCTTTTGCTTTGCTGGGATCGTAGTCGTAGGGATTGATGCTATCGATACCCCCCAGAACTGCAGGAATCATAGGGGATTCGACCATTAGGGCCTCTCCATCTAGGACCTCACTTATTATTTTCTCTTTGTCGGTTGCATAATTCAAAGCCTTTCGTATGTCAGAATCAGATAACGTTTCGCTTTGATTCGGATTGAAAAATACGGTGAAATATCTCGGGAACTTTATCCTTTTAATATCCAATCGCTGTTGGAATTTAAGTCTGTTAAGGTTTTGGGCGGAGATATTGCTTACATTTGCAATGTCGCCTCTGTTATATGCGGCGATAAGCTCGCTTTCCGTTGGATAAAATTTTAATTCGATCTTATCTATATATGGTCTACCATCGTAATAATCTTTGTTTGCCGTTAATTCGTATGATTGAATTTTCCCGAGAGAATCTTTTTTGAACTCTCTAAATTTATATGGTCCAGAACCGATTGGTTCGAGATTCAAATCGGAAAGATTAAGATTTATCGGCTTAACTCCTTGCCAAATATGTTTGGGAAGAATGCCGATGGCAGTACTATTTAAAAATTGTGCGTATTTCTTTTCTAAAGTAAATTTGACTGTTTTCTCGTCAACTCGTTCTACTTCTACGTTGTTCCAGTTAACTCTCTGAGGAGAATTGTTTTCGTCATTCTGGATAGTCTGTATCGTGAAGACCACATCGTCTGCAGTAACAGTCTCGCCGTCGTGCCACTCAGCATTTTTAAGATAGAAAGTATATGAAAGTCCATCTTCCGATATTTCAAAATTTTCTGCTAAATCACCAACGAGATTTCCTTTCTCGTCGTATTTGGTTAGCGAAGAATATATTAATCGGGTAAGGTCTCTGTCGGTATCGTTAACTGCCAAAATAGGATTTATATGTCTCGGCTCTCCTTTGATTCCTTCAACGTATGTTCCTCCGTACGAGGCGACAGGAGTTGTCTTATTAAAATAAAGGGATAGGGGGATGTATATAAGCGCTCCGATTACTATCAGGGCGAGAAAGGCAATAATGTTTCTCTCTCTCTTCGAAAGAATTTTTGGCAAATACTTAAATTGCTTTCTGGAGGGAAATACTCCAGATTTGGGTTTTTCTTTCTTCTCGTTAAGAAAAAAATTATCTATTTGGTTAGCGTTCATAGAGACTGGTTACAGTATGATCTGCAGTACTGCAGACCCAAGAAAAATTATGGCAAGAGCAACGCTCCCCCTGAAAATATATTTTTCGATGCCACGCCTAGAACTGTATGAAGCGGAAGAGTCACCGCCGCCAATAGCTCCGGATAAACCACCGCCACCTCTTTGCTGAAGCAAAATAAGGATTGTCATAAAGACAGCGGCAACGATTTGAACAATATTTAGGATTCGATAAATGTCCATTATTTCGGTTTAGAAGTTACTTTACTTACTATTTTACTTATTATTCCGATTAGCGAGACGATTATTGTTGCCCACAAAAGGGCTACGAAACCGTCAATCAACATGAAATCAAGAGAATAGGCGACAACCCATAATATAGCTCCATTGATGACGAGAGTAAAGAGCCCCAAAGTTATCCAGATTAAGGGACTGAGCAGGGTTTTCATTAACGGCCTTACTAGTGTGTGTAGGGCAGTAAGGAAAAGACCCGCTACCAGATACTCTTTAATAGCGCCGTTAAAAACGAAGCTCGCTACTGTTAAATTTGCTAGGTATAGCGCAATTGAGTTGCCCAAAAGCCTTATAATAAAGCTCATATTGAATCATGCAAATAGTATCAAAATACAGTATTAATGTCAATATATATAAAAATCCGGCCAAATGACCGGGAATGCGTTATTTAGGACGTGATTCTCCTAGTATCTTGTCAATTACTTCAAGCTCCTCGTTGACCTTTTGGAGGGACCTCCTGGCGCTTTCTCTTGCTGTCTCGGTCGAGCTTTCAAGGTTAGCTGCTACTTCGAAGTACTGTTGAAATTTTTTAAATTCTTCCCGCTGCGCCTGAAGCTGACCTTCCACGTCTTCAAGATTCTTGTCCAGAATTTGAATCGCTACATCCGTTGAGGTAGGCTCATCATCCGGCACTAGATCGATCATGGCTATGATCCCGAGCCCTATGAAGCAAAAGATAATCATTATATTGGATGCCTGTATCGATAATTTAGGCATTTCAGCACACCCCTTTGTGTTTGTGAAAACAACTAGTGATCACTTTATATTATAAATCTACTCTTTTGTCAATATTTGCAGGATTGCGTAAATATGATTGGCTACATATAGTCTTTTGATAATTGAAGAGGAGGAGAAATTGAAAAGGAGAGATTTTCTCAAGTCTATACCACCGCTTATGGCACTGGCCGGTTGTAGTAAAAGCGTTACCGGTCCTGGTAGTAGTGGGCCTCTCCATGAGGCCTGGTCTCCGTATCTTGGTATTCATCCGTTTGCTTGGTTCCAGGGGGTTCAGCAACCTCATCTTGAGCCACTTTTAAACGCTAGGTTAGTAAATGGTATCAGAGCAGATGCCAGCCCGGCAGGCGTAGCGTGCTCTCAGTGGGTTCTTGGGCTTGGTGCTCAAGACATCTTGGCCGTATTCAGAAACGAGGATCTGGTCCAATCTAATATTGAAGATCTGTTCGATCGAGACGTGGCAGCAAACTCCTATGCCAGGTATTGGGAGATTGGGAATGAGATCGGGAATTTTATCAATATGTCCCCCGAACAATATTGGCCGCTATTTCTAAGAATACACAAGCATGCGCGCAAAAGACATCCTGGCCTGATAGTAATGCCTTACGCACCAGTTGGGGGAGTAGAAGGAGCTCGCTCTTTGGAGAAGATGATGAAAATGAAAAACGGGATGAACTATTTGGCATGGCAAGGAGAACTGAGTGTTATCTCTTTGCATGTATATAGCAATAGTCTTGCGTTTTTCCCAAAGACTAAAGCAGAGATAGAACGTTTGCCTCCAAATGTTCAAATTTGGGTAACAGAAACTGGAGTAGATAATCAGAACAGACAAGTTGATTACGTCCTGGATTATTATCCAAAATTGCGCAGGATGTTTCGAGCGTCCAGGATTTACTGGTATGCTTTTGCCGAATGTACGGAATTCTCTTTAGTAAATGGACTGCCGAGTGCTTGTCAGGGGCCTATTACATATAGTCCGTTGTATCAACAGCTGACCGGGATATTGCAGCCGCCAATTTTCTAGGGAGAGAAAATGAGAAAAACGTTCTCGCTTGTAATCTTGATGATCTTGTTTTCTCCCGCTGCTTTTGCGGAGAAACAATTAAAAGTTGGAGGAAATCTAGCTTTTTCTAGAGCTGGTGATATAAGTGAGGATATCGGTGCATTCTACATAGGTATTGAGAAATCTTTTACCAATAAATATGGTTTGGCTTTCAGGATGCGCAAGGAAGGAAAAAAATTTCTGGGACCTGACAACGGATATTATTTCTATTTTGCAGGCATGTATAACTGGAAACCGGAGGTTATCCAGAGAATCCACAAAGATGCCTTGTTCAGACTTCGTCTTGGCGTAGAATTTGGATTGCCGCATATCGACCACAATGAATATGTAGAAACTTCAAGAGTTCAGCGCTGGTCGTTTATTAGCCAAGGTAGAAATCTGCTTGTCGTTTATCCAATGACAGGGATATCGACCGAGGTTCCTCTGAGATGGAAGAGTCTCATCGTGGAAGTGGGTATACAGGTAAACTTTGTGAAATTCGGGGTGAAAGAGGCCGTGCTTGATCCTCGTACGGACCAATTTTTGGCAACGAGGAACGATGAGTTTATAAGGCCGGTCCCGATGATATATATAGGATTAGGCTTTCGATACTAGCGGGGAATTTATACCCCGCTTTTTTATTTCCGCAAACTTCTTTTATGAAGTTCTCGATAATAGGCGATAGCGAATCTGTGAGCTTCGGCGTTGATGTTTAGAATTAAGTTTTTTGTTGGATCTTTTAGGTCATTGAGATTTACTTTCTTTTCCAGGGTAGAGGAATAAATGTGACTGCCTTTATGTTTTTTGTCTTTGGTAAGCGCGATAACGGGGATTGAGAGATCTCTTTTTTGAATAATCAATAGGACCGCATTAAGTTGTCCCTTTCCGCCATCTATTAGTATGAGGTCGGGGAGTGGCCATTCCGAGTGACTTAATCTTCTACTTAGTACCTCCTTTATCATTCCGGTATCGTCCCCTTTCCCGGAGACTCTTATTCTGAATTTTCTATATTCATTTTTATCGACTTCTCCATTTTCAAAAACAATCATTGCTGCGGTAGCGAATTTTCCGTAGATGTTTGAGATATCATAACCCTCTATTCTTTTTGGGGTTTCTTTAAGCTTGAACACTTTTTTCATATCACCCAATACTTTGGTGTCTTTTTTGCCCCCCATTTCTTTTATAACTCGTGCGTTTTCGAAAACTCTTTGGAGTTTTTCCAGTTGGCTTCTTAACTGAATAGATTTTTCGAAATCTTCTTTCTCGGCTGACTGCATCATTTCTTTTTCCAGTTTTCTGATCAGAGTATTTTTCTTCCCATTGAGAATCTGTTTTATGGCGTTGATGTTCTTTTTGTATTCTTTCCTGGATTCTTTCGTATTTTTCAGACAGCAATATCCGGGACATTTCTCTATATGATAATTAAGACAGTAATTTGTATGTTTTTGTTTACATGTACAGTATGGGAAAACTCTCCGCAAAAGATTAAGGGTTGACCTTAAAGCTTTTCCGTCAGTAAAGGGGCCAATGTATTCTGCTTTTTTACCTTTTTGATGAGTTAAAAATATTTTCGGGAAATCTTCTTTCGTAATGGAAACAAAAAAGTATTGTTTGTCGTCTCTCATTACGACATTGAATTTAGGCTTGTACTTCTTTATGTATTGAGATTCGAGTATTAAGGCTTCAATTTCCGAATCAGTTTCTATGAATTTAAGCTTGGTTGCAGAATTAACCATTGCTTGTATTCTCGAATTTTCCATCTTGTCTTTGAAATATGATTTTATCCGATTTCTTGTATTAACCGCTTTCCCTATATACAAAACCTTGCCGGCTTTGCCGGAGAAGATATATATGCCTGGGGAGGCAGGTATTTTCTTGTAGTCAGGTTTGTCCATGAGACAATCCATCTTTTCATAAAAGTTGACAAATATCAATTTTCTGATAAAAAGTAGATAGTTTTTTAACATAGGATGGGGGAGATGAAAATAATCAAAGCTCTACCGTTTATTGCTCTGATTTTGTCATGTAACGCTCCTGCGGAGAAATCTTCAGCTCTAATAGTTTACCGTCAAGATGGCGCGGAACCTGTTGCATGGCTAGCGGTTGAACGCAGCGGCCCGCCTGCAATAATGGCGTCATCTTTTTTGATCAATAAAGAAAAAGGATTGTTCCTGACTGCAAAGCATTTTGTTCAAGACTTTAATCTCTTGAGCTTCGATACGTGTAAGCTTTTCATTAATGGCAGAGTGTATGAGGCATATGTTCTTCAGGTTCCACCCCTAGCTGATGCGGCGATGCTTCAGTTGGTTGAGTTCAACCTGGAAGATCTACCTGATCCGTATCCTGTTGCGAAAGAAAAAGTTAAAATAGGCGACAGGGTTTTTGTGCGGGGACTGCATCTTCATAGAAAGGCCCTGACCAAACATAATCTCAAAAGAGATATTGTCGATAAAGTGGTTCCGATTATTAGTGACTATTACGACAACTACGGATATGCGGAAAAGTCTTCGGCTTCGCAAGTGGTATACGAGAATATTCCATCAGTGGTCGTGGAGATCGACGTCCGTGCCTCGGTTGACGGGAACGAAGGATTGTTCGGCGCGATCAAGGATAAATACAACAGATATGTTCATGTAGAGACTGTCTATGACCATGTGGATTCTTTCGGTGGTTTGAGCGGTGGTGTCATGGTTAATGAGGGGGGAGAAATAGTCGGGATAATCACCCTTGAACAAGTCGGATTCGAGACCGTCCCATTTTTTGGCCCCTTTCTCATGAACGTAAAAACCTATGAGAATATTTTTGTGACTCCCATTGAATATTTTCGAGAACTTTTTGACTATGCGGAAACGCTATAGCCCCATTTCTTACGGGGCTTATTTTATTGACAAGAACGTGAAAAATGCCTATTCTAGCCACAATTGTTCGTTGACATGGAGGTGAACGAATGGATCCGAAAAAAGCTCGAGGGATTATCAATGCGATAACCAAAGAGGTTCAAAAGCGGCTTATAGGTATCGAACCGGCGATTGAAAGGTCAATAATGGCCCTTTACACGCTCGTTCCGTTTACTTCGTATAAGGAAGAAAAAACGTATGGGCAGGCACACATCATTTTGATAGATGAGCCTGGTCGCGGCAAAACTGATCTTATGCGTACTCTGGCTTCTACTATCGGTGCCCGCTCAGGGTTAATTCTCGGACATCCTGAAATGATGACGGGAGAAATTATCGGGACAGAAGTGAATAAGGGTGCGGGTAAATTCTTCTTGCGCAAGGGCCCGATTTTTAATCACATTCTCTTGTACGATGAAATCTCCAGAACTCATCCCAAGGGCCAAGCATCTTTTCTCCAGGCTATGGAGGAGAGACTGGTTGTTTTGGAGAAGACCGATGTAGAAAAAGGCGAAATGCGTAACGTGGTATTTCCCCTTCTACCCCTTGATCCCGATTCTGACGATCCGGATCAAGAGTTATTCTTCTGGGTAATGGCAACGGCCAACCCGGTCGAACAAGAGGGAACTTATGGTTTACCAGAAGCCCAACTTGATCGATTTACCATTTCTTTCCAGATTGGCCTTCCTCCGAGGTACAAAGAAAAACAGGTTAGATCTGAAAATCTTGTGTCCAAGGACAAAGAGCAAAGAAAAATTCACCAGATCTGCGATCTCGAAACGGTTTTGGAGATCAGTAATATGATTGTAGACATTGTCGAGACGTCTGAAACGGCCAATGAATATATTATGAGACTTGTGGAAAATTCCAGACCCTTTAACCAGGAAAGGAAATTCGGAAGTGACGAACTATATCGTTTTGTTGACGAAAACGTTCTTGCGCCGGAGAAAAGCGCTGCAGGCAAAAGAGGCTGCGGCGGTTTATCCACTCGTGCAAATATTCATTTTCAAGCTATTGCCAGGACGCATGCATTCTTTCGCGGACGCAGCTTTATTTCCGTGGAAGATATAAACGCAATGGCCCATCCGGTTATGGACCACAGAATCCTACTTAAACCGGAAGCAATAGGCGGTGAAATTACGAAACACCAAGTTGCTCAAAAAATCGTTGAAGGTACAGAGGTGCCGCCATGAATGTCTCGATTCGAGACATACTAGCTAAATTAAAAAAGTTGCCGGGTGGCACTGTTAACAAAAGGCTTTCCCCCCATTTCATGTACGGAGAGAACAAAAGTGTGTTTAGGGGAAGGGGGCGGGATTTTTTCCAGATAAGGCCGTACGATCCCGAAAAGGACAGTGTGCATCAGATTGCTTGGCACTTGAGCTACCTCGACGAGAATGAAGATGTATTTGTCAGGGAGGCTATCGTACCCAAAGAGGTTCCCATACTCCTGGTGGCCGACCTTTCTTCGTCGATGGATTTCGGTGTAGCCGGCAACCTGTGTAAAAGAAGACTCCTGTTGGAAGTCATGGGAATATTGGGGTTGACGGCATGTCATGATCAAAACAGAGTGGCATTCGCAGGCTTCACAGACAAGGTGCTGTTTAACGTACCTCTGCGTTCGGGTGATGCCAATGTGTATTATCTGATAAAGAGGGTCTATAACTTTCTGAATCACGCAGATCCGAAAGATAGGCGTCAAACTGATTTCAATGTCGTACTGGATTTTATTCTCAAGAGATATAGGAGGAGAATGCTTGTCATTTTCCTCTCCGATTTCGTCCAATTCAGGGAAAAGACCAGTTTGTCACTATTGAAATCGGCCAGAAACAGTCATGAGTTGATTTTTCTCTTCCTGCGAGACGATGGAGAGTTTGTGTTGTCTCATAGGCGAGGGTTTTTGCGCAAAGAAAATATGGAAACAGGTTCCAGGGCGACTATCTCGATTAAGCGGTTGAGGAAATTCTGGGATGAGGTCAAAAAAGATCAGGTCAAACTGGTCGAGGAACTTACTCGTCTCGGGATCGATTCGCTGCCGCTTGAATATGGCAATCACTTTGAAGAACTAGGCAAGTTTTTCGTCAAAAGGAGGGCGGGAAAATGAGAAACCTGCGCATTGCCGTCACTGCCGTTTCGGCATTTCTTTGTGCGGCTATGCTGCGGGCCGAAGCAGTGTTGCCGCTCATAGTCGAAACGGGGAAACCAGTACCTACAGTTGTGAGAACGGCCGAGTTTGTGACCATTACCTATACGGTCAAGCGGATTGATATGTCCACACGTGGACATGATATGGAAGTGATGATATTGGAGAAAGAATCCTTCGGCTTTCAGGGGTTGGGCGATTTCGATGTAGCCAAGATGGAGGTCAGTAAAGAGATACATAGAGATGGACCACCCGCGATGTTCTACAAGACGTATACATTTACTCTGAGGATCATTGACCCCAAGAAGGGCGAATACAAGATTCCACCGATTAAGGTCTTGTGGATCTATAAACAAACGGGTATTTCAGAGGAAGACGGAGAATACAAGGAAACGAAGCCGTTTGTGACGAAAGAAAGAACTGTTAGATACGATTCCAGTATTGTCAAAGAAGGCGACTTCAACATTCGGGATGAACTGATCTTTCCTGACATAAATAGAAACTATATCTATTTTTGGATCATGTCTCTGGTAACGGCATTCATCGGCTTGGGCGGACTGATCTATGTATTGAGCGAAGCGCAACCGAGAAGAGAAAAGAAGGAAGGCTCGGGGAAACGAGAGAGGTTTGGTCGCATTAAGCGATATCTGCGCTGGAGAAAGGCCGTAAAGGAACTAGTGGTCATGGCTTCTCAATTCAACAGAAATGACGAATATCAGCTGGAAATTTTCATTCACAAGCTGATATTTATCGTAAAGACTAAGTTATTTGCGAATGTTCCGGATATCTCCAAGCAGACTCCTGATGATATGCTGCGCTCTATCACCGGTAATTTCAGACCGAGCGAACGCAAGCGTATCTTAACGGATTTAGCTATCCGTCTCCGACTATATGTAATGAGTCTGGAGTCTACCCATTACGATCTTTTTACCCATGAACATGGCTTGAAAGATGAATTGAAGCTTCTGAAAAAGGATTTCAGGGACCTAAGGCGCCATCGCAGGCTTCTTAAATGGCTCAGGCATCCGCGAATTAGATTGCCATGGAAGAGATGATAGAGTTAGCCAGGGGATTCTTCGATATCGACTGGTATAGCGTAGAGTTCGGCAATATAAGAATAGTGGAGGGTATATTACAGATATTACTTGTGCTGTTAGTGGTCAATCTTGTTGCCAGGCTGATATGGAGAAAGATACGTCGCCGGAACTGGAACGTGATGCCCGGTTCCGGCTATTTTATCAAACCGACTTTATGGCAGCGGCTCTTCATGTGGAGTGTTCGCCTTTTGCCGATAGCAGTCATATCTCTGGGCATTGCTCTGATCCTATTCGCTCTCGCCGATCCATATAAATACAACATATTGGAAAAGGAACATATTAGATCAAGCGAACGACTAGAACTGGTAGACGTTTCGACGTCTATGGCCGAGAAGGTCAACGCGCAAAAAGAATCGAGAGCGGCAATTCTAAGAAGACAGCATTTGAAGTTTCTGGAAAAGCGCCGCGGGAAAAATGATAGAGTGGCATTGTGGATCTTTAGCAGCGGGGCGTACTTGGTGGAAAGATTTATAGTCGATGATGACGTGTATATGATGCAGCTTAAAAATACTCCCCTGATTATTTCAGCACGATACGCCTATCTCTCCGAGACCGAAAGAACGCAGTTCGAACCCGGGCAAGTTAGAGGAATGGATGGCGAGGGAGGTACAACTCTTGACCATGCGCTTGACTCGGTAATTGAGTTTTTTGACAGAGAATCTGATCCGAAGGTTCAGAGAAAGACCATTATTCTTTTCACGGACGCAGAGCCGCACAAATATCCATCGGCGCAACTAGCAGCGTTGCGGGAACGAAATATCGTGATATACATGATCTTCTTGAAAAGGACCGCACAGGAGTCGAAGATAGCTAGAAGACTGATTAGAGAATTGCCGAGATATGGAGGTAGGTGTTATCCGGTGGAAGATGAGAACACTCTCGGAAAGATTTTGGCAGAGATAGATAAATTGGAGCAAATAGAGACGATGAAGTCGAGATTAGCAATCATTTTTCAATTTTATCAATGGCCGTTGTCTATGGGTGTGATTCTGTTGACACTCGGTGTTATCCTCGCTTTGACAGTAGAAGTACTGTGGCCCGTAAGACCATAATATACGGGCCTTTTTTATTTGACTTATTGTCACAAGCGGGGTAGTTTTAGTCACAGTTATTTGATAAGAGGTGAACCATGCGAAAGAGGAAGTTCGTTGCGATTCTGGTGTTTCTTGCGATTTGTTTGGCATCACTGCCTTTGTATCACGCGGGGAGCTATCAACATAACCGAAACCGGTTTTTCGCAAGTCTGCTGGAAGGAGATCTGCGACTCGCCCGTGATTATTTGATGGAGCTTAGGTCTTACCATAATGACTTAAAGGATATTCCTCTCGGGGAATGGCTGAGTGACAATCTATTTTTCAAAGATGCCTGGTTTTACGAGGCAGTCTATCTCAAAGAGCGTGGGGAGTACGAACAGCTAGTTGAGAACTTGCAGGGGAAACAGGACTACAGAGCCCAACATCTTGTAGGCTGCGCCCTGTTCAAGGCTGCCAAAAAGCAGTATTCCAGGGCGGAGAATGCAGAAGAGAAACAGGAAACTATTAGATTGGTTCTGGAGGAGGTCAAGCTGTACTTCAAAAGATCGTTAGAAATGATGGACGAGTCTACGGATTATGGGGTGAAGTTCAGAGATGTTTGGAACTATGATCTGACCAGCGATGAAGGGGCGGCGAAATCTGCCCTGGAACAGGGTGAAGAAAAGGTGAAACTTAAGCTTGGGTTCGAGTTTGATGGTGGAGCAGGTGAGCAAAGGAACGACCAGAACGAGCTCAACATCAAACGGCCGAAGCCTGGCGGGGATACTCGCAAGAAGAAGGGATAAAGACATGTTGAATGTGCTGAAGTCGTTGCTGGAAAGATTGGATGAGGTGACTTTTGCGGATCCTCAAATGTTGCCCCTTTTTTATCCATTGGGGCTTCTTTTTATCCTAACTCTTCTTGTTCTGTCGTGGAGAATCTTTACCAGGCCAGCCCCGATGCACGGTTCGAAATATGCACTGTTTGGGACCATGAAATATATTTTTTCGGTTCTTGCTGTTGTGGCCTTTTGTCTTTTGGCCTTAGCTCGTCCGTATCTACCTCAGGGATCTATACAGTGGAAGGAGGGGCCCGTTAACTGTATTGTTGTTATCGATCAGTCTTTTTCAATGTTTGCTCCTGATGTCCATCCTATACGGCTGGCAGTAGCCAAAGCACATGCCAGGGCTTTAGTTGAAAAAAGTATTCTCAAGCCGGGTGATAAGGTGGCATTATTTGTCTTTAATAAGAATTCCAGAATTTGCGTGTATTTGACAAATTATTTCCGTAGATTACCCGAAGGAATAGATCGTATAACCCCTCCTCGGAGTATGAAGAGGCATTTGGCTAAATGGATTACTCTCAACGATGATTCTTATTGGTTCACCGATTTTGCTCTGGTTCTGAATAACATCTACCAGGCTATTGATATGCAAGATTCGTCTATGGGCCAGGAAATTCCTGTTAAACGGAGTAATACGTTTATCTTTTTCTTTTCTGACGGGGGAGACGAATCCCGAAACCTGAGAAAGATCAACGATGCTTTGAAAGAGCTAAAGATCCGTGGCATTAAGATCTATCCCATAGGCATCGGAACTTCTTACGGCTACAAACTTGCCTCTATTCTGAAATGGCATGGTTACGAGGCAGGGACTCATTTCGACGCAAAAATCCTCAAGGATTTTGGTAACGAGTACACTAGACTCGACAAAAGAACCCTAGGTCTTCTAAAGGATGGGACTGGCGGAGAAATGACTACAATCGAAAGCAATGTAGATAGTGCAATGACTTTCATGAGACGGGTTGTCGACTCACACCGTTCTTCGGATATAGAGCCGTATTATGAGGACGACAGGTATGAACTGTGGCCGTATTGTCTATATGGCGCCATGTTCTTTGTCGGACTTCTGGTTTTGTCGGTTCGGATATAAAAAATGCCGGTTATTTACCGGCTTTTGTATTGGATTAATAAAAAAAATACATTTGACGGAGAGCCGTTTTTTTGGTAAAAACATCACAGTTGTTAGATCTTTGATAACTAGGAGAAGATATGAAAAATCAAAGATGGGGAATGAACGACCGTCTTCCTGGGAATGAACAGGGAGTAGCTTTTTTGGAGGATTATCGAAAGGCTATTGAACAGATCCATAGAGAAGTTATTGAGCTCGATGATGTTGTCGAACAAATCTTCATTGCTATATTGGCCGACGGCCATGTAATACTTGAAGGAGAGCCGGGTGTCGGCAAGACTATGGCCCTCGATGTGATATCAAGAGTCATCGAAGTCAAGCGAAGCCGCATTCAGTTCACTCCGGAAACCCTCCCCTCTGATCTATATCTATCAATAGGTATGTTTGACGAGGATGGCCAAGGGAGAATCTTAAGGGAATCCCGTCCGAGTCTCGGGCCACTCTTTGCCCAATTTGTGATCGGTGACGAGATAAACCGAGGAAACCCACGCAGTCTAGCTCCTCTTTTGGAGCCTCTGCAGGAAAAACGGATTACGCTTGAGGATAAAACATGGTCGCTCGGAGATTTTTACTTTTTCGCGGCGACCCAAAATCCAATCGAATCTTCTCAATCGACATATGAACTTCCCGTGGCTCTGAGGGAACGATTTAGGTTGATGGTTCATGTTCCGTATCCGCATCCCGAATTACTGCGGAAAGTTGCTGTGCATGACACTCGGCCGAAAGAACTTGAAAAAGTATTGAAGCCGGCTGACATCGTCGATATACAAAATGCTATTCTGAAGCAATACGTTCTGCCATGTGATCATAACGCTCCAATGATTGATTATGTTGAAAAACTTATTACGGCTATTCATGATCATGAGCTGGTGATTTGGGGACCTGGTATCAGGGCGGGTCAAGATTTGACCCGAACCTCAGCAGTGCATGCCTTCTTGCATGGTCGCAGTCATATAAGCTATGAGGATGTGCAGAAGATGGCCTTTCCGGTTCTGCGCTTTAAGTTCAAAAGTGATACAAGGGCCCGGACAGTTTTGAGTGAGCAGGGCATTCGTGTCACAGACGACAAGATCAATGATTATTTGATCGGAGAAGTTCTGAAAAGCGTAGCCATTACTGGAAAGGAAAAACATGTGGAATAACCTTCCTATTGTTATCAAAAGAAATATTCGTCAAAGACGGGGCTTTGGCATGACAAGCTCGAAAAAATCCCCCCAAGGATTTGATATCCAGAGTGCTCGTAATTTCGAGATAGGCGATTCACCTCGTCTGGTGAGTCGCCCTCATCTGGTCAAATTCGACAAGGCTATTGTTCTGGAGAAATATCCTGACCGCAGCGTCTTCGTTGTAGTTTTGTTCGATGTATCTAATTCGGAATCTCTTGGTTCCGCCAGAACAAAATTAGATGCGAATCTGGAATTGCTTGATGGTTTTGGTCGGGCGTGTGTATCTAAATCTCACAGACTTCTTATTTTAGCTTTTTCGTCGGAGATTGAATACGAATCAAAAGTCCTCAACAGCCTCAATGCTTTTGAGAGCGCTATGTATGACATCAGGAACATGAGCCCAAAACATAGGGGGACAGATCATCGCGCGGTTTTCGAAAGAGCTTATCGACTTGCTTCGAGATCAACAGAACCCGCAGAGCTGATCTGTATTATGTCGGATTTTCTTTTCCCGAGTAATTATAATCGAGTATTACAGGATCTGTATGGCGCAGCTGACGTGATCACTCTCATCATGAAGGATCAAACTGAAGTTACGATGCCGGTTATTGCTGGCGGAATGATGATGAGAGATTCGGAAACAGGAGAGACTTTCTACGTTGCATCTATAGATCCGTATAACCCCATCGACAATTTGAAGAAGATGGATATAGACACATGCCTTCTAAATTCGGGAGCAAGCGAGGAAGAGTATTTCCAGAGACTTAGTGAATTTTTTCTGACAAGGGCAGATAGGAGGTGAAGAAATGAGGAGTTTCAGTAAGGCCTCGTTCGGCCTCGTTGTCTTGTCATTGATTTTTGCGGACGCTGTTTGGGCTCAGAAAAAGTTGCCCCCGGCACTCGTGAAGACTGTGGCCGAAAGAGACGTTTTTGTTGGCAACGAGACCATACCAATCGTATTCCACACTCTTTTCAAGGCAGGCGTGGATGTACAAGTAGGCGATTTTTCGGAAACGGACGTTTCTCCCTTTGAGATCGTTTCCGTAGTCGAGGGTCGTCGGACATCCGTTTATGGGATCAAAGACCTGTTTGCGAAAGATATAAAAATGTTGATTCGTTTGGCCGAAGACGGGCCAGACGGGAAATATGTTTTTCCGGCATTGGTAATCGGATACGAGTATGACGAGGTAGTACAACAGGGTGTTAACTTACGCTCGTTCAAAAGAGTGCGGAGAAAAAAGAGCATGAAAACCAAAAGGCTCGAATTCGAAAAAGTTCCTATCTATGTTGAGACTGATACCATCCACGAAGTGGTACATATAGGTGATCCGATTACCCAGCATCTTTCGATTCATGTCGAGAAGAATGTAGCTGTTCTCAACGATCTCCAGGCTAACGAATTGGAAGAATCAGAGGAAGAGGACGTAGAGTACTTGTTTGACTTTTCTCTGGAAGAACCCTTTTCTCTTCTGGACACCAAAAGGAACGCGGCCGAGTCGGGTAGTTACAGGGTGATAAATTATGAATATACATTCTCGGTGATGAATATTAGCCGCAAAGCCTTCAAAGTTGAGATGCCCAAGAT
>SDBT01005083.1_pt1 | contig 22178 bp, 9 predicted proteins | sample 2277101 | NCBI WGS metagenome assembly SDBT01 (sample SAMN10404973, study PRJNA504765) | marine sediment metagenome | isolation source: marine sediment core GS10_PC15, 103 cmbsf | place: Arctic Ocean: Southern Knipovich Ridge | collected 2010 | reverse complement strand
TCAGTTAGAAACGATACCCATTGGCGTTGTAGTGGCGCACCTGTGTGTGCGCCCGGTATCAGGGTTTTGGCGCATACGGACAGACACATAGGTCTGTCACTACAGTCTCATTTCTAACCGAAATGGGTATAATACCTGTGTCAGATTGCTGCATTTAAATTGGCGGTTCTATAGCAAACTATAAAATCTTCAGTTTTTAGTTTCTGATTCCATTTGCAGGCTGAAAATGCTATAATTGTGTAGAGGCGGAACTGCGCAGCTTGATCGAGGTATGATCGAATACCACCTATTGTCAGCTTGCAGACAGTACGACAAGCTATAATGATTGTGCAGAATGAAAGCAAATCTGAACGAGATCATACGCCGGCATCTCCTGAAAATGCCGATGAGAAGCGATAGACGAGTAGCCGAACTTCTGGGATGTGAGCCTGAGGACGTTAATCTGGTCAGAAAGATATATCGTTCACGGGGGAGGGCCGCCAGCGTGAAATCGCAGATGGTATCTGGTAGTAGAAAAACCAGGAGGAATCCTGGTCAGGAGACTATGAAATCATTGAAATCATTTAGAGAAAAAGATTTGTATACAATCAAAGAAGCCGGTGAATGGGCTACTGAGTATCTGAAGAAGAGCGTAACTCCTTCAAACATATCATACTTGATTCAATATGGCAGGATTAGAGGAATACAAAACAATGGGACAACATTGGTTAGCAAAGAAGAATTAATCAGATACTATGACTCCTACTTGGGCAAAAGGGAGGTCAAATGGAAAGCGCGATTAGGCGAAGACTTGAATTGGGCGCTATCTTTTGAGGATGTCAAAGAAGCGGAAACCACGAAGCACGTTCACAGGCTTCACCCCTATAAAGGCAAGTTTATTCCACAATTGGTGGAGTATTTCCTGGATGACCACACAGATGACTTCAAGAAGGAAGCTACCTTTCGGAAAGATGATATTATACTCGATCCATTTTGCGGCAGCGGAACAGCCCTGGTACAAGCCAACGAACTTGGTATACACGCTATTGGAATCGATATTTCCATATTCAACGCCATGATGACTAATGTGAAAGTTAGCAAGCATGACTTATTGAGCTTGCACAATGAGTGCGAGAGAATCACAAGAAAACTCAAGCGTTATGTCCATGAATCTGGCATTGTTGCGTTCGATTTCAGATTAGCAGAAGGACTCTCTAAGTTTAATGAAGAGTATTTTCCATCACCTAATTTCAAGAGGCAGGTAAGACTCGGTCAGATTAACCAAAAGCGATATGGGCCTGAAAAAGCGGAACTCTTTCTAAAGACGTACCGCCAACTTGCGGAGCAGTATAATATTAATCTGGACATCAAAACTGACTCAGGGCGATTCATGGATAGGTGGTATCTGCCTTCCACGAGGAATGAGATTTACTATGCTCTGGATTTGGTGGAACAGATAGAGAATGCAGATTCTAAGGAAGTCCTTGAGTTGATTTTGAGTCGAACAATCCGTTCGTGCCGTGCAACGACACATGCTGACCTGGCGACTTTGAAGACTCCTGTGACAACCACATACTACTGTAGAAAACATGGGAAAATGTGCAAGCCTCTGTTTTCGATTCTCAGTTGGTGGGAGCGATACAGCAAAGATACAATAAAGAGATTCTTCGAGTTCAACAAGCTAAGGACAGATACATCCCAAGTATGTCTAACGGGGGATTCCAGAATGATTGACATCTTTGAGGTGCTGAAAATGGAGAATCCCGCACTTGCAGAGATTGCCCAAGCGCAAAAGATAAAGGGCATTTTTTCGAGTCCACCGTATGTCGGGTTGATAGACTATCATGAGCAACATGCCTATGCCTATGATTTATTTGACCTCAATCGGAAAGATGAATTGGAGATTGGGCCGCTTTTCAGAGGCAGAGGTAGGGAAGCCAGAAATTCATACGTTCAGGGAATCTCAGACGTTCTGATAAACTGTAAGAGATTTCTTGCGGAGGACTACGATGTTTTCCTGGTGGCCAATGATAAATTTAACATGTACTCAACTATTGCAGAGAAATCAGGAATGCAAATCGTTAACCAATACGAACGACCAGTGCTGAATCGGACAGAGAAGGATAAAGGTGCATACTCCGAGATCATATTTCATCTGAAGAACAAGGAGTAATCCACAATGGAATCCGTTCAAAGAAAGTCCATGGTCACAAACGTTCTCAAAGATTGCATAAGGCGAAAGTTTGAGAAGTATAAACCTGAAACGAAGCACATGCCTTTCCACTATCGCTTGTTAGGAAAAGATAGAATGGCTTTGTTCTCCTTTATCCATTCTTTGAACACGACATTTGGTACCTCCATTTATGAACCTGTAGCAATGGCGCTTGCCAAGCAGAGATTTAAGAATGCTATCTCCCAAGCCAAGCCCCACAACTTGATTAGCGTGGGCGCGCATAAGCAGATACAGACCATAATGGACGGGTTAACCACTGAAAGTAGATCCCCTGACAAGATTGCTGAAGTAGAAGAAATCAGGGCAGTGTGTCAGCGTGGGGGATTCAGTAAGGTTAAGCTAACAAAGGTCGATATTTGGCTAGAGACTGATAAAGGTGAGCTATTCTTGATCGATCTGAAGACGGTAAAGCCCAATGCCGGCGAGTTCCAGAAATACAAGCGTACTCTCCTGGAATGGGCAGCAGCCGAGTTGGCAAGAAACCCTGATGCTAATATCAACACAATGCTGGGAATACCGTATAATCCCTATGAACCCAAGCCCTATGCAAGATGGACAATGGGAGGCATGGTGGATATATCAAACGAAATCTTAGTGGCGGAGGAATTATGGGATTTTATCGGCGGCGAAGGTACCTACCATGACTTGCTGGATTCCTTTGAAATGGCTGGCATAGAATTAGCACCGAAAATTGATGAATACTTCTCAAAGTTTAAATAATCTATTAGATAGAGTCAAAAATACTGTGGAGCTTCTTTGTGGTGGAATGATATGAAAGTCTTTGAGAAAGGCAAAAATAAAGTAATCTGGGGCGATGCGGTAGAGGTCTTGAGGGATAATATCGAAGATAGCAGCATTGATCTAGTGTTTGTGGACCCTCCATATAATATTGGTAAAATCTTCAACGGCAGGAAGTGCAAATGGGAAACTAATGAGGTGTATTTAGAGTGGTGTTATGAGTGGATTGATTTGTGTGTAGCAAAATTGAAAGATAATGGTAGTATGTATATAATGACAGCTACTCAGAATATGCCATATATTGATTTATACATAAGAGGGAAGATGACCGTCCTTTCCAGGATTATTTGGCATTATGACAGTTCTGGAGTCCAGGCTAGAAAGTATTTTGGTTCTCTATATGAGCCAATATTATTCATAGTAAAAGATAAGAATAATTATAAGTTTAACGCCGAGGATATAATGGTAGAGGCAAAGACTGGGGCAACTCGTAAATTGATTGATTATAGGAAACCTACCCCCACATTATATAACCCCAAAAAAGTGCCTGGAAATGTATGGTATATCCCTAGAGTTAGATACAGAATGGCGGAATATGAGAAACACCCAACACAAAAGCCAGAGGCTTTGCTGGAGAGGATAGTAAAGGCGAGCAGTAATGAAGGGGACGTTGTGCTTGACCCTTTTGCTGGCACTTTCACAGCATGTGCTGTGGCGAAGAGATTGAATAGAGAGGCAATAGGTATAGAGATAGAAGAGGAATATGTGAAAATAGGGTTGAGAAGATTGTATATCTTGTCTGAATATGGAGGCCAGAAATTAAAGAGAGAGCTAAAAAACTTTGAGACAGACCGTCAGTATAAGCAGTTGGAATTGGGAGTTTAGTAGATGGAGCATTCATTTACGAGAGTGATTAAACGGGTTTTGATAGAGGATTTTGGTGATAAAGCTGACCTTATTTATTCCTCTTGCCCGATTCTACGCTATATAAACTTGAAGACTAAATCTGCAGATCAGGGATCCAAGGCAAGAGGTAGTTTTGGGAATTTGTATGCAATCTATGTCTTAGTTGAGGACTACATAGAGAAAGAATTTCATAAAACTGGCGAATATAGTGATTACGAAGGAGCCAAGTTTGCAGATCTTTTTAAGAGACAAAGACAACTGCCATTTGGGCAAAAGTTGCAGAATCATGCCTTGAATCATAGATTAAATCAAGAATTCAGAAAGTATTTCCCTGAACTGGATTACTTACCCATCATTAGAGATACAGAGACAAATAGATATTGGTTCAATGAAAATCTATTTGCCGAATATATTAGATGAGATCGTTAAGCAGAGCAGGATAGAATTCAACTATGAGGTGTGAGCTATGAGAATACAGAAACGCAAAAGCATGGAAATATGGAGTCATAGGAGTGCTGAAATTCGCCATATCTCCGTGTCCATGTGCTTCCGTGTCTTTGCGTCACTTGCAATCGCCATCATAGGGTTGCTTGCTTTCACACCCGTATTTTCCGCCGTCGCTGCGCCTAATACGGTGATCATCGCTGGTCCCACAGGCTCCATCGCGTCCAGCGATTTTGCTTTCTGGTGGACTGGCAAGACTGCCACGCCGGATACCTACATAAAGGGCTTTTATTACAGGCTGGACAACGAATCCTGGAACTGGACGCGGGAGCGTGTGATCGCTTATTATGACGTTTCCAGCGGGAGTCATAAGCTGGATGTAAAGGCTGTGGACAGCAGCAACGTGGAAGATCCATCGCCGGCCAGCCGATCTTTTACGGTAAGCAGAAGCTCTCTGGTTGAGCCGGATGAATCACCGTTTAGCGTTGAGCGCGATTTTGTGAACTCTCTGGACGACGGTGTTATCTCGGCGGGTTTGAGACAGGAGTTCCAGAGAAATGGTAAAACTCTTTCGCAGGATGCCGCCGTTTCCGTTAAGCAGTCTGGCAGCGAATGGCTGATAGAAGATTGGAATAATACGTATGAGGTCAGGAAAGAGGGAAATGAGCTAGCTATCTATGAAGAAGATCAGTTGTTCCGCCTTGATGAAGAGTTTGAAGATGATCTGGACGCTGATGAGGTCTCGGAAGCTCTGGACGCTGAATTTGAAGATGAGGGGATCTCACTTTCCAACAACGCGCCCATATCACAGATAAGCAGCAGTGAATGGCTTATAGACGGGAAATACACCGTCAGAAAAGATGGCAGCAAGCTATATGTCTACGAAGACGAATTACAGTTTAAAATTGAACTGCTCCAGTATATAATCATCTATCTGGACAATAGAGTCATCTCGCAGGGCTTGCGGCAGGAATTTATAAACAGCGGGAACTCGCTTTCGCAAAGCGCCGATGTTACAGTCGAGGATCAGGGCGACAGATGGCTGATAGCTGACAGTGGTGTTGAATACATAGTTAGTAAGTCCGGCAACAGGCTGGACATCTACCAGTCAGTCAACGACGAATCCTCCGAGGCTATTTCTCTCTCTCCCGGCACATCTATAGAGTGCCTGAGCGCAGCCGACAGCGACGATTCTGACGGTGTTGATGAAGATTGGTTCCGCGTTTCTGTAGAAAAGCAGTCCGATAAGCCTGCTCCGCGGCAGATCACCGTACTTTTCAAGCGGCTTGACGCAAAAGGCTCCACCGCCATCGAAGTCTATCGCTACCCCAAATTAAATCAGAAGATCGCCGATTTTGAGGCCGAGGATAAAGCCTTTTTCGCTACCGGCGCGGACGTTGGGGATTACATGATACGAGTTATCCCCGATGGAGAAGACCCCACTGCCGCTTATTTTCTGACTGTAACCACCGATAGCCTTGCATCCGAAGTCATCTGGGATCGCGAGCAGAATGATAACTCAAATGATGCCACTGAAACCGCGTCCATATTCCTATCCAGAGGAACTCCGTGGATGGAGATGGTGGGCAATAAATGGTCAGGTAGCGATGGCAAAGACTGGTTCAGGATACACGTGGATGTTACTCAACCATCGAGACTGAGTCTCAACCTTACCAATCCGCGAAGCGGCTCCACTAAAGTCACGTTGTACCCGGCCACGCTGATGAGCAACGTGGTGGGCGAATTTCAGGTCACCTCAAACAGCGCGCCGGGGTGGAAGCTGGAGACTGGTGTGGAGTTGGGCGAATATCTCCTGGAGATTGATCTTTCTCAGCACGATCTTGATTCCCCATACTTTTTATCTCTGCTGCTCTCTGATTTCCCATCCAGCGAGATTTGGGAGCAGGAGCCTAACGATTCGCCCGATCTCGCCAACCGTCTGCCTATTGGTGTTAGACTTAGAGCCGCTATAGGCCATGCTGGGGATACAAGCGATTGGTATACACTGACTATCCCACATGATGGCATTCTGAACCTGACTACATCGCGGATATTGCAGCTCGGCGCGGTGAATATTTACCTGCTTGATCCCATACTGCTTGAGCCTGTGGGCGATGCCCTGGACTACGAAGTGCAGGAGGAGCCGCAGACGGACTCACTTAATCTGGATATTCTGGCCGGGGAATATCTGATCGAGGTTGATCTGACGACACTTGCCGGCGATTACTGGCTCACCGCTCAGCTTATCACCTCCATTGGGCACAATGCGCCAGAGGATACCGCTCTGGTTGCTGGGGATGAGTTGAGAGTCGAGATGGTCTGGGAGTCGGGGAATACTGCCGCGTTTGATGTGTTATGGGTACTTGATGGTGAGCCGGTGAACGTTGAGCCTGTTGCCATGATCGATGGGCAAAATGACGGGGTCTATGTCGGAACGTATATCATCGAGAGTATTCCAGAGGACGGAGTGTATATAATTGATGCGATAGTAGTGGTTCATCTTCAGGATCAGGCTGGCAATAAGGCAAACATTCCCATCGATCAAGAGATCAGCATTGACAGATCGCCGCCGGACATCCTGCCGCCGGAGGTCAGCAAAGTCAGTCATGATGCGGTCAACGTCGTTCTGCGTGTGGCTCAGGAACTGACCGTGACCATAGAGGGAGAAGCCGGAAACACAGCGACATTCGACATCGGCGAGATGGTGACGGGCTTACCAGCCTACGATGACGGCGAGCATGGTGACGGCAATGCTGACGATGGCAAGTACGTGGGTACATACACCATCAAGGCTGCGGACTACGCCATCGAAGCGGTGATAACGGGGTATTTAGTCGATGAGTCTGGTAATATCGGCAGTTTAGACGCTGCGATCCCTGTGGATATTGTTGGCGATCGGCCTGTGATCAATTCGGTGGATCATACAGGCAGGTTGACACTGGGGCAGGGCGAAACTCTGACAGTCACAATGATTGGCGATCCGGATGGTATTGCCAGCTTTGACATAGAGGGACTGGCAACCAACGTTCCCATGTATGACGACGGTCAGCATAGTGATGGGGATCGCGGTGATGGAAAATACGTGGGATCATACGAAATCGCCCGTGGTGACGGGGTTCTTTCGGCACCCGTGACGGCGCATCTGTTGGATAGAAAGGGACGGAAAACCAGCAAAACGTCGCAGCTTGAGGTAACCATAGATGCCGTTGCTCCTGACTCTGTTGTGGGCTTGGAAGCCTCCGACCGACCGGATGATCAGGGTGGATTTCTCATTCTGAACTGGAACGCAGCCTCGGAAATAGACTTTGCTCACTACAATATTTACCTCTCGGACAGATTTCCCTTCCGCGTCACTGAGGGCCGTATCGTGGACATATCGCCCATCTTCGCGGACATAACAGACCGCGCGCGGACAGATTTTCATCTGGAGGTCAACGAGGATTTCGTGGATTATTTCGTCGCGATCACCGCTGTGGATGTTATGGGCAACGAGTCCCTTCTGGATGAAAATGGCGGCAGCGCGGCTGGCCCTGTTCAGGCTTTTGACAACATCAAACCAGCGCCGGTGAAAATTGTGACGGCGGTGGATAGAGATCAGGATTTCGGCGGCGTTATTATTATCAGTTGGACTGACGTTAATCAGGATGTGGATTTCGCTCGCTACAATATTTATCAGGAAATGGCGCCGATACTCTCAACGCAAGGATTGACGCCGGTGGACAGCATCGCCGATAGATACGTGACGGTGGTGGATATTGCTGTTCAGGCTGATATGGTGGACTATTATTTCGCAGTGACAGCGGTGGATCTGTCGGATAATGAATCCGAACTGGATGAGTTGGGCGGCTCCGTCGCTGGCCCGGTCAGCGCGGTGAATAATATCGGCGTCGAGCCGGATGCGCCTGTGAAATTCATCAGCGGCCCGGTGGGTACTATACATCATAGTCACGCTGCATTCCATCTTTCCCGATTTATACCAAATGGGAGCGCAGGCATCTTGCCTGCAACATCATCGAGTATTCAAGGATATTATTTCAGGCTGGATGATGCGAACTGGCGGTGGACAACCAATTCCACTGCCGTTTATCACAACCTCAGTCCGGGACAGCATACTTTCTCAGTCCAGCCGGGAGGACAGAACTGGATGCTGGATGGAGGAACTCAGGCTCTAGCGTCCGATACGGTGATTATCTCTCGCTCTTTCACCGTCGCCCCTGTTTCCACTGTGGAACAGGAGCCGAATGATTCCGAAGATATGGCTCATGCGATTCGGGCGGCGATGATCATAAAAGGCGACAGTCCATCCGGCGATGACGATTGGTTCAGAATTCATGTGCCCTTTGCCGAACCGGGCGTGATGGATGTCCTCTTCTCAAGCTCCGGCGGCTCTGCAAGAGTTTCTGTATACTCGGATCAGCCATTTCAGGAGATAGGGCACTTCGACAGTAACGGCGGTGATCCGGGACACTTTGCACTTGGCGTCGCGCCAGAGTCGGACTATCTGGTGCATATAGATTCAGCCAGTGGTATAGCTCAGTATGATCTGGTTGTAACCTTAGATAAACTCCCGCCGGGATTCGCCTGGGAAGTGGAGGATAACGATAATGGCGCGTCTGCGAATCCGCTATACGTTACAAATGATAGGCTCCAGGCGGTGGAAGTTCGAGGAAGCAGCGGCGGAGATCAAGACCGGGACTGGTTCAGGGCGCATATCGAAGAAAATGCGAGCGATGCAGGTCTTGCGGATGATGCAGGCAGGATGCCTGCGCTCCCAAATATGTGGATGAATATCTCCTTCCATCGTCCGGATGCGGAGGCTGCTACCCGCGTGGAGATTTACTCGTCTTCGCCGGATGTTCCGAACCGTCAGGTGGGCGAATTTACTGTGGAACCACTGGATTTGGCTCCGGCATACTTTGCCGGGGTTGTGGCGCGCGGGAGTGACTATTTCATCAAGGTGGATAACGGTGATGAACCGGCTTTGAGTGCCTATCATCTCCTGCTCTCGCTGTCGGAAATTCCCGCTGATGAAGGTACTGCGTGGGAAATCGAGCCGAATAACCTGTCCGCGTGGGCGAATCCTCTGGACTTAGGAGTGAAACAGCGCGGCACTAACTGGGATGGGAACGAAGACGATGATTGGTATATTCTGGATACTGGATACTGGATACTGGATGCTGGGGATGCGCAGCCGGTGCTGAATTTGAATTTTTCACGTCCATGGGGCGTTGGCTCGTCGCTTATGGAAGTGTATAACGCGGCCTTGCAGAAAATCGGAAGCCTACAGGTGGATATTGCATCCGCTCAGAGCGGCAGCGTCAATCTGAATGTGGACCCGGGGACGTACTATGTGAAAATAGACCCGCAGGATGAAAGCCCTTCGGCTGAATATGAACTGATCGCCCTGCTTGTGGAGTCCATCTCCCTCACGCGCTTTTCTGCTGACGGCGAGGAAATAGAGCGCGAAGGCAGACCGTTGAGAGCAGGAGATACGATCCACCTGAGTCTGGCGTGGAAATCCGAAGGTGGCACAGCGACGTTCGATATTGGTGATATAAAGACCGGATTACCGATGGTTGATCAGGAAAACGGCGTATATGATGGAGTCTATACTGTAGTCGAAGGCGATGACGTGATCAACGCTGTCATTACGGTACAATTAGTAGATCAGTTCGGTAATGCTGCGGATATAGAGCTTGACGAAAGCGTTACCATAGATACTACGCCGCCGCAGATTTTTAGTGTTTTTCATGATCCGATGACGCCACTTTCTGCCGGGAAGAAGCTGACTGTAACAATGGTGGGAGAACCCAGAGGTGGAGCTAAGTTTGACATAGTTGGATTCAAGACCGGGCTGGATATGTATAGTATGACCACCAGTGAGGCTGATCCGCCGCTTATAGTCTTAAGCTGGGACTGGAGGATTCTGGATTCTGGATTATCGGAAATAATTGTCGTTGGTGAGGTTAAGAACGTCTCGGATGCGGTGAAGGATCTTGTGAAAATAAACGTTACCTTCTACGATGTCGATGGTGAGAAGGTTATGGAGAATTCCACCTATACTACACCGCGTGATATTTCGCCCGGTGTTGTGGCATCCTTTAAGATTTTCGCCAATTACACGGGAAAAGAGGATAGCGCGAAAATCCAGTTAGTTTATGGCTCTGAACAGACGGTTGTTGGTGAAAGCGCTGACGAGGGGGTCTATACCGGCACCTATGAAGTGGGCGATGATGATAATATTTTGGACGCATCAATAATCTGTTATCTCACGGATTCCGCCGGGAATGAGTCCACCGCGGAGGCTGAGGATGGAGTGACTTTTGATACCATTTCGCCTGTCATCAAATCATTGAGCCACGATGCTGATAAGCCGCTTGTGGAGGGCGATGTTCTGACGGTGACGATGGAGTTGGAGAGTGATGAGTTGGGCGGCGGAGATGCAGGCAGGATGCCTGCGCTCCCAGGGGCGACTTTTGATATAGGCGATTTCCGAACGGGGCTGGAGATGTCCAGCGCTGATCCCAATGGCGTCATATACGTTGGGACGTATAACGTGCGTGCGGGGGACGAAGTAACCGGCGCGCTCATCACCGGGCACTTTAAGGACGCCGCTGGCAATGAAGCATCATATATCGGTGTCCGCGCGGTTAGCATAAATACCACCGCTCCCAGCATCTATTCTGTGACTCATAATGCGTCAGATAAACCCTTTATAGAAGGAGAAACACTGGTCGTCACAGTGAGCACCGATCCGGGTGTTATAGCCACATTCGATGTGGAAGGTCTGGTGGATAACAGACCTATGTACTATGACGGTGAGCATGACGATGACTCTCCGGCAGATGATGTCTACAAAGGCTCCTATACTATCAGGAAAGGCGATAACGTTGAAAGTGGACGGGTTACGGTCACAGTTGTAAGTCCCAACGGAAAGAGCGTGATGCGGGAGGCGTTTGAGGCTGTATCGGTGGATACGGAGCCGCCTGAGGCGGTAAGCGAAGTCAGCGCGGTGGATAAGCCGGACGATGAGGGCGGCTATGTGGTCCTAAGCTGGACTCCAAGCGCGGCGGAGGATTTTCATCATTATAACATATATCAGTCAGAGCAGCCCATAATAAGCCTGAAGGCTCTAAATCCTATTGATATTGATACTCTGGACGCTGGATGCTCGACGTTGGATATCGAATGCACAACTGTCCAGATCAGCGTGCCCAGTATTCAGAACCCAGTATCCGGTCAGTTTCCAGCTTACTACTTTGCCGTCACCGCTGTTGATAAGGCTACGAATGAGTCTCCGCTGACGCGGGAAAGCACTGACGGCCCTGCTTCGGGTATGGACAACCTCCCGCCGGAGCTTGTGGAGAAAGTCTCCGGCTATGATAGAGCATACGATAACGGCAAGATAATCACCATTGTGTGGAGCGACCCCTCTACAGCAGAGGATTTTTATCGTTATCACATTTACATGGATACTGCTCCCATCGTCTCAATCTCATCGCTTGTGCCTGTGGATGCCAGCATCACGGATAGAAACGTGCTTATAGCCGACATCGTGGTGCCTGAGGACGGCGTCAATTTCTTCTTTGCTGTTACGGCAGTGGATACTTCCGGGAACGAATCGCAGATTAACAGCGATTCTGTTGCAGGCCCAATATTCAGCGAGGATAATCTGGGTGTGGCTCCTGATACGCTGGTCAAGATCATCAGTGGCCCGGTGGGCGAAATCCACCATGACGACGTTACATTCCGATGGAATCGGTGGGTACGCGGGGAACCGGAAATCACCGGCTACTATTACAAGCTGGACGGCGGCAACTGGATCTGGACGAACGAGATTTACAGGACATATTACGATCTCAGGGAAGGTGAGCATACTTTCTACGTGAAAGCCGATCTGGGCGCTGGCGGCTCTGATCCTGTTCCGGCAGCCCGCACGTTTGCTGTGAAACGCCTGCTCCTTTCGGAAATGGAACCCAATAACACATATATATACGCCAACTGGATATCGAAGGGAATGACGGTTGTCGGTACAAACGCCGACGATGACGATGATGATTGGTATAGGTTTCACGTCGAATCGGATGGTCTGATAACTTTGCATTTTAACCGCATAGGTGGAACAGGTGTCACTGATGTGACTGTTTTCAGGTCATTCCCGCCAACACAGGAGACGAACATCGGTACTCTGGTCGCTACCCCCACCGGACAGCGTCAGAGCTTCAGCACAGGCATATCATTGGGAGACTATTTCCTGAAGGTGGATTCGCAAGGCGAAGATCCAGAGGCGAAGTATGAAATATCTGTGACAACTAACGAACTGCCCGACGCGGTTCAATGGGATAGGGAGAAGAACGATCTGCCGGGAAGCGCGCAGTTGGTCAGTCGCTGGGATCTGGGAATCGCTGGGAGCGCAGGCATCTTGCCTGCATCATTCCCGGACGATCTGCCTGTGGTGGAAGTTTCAGGCTTTGGCAACGGTGCAGGGGACGTGGACTGGTATCGGTTGCAGGTTTTTGGTCTTGATGATGCAGGCAGGATGCCTGCGCTCCCAGGGGGTGGTTCTGTCTTTATGAATCTGGATTTCGTCCGTCCGCAGGCGTCCGGTTTCACTGAGATAAATATCTACGCCGCTTTCCCGCATGATCTACAGTCCTCCAGAACAGGGCTGATAACTCTCCAGCCAATCAATAATCAGAGACAAACATTTTCCACGCCTGTTAAAGCCGGTGATTATTTCATTAGTGTGGATAGCTCTCAGGAGACTGATCTGCCCAGCTTATACTCTTTCAGGGTTTCCTTCGCGCCAGCTTCAGAGAGGTGGGAAACGGAGCCGAATGGAGTCTTGCAGTATGCCAACCTGCTCCCCATAGATGAAGTAATGAAGGGCACAAGCTGGCACCCAAACGATGACGTGGATTGGTACAGGATGCGTCTTGACAGGCGCGGGATTCTCGTTCTGTCATATTTCAGGCCATTCGGAACAGGTTCCACTGAAATCAAATTGAAAGGGGCGGATGGAGTCGATATTGCTGGTGACTCGGCAGGCGTATTCACCGGCCAGAAGGCTACCATAAGCGCCAGTCTGAATCTGGGTGATTATCTTGTGGTTGTAGACCCGGAAAATGAAGCAGATGCGTCGGCAGAATATCAGTTGGTTGCTACGGTGCTGGATCTGGTGGCGCTGGAGGTAGAGCGCGAAATAACGGATCTGGAAGTGATAGATCCCTCGTCCTTTGAGTATCCACTGTCGGCGGGAGATGTTATCAGGTTGACTGTGGACTGGAGTCCGGGAAATACCCTCAGCTTTGATATAGGTGATCTGAGAACCGAACTGCCGCTATATGATGACGGCGCGCATGATGACGGTAACGCCGGAGATGGTATGTATTCAGGTGCTTACATCGTTCAGGATGGGGATGATATTTCCGAAGCGGCGGTGACTCTGCACTTAGGGATGCCGCCGGGAGATACGTCCAGTTGGACGGCGGATCTGGAGCTTGAGGATAGAGTTACTATAGATTCCACCCCTCCGCGGATATTCAGAGTGGATCATAACGTGCGGCTTCGTCCACTGTCGGTTGGTGAAACCCTCGATGTCACCATGCTGGGAGAAACTGGCGCCAGAGAAGCGTTCTTTGATATAGTGTTGACCGATGAGAGCGGCGAAGCTTTACCTGCGATTGTCCCTCGCTATTCAGAGATTTCTATGGATGAAGGCGGGGATGGAACCTACTCCGGAAGCTATACTGTAGAGGAAAAGGATGATCTGGATGGGGCTATAGTGGTCTGTCACCTGATGGATTCGGCGGGGAACGAGTCTGTGGCGACAGTTGAGCGCTTTGTCTACTTCGATACCACCGCTCCAGAGATTGTCAGTATAGATCACAATGCCAGCGATATGCTGGTGGATGGCGATGTGCTGACAGTTACCGTTACCAGTGATACGACTAACGGGGAAGCGACTTTCAGTGTAGATGGTCTCTTTGCGGATAGAACGATGTATGATGACGGCACTCACGGTGATAGCGCGGCTGATGATGGTATCTATACCGGCCAGTATACGGTGCGGAAAGGAGATAACGTCACTGATGTTTCTATTTCTGTGCGACTGACGGATGAAGCTGGCAACACGACGGAAGATAGTGCATTTGAGCCGATCAGCGTGGATACCACGCCGCCGGAGATCAACTCCCTCGTTCACGATGCCATCGATATGCTGGCAGAAGACGATATGCTCACTGTCACATTGAATGGCGACTTCGGTAATATTGCCACGTTCGATATAGGGGATTTCCAGACCGGTTTGCCTATGTATGACGACGGAACGCGGTTTGACGAGACTTCGGATGATGGTGTCTACGTGGGTACATATACCGTCAAAAAAGGCGATAGCGCAAAGGATATGCGGATCACCGGTTATCTAACTGATAAAGAAGGTAACCAGACGGTCTATCGAGTTTTCGAGCGGGTTAATATAGACGCTGTTCCGCCAGAGCTGGTTATGGGTGTTCAGGCTGTGGATGAACCTGATGATCAAGGTTTTTGGCTTGAGCTTACGTGGGAGATTTCCGCTGCTGAAGATTTTGATCACTACAACATCTACAGGGAAGCCGCGCCGATTACCTCTGTGCTGGGGCTGACTTCCCTTGCTGTGACGATGAGCGAAGGTGTAGGGGTAGGCGAAAGCATTTTAGTGCCTGTGGATCTTGAGCTTAGAGGTACGAATCGTATGGCGGTGATCGTACCGACCAACGGTCTGGATTACTATCTCGCTGTGACAGCTTCTGATGAGGCCGGGAACGAATCACCGCTGGAACTTGAGCCTTCCGGCGATCTGCCGGGAAGCGTGGCTGGGCCGGTTCAGGCTCTCGATAATATTGCGCCTGATCCTGTAACTGTGGTCTCCGCAGACGATAGGCTGGATGATCAGGGGAAAACTATTATCGTCAGTTGGACAAAGGCCAGCGCGGAGGAGGATTTCGACCATTATAATATCTATCTGTCGGACGGACCTATTGTCTCCTTAGAGGAACTTGTCCCTATACCGGAGGCGGAAGTCAGCGACGCTCCTGTGGGATTGGGAGTTTACGTGACCGTTTCATCCGATGGCGTAGACCTCTACTTCGCGGTTACCGCCGTTGACAAACATGGCAATGAGTCGAAGTTGGATAACCAGGGTGGGTCAGTCGCAGGACCTGTGAAGTCTACCGACGATATGCCACCGCAGCCGATAATAGTGATTGATGCAGCCGATACGCCTGGTGATGATGGCGGCTTTATTGATGTTTCGTGGGAACCCAGCGCAGATGAGGAAATCGAGTATTATCGTTTCTATCTGTCGGCACAGTCCATTGATAACGAGGCTCTGGAAACGCTGGAACCTGAGGTTACAGCCGATGCTGCGGACATCATTGAATACAGCGGGGATTCAGTTTTGGAGTATAAACTTCCTACGCCAGCCGATAGGGTCGATTATTACGTGGCTGTTACTGCCATTGACTTTGGCGGCAACAGCAGCGAACTGGATGGCTTCGGCAGGTCTGTTGTGGAGTGGCAGGTTCAGTCGGTGTCCAATACGGTAAGGCTGGGAGAGGATACCAGCATCTTTGCTGGATTTGACGAGGATACTTCGGTTTTTATCCCGGCAGGCACGATGGGCGACGGCGAAACTGTGGATATATTCCGGCCGGACGAATCAACGCAGGAGGCGATAGAAGAAGCGGATCAGTTCCTGGAGAGATCGCATATCGATCCGCAGATAGACTCTTATTTTGCCGACACAGTTCGCGATTTTGTGGCCAATCCCAGCAATATACTCAACAAGTCTGTGAGAATAACTCTGTCCTATACCGATATCGCGGAGATGCAGAGACAAGATTCCACAGGAACAGACTTCGTGTTCACCCCGTCTCAGGATGATGAGCTGAGTTTCAGAATCTTCAAGCTAAATGAGATATCCAGAGTGCCAAGATGGGAGCTTGTTTCGGGAACGCAGAAAGTGAGTACGCTACAGAATATTGTGTCAGTTGAGGTCAGAAAGTTTGGCGTCTTCCGCATTGCGCGGCTCAAACTGCCTGATACTCTCGATAGAGTGGTTATTTATCCCAATCCCTTCATTCCGTCCCAGTCGCTCAAGGGATACATCACATTCAAGAATCTGACTGAAAATGTCACGCTTCAAATTTACAGCATGGCGGGCGAGAAAATACGGACGATCCAGAAGTTCGCTGGCGGCGATGAGGTTACCTGGGATGCCCGCAACAGCGAAGGTGACAGAGTTGCCAGCGGGACGTATGTGTGTGTGATTCAGAGCGCTGAGGATACTTTTGTTGGTAAGGTGGTTATTCTTCGATGATAAAAAGTATAGATAATTGTGGTCGGGAGTGCGAAGTCCGTTGCTCCCCCTTGAAAAGGGGGTTGGGGGGATTTTTTCATTTTCTCCGGAAGGGCGAGGCTTCAGTTGAGCCATTAATCCGCCAAATTCGTACTATCCGCTTTCCGCTATCTTCCGGCTTTCTGGCTTTCTGGCTTTCTGGCTTTCTCACATTACTTTGCGCCTTGTGCCTTATGGTTTGCTTCGTTGTTCCTGCCGAAGGGCGGGGCGTGGGAACGTCCGGCAGCACTGCTCTCAAGATCGGTATAGGAGCCAGAGCCACCGGTATGGGCGAGGCTTCTGTCGCTGTGGTGGATGACGTGAGCAGCATATACTGGAATCCGGCCGGTTTGTTCCAGATCCGGGATTCACAGCTTTCCGCTATGCACATAGAATGGCTGGACGACATCAGGTACGAATGGGTAGGATATGCTCAGCCAGTGGCTTCGTGGGCTACCATCGCCGCTGATGTTTCCTACGTCAGCATGGGTTCCATCGCGAGGACTGTTGAGTCTCCTACAGAGGGATACGAACAGGATGGGACGTTCAGTGTTTCCGACCTGGCAGGCCGTCTTGCCATCGCCAGCAAGGTCTACAAGGGTATCATTGTGGGCGCTTCTTTTCAGATACTAAAATCGACGGTGGGCTTCCAGGATGTGACAAAAGAGGCGATAGAGGATAAAACAGCCCAGAGCACAGCTATCAATCTCGGATTCCTGTATAATACACCTGTGCCTAACCTGAAAGTGGGATGCAGCTTCCAGAATCTGGGCAGCCAAACGGAGGCCTTCATCAAAGAAAAAGAACCCCTGCCTTTCGGCTTCAGATTGGGTGTGGGATATGAAACTCAGGTGGCCGGACGAAAATCTGAGCCAGTTGAGGGCGGGGAAGCTGTCGATCCGGAACCGGAGAAGCCCATCGGCACGCTGATCGCGGCGATGGATCTGGCTCTCTTTGCGGACAGTTCATCGGGCATGCGTATGGGACTGGAATATCGGTTCGGCAACGGTCTTGCCGCCCGAGGAGGATACCGAACCGGAACAGGCCTCGATTTCCCATCCGGACTTTGCGGCGGCGGGGGCTATAGAACCGCGACTTACCAATTTGACTATGCTTTCGTCCCATACGGGGACGTTGGAAATACACACCGGATTTCTTTCACTATCGGATTCTAAATGTATTTGGTGCTACCTTTGGAACAACAATATCTTGGTAGGGGTGGGTAAGTTGTCAGCTTGCGCTGGTTAGACGCATTTCGCCATCGTTCTGCTCGGTGAGCATCTTCAGCAGTTTTGCCAGTCTGCCGGTGGGGGATGGCTTCCACACCTCTACCCCTATGCCGTAGATTCTGGTATTCTTGTTGAGCTTTTTCACTTCCGCTACGATTCGATCTTCATCAACCTCACCGCGAGTTGGCTGAATATCAGTAATTAGAACTATGACCGAGGGGTTCATACTCAACGCGTATTTTAGCGCCGCAAGTATGTCTGTCCCCTGATTATTTTCTATATTTCGAGGAGTGAAGGAATCCAGAAAGCGTTCGGCCTTTTCCAGATTGTCCATTGATGCAGGCAGGGCTTCTTTTTTGAAACTGCTTACTCTTGAGTGGAAAGTAACAATGTTGAATTTGTCAAAGTCATCAAGCTGCAGCATGGATTCCTTGAGTGCTCTTATGGAAATCGGCAGCTTGGCTCCCATTGTCATGCTGGCTGATACGTCGAGGCAGTAAACCACTTTCTGCGGCCCATCCGCTTCACTCATGAAGTTGATTATACCTAGCCTGTCGATAAGCCCGCCGCCACCGCCGCCGCCAAGTAGCCCGTCGCCTTCGCCATCAAGTCCCAGCAATGCTACGCCGTTTTTGGTGCCTTTGCCTGCCGCTCTTACCCGATTGCCTACTATCCCCCTGCCATCTATTGGACCTACGGCTGTGGAAATCATTCCAGAGAGGTTGGTCGCTGAATCCCTGATTTGAGCAACAGTCATTATGTCAGGTATTGTGTCGCTCTGATCGGCGTCGTTTAGTTCTACGCTTCTCTCTACAAGCCTGTTGCTTCTCTTCTTTACCCATGTTAGTTTGCTGGGCGAAGCCTTGGACGACTTCTTTTTCGCGTCCAGATCCAGCCTGGTGGGATCAAATTTCATCTCTATAGGCTGTTTCGGCAATTGCCGCTTAAGCTCTGGCTCCGGAATGTCTTCCACCCAGTCTATGAATATGCCGGAACTATATTGTTGTATGTAGTGCTTAACCGGAGCCCCGGCAAGAATTATCGCCACTATGATATGCAGGGATAGGGATATTAGAAGAGCATTATTAGATCTGCGAGTTACCACTTTCAATGCCATCGTTATCACCCCTCTTTATAGAGCATCAATTAAGTCTTCCGCTGTGTGAAAAATACTGATATAACTCCACTTTGTCAAACAAGAAATTAGCGTCCATTATTCCCTTGGAATCCATGCCTTTGTATGCAGGGCGCACTCACAGGTGCGCCCTTGTTAAACCCACGATGATCTTTTACTTACCGCTGCTTTAAACGTAAGAACAGTATGGAAAAGTTTACATTGCAATGAGATTAGTCGAATGGAGCATAGAATCGCGGTTGCCGAGGTTCTATGCTCCTGAACTGGCGAATACAAGATTCGGGCGAATACAAGATTCGCCCCTACGGAAACGACATCTATTTGGCGATCGCTTTGTAGGGGCAGGTTTTATCATGCTGATATACTGGCATTTGCTGAAGCAATCTCAATAATCAGCATAATTCGCGCCAACTTGATAACCCCAAACCTGCCCTTCCCAAAAACGCATCTTATCTAGCGATCAGACCACTGAGTGGTTTAATCGGCAAATCTATGCTGTTATTCGTAGGGGCACAATGCTTGTGCCCGGGCACGCGCAGCGTGCCCCTACGGGTATTTTGGCGATACGAACTTACCGATTAAACCACTAAGCCATTTACATCATCACGACGGCTTTCATTACGTTGTCTTTCCGATCTTTGACGTCTTTTAGCCCCTGAACCAGATCCTCGAGCTTGACCTCATGGGTGATCAATGGATCTACATTGAGCAGTCCCGCAGAAAGCGCTTGCAAAGCAGTAGGCCATGTGAATGGCGCGAGCCATGAGAACTGTATAGTCTTGTCCCAAAGGATGGTATCCAGAGCAGGAACTCTGACGCAGTCTTTATCTCCCGGAAGCCCGAAGAAGACTATGCGCGCTCTGCGTCCCGAAATGTCAAACGCTTGCTCCATAGCCGAAATCGCTCCGGTGGGAGTAAGAACCACATCGGCAAATTTCCCATCAGTCATGTCACCGATCTTTTCCTTTAGATCCGCGTAATATGGCGAACTGGATTCCTTCGTATTTACGATCTCATCAACACCCAATTCCTTGCCGATCTCCAGCCTGTAATCTCTGGTACCCACAAGCACAACTGTTCCCGCTCCGCTGGATTTCGCCAATTGTGCCATCATCATGCCAATAGCTCCGGGGCCTATTACTACGGCGAAATCTCCGAGATTAACCTGAGCATTCTGGAGAGCGTATGTCGCACAGGCCAACGGCTCAGTTAAAGACCCTTGCTTATATGAGACGTTGTCTGGAAGTTTGTGGAGACCTGTATAATGTGATACGCAATATTCCGCGAACCCACCGTCATCAGAAACCCCAAGCACCGCTTTTTTCTCACAGAGATTGACCTGGCCTCGTTTGCAGATTTCACAGGCGTTGCAGTATTGCACAGGGTCGAAAACAACTCTATCGCCCGGCTCGAATAGTCCCAATTTCGCCGGTATCGCGCCTACCTCTATTACCTCTCCGGTAAACTCATGTCCCAGAATCAACGGGCCTTTGCCGTCTGGAGTTTCCAGAGAGCTATCGCCAAAGTAATACGCAACATCCGATCCACAGATGCTGCAAGCCTTCACGCGGGCAAGCACCTGATCGTCAGCAGGTTTGGGTATATCCCGCTCCTCCAGCCTCATGTCCAGTGGCTCGTAGAAAACCTGAGCCTTCATTTTCTCAGCCATTGTAAGTCCTCCTTGTATGAGTGAAGAGTGAGGAGTAATGAGTGAAGAGTGAAGAGTAATGAGTGAAGAATAATGAGTGAATAGTATCTGCTACGCGTCACCCGTCACTTATCACTTATCACTCCTCACTTCAATCATCCATATTTTTCCATGTACGGGGCCAGGAAGTTCTTCGCGGCTTCGGTGACGTCCCACGCTTCAGGCCAGAAGCACAGATCGATTGTCCACCATTCGCCTTTGAAGCCGGCTTCCATAATGGCGGGGATGATCTCGTCGAAGTTCAATACGCCCTCGCCGAAGGGACGATGCGTGCTGGTTTCGTCTTCGTGCAAAGTTTCGTCCGAGTCAATGAGGTGGATGTGGCCGATCTTGCCCTTCAGCATTTCGGCAAATTCCACCGCGCCGCCTTTTAGCGTCTCTTTTGGTCCGGGCTGACGAGCCGCGACTACCGCGCACATGTGCGCGTGACAGGCGTCAAACATCACCGTGAAATTGGGGTGATCTACATCCGCCACCATTTGCACCACTTCGCTGGGCTTGTTATACATAAACCCAGGCTCGAATTCCCACGCGACGAGAACGCCGTTCTCCTGAGCTACCTGCGCGCACCTGTTCCACAGTTTGGCGATGCGGTTCCACGCGACTTTCGGGTCTACGCCGGGCACACCTTCATCCGGCGAGGATGCGGTATCTACGCGGATCACTTTCGCTTCCAGATCCAGGCACATCTGGAGGTTCTTCTTGAAGAACTTAAAATACGCGTCATTTTCCTGTCCTGCGTCCGAACCGGGCGCAGGATCTGCCCCAACATCGGGTGTGAATCCCGAGACACCCAGACCGTAGTATTCTATGAGACCTTTAACAGCATCCCTTTCCTTCTTCATGGAATAATCGTCGGGGCCAATGTGCGGGGGAAAGCCAGCAATTTCGACACCGTCGTAACCATATTCACTTAACGTTTTGACCACAACGTCAAAAGGTATAGGGTTATCTGTATAAGGTCCGAAAGCATAAGCCCAGCTTCCAATTGAAAGTTTTGCCATCGTATAACTCCTTTCCTGTTCCAAAGACGCAGGCAAACGCCTGCATACTCCCACTTCGCGGACAAAACGCCCGCTCTTATACATCTTACAACTCATATTTGCTTTCTAATACCATTTCCATTTTATTACTGTGCATTACAGGCGGAACTGGAAAGATATTGTTGGTGAATTCAGCCCCGCCAGATCACCCCCATCCTAGCCTTCCCCCATCAAGGGGGAAGGGATTTCGGGCTTGATCAGGAGTATCCGTTTCTCAGTCATAAAGCAATAGTCGAGAGAACCATAGGTTCCTTCCCCCTTGATGGGGGAAGGCTAGTACTACAACGATGGTTCGACGTCAACCCCCGTTATTATTGGTCTTAAGCTAATGCTGCAATGCTACAATGATGGTTCCACTTGATATTATGGTGTGATTGAGGTATCCTC
>SDBT01005082.1_pt1 | contig 22181 bp, 30 predicted proteins | sample 2277101 | NCBI WGS metagenome assembly SDBT01 (sample SAMN10404973, study PRJNA504765) | marine sediment metagenome | isolation source: marine sediment core GS10_PC15, 103 cmbsf | place: Arctic Ocean: Southern Knipovich Ridge | collected 2010 | reverse complement strand
CCCCCCATCTACTGCCGACGACCGAGAAGAGATGTGGATACAGAGATCGGGCGTGAACCCCACCCCTGTAACTGAGATCACTTCAATGGCAGCGGTCAGCGTCCATTCAGTCACGTCGGCCTGCACATCCGCTCCACCGATGGCCTTGAAATGAATGATGGCGTTGGTCGGTGTGCCACCTGCCCATGTGACCGTGAACGTGGATGTGCCGATGGCGGAGATAGACGCTTCTTGCGCGATGCCCCCAGCGATGATCGCCGCCGATCTGTAACTGCGGTTGGCGTTAGAGGTCGCCTGAGCGTCGTCTGACTGCCACGCTACCACTCTCTCCGTGGTGCCGTCCGTCATCTCCATACAGGCGATGGTCGTTCCAGTTCCTACCGTCCCGTCATTCGCAGTTAGATTGGAGGTAGTCCAGAACAGAATCGCCTTTGGGGCCACTGATAGTCCGTGAGTCACGTTCTGTGGAGAGCCTGATACGACAAAGTTGCCAACGTTGAATACTGCCTGTCCGCCCGGAGGCGCTTCGAAGAAGTCCGTCTTGGCGTCCACCGGAGGGGAGTCGGGCGTTACGGATACTCTCCTCCCGTGCAGCCGCATCAGCCCCGGCAGGTGGTTGTCGAACCCTACCGTGTGAGCGTAGGCGTCTCCCGGCCCGCCCTTGACCGCCCTCCCATACCCCATACCCCCGGAGAACCCGTCCTCCCAGAGAACCGGGATCGCCCCTTTGGCCGAGCGGGACAGCGGCTCGTCTCTTACTCGCTTGAACGCGATGTCAACTGCGCCCTTGACCACCTCTGAATAGACGGCGTATGACTTCGAGTTAATTTCAACATCAATCGGCTCCGCTAGATCAGTCATGGAACTCTGACTCTGGCCAGCGGCTTGAACTCAGCGTCGGGCCTGCCCACCTCGATTGAGTTGAGCGCGGCGACGTAGGCGCTGTGGAGCCTGTTGCGCTTCGCCACCAGCGTCGCCGGAGGGCTTCTGAGGTTGTTGATCCACCGCTCCACAAGCTCAGTGGCGGCTCCGTACTCGATCACGTCTGTATCCGCAAAGGTGGTGCTTGAGAGCCCCGTCAGGGCGCTCTCAGTGGCCCTGAACTTGATCCACACAGGCCGCTGGGGGTACGGATCAATCGTAAAGCGGTGCGAGTTCACTCCCGCGTAGTCCTTCAGTGATTGCCCAACCTCCCAGTCCCGAAAGCTCCCATCGAGGACGTAAGTCTCGTTATCCCGCGCCGAGTGCAGCGCAGACATATACATCAGGGAGTCCAGATGCGACACGTCCGCTACTGAGGTCGGAATCTTGAACAGGTGATTCGTTGAGGGAAGTACGCCGATGTGGTCAACGAACCAAGTGTTGCTCGTGGCCTCTGAGGTGGTGATGCGGATAGACAGAGAGGTGGAAGATGAAGGTGGGGCCTGCTGGAACATCACCAGCGTCCACTCGTCCGCTGTCGTACTCACAGTCTCATTGGCGCTGACGGTGACCGTCTGCACCGCCGTAGAGTTCGTCTCGTCGTACAGAACAACAGAAAGTGCCAGAGAGGTTCGGACGAGGGCGTAGACGAGTAGAGTCCCTGTCTCGTGGTGGCCGAACACGGCTGACTGCACACCCTCACCAGAGGCGTTCGTTGCCACAGAGAGAGACTGCGCGCCGCTGTATACGTCCGTCGTGTCCTTCGCCAAAGTTGCTCCGCTGAGTGATGTATAGGCCGACGTTCCGCTCGTCTCCATGTCGCCGTCGTTGTCGTTGAGCGTCCCGCAGTAGGGGAGGTAGCGCGGCCAGAAGTGGGACGTAATGACAGCGTTGGCGGCATCGAGGAACTGGTTAATGTCCAGCCCCCCGCGCATGAGTATGAACAGGTCTCCAGCCTCCGCAGCCGAGCCCCAGTTGGGAGCGATAGCCCACGACCCTGACGAAGATGTGAACCCGCCCTTTGTCACACGGCGGAACTCGTCCTCCGGCCCTGACCCCGCACCGTTGTTGTAGGCGTAGAACCCCATCCCGTCATAGGAATAAGCGGAGCGGGTCGTATACGCCCTCGTGGAGTCCACCACCGTACTGTTGGCTGTGCCTGTTCCGGTGACAATGATGACTTCTTTGCCCGCGTACACCTTCTTGGCGATCTCTGGGATCAGCGTTTGCCAGCTTGTGCTTGTGCTCATTTACTTGCTCCCCATCAAGAGTAGCTAAAGTGCAACCACGCCAGTCCGGGGCGGTTGGTGGTGAGGGCGTGCATCCCGAAGGACACGGGCCATTCGTCGGTCTTGCGGTCTATCTTGCCCTGAGAGGTGCCGTCTATGAACCACTCCACCGCGTCCGTGGCCGTGCCGATCTTGACGGTGATTGCCCAGAGGTGCCAATCGGTGTCGTCCGCCGCCCCGGCGTCAGAGTCGGTGTCGGAGCGGAGGGTGAAGTTCGTGCCGTCCGTGTAAATCCACGCCAGTTGGTCTGCCGCAGTTGCCGCTGAGCCCGCGTCCTCCACCAGCCCGAAGCCGGATCGGTTGGACGTGCCCGTGACAACCGTGAACGAGGCATAGCACTCCATCGTCAGTTGCGTGGGCGCGTAGCCCAGCATTGACTCCACCGACAGAGCATGAGCGGAGCTTCCGAAGATGGCCGGACTCTGGAGCAAGTCACCCGAAGCGTCGGTCAGGACGTGATCGGGAATCCCGATGTCGCTGGACGAGAGGAAGTCTCCCGTTCCGGTTGCGGCTGTCTCCGCAAGGGACGTGGTTGTCCAGCCGAAGTCATCGAGCTTGGCTCCGCCCGTGTCGGCGTCGATGCTGGTCTCCCCGAACGACGCCCAGTAGTCCGTTCCTAACGCCCTCGACCACAGGCGAGGGTCGTTGACGTGAACCCGCCCAACAGAGTTGAGCAAGCGCGCCCCTATGTTCTTTCCCTTTCTGGGTACAACCATCGCCTATTTCCCCTTCCGCTTGTTCTTGCTGTGTTTATGCGCCATGTGCCCCTCTGACGTGGGCCGAGAGTCCGGCGTTGCCCTTGCACTCCTTACCGCATTGGTCACAGGCGATGAGCGCATGGGCCTTCGTGTCGAAGCCGTTTACGGCATCCTCATCCTTGGCGGCGGCCTTACCAGCCAACGCCAACGTCGCGTCGAGTTGACGTTCCTGACGCGCCACGGCCTCGGCCTCTTTCTGGTCGTCGAGGTACTCTTCGAAGGCTTCCCACTCCTGCTTGTGGCGGTGCTTAGCGTGCATCCTCTTGGAGTGGTTGTTGCGGAGGTGATCTGCCGGACAGTGGCTGGCGGACAGGCCAATCTCGGAGAGAATCACCTGCTCGGGGCTGTTGGCGTGCATGAAGCACAGGACAGTGCCAGGCTTGTACTCCGCAGCATCAGACTTCTTGCCCGCGAAGATAAACTCACCCGTCATCCGGTCGCGCTTCGACAGCACGTTAGCCAGCATGTACTTCGGAACCCGAATCTCCCTACCGTCCTTGATCCGCCACAGGGGCACCTTCACCCTGCCGGGAGAGATGTCCTTGAAGATGATCTCCTTTGGGGCGTCCTCCCCGGCCAGTCGCGCCGCCTCTCTCTCGATGTCGCGGATGGTTGCGACTCGCTCTGCCTGCGTCTCAGGCGCCTTCTCGGTTACCATATTTCTCCTCGACTCTCCGCGCTTCTTCGTGGCGGGGGTAGCCTATTCTCTGGGTTGACTGGTGCGGGCCGAGAACCGAGCGGTTCCGTCGCACCATAGCCGTCTCCTCTAGCTGATTGATGTGATCCTTGATGAGCGTAGATTCCGCCAGCATCTCCTCTGAGCGGGTGGCCCAGTAGGTGTCGTTCCGGTTCTTCTCGCCCCAATACTGCATCTCCGCCACCGTGTTCTCCCCGAAGGAGGGCATCAGCAGCGGCTGCACGCGTTCGTAATCAGAGGCAGGGCCGATGACCCGCTGAAAGCAGGCCACCTGCCCATCTCGGATGACGAAGGTTCTCTGCACCCACTCACCATCCTTCGGGAACTCCTGTAGTCCGTGGCATGGCTCTTGGGCAAGGGGAGAAACCTTGAGCATCTAGTTCGCCCCGGCTACTTCCCAAGTAGTCACAGCGCCTGCGCCCGCTGAGGTAAGCTGATGGCCGTTGGTGCCGACACCATCTCCGGTGGCGGTTACGGTGGAGCTAAACGTGTGGTTCCCGGTGGTGGTGGCAGACGCGAGGGTAGCCAGTCCGCCCGTTGTGAGTGCCCCTGCGGTTGTGACGGCAGCAGTGGCAACGGTGAACACCAGTGTGCCCCGGTTGTAATACTTCAGGGCCGGGGTCACGGCGTCATAGAAATAGCCGGTGTAGGTGCCGCTTCGGGGTGTTGTCGTATTTGCCATATGCCTAACTCCAGTCGCACTCGGCGGAAGCGCCGCCAGAGGTGAACTGCTCACCATCTGTACCAACGCCGTCTGCGCCTGCGGTGATGGTGTTGCTGAACGTGTGGTTTCCAGTGGTGATTGCGGATGCGAAGGTTGCCAGTCCGCCCGTCGCCAGAGTCCCCGCCGCCGTAACGGCAGCGGAGGCGACGGTCAGCACTAGCGTCCCTCGGTTGTAGAGCTTGTGCGTTGGGGTGACGGCGTCGTAGAACCAACCGTTGTAGTTGGAACTCCAAGGCGTTGTTCTGTTAGCCATGACTAAGCCGTAGACCAGTCACACCCAGCACCCGCGCCACCGGAGGTAAGCTGCTCGGTGTTTGCACCAACACCATCCGCGCCCGCCGTGATGGTATTGCTGAACGAGTGGTTGCCGGTCGTCGCGCTGGTAGCCAGCGTGGCCGCACCGTCTACCGTCAGCGCCCCCGCTGTCGTGAGCGCGGCTACGGCGGCGGTGAGCACAAGCGTGCCTCGGTTGTAGTATTTCATCGCCGGAGTGACCGCATCGTAGAACCAGCCGTTGTAGATGCTGCCAAGTGGTGATGTCCTGTTTGCCATGTCTCTTCTCCTTTCTGGCGGTGGGTGTTTTACCGGCACACCCACCAGAAGCCCTGCTATTTAGTTGTTAGCGAGTCCAATCTCTGTTCGCGTTGAGTTCCAGGTAGTCCACGTCGAGGTCGGTGATGGTGTTCGCGTTGGCGAAGCATCCACAGATCACGCCCTGAAGGACGGTCGTGGACGCTGCGCCAACGATGGTCTGCTCAAGGTTTCCATTGATCCACCAGCGAGCCGTGCCGTTGGTGTCAACCTCAAGTCGCAACACGTCGTACTCACCAGCAACGGCGGTGATGCCCGTATTGGGAATGGTTGTCGCTCCCGTTGTACTGCCGCCGTTGTAGACGGCGTGCCAGTTCGCAGTTGCCGTCAACTCACTGGCGAGGAAGAAGCCGCAGAGGTCAGACGCTGTGAGCGTGGCGGTAGTGGCACCGACGTAGGTGAGAGGAGAGATCACGTTGTCCGCGATGGCATCGGAGATTCCGATGAAGAGCTCCCGAGCCGTAAGCGCCTGCGTCTGCACGCGAGCCTCAACGACGATAGTCCCGTTGAGGGCAGGGCTGAAGCTGGTGTCGGTTGTGAGGGCACAACCAAGTGTGTCCTCGTTGGTGCCGGTGAGGCGAGACGATCCATTGACCGCCGCAAGCGACACGACGCCAGCGTCGTTGTCGGCAAGGTCTCCCTTAACCGCGAAACCGTCCATGTAGTAGCCTGCGGCAGCGGTTGTCGCTACGGCGATGGCAACCGGGATTTCCGGCGCGCCACCCTCAAAGAACTTGTGGATTTTGCCTGGGCCTGATTCTGCCATTTTATTTCTTCCTTATCTCCCCTTGCGCGGGGCTTTGGGTTGACTTTTAGGCTGGGTTGATGGTTCCGGTGTGAGTTCCTTGACGAGCCCCCGAGCGGCGATGACAAGCTCTCGCCGCCGACCCGTTGAGGGGCCGGTGGCGAGTTCTGCAATCAGCACGTTCAGGTCTTCAGCGATACTCATTACGAGGTCGGAGTGGCTACTACGCCACGCCTATTTAGTTCTGTCATTGCTGCTCCAATCCCCTCGCGCAGGGCAAGGGTTTCATTTGTGAGTACTCGGGTTCTATCTCGTAGATACGGCCACCCCACAATGCTTGCATTTCTTCTAGGGTTCCTCGATCTCGATTGGTGAGATGCACCTTGACAGTGGCCGTGCGGTGCCCGCCGAAGTACTCCATGCCAATACTGCCATCAGCATCAATCAGGCCCGCAAGGTATGCACAATCAGTTTTCTGCATCTCATTCACTCAACTGGTCGGCGCCGTCGCGTCCGAGGTCTGTCCGTAGCACCACTCGCTTGCGGCGCGCTCTACGAAGCTGTACTCGTCCGTCATGAAGACTTCATCCGCGCCACCACCGAAGGCAGGGTCGCGCCGAGTCTCTGTCTTGATGGTCATGCCACTCACCGCAACGACACCCTCTTGTGAGTGGACTGCGCCGATGGCGTCCGAACTGGAGATGGCGATGTTGCCGTCTTCCCAGACGTTTGCGCCTGCCACTGTGCCCGAGAAGCCTTTGCGGAAGGTATCTTCGGTGATGCCTTTGTCCACGATGTAGGTGCCGACGCCCGCCAGAAGCTCATCCTGAATGTCCTTGATCTGGAAGCCATGCAGGACGGCGTGAACCGGGGCCGTGCTCGGCTCCGTGACGTTGGACTTGATGCGGTTCACCGAGGCGGCGATGTGCCCGAAGGACAGCGGGTTGCCCGAGCCGGGGTCTGTGGTCGCGGCAAAGGTCGAGAAGAGCGCGAGGTAGTCGTCGTTCTTCTTCTGCATCATCGCGTTGCCCGCCAGTGTCCCCATCTTGGACTCGACCACATCCGCGATCTTGCGGTAGGTGCGGTCAGTGACCTTGACGAGAATCTGGGTCATCGTCGGCTCGCTCTTGAGGAGCGTGTCAGCGATCTGCTGTGCGTTCTGGTTGTCTGTGGTCTCAGTGATGTCCTGTGATGTCAACTGGGCGAGAGAAATCTCCTGCCAGTTGAGGCCGGTGCCTTCCTTGAGTGATCGTTTGTCTGTGGTTCGCTGCCACGTCCCCTCATGCTCACGGATAATACGAGCGTCCGCGATCATGGATGGGAGACTGTCTGCCAGCGTTCCAGACGTAGTTTCGCCTGTAGCCATTGGTTTCTCCTCTTATCCGGCTCTCTGCCGGTCTCTGATCTCCTGTAGTTGACTGACGGGAGTTGTCGGGTCAAGGAGAATCTCCTTGTCCGTCCTCCCGCCTGCCGTTGACCCCACGCTCTGCGCGGGCTTTTCAGTCTTGCGCGTGGCGATGTCGTCAGCGTGCGTTGCTCCTGACTTTCCGTCTGTCAATCCCAGCTGGTAGCCAATGTCCTTCACCTTCTTGACGAAGCCTTCAATCAGCGCCACAGCATCTTCCTGAGTCCTTGCCGACTTGATGTTCGGGATGAACTCCTGCGCCAATGCCTGCCGCCCGAGCGTCTTCGCCCCGATTGACACAACCGCCTCTAGGAGAGAGGCTCCGCCAAGCTCGCGGCCCGATTGGACGCCTTTTTCATGGGCCTCACGCTGTAAGTCTTGCCCCATCTCCGCCATCGACCGAGCGAAATTCGGGTCTTGGAAGACCTCCTTGAACCCGTCGCGGTCGACCTGCCCCTTCTCCAGCGCGGCATCGAGTCGGCCCTTCAGGGTGTTATAAGAGTTGAGCGCCCGAGCCCGAAGGTCTTTCAGGTCGGTATCGCGCTTCTCCAGCGCCTCGAACTGCCCCGAAAAGGATTCGCGGGCCTGCGCCCATCCCCGCGCTTGTTCTTCCTGCTTGAATTTCTGGAAGCTCTCGTGATGGGGTGAATCGTCGGCATCGTACTGGGATGGGTCGAATAGTTCTGGCTCAGCGCTGAGCGCCTCCGTAGTTCCTTCCGCCGTCGCGTCAGTGGTCTCGTCAGCTACAACGGCCTCGCCCGTAGGGGTTAGCTCGGTGGTCGCATCGGGTGTCACCTTCGGTGTGGCTTCAGGTGTACTCTCTGTCGCCTCGACAGGAGCCTGAACTTCTTGGGTCATGTAATCCTCCTAAGTTCCGGGCAATAAATAAGCCCCCATGAAGGGGGCGATCATCGCGCCGGGCTAACCTAAACTAAAAAGCCGGGACTCCCGGCCTCGATCTTGGATGCGAGTGGGTTCACGAAGTCCGGTGCTGGTGGCAGCTCTAGCGGGGCCACGCCCGGCAGCCCGGTGAGCGGCCCCAGCTCGTTGCCGATGTTCCCGTACAGCTCCGACAGCGGCGGAAGCCCCTGAGACAAGAGTTCCTGCACGTTGACGAGGTTCTGGGGGACTATCCCCGCCGGGCCGAGGTTCAAGGACTGACCCTCCGGTAGAGACGAACGGAGAATGTCGAACTCCAGTTCACCCCTGCGGGTGGCGGTATCTTGCAGACCTGACTGCAACTGGAACCTGTTTGTGGCGATGTCTCTGTTGGTGACAGCCTCATCGAAGTCGCGCTGCCATGCGTCCTTGGCATCGTCCGCCGTCATCTCTCCGCGCTCTATCAAGGCATCGTATTCCTTGAACTTGATGAGCGCTGCGCCGTAGGGGTCGGGAGCCTGCACGCCAACCCGCGTGGGGCCGCCACCACCCGCTCCACCCGCTCCACTGCCCCGAGCCGCATCGTAGTCACTCTGGCTGACGTTGCCCCCTTGCGTTATGCCCCGCCCCCCCAGCTCGTACCGCTTCTTATCGTTGCCGATGTAGGAACCGGGCGGAATTCGCACAACCTCACCGTTGTCCAGGTAGCGGCCAACGTACGGGCCTAGCGCCTGCCGGGCAGGATCGTTCGGGCCAATCTCCTGAATCCTGACAGGGGCACCGTTGAACAAGATGACCGTCTCACTCTGACCGGCGAACCGATCAGGCGTGGGTTCTGTATCCAGCGGCCCCGGAATGAATTGCCCGGCGGCGTTTATGTATCCTTCGCTGGAATCGCCACCCTCCCCCGCTACCCGTATCTCGAAATCAGCAGCGCTCTCGTTCGGATTCGTATGCTGTGCGTCATGTGACACCTAAGTCACCTCCCGGCCTGTTACACTTACGTCGCTATGGCTCGACCTTGGCGCTGGTACAACTGGGTTGTTCTTGCCGCGATCATTGCGTTCTTGGCAATGGGGTACTACGGCGTTGTAGTCGCAGGTTGGGACACCAACCCCTGCCACGTAACCGAAGACTGGTGCAGGGAATACTGACATCATTCAGGAACGCCCAACCCCTGTGTTCGCCGCCACAGGTCGATGATGTAGTTGGGCGGATCAAGCCATCGCACTGACGGGCTCTTCATTAACTCATCAAGATTCTCCACGGCGAAGGCCACCCACTCAGGGTTCCGTAGGGCGTCTCGTGTGGCAGTTGACTGAATGGCAACTGCCACATTGATTACGTCCTGCTCGTAGTCCCTGTCGGCTCCCTGCCCGCGAATAGCACCCGCCATACTCAGGTCTACTCCGTCATCTTTCCGCGCCCGCGTCTGCTCCTGTCGGGCGTAATCCAACAAGTCCTTCATGCTGGTGACCTGCTGCGCCGTTAGTCCCTTGAACTCAGGTATGGCATTGAGCTGTGTTGTGAGGCGTGGGCTGTAGGTGTTAGCTCCTGCGCCCAGTGAACCTACCGTGCTCGCCGTGCCAACGCCAACGGCGAGCTTCCACGGGTCATTCTGTTGCAGTACGGCCTCTACGATATCATTCAGGGACAGAGGGGAGAGGCCATCCCACAGGTAGGTCACGATCCCCTCTGGTGAGGTCAAGTCTACGTCCGTCCCGATAGTCGTCTCGCCGAAGAAGGCCCCGTAGGCCAGTGAGGGAACGGGGGCGATCTTATTCAGGCCGAACTGCTCAATGGTGCGCGCCCTATTCTTGTCGCTAACGACTCCCAGATCGCTTTTACCCTGCTCTGTCATTAGCTGCGCGATAACCCTCGCGTACTGCTGATAGCCGCCGAACAAGTCAATCTTCTGGGTCGGAGCGCCGGGGTCTTCCGGGTCGCGGAACAGCTCGATCTTACCCCACAAGGACGAGCGCGGATCTAGCTCAACCCTCCCCACGCCTGCAAGTGAAGCTGCCGTGAGAAGGCTAACGCCCGCGCCGATGAACGAGACGAGTTGCTGCGCGGCGAGGTTCGCTGCGCGGCCACTCTGTGGAACGCCAAGCTTCCCTGATGCCAGCAGAATGGGCGAAAGCGCGTGCTCAACCCTCCCGGCCAAAAGGCGAGGCGAGAAGATTCCCCCCGCAAGGAACGGCGAGTACTTATTGAAACCACCCAGATCGCCACGGCCTGTCCCCACATTCAGTAGCCACGAGAGGGCGTCTACGTCGCTGCGCGGCACAGGAACCGTGAAGTTGTTAGTCCATCCCTGAAGCGTGTTCTCAAAGATGTCACTGCGGGCCATATTGCCGTGAGCGATGAAGCTGCGCTGGAACGGCTCTACGACGGGGCCGAAGAACCTCGATACCCACGAGTCACCCTGCGTCGGCAGAAACTCCTCAGTGCGCTCGGCAAGCTCTCCCGTGACCTCATCCATCTTAGGCAGAAATAGCCTAGAGTCGTCCTGTAGCTCAGCAAGCGTCCACGGCTTTGTGCCCCCAGCCTCGTCAGTGACATTTACCACCTGTGACTTGGTTCGCAACGCCTCATCCCACAGACGGAACGAGCGGTCACTCACCATTGACCACAACCCCTTCGGGAGATTCCCGATCACCTCTTTGGGGTGACGCGCCAGCACGCCAATACCCTGACGCAGCGGCCACGAATGGTCGAAGATCGTTCGCAGGGTACGAGGGAGGTTCAGGAGGTCAGCAACTACTCGCCAGCTATCCTGAGTTTGCTTGGCCCCCGCCCTCACGAAGTCAGCCCCGAACACTCGCTCAAGGAGCTTCCATTCGGCCTTCTGTGGCAATTCGCCGTCCAGCAACTTAACGAGAGCGGACTTGGTGTTGCGGCTCTCCAAGACGCGGGCCTGCAGCAGCGGATGCTCCTCAACCTTCACAAGTAGCTCAGCCGCGTCGGCTGAGGTCATTGGCGGCGCAGGGAAGTCGGTGCCCTCGGCGTTCTTCCCTGCCAGCGCCTCTGTCTGCTGCCGGAACCTTTGCTGTGGCGTCAGGCTCGTGTCCGCAGCAATTTCTTGCATGCGGGCTGTCTTCCTTGAAAGGGACTCTGAAATCTCGCCGCTACGCTCCTTGAGTGCAGTCTGGAAAGGCCCTCCCTGCTCAGACATGTACTGCGTCAGGCGCTCAGCCGCGGGGGCTAATTCCTCGAACTCCTCCAGCCCTTCAGCTCCCAGCGATCCGGGGCCGGGGAAGTCATCAGTCGCACCCGCCAAGGGGATTCCCGCCTCCGCCTGCTCCGTCTGCCGTCGCAGTACACTCACCGTGTATTCAGCAGCTTCGTCACCCAACCCCGCGCCTCTGCGGATGTTTCCCAACCCCTTGAGGAACCGAAGGGTGTCAATCTCACTGGTCAATCCAAGCCCAGGGATCAAGTTCAGGGGGTCAAGGATGACCCCTGCGACAATGCGCTCTGGCAGGCCAATCTCCGTCAATCGCTGGCGAAGAATCTCTGAGTCCTCTTCGTCACCGACTGCCGCATTGGCCGCTGCCTGAATGTCCCCCGGCAGCTTTGTGACCTGCTCAGCCGAAGTCCCCAGCTTGAACCGCTCAGGGATGGGAATTGGGGCCCCAGCGGCCTCCACTACCTGCGCTCCGCGAGCCGCCAACCCAACTGGCCCAGCGAGGCCGGGTGCCGCTGCCGCCGCGATAGGCTCTACTGCCTGTATCGCCCTTCCACCCACCAGTTCGGTTGGTTCAAAGACCCGCCTGTTCGCCTGCTCAAAGGCTTCTTGCCCCAACTGGAAAATACCGGTGCCTAACCGAGACGGGGGCTCGACAAAGCCCGGAGGGGGAATCGGGGTAGGCCCCGGCTGCGGGCCGCGCTCTGGCGGAGTGGGGGTAGCTGTCGCTGTGGGCGTTCTCAATACCTCAAGTTGCGGCCCCACGGCGTCACTGAATTTACTGCGCTCAGTTTCTATCCCCTCGATGCGGCCTCGCTCCTCCTCCAGCGTTGGCCCGATCAGGTCACGGAATCTCGACCGCTCGCCGTCAATCCTGTCCGCCTCGGCATTTCGGTCGTTGGCGTACCTATCCAGCGTCGGCGTTACGAGGCCAACGAACTTGTTGCGCTCGAACCTGATCCCTTGCTGGCGCTCACGCTCCGCGTTCTGCGCTTCCTGAACCCGCCGCCGCTCAAGACCATCCTGTATCTGCCTGAAGCGAGACACCGACGTATCAACGTGCGTGCTGAACTTCTTGCGCTCCCGATCCAGTGATTGTTCCGAGGTCTCGTACTGAGCTAACGCCACCTAGAACGCTCTCGCATTTCCACCGAAACGCCTGTTGCCAGGTTGAGAAGCAAAAAACATCGCCATGGTGTCCTCTGGCTTCAAGGCAAACTGTGACTGGTAGAAGTCCAGCACGTCCTGTCGCTGAGAGTTGGGCATTGTCAGGAAGTTCTTGCCAAAGTTGAACGGGCTGGGGAGCGGGTCAATGCCCTGCTCAGGCCGCGAGAAGTAGTCCTTGCCGAAGTCGAAGATGGACTGCGTGGGGTTGCCCCGCAAGGCCGATAGCGCCGGGATGTTGCTGACATCACTGAGAATGCCTCCAGGAGTATAGGTGGACGTGCCATCCGTGTCACCTTCGCGTCCGCCAATCGTTCCGTCAGACTCCCCGACCTCGCCGGGCGGTGTTGTCTCCGTTGGTGTCTCCGCCGCTGCCTCTTCCGGGACTGCGCTCGGCCCTTGTGCTACCAGCGCCTGCGTGAGCTTCAGCACCTCCGTGTTGAGCATCCCCTGATAGTTGCCCTGCATACGGCTTCGGTTGTACCAGGGGGCGGACGCGATTCTCTGGTCTACCAGAGCGCGGGCCTGCTGCTCAATCTCAGCCGTCTCTTCCGGTGTGGGGGTGTACTGCGGGCGAGACTGGGTGAACTGTAGTCTCCTATCGCCAAAATCAAAGAGAGAGGCATCCCCGCCACCAAGGGCGTCCCTATCTTCAAACTCTGGAGGAAGGACTCCCGCCGGAGGGGGAGCTGGGGCCGGAGTAACAAAGGCGTCACGGTCTTCAAATTCTGGAGGGAGCACTCCGCTGGGCGGATCGAACTCCGGCGGCTTCACGAACACGTCAGGAGTCTCTGGCGTGTCGTGCTTGTGCGGCCCTGTGCCTGTGTGGAACCGGCCCCTGAAGTTGCCCAGCCCTCGCCCACCGATTGGAGTAATCTCCACCTCGCCGTTGACGTTCCTCACAAGCTCTGAGAAGGGCGTCAGCCTGCCTCGGTCATCGCCAACAATTCCACTCTCTCCCGGCTTTAATTTGCCGCCCTTATGGAGGAAGGCGTCAGGGTTGGCGAGGAGCGCTTCCCATGCGGACTGTGTGTTTCCCACGGACTGTGTGGGGTCGCCCGTCACGCCTGACGTGAACGAGATTGGATTGGGTTGTGGCGTGAAGTAGCCAGGGTCACCAGGCTTGAGGAGTGGGGGTCGTACGGGATTGGCACCGCCCAAAGGAGTGTCAACGAACAGCGGCCCCTGTACGTCTCTGAGGGAGTCGAAGACTTGCTGGTTGAGCCCCGAGAAGATGTCCCCGATGCCCGGCAACTGTGCCCCAGTGCTTCCTCCGCTCGCGCCACCAAGGAGACCGGCAAGGCTTGAGAAATCGAACCCACCTCCGCCCGACTGCTGCGCCGCCTGCGGGATGAACTTCAGGATGTCCGCTATCGACATCGGCGCGTTGCCCGTGGGGGCGGAGACGTTCTGTATTCCGCCGCCGAGGAACGCACCGCCAGCCTGAGGGAGAGGCCCCCTCCCGGCAGCGGCGTACCTTGCCGCGATGTTGTCGAACAGGCTTCCCGACCCGGCGAGCTTCGCTATCTCCATCCGGTTCTTGTTGTTCTCCAGTTGAGAGGTGTATTGCTGGGTCTGGACAAGTCTGCGATAGGCGTTGATGTCGCCAGCCTGCGCGAGAACGGCGTCCGTCTTCATTTGGGCGTTGGCCTGCGCGATGGCTCCGTTGGTGGCGATCAGTTGCGAGTCTATCCTTGACTGCGCGCCGATGCCCGCCGCGCCGATAGTCGCGCCCGCCTGAGTGGCTGCGTTCTGCGTCGAAGCGCCAGCTTGAATCTGAGCCTGTTGGATGTTCGAGAGGTTCCCGAAGGAGGTCTGGGCCAGCGATTGGGCGATACTTGGCCCGAACTGCCACCACGGCAACGCAGAGTTGAGTACGTCAGTGGGGAGCAAGTTTACGTTTTCTTGTACCATCGCTATTTCCTCATATCTGCGTCGTGCTTCAGCAATTCCAGCACTGCGTCGCCCAGACTTCCGCCCTCGGTTGATGTTCGCTGAAGGGTCTCGTCAAAGCGCGCGGGCCAGTAGTCCTCTCCCCGGTTGTCGTAGTCCCATCTCACGTTCTCTGAGGAGACCTTCTTGGTGCCGAGAGGGTGAGGGGCGAACTCAGGCCCCAGATCAGCGAGGATGGCCCGGCCTTCCTTCTCCCATTTGTCGATTTCCTGGTCGTATTCCTTGACTGGATCAAATGCCAACGGGGGCACCTCCTGTCACTTCTTGAGGTCTCTGTGTGGCCTGCGGGATGCCCTGACGGGCTTGGTTAGCTATCACCTGACGGATGGGGCCGGGGAGTTGGCCGCCCAGTTGCGACCCAAGGAACTGCGAGAGGTCGGGGGAGGCGTTGCCCAGCAATCCCTCGATCTCGCTCACCTGTTCGGGGCTGAACGGCTCAGGCTGATCCAACCTCGACAGGACGGCGGGGATGACCTTCTCCTTGAATATCGCCGCTCGCAGCCGGGCGCGGTTCGCCAGCCGCTCTTCCTGTCCGGGGTTCTCAAGGTTGAGCGCGCCCATCCACGTCTCCGGCGACAACCCGAGTGCCTGAAGTCTCGTGGCGATGTCGGCAAGGATTGAGAGGTCAATCGGGATCGCCCTGCCGATCAAGAGCTTGATGGCGGGAATCCATTCCGTGTCCTCTGGCTTGACCTCCACCTTGCCCATTTCCGTGAAGATCGCAACGGGCTCGTCCAGTCTCTTGACGGACAGGAGGAACCTCTCCACGGCAGCCTCGCCAATGAACGCCAGTGCCTTTGTGGCTGGTTCGAGTTCCCTCTCGGCGACTTGATAGGCGGTGGTAAAGGCGTTCTGTGAGGTGCCTGACAGCAGTTGCCCCCTCAACACGCCTGAGCGCTGGGCCTCGCGGATCTGCTCTTGAAGTTTGCCGAGGTAGAGGTACTTCTCCTCCCCCACAACGGGGAGAGGGATGAGTTCGACCGTCTCGTCGTCCCACAGCATCATCCCGTCTTCGATTGGGACTTTCCTGGGGCGGCCCGCGTCCAACTGGCTCATGTCGTAAGTCAACCGGCCAATCTTGATGATCCTCTCCGTGCGGGCGTGGTCTCGGTGCAGCTCTCTGTAGTCGGAGAACAGTTCGTCGTAGGCGTCGATGATGTTGTGGACGTAGAAGAGAGCGCCGGGGAACATGATTCCCAGATCGTTGTCCAGAAGTCTTTTGTCAATGGCGATCTCGTAAGGGCTCCTGCCAAACCTGTGCTCAAACTCCGCGACCAACTTGGGGTCTTCCTCGTTCGGGATCACCACTCCCGAGTGCTGGTGGTTGGCCCAGACGTAGACTTTGATGGGGGAGGTGTCGTCCTTCTTCCACGGGCCGATTCCCTTTGTCCTGTCCTTGAGCGGGCCGGGGATAGCGTCTTCGCCCCAGCGGTTGACGATTGCCTGAACGGTCATCATGCGGGACTCGACGACTTCCGGGAGATGATATTCGGAGTCGAACGTGGTGTACGTCTTGCGGGTGGGAACGGCTGTCCAGCGGATCGGCCAGATGTTCGTCTTCGCCTTCGCGATCTGGCGCTCTAATTTCGTCTTCTTTTCGTGATCCTTGGTGTCGTTCAGCCTCGTGACCATCTCTTCCACTTCGGAGGTGGCCCAGAGGTGGGGGTGGGGGAGGATGTTGTCCCACGCTCTTGAGAGGCCGATGAGCGGGCGAGAAAGGAACCTCCACACCTCCATTGCTTGCTGCGACCTATCCCACGCGCCCTTCGCCCACGGCTCAAGAACGGAATCTATCTTCCTGCGGTCGGCCTCGTCCTCCGGGTCGGGGGGCTGGAAGTGAATCTGAGGCCGGGACACCAGGAGTGAAGCGTCTTGCTCCACCAGCATCCCGCCGATGCCGGAGCGGAACCCCACGACGGCATTTGTAGAATCTTTGCCTTTCGCTGCGTCCACCTTGTTCTTCATCACAAGGTAGGAGGTCATCAGGTCGTCGTGGATGTCTTGCCGGTTCCACCGCTGCTCTTCGCACCATTTGCCGAAGTTAGTGATGTCCTCGGCGTTTCCGGGTTCGGTCAGGTTCATACTTTCACCAGTTCAATAGTCTTCTGAGGCCGTCCGATATATCCGCGTTCGAAGTAGGACATTCCGTATGCTCCCGCGTCGTAGCCGTGGTCGTTGACGCCGGGGGCGAACACGCTTTTCTGGGGCTCTTCCTGCCCTTTCGGAATGTAGTGCGCGAGGTTAATCATTTCGTTCCACAGGAACGGGCAGTCGGGGGAGATGTAGAGCCCCGGAAAGCCGTCTTCTCTGACTTGCAGGCGGGTGCGCCACAATCGTCCGCGCTCCTGACGATCACGCGCAGCCATAGCAGGCTGGATATTGATGTTGAACCGCATCCGCCAAGAGAGAATGTCCTCCTGCGAGGCCGAGGGGTCACAGAGGACGATTGGGAGGTTCCACTCCGCCACGACGTTGAGCCAGTCGTCGTCTGTGGCGCTCCTCTTGTAGAACTCTCTCGTGATCCAGACTTTGCGTGAGCGATCCATCTTTATCTCATAGAGCGCCGTGGGAGAGGCGTCTCCGAAGTCCAGCCCGCCAACGGTGGCGATGAACTCGATGTCTTCGTGCGGTGCGCGGAGGTGGATGTCTTCTCGGAGTTCAGGGTAGACCAACCCCTCGACGGAGATGAACTTCCCCTCAAGCTCCTGTAGTGCCATGCGGGAGCCTGCCCACTCCTTGACCAGCCCCTCCCTGATGGAAGCGGGCAGGCACGGGTTGTCTACCGTTCGGGCCTCGAAGATCGGGTAGCGATCCCTGTTCTCGATGGGGTCGCCCGTGATCGGGTGAATTCCCTCGTCCCATATCTGCTTCAGCCACGGCTTGTCCACCTTCGGTGTTGAGGTGATCCAGCCCTGATAGTCTGTGAAGTCGTCTCCGTGCTGCCTGAGCGCGGGTTGGAGGATGAAGAACAGGTGCTTGTGACCGCCGCCGATTCCTACCTCTTCCATCCAGAACCACGAGATGTTCAGCCCTCTTCCTCGGTCGGGTTCTTCTGCTGAGAGGAGGAACGCTCGGCAGTTCAGGGTCGGGAAGACGAGCTGCTTTTTCTTCTCCAGGTACACCCATTCGGTGCCTTCAAGTTCCCCGAAGAACTTTCGCATCTCGGGGAGGAAGATCGTCTCGATGTCGCCGTAGACCGGGAACGAGATCGCGCCATTCGAGCCGGGGTGTTCGTGAACGAACGTCCACATCTTGAGAATCCCGGCCACCGTCTTTGCGGAGCCTCGTCCGCCGAGGTAGGCAGGGTGTGCTGCCTTCGAGAGAACGAAGTCCGTCTGCGGGCCGGGCATCGTCGCCACGGGGAGGTTGCCGCAAGCGCACTGGGCGCGCTCGAACGGCTTAGTGACCGAGTGCCAATCGTCCTCTCCGCACTTGTCGCACGGATGGCCGATGGCGCTCACTCTACGCCCACTCGGCACCCGATACAGTCATCGGCGCAGACGGTCAGAACGACGTGCGTTTGAAGATTGATGTTCCAGTCCCAGTATTCCTGTACGACGTGGTGCAATCTAGCGTCGCTTCTTCGTCTTTTTCTTCTTCAGCCCTGACGAGGGCTTTCCTCGAACCCTGTACGCTCCCGGCTTACCTTTAGGCATTTATTCCTCCCTTGGATCGCAAGATTGGTGCTGCTCCCACCACTCCTGCGCGTAGCTCAGCGCGGCCTGAATGTCGTAGTTCTCCAGCTTTAACTCGGCGTGGCAGGCGCACCTGTAGTGAACGTCACATTTCATTTGAGACTCGCCCATCTCTGCCTCAGTGCGTAGAGCAACACTCCAGGAAAGGACTTCGCTACAGCCAGCCAACGCCACGAACTGTGAGCCGTCCACCAGTATTGCCCGAGTCTCGTCGTGGCAGCCCATCCATTCTTCGCGGGAACTCGATATGCTGCGTCAAGCCTCATTCTGTCCTCCTCTACCTGCTTCTCTTCCGTGCCGCAGCGCGTCGCTTCGCCGCCGTGGATGTCTTCGTGCCCTTGATGGACTTGCCCTTTGATTTAGCGAGGCCTTGCAGGGAGGTGCCCCTGACACTTCTTGTTCGCGTCATGTCTATTCCTCCTAATGAAAAAGCCCCCCGTTATGGGAGGCTTACGTTTGGATGCTTGGATTAGAGGCTAGGCGGGTGGGCGCGGCTGGCTAGCGAGTGCTACGTTCATTTCTCCGTACTCAGGGCTCTCCAGTATGAGCCTACCCCTGCAACCCGCTGGCGAATGCACAAGCTCATGGCGCACCAACCGCTCCGTGCAGGGCAACGGCCATTCCTGTAGGCCGGGCGTGGTGTCGTTGTGGCCGAACTCAAGGGCGGTCAGGGCGTGCCCGCACCCGGAACACGTAGCGCCATGAACCCAGACTACCCTCACAACACCCTCTCTTCTGGGGGCCGGGCGTAGATTCCTTGCCTTGCACAGGCGAACGGCTCGGGGCCGCTGATTATCCCGAGGGCCTCATCAAGAACGCCTTTCAGCAAAGGGGCATAAGGGCGAGCCCAACTATTTGGCGGCGTGACAGCAGGCCCCATCGCCCACACCAGCGACTTTACCAACCTTTTCTTGGTGGCTCCGTACACCTTGATCCCCTTTTTGTTATTGGTGCCCCAGCGCATATTGCCACCGTATACGTTCCAGAGCCGAACGGCGACACTTTCGCTCCCGGTCAGCCACGCGAGGCAGTACGTTCCCCATGTTGCCGCACGCCTGTTAGGTGTCCATGGTCTACCCCGCTGCCTCATCTTCGAGTGTTCAGCCGGATGCCAGCACGCAGCGTCCACGTTAGGGTTAATAAACGACAGGAACAAGTCGTCCACACCCAAAGCATCCTCCTTGAACGTACCCGCTGCAAACACTGCCCGCTGCCTAATGTCCTCTAGGCAGTCGAGAACACTCCCCGCCGTGCGATTAGTATCCCCCAGCACTCGATAAATCGGGATTGGGGCAGAGTAAAGCTTCGGTATTACTAATTCACCTGCAGCGCATCAGGGATCGACTCGCACGAAATACACCATGGCAATCGGAAAAAAGGAGCCCGCAAGTGCTGACAGCGTGACGGCACATCGCCGATGCACGAGAAACGAACCTCAAGCTCGTCCCAGAAGCGCAGGGCGTCACACAGCTGGCTTTTCGTCACCAGTCCTATCATCTTTTCTCCCAGTAGAAGGGCCAGCGGAAACGGAGAGTCATTTTATCAACTCGTGTCCGCGAGGGATGATGATGTGCCCACCGGACTCCAGATGAATCGCCCGCCCACCCACGAATCTCTGACGCAAGGCGGTGATGCAGAGCCTTCGGGCTAGCCAGTAGGGCCAGCGGAAACGGATCATTTGTGTTCAACTCGCGTGCCGCTAAGCCTGACAGTACCGGGGTCGCGTCGTGGAGTGGAGAGCCAGAAGCGGTTGTAGCGCTCGGTGCCGATCCTCTTCTTCAGAAAGCACACATCGAAGCCCCATTTACGGAACTGGATTTGCCCGAATCCGAACCACATCCCGTAGCGGTAGAGTCCGAATCCGTAGCCGATGTCGCCGTATAGCAGCCTTGAGGGCCAGCGGAACCTAAGCACGGTCGCTCTCCTGTAGTCTGCCCCTGTCACCGTGAACTGACTAGCATCAAAGCAACCACCAAGAGCCGCAAAAAGACACCACTTGAGATGCTCGCGGCGGATGAAGCTCGTCTCCTTTTCGCCGTAGCAGTCAGGGAAGGCGCGGGAAGACAACCCGCAACCACAATCCCAGTCGATTCTCATTCTTTCCTCCGCTCCCTGACTTCCACCTCACGCTTGGGCACAAGGCCCGGAAGCCGGGTGGGCCAGTCCTTAGCGGGCTCTCCGTGGCGCAGTGGGCCTCTCAGGAGCAACTCGCGAGCCTCGAAGCCGTTAGCTTCTCGGAGTTCGTCACAGAACTCTTCCCACGCACGCTTTTGGATCGTCATTTCCTAATATTCACGGTAGCAGATGTATTCGCTGCAGCGCGGAGCGGACTCCAGCCCGAAGAAGCTGCCGATGATGAAGTAGGCAATTATGACAAGCAGCAAGACCGTGAAGAACCGACCGAACAGGAGACCCGTCACGTCAGCAGAACCAGAGCAACGATGCCGAACTGAACCGCTACCACAGAAGCCCCGGCCATCAAGAGCGCTCGGATGTCTCCCCTAAGCTCTGCGATCTCAGCATGTCGGGCATCGGCCTCATCGTCTATCCGATCCATCCACCCGGCTGTGCGACGGAGAATCGCGTTCAAGTCTCCTTGAGTGGCAGGTTCGTTCTCGTTAGGGGCGATGTTCATGGCGGAACCCTTGATGATCTTATCCATCAGCCACACCTCGGGCAGGGAGCCGTCTCAACGATGTTGGGCGGGTGGTGGGCCACAGGAACCTGCCCAAGACCTCCGCACTCCTTGCAGCGAAGCCTGTACTCTCTAGCCCGCTGCCGCGCCTCCAATGCGAGCGCCTGAGCGCCCCTTTGAAGGAGATACGTCACGGTCTGTTCAAGTGCGCTTGGCTTTTCCAGGAACTTCATCATTTGGCGTTCCAGAGTTCATGGGTCGAGGGCGTAGACATGGAGGGGGTGACATGGAGTACGGCACTTCTCTTGCCTGCCGCCAGCAAGCACTCGTCGCAGATGTTAATTTCGAGAACGCTGCTGCCCAGAATGTCGTCCCACACCCTTGAACCGTAGTGGCCGGGCGAAGTGAAGGCCACCCCGCCATAGGGCTGATTAACCTCCATGGGCACCGTGACGGGCCTTAGGGCGGCTCCGCAGGCGATGCAGGGTAAGCTAGCCTCCATCCAGTGTTCGCGTGCCATCCGGGCTACCACGGCCTCATCTGTCATTTCAATGCGAGCACGAATCCCGAGCGCATCCATCGTTAGCGTCGAGGTTGAGGATGTCGTGATGGTTGATTCGGCGAGGTCTTCCCATTGATAAATCACTTCCGCCCCCTGTAGGCTTTCATCTTCTCTGTAGAGGTTGTGTATTTCTTCACGTTGTGTACGGCTCCGCAGACGGGGCAAGGATGGCGGCCCAGTGCCCCTCCAGTCGCTCTGACTTCAGCTTGCGGCACACGAGGCACTGGCTCAGGACTAGCGTCAGGGGCTGTGACGCTGGCTCCGTCCCCACCGGGTGATCCACTCTCGTCTCCGTCCCGTTCGCCGCGCTCCGCACTTGTGTCGATGAAACATCACCTGGCCCTCCAGAGCCGTTGCCTACAGGCGTCTGAGCATGTTTTTCGATGCGAGCCTCTAGGTACGATAGTAAGTGCTTCTCCACACACCTCACACAGACGACCTTTTCGATCTCCCCCCACCACATCTGTCGCTTGCCGTCCCAGCGTCGCTGCCCGAGGCGCTCGCCCGGCCTCAGCATCATCCCGTCCGTCAGGGGAACCTCCCGCTGGACTTCCCCTCGCGTCTTGTTGATCCCCAGCCGATGAGCGATCCAGTGGAACATCCTTCCCTTCCCCGTGACAGTCCAGACAATACCCAAATGTGGGGCTTACCCGCTGCTCACCACAATCATCACACCTCAACAGCTTTGTCACGATGTCACAATCTTAGCGTAACGATGTCACAGAGTCAAGCGAGTTCGTAACATCGCTATTCCCCCGCCGCGGGTCAGACGGACTCCACTACGGGGGAGACTGGGATCGCGTCGTTGAACCCCGTTAACTTAGTGGCGACCATAAGACATATAGTGCGAACCTCTAGTCACGAATAGGCACCATAACAGCCCACAGACAGGAGGTATGGGTAGGTTCGGTCACTTAACTAAGCCCGGATGTCAGTAGTGAGGTGCCCGTCGTGGTTGTGACTCGTGGTTGTGAGT
>SDBT01005081.1_pt1 | contig 22185 bp, 13 predicted proteins | sample 2277101 | NCBI WGS metagenome assembly SDBT01 (sample SAMN10404973, study PRJNA504765) | marine sediment metagenome | isolation source: marine sediment core GS10_PC15, 103 cmbsf | place: Arctic Ocean: Southern Knipovich Ridge | collected 2010 | reverse complement strand
GACATATTCGTTGACATGGGCGGCAAGAGCCAGGGGTACCTGCCTGCCAGCCAGTTTGAAGACGAGCCGCTGCCCGAGGTAGGTGGCGTGGTCGAAGTGACCGTCGAGGGCTACGACCGCCATGACGGCCTGCTGCTGCTTTCGCGCAAGGGCGCGGTGCTGGCGGCGACGTGGGAAACTCTTGCAGAGGGTCAGACCGTCGAAGGCCGCGTTACCGGGCACAACAAGGGCGGGTTGGAGATGACCTTCAACGGCATTCGCGCGTTCATGCCGATCAGCCAGATTGAGCTGTTCCGCGTGGAGGAACTGGATGGCTACGTCAACCAGAAGCTGCAGTGCCAGGTAATGGAGGTTGATCACCGTGACGAAAACGTGATTGTTTCGCGGCGGTCGCTGCTGGAAATCGAAGCCGAGAGCAAACGCGAGGAACTTTGGGAAACGCTCGCCGAAGGCCAGTCCATCCAGGGCACGGTGCGTTCGATCATGCCGTACGGTGCGTTCATCGACATCGGCGGCGTTGACGGCCTGCTGCACGTTAGCGACATGGCCCATACCCGCGTCGACAAGCCGGAAGACGTCGTCTCCGTCGGCGAGGCCGTCGAAGTCAAGATCCTCAAGATCGACCGCGAGTCGCATAAACTCTCGCTCGGGCTCAAGCAGGCCCTGCCGGACCCGTGGACTGGCGCCGAAGACAAGTGGCGCCCGGACGAAGTCATCACCGGCCGGATCACCCGCCTGGTCGACTTCGGCGCGTTTATCGAGCTGGCGCCCGGCGTGGAGGGGCTCATTCCCATCAGCGAGATGAGCTTCGAGCGAATTCACCACCCCAAGCAGGTGCTCAGCGAGGGCGAGACCGTCAAGGTCTGCGTGATGAGCGTAGATTCCGCCGCCCGCCGCATGAGCCTCTCGCTCAAGCGAGCCCAGGACGATCCGTGGGTCGGTGCGTCGGTGCGATGGGCCGAAGACAGTATCGTCGAAGGCCGGGTTTCGCGGGTTGCCGATTTCGGAGCGTTCGTCCAACTGTCGCCCGGCGTGGAAGGACTGATCCACATCAGTGAACTGGGCGACGGATTCGTCCGTGCAGTCGGCGACGTAGTGCACGAGGGCGACGCCGTAAAGGCCAAGGTGCTCGAAGTGGATGAAGCGGCCCGGCGAATTTCGCTTTCCATGAAACAGTTATCGGAAACTTCGGAAACTTCAGACTATTCCAGTTGGGCCGATTCCGCCCAGACGCCTGCCGCCCCCGACCAAAAGCGGAAGAAACCACTTAAAGGCGGTCTGGAGTAGCGTTCTCGGCCTCAATATCCCTCATTTGCTTATCTTAGGCTCGGTCCCAACGACGTGCTCATGTGTCGTATGTGCTGGGGGTGTATCGGGCGCTCGCCTTTCAAAAAAACGTAAAATCCGGAAAAAACTCTTAAGGTGTCCTTGTGTTTGTTCCGAAGTTCTCTGATAACGGGTAGGCGTGGAAGACGTATCTATTGGGCCGTTGCCTTGTGTATTGGCTGCTGCACGATGTTGTTGACGCTACCGTTACCTCGCAATGCGACTGGGTGTCGCGACGGCGGGACTATATCAGGGAAAGAAAAACGAACTAGTAAGGCAAAAGGGACAGCGGAGATCCCGCCAGACATATCGGAGAAAAACATGGTTATAGAACCAAACGAAAATCGAGAGAACATGCAGGATGCAGTATGGGCGGGGATGGAAAACCTCGAAAATCGCCTGATGCTGGCGGCAGATTTCGCTGTTGCTGTCGACGCCCTCACCACGCTCGATACCACGCCTGGACTGAGCGGCACGATCGGCGATAACGTAGCGACTATCACCGTGGCCGTGAATGGCGAGAGTTACGTCGGCACCAACGTTGGAGATGGCACGTGGACGGCAGACGTTACCGACGCGCTGGCAGACGGCACGTACGACGTCGCGGTTTTGGCACTGAATGGCGGCGCCGGGACGCAAGGCTGGGATCTTACCAACAATGAACTGGTCATCGACACGACCGACCCGGTCGTGACAGTTACCAGTCTTACCACAAACGACACCACACCGGCCATCGCCGGTACGATCGTCGACGCCGACGATGCGACGGCCCTGTCCATCGTGATCAACGGCGTGACCTACACCAGCGGCGCTGGCGAGGTCACGATTAACGCCGGAGCCGATACCTGGGCCATCGCCGATGGCGTGATTGATCCTGCTCTGACCGAAGGCGTCTACGAAGTTGCCGCCACTGCGACCGACACGGCCGGTAACGTAGGCACGGATGCGACGGCCAACGAACTGATCGTCGATACGACCGATCCAACAACAACGGTTGCTGCTCTGATCACCAACGACACCACACCGGAACTGACCGGTACGCTCGCCGATGCTGGCGGCAGTGACCTCACCAACGCGACGATCAATGTTAACGTCGATAGTGCAGATTACGCAGCCACCAACAATGGCGACGGCACCTGGACAGTGGCCGATGGCGCCATCGCCGCATTGGCCGAGAATACATACGAAGTTGTCGTTACCGTAACCGACGAAGCAGGCAATACCGGAACAGACGCAACCAACACCGAACTGCTTGTCGACCTGACCGACCCGACCACTACGGTTGACGCTCTGGTTACTACCGACACCACACCGGAACTGACCGGCACGCTCGCCGATGCTGGCGGCAGTGACGTCAACAACGCGACGATCAACGTTAATGTTGGTGGAGTAGATTACGCCGCCACCAACAATGGCGACGGGACCTGGACAGTGGCTGATGACGCCATCGCCGCTCTGGCCGACGACGGTACATACGAAGTTGTCGTTACCGTAACTGATGAAGCAGGCAATACCGGCACGGACGGGACGACCGGCGAACTGGTAGTCGACACGACCAACCCGGTCGTGACCGTTACCAGACTGGTGACCACCGATACCACGCCGGCCATCAGCGGCACGATCGTCGACGCCGACGACGCGACGGCACTGTCCATCGTAATCGACGGTGTAACGTATACCAGCGGTGCCGCCGAGGTCACGATTAATGCTGGAGCCGATACGTGGGCCATAGCCGATGGCGTGATCGCCCCCGCTCTGGGTCTGGAAGCTGTCTACGATGTGGCCGTAACGGCGACCGACTCGGCCGGCAACGTCGGCACGGACGCAACGGTCGACGATCTGATTGTCGACACCGTGAACCCGACGGATCTGGATACGGACGCGCTGATTACCAATACCGCCACCCCGACGATCACCGGTACGATCACGGATACTGACATCGAGGCTGTGGTCACTGTGACGATCGCCGGCAACCCAGCCGGCGTCGCGACCAACAACGGCGACGGCACCTGGTCGTTTACCGTTCCTGGCGGCGACGCCCTGGCCGAAGACACGTATGATGTATTAGTCTCGGCTACTGACGGAGCCGGCAATGCAGGCGGCCCCACCAATACGGTCGCTGCGCTGATAGTCGACCTGACCGATCCGACCACTACAGTCAATGCTCTGGTTACTACCGACACCACACCGGAACTGACCGGTACGCTCGCCGATGGCGGCGGCAGTGATGTCGACAATGCGACGATCAATGTTAACGTCGATGAAGTAGATTACGCAGCCACCAACAATGCCAACGGTACCTGGACGGTAGCAGATGGCGCCATCGCCGCTCTGGCCGACGGTACATACGAAGTTGTAGTTACCGTTACCGACGAAGCCGGCAATACTGGCACGGACGGGACCAGCAACGAACTGGTAGTCGATACGACCGATCCGGTCGTGGCCGTTGACCCGCTGATTACAAACGTTATCAGCCCGGAAATCACCGGCACACTCGTCGATGCCGACGATGCGACGGCCTTGTCCATCGTGATCAACAGCGTGACGTATACAAGTGGCGCCGGTGAGGTCACGATTGACGCTGGAGCCAATACATGGGCCATCGCAGCGGGCGTGATCACTCCCGATCTGGGTGAAGCTGTCTACAACGTGGCCGCCACGGCAACCGACACGGCCGGCAACGTCGGCACGGACGGCACGGCAGGCGAGCTGATAGTCGACCTGACCGATCCAACAACAACGGTTGACGCTCTGGTGACTACCGACATCACACCGGAACTGACCGGCACGCTCGCCGATGCTGGCGGCAGTAACGTCAATAACGCGGTGATCAACGTTAACGTTGCTGGAACAGATTACGCCGCCACCAACAATGGCGACGGCACGTGGACGGTAGCTGATGGCGCCATAGTCCCATTGCCCGACGGTACATACGAAGTTGTCGTTAACGTATTTGATGAAGCAGGCAATCTCGGTATTGACGGAACCAACAACGAACTGGTCGTCGACACGACCGACCCGGTCGTAACAGTGGATGACGATCAGTTCATGAGCGACAGCACACCGGCAGTTACCGGTACGATCGTCGACGCCGATGACGCGACCACACTGTCCATCGTGATCAACGGCGTAACCTATACAAGCGGCGCTGGCGAGGTCACGATTGACGCCGGAGCCGATACCTGGGTCATAGCCGATGACGTGATTGCACCGGCTCTGGCTGACAATCCGTACAACGCCCCGTACAGCGTAGCCGTCACGGCGACCGACACGGCTGGCAACGTTGGCACGACCACCGAAGCCGACCTCACAGTCGACACGGTAGCCCCGGCAGATCTGGTTACGAACACGCTGATCACTAACCTTGAGTTGCCGACGATTACCGGCACGATCACGGATGCGGACCCCGCTGCTGTGATCATGGTGACGGTCGGCGCCAACCCGGCCCGCCAGGCCACCAACAACGGCGACGGAACCTGGACGCTGACGGTTCCCGGCGGCGACGAACTGGCTGAAGACGTCTACGATGTTTCGGTGACTGCTACTGACGCAGCCGGCAATGTCGGCGGACCGACCGAGACGGTCGGTGCACTGACTGTCGATCTGACCGATCCGACTGTGACGATCAACGCCCTGGCTACCACTGACACCACGCCGGAACTGACCGGCACGATGGGTGACGCTGGTATCGGCAGTCCGGACAATCTGGTCATCGAAGTGACGGTCGACGGAACGACCTATGCGGCCACCAACAACTTGGACGGCACCTGGACGTTGGCCGACGATACGATTGCTGAACTGGCTTCGACCACATACGACGTTGTGGTTACCGCGACGGACCTGGCCGGGAATATCGGCACGGACGCTACGACCGACGAACTGGACGTTACCACCGAAGTGGATCTCGGTGGCGCAGGCGTCGTGAAGAAGGTGCAGTTCATCGATGCCGACGGCTCGAAGGTTACCGTTTCGCTCTCGGGCAAGGATGGAGCTGCAACGCTGGTTCTGTCCAGCACGTCCATAGTCTCCACCGAAGTGATTGGTAAGAAGGTTGTGGTGACCAGTGAAGACGGTTCGACGATCGAAGGCCTCGTTCTGACGGCCGACACCAAGGGCCTGAGCATTAAGGCTTCCAAGGGTACTGTAGCTGGCACGACGCTGGGCGGCCTTTCCGGCAACTTCGTTCTCGGCAAGCTGAACGCCAATAAGGTAGACCTGATCGGCGACGGCATTGCGATGGGTGGCGCGAATGGCGTCATTCAGAAGCTGTCACTGCAGAGCATCCAGTCGGATGTGACAATGGGCGGCACGTACGAAAAAGGCGTGGCGATCAAGGTCGCACGCGATATCGACGGTGCGGACATCACCCTGGCTCTAAGCAGCATCAAGTCGCTCACAGCCGGCCGAATGAATGACAGTACGGTCTTCGTCGGAGTGCAGAACGCAGCCGACGGAGCGGATGCAGGCGACCTTCTGGATCTGCCTGTGGTTGGCGATTTGACTGACGGCCTCATGATCAAGAAGCTCACGGTGAAGGGATACAAGGGAGCCGCTGGCGACCTGTTCACCAACACCAACATCGCGGCTGACACGATCGGCAGGGTTTCACTGAAGAGCGCTACGCTAGACAATGCTGATGTCGTGTTCGGGCTGACAGCCAATACCCTGACCAAGCTGAAAGTGCGTCAGGCGGACGGCACGTATACGTACGACAAGAAGTGGTTGGACGCTGCTGCGGATGACCTGACGATTCGTCTGGTCTAAGTATTCGCAACTGAAGTAAGCACTCAACGCGGTGCTGCGATTCGTTCGCAGTGCCGCGTTTCTTATTGGAGTTGAATGTTTACAGTTGGAAAGCCGCCGGGCCGGGATGGGTTGTCAGATAGCGAGCATGCTGTGCGGGGGCGGGGAATTTCTGCTGGTATTGCGCGGACCATCGGCTGGCAAAATCGACGGCCGAGGTTTCTTCCACCAGCGCCCACACGCTGCCGCCGAAGCCCGCTCCGAAGGCCGACGCGGCCGCAGCGCCAAGCTCGCGGGCGCTGCTGGCCAGGAAAATTGTCTCTTCCACCTGGTTACACAGCAGGGTTTCGGTCAGTTCCTGTGACCGGTCCACCTGGCGGGCGAATTGTGCGATGTCCCCGCAGGCCAGCGCCTCGGCCGCGGCTGGGATAATCTCCAGGCTCTCTGCGTAGAAGTGTTCGAATCGCTGCAGCAGGTCTTCCGCGGGCCAGTCACCGCACTTCGTCTCGGCCAGTGCGTTTCGTATCGGGTCTGCACCGCCGGCCGCCGCTACCGCTGCTGCAAGGTGGGCGTCGTCGCGACCGGCTGCTTTGTTCCACGCCTGCGTCGCCGCCCGGGCAAGGCCCGATGCGCGGTTGAACTTCTCCCGGGCCGAGCCGGTCTTTTCGGCAATTACCCCGCTGGCCGCGACGACAAAAACGTATTGGTCGGGCATGGGGACGCGCTTTTCCAGCCGAACCGGGCAAAACGAATATTGGCTGAGTTGTTTCGGCCCGCAGCACAAGATGGCCGTGTGGTCCTGGCTTCCGCCGAAGGTGCCCACGCCCATGTCGCCGGCGAGCGAGCCGAAGCTTTGGCCATTTTCGATCGTGCCCAGATAGCCGGCCAGCGATTCGGTGCTGTCGATGTTCTCGCGATATTCCGGCCGGTCGGGCAGGTTATTGATTGCAGCCAGGACGAGATAATTCGAGATCATCATCGCGCTGGAGCTGCTCATGCCCGCCGCCGGCGGCAGGTCATTACGAAATGCCAGGTCCGCACCCCTCAGCACGCTGGGGAAGTTCCTCGCCAGTCGTCTCGCGACGGTCATAGGGTAGTTCGACCAGTGCCCGATCGTGGGCTGGAGCTCGCCATCGAGGGCGAATTCGGCGAGGTCTTCGGCTTCATCGGCCCGGACGGTAACCTGGCGGTCGTCGCGTTCGACTGCGACGGTGCAGAAGCCCTTCTCGGCTGCAGCGAGCAGGCTTCGCCCGCCGGCGTAGTCGGTGTGCTTGCCGAGCACTTCGATACGCCCGGGTACGAAGAACGCCCGGGCAGGCGAGTCGGCGCTGCGACCGGCTTTGATAAGCGTGCGAGCGGCTGCGGCGAATAGCTCGGCCTTGCCGGTCACCGCCGATTCGCTGAAGCCGTCCCGGCGCAGCAGGTCGGTCAGATTCGTGAGGTCTTGCAGATCACCGAGAGCGATCTGTCCGTTCACAGGCGAACCTCCGTGCCCTTGAGTTTTGCGGTCACGGCCGCGATGTCGTTCCGGCTGGACAGGTCCAGCACCGGCGCAGTCAGAGGCGCTACGCGGTAAGGCGTTCCGTGGTCGATCGCATACTGCACCGCGTCGGTAATTTCCAACTCGCCTCGCGGCGACGGCTGGATGGCACGGGCGGCCGGGAAAATCTCCGCACCGAACCGCCAGCAGTTCATGCTCACGCTGATCGGCTCGGGGAGGGCGGCGATGGTCTCGAGAGAGGGCTTTTCCAGGATGCGTTCCATGCACCCGTCGTCGCTGAGTTTCACCACGGCGAACTTGGCGATGCGATCGGCGGGAATATTGCTGCCTGCCAGCATGCCGTCGCGGTCGAAGCCGATCAGGCCAGCCGAGTCCAGTTCGCGCAGGGCTGCGAAGGCTTCCGGCGGGTAATAGTTGTCGGAATTAATGCAGAGGAAGTAATCGCCGTCTGCGAACGCCTCGGCCGCCAGGACAGCGTCGGCCGTGCCTAGCGGTGTTTCCTGCACGGCGAACTCGATGGAGATTCGCTCGCACTGGAGTTCTTCGCCGAAGTGCTTTCGCATTTCATCGTGTTCCGGGCCGATCACCAGGCAGATTTTGCGATAGCCCGCCTCGGCCAGTGCGCCGAGCACATAGTCCAGGAATGGCCGATCGATCGGCATGAGCGCCTTGACGCCGGTGGCGGCGATGGCGGCTTGCTCGCCGTCCAGTGCGGCCGAGTCGTCCGACTTGCGCATTCGTGTTCCCAGTCCCCGGGCCAGTATTACCGCCTTGTCCATCTTTTCGCTCATGATCTCTCCAAATCGATTATCGAAACTTTCGTTGCGGGGGATACTTTACGGCCTATCGTGGGCGGCTGTCCACAGGCGGCTGAACCTCGCGACCATTCAGCGTTGCAGGAGCTTGTCGGCCCGATAGCTGCTGCGTACGTAAGGCCCGGCTGCGACGGCTGCGAAGCCCATTTGCTCCGCCTTGATCCGCAACTCGTCGAACTGCTCGGGCGAGACGAATCGGTCGATCTTCGCGTGCTGCTTCGAGGGCGCCAGGTATTGGCCCAGCGTAAGCAGAGTTACACCGGCGGCCCGCAGGTCTTCGAGCACGCAGCCGATTTCTGCGTCGGTTTCGCCGAGTCCCAGCATCAGCCCGCTCTTGGTCTGTGTGCCATTGTCCCGGCCGGCGTGTGCGAGTACTGCGAGGCTCTGGCGATAGTCCGCCTGTGGTCTCACCTGCGGGTACAGCCGCTCTATGGTTTCGATATTGTGATTGAACACGTCCGGCCCGGCGGCCAATACGGTATCGACGGCGGCTAGGTCGCCCTGGAAATCTGGCGTGAGGACTTCGACCGTAGATTCGCCAAGTCGCGAGCGAACCGCGCGGATTGTCTCGGCGAAATGGGCCGCCCCGCCGTCTGGCAGATCGTCCCGCGTGACGGATGTAATCACGACGTGCTTCAGTTCGAGCCGCACCGCAGCTTCGGCGATGGCAGCCGGCTCGTCACTGCGGGGCGGTTTTGGCTGGCCGCCGGCGACCGCACAGAAGCTGCAGTTCCGCGTGCAGATATCGCCGAGGATCAGGAACGTAGCCGTTCCGCTGCAGAAACATTCGCTACGATTTGGGCAGCGGGCGCTAACGCAGACCGTCTCCAGCTTCAGTTCGGCCAGCAGCTTCTCGACGGAATCGAATTTCGCGCCGGCGCAAAGCTTCCTGCGCATCCAAGGCGGAAGTCTGGTTGTATTCGATGGCTGTGGCGACATTTTCATTCGAAAAGTTTGCGACGCATCCAAGGTGGAAGTCTGGTTGTGTTAGTCTGTTTTGAAGTCATCTTCGTACACCGCAGGTTGGATTTCCAAGTTGAATTCATCGCCAAAGCATTCTACAAAAACCTCGCTCGCCTGCGTAACGGAAACCTCGCGGCCGGTGCATGCGGCGATGCTGGTGGGGCGGCTGCCGTGCTGGCCGCAGGGTACGATCCAATCGAAATGCGACAGGTCCGTCGAGACGTTCAGTGCACAGCCGTGCCATGTAACCCAGCGCCGGACCGCGACGCCGATGGCGGCTATTTTCCCATCGCCCACCCACACGCCGGGCTGGTTGTCACCGGGTCGCCCCGTCAGGCCGAATCGCTCCAGCACGCGTACGAGCGTTCGTTCCAAACCGTGGATGTAATCTCGCAGACGGAGGTTCAGTTTTTGCAGTGGGAGGATCGGATAGCTGACCAGTTGGCCAGGCCCGTGGTAGGTCGCCTGTCCGCCGCGCCGAATGCGAATAATCTCCGCGCCTGCCTCGGCGAGTTGTGTATCGTCAGCGAGAATGTCTGCATCTTGGCCGCGTCTGCCCAGCGTGATCGTTGGCGTGTCGTGCTCGACCATCAGCAGGTAGCCCGTCGCGGATGAGTCGGCCTGCACTTTTCGCACGAGTCGCTGTTGGAGTTCGAGCGTCGGCCGATAGGCTGCGCGTCCGAGATCGATTTGGATCAGTTGCCCCATGGCGGCTACGGTCGTCCGTCGGCCAGCCACTTTTCGGCGGCCATCGCAACCGCCTCGACAAAGGTCGGGTGGGCGTGAATGGTCTCGGCCAGTTGGGCGATGGTCAGTTCGTGTCGCATCGCCAGGGCCAGCTCCTGCACGACGTCCGCAGCGTGATAGCCGACGACGAGTGCGCCGAGCAGCTTGCCCGTTTGTGTGTCGGCGATGAGTTTTACCAGCCCGTCCCGCTGGGCGTAGGCCCAGCCGATGCCGGTCGCCTGGTACTGCACGGCCGAGGCGCGAGCGGATGGGTTGGCTTGTTTCGCCTGGGCTTCGGTTAGCCCCACCGAGGCAACTTCCGGATGCGTGAACAGCCCGGCTGGCACGACGGTGCGGTCATCGCTTGCGTCAAACCCGGCTGCATTGTCGGCCGCCACCACGCCCATGCGAGCGGCCAGGTGTGCGTACTGGCGTTTCTCTGCGACGTCTCCGATCGCGTAGATATTCGCTACGTTTGTCCTGCAGTGCTCGTCGACAACGATCAATCCGTCGGTGGTTTTCACGCCCGCTGCTTCCAAGCCGAGGTCTTCCACGTTCGGCCGGCGTCCTACGGCAACCAACACGCAGTCGGCGCGGACGGTTTCGCCATCTTCCATCTCGGCCGTCACGCCTTCGTCATCGGCGGTTAGGTTCACGATGCGGGCGCCCAGCCGCACGTCCGCCTTGCGGCGTCGCAGCGAGCGGTGGACGAGTTTCGATGCGTCTTCGTCCAGCGTCCAGGCCAGCCGATCCAGCATCTCTACGAGCGTGGTTGGGATGCCGAGTTCGGCGTAGATCGTCGCGAATTCGCAGCCGATCACACCGCCGCCGACGATCAGAATGCTTTCGGGCAGGGTGTCTGCCCGTGCAGCCTGGTCGGTGGTCATCACGCGGGGCGAATCCCACGGGAAGCTTTCCTGCCGGGCTGGAGAAGAGCCCGTCGCCAGTATGATCGAGTCGGCTTCGATCTGCTGTCGGCCGCCGTCGGTGAGTTCAATTTCGATATGGTTCGCGTCGGCCAGCCGTCCGCGCCCGCGTATCAAGTCGATGTCGCTGGTTTCGATTTTGCGGTCGAGGCCCTTCGCCAGCGTGGCCACCACGGCCCGCACTCGTTTCATGAACGCCTCGCCATCGAGGTCAGCCGGTAGGCAATCGATGCCGAACTGTTTCGCCAGGCCGATATTGTGGTACAGCTCGCTTGCGTGGAGCATCGCCTTGGTGGGGATGCAGCCGACGTTCAGGCAGCAGCCGCCCAGTTGGTTCTGCTCGATAAGGCAGGTCTTGGCGCCGCGCAGTATGGCGCGGGCAGCGGCAGCCTCACCGCCGGGGCCTCCTCCCAGCACTGCTATGTCGTAACGACTCATGCGAACTCCAGAATGATTATCAGGCACGTCGGCCAGCGGACTACAGGCTCGCCAGATCCGGTTTGCGGGCGGCCTTCACTTCGTCCATCCGACCGACCGGCGTGGTCTTCGGGCAACTCGTGATCGCTTCGGGGTCGGTCTCGGCCAGTTCGGCAATCTCGATCATTGCCTCGACGAATGTGTCTATCGTTTCTTTCGATTCGGTTTCGGTCGGTTCGACCATCATCGCCTCGCGGACGATCAGCGGGAAGTACACCGTCGGCGGGTGGAAGCCCCGGTCGATCAGTGCCTTGGCGATGTCTATCGCCTTGACGCCGAGTTCGGCCTGTCGGTCGGCCGAGAATACGCACTCGTGCATGCAGAGCCGATCGTACGGCAGGTGGTAGCGGTTTCTCAGCCGGGCCATCAGGTAGTTGGCGTTCAGCACGGCGTCTTGCGACACTCTCAGCAGGCCATCGCGGCCGAGCATGAGGATGTACGCATAGGCCCGCAGCACAATGCCGAAATTGCCGTAAAACGGCGCGACATAGCCGATCGATTTTGGACGGTCGTATTCGAGGCACAGCGAGCCGTCATGCCGCTCGCAAACGATCGAAATCGGCAGGAAGGGCACGAGTTTCTCGGCCACTCCGACCGGTCCCGAGCCAGGCCCGCCCCCGCCGTGCGGCGTGGCGAAGGTTTTGTGCAGGTTGACGTGTACGATGTCGAACCCCAGATCGCCAGGTCTGCATCGGCCGAGCAGAGCGTTGAGGTTGGCCCCGTCGTAATACATCAGCCCGTCGACCGCGTGAACGCGATCGGCGATTTGCTTAACGTGCGGATTGAACAGCCCCAGCGTGTTGGGGCAGGTGAGCATCACGCCGGCCGTGCTGTCGTCGATGGCCGCACAGAGTTTTTCGAAGTCCATCACGCCATCGGCGTCGGATGGGATGGTCTTCACGTCGTAGCCGGCGATCGCGGCGCTGGCCGGGTTCGTGCCATGCGCGCTGTCGGGGATCAGGATCGTCGTCTTATCGTTGCCCTTGTCGGCGTGATAGGCTGCGATCATCATCGCGCCCGCCAGTTCGCCGTGCGCCCCTGCCAGCGGCTGAAGCGTGAACGCCGCCATGCCGCAAATCTCCCGCAACTGCAAGTCGATTTCGTGCAGCACCGCCAGCGCGCCTTGCACCATCATTTCCCCGCCGGGAAGTTGCGGCAACAGCGGGTGCAGGCCTGCAAAGCCCGGATCGGCGGCGATTTTCTCGGCCGCTTTGGGATTATATTTCATCGTGCACGAGCCGAGCGGATAGAAGCCGCTATCTAGGCCAAAATTCTGCCGCGATAGCGCCGTGAAATGCCTCACCACGTCCAGTTCGGACAGCTCGGGAAGCTCGGCTGGTTTTTCGCGCAGCAACTCGGGTTTGATTACGGCGCGAACGTCGATGTCGCGGGCGATGTTCCGCACGCCGCGTCGGCCGGGAACAGATTTATCGAAAATCAGCTTCACAGCACCGTCTCCAGAATGTGAACGAACAGGTCGATGTCTTGCTTGGTGCGTTTTTCGGTGACCGCCAGCAGCAGGCTGCGATCCATTTCCGGCCAGTATCGCACCAGTGGAAAGCCCGCCGCGATCTCTCGATGCAGTAACTTGCGGATGACTTTGTCGGCCGAGATCGGCAGGTCAACCACGAACTCGTTGAAGTACCAGCGGTCGGGGTATCGCAGTGTAACGCCCGGCACTTCCAGCAGCTTCTGCTGGGCGTAGTAGGCCTTGTCCGCGCACGTCTGGGCCAGTTCTGCCATGCCTCCCTTGCCCAGAAGCGACATGTACACAAGCGAGGTTAGTGCGCACAAGCCTTGGTTGGTGCATATATTGGAAGTAGCGCGTTCGCGACGGATGTGCTGCTCGCGAGTCTGCAGCGTAAGCACGAAACCTTGGCGGCCCTGCGCGTCTTCGGCTCGGCCGGCGATTCGCCCGGGCATGTTGCGGACGTACTTGTTCCGGGTGGCCATGAAGCCAAGATACGGCCCGCCGAACGACAGGGGCAGGCCGAGGCTCTGGCCTTCGCCGGTGACGATGTCGGCGCCCATCTCGCCGGGGGTCTTCAGCAGACCCAGCGAAATCGGATACACCGACGCGATCAACAGCGCGCCGCTCGCATGCACCATTTCCGTGATGTCGCTTACCTCGTCGATGCAGCCGAAGAAGGTCGGGTTCTGCACGATCACCGCAGCGGTCCGATCGTTGATTTCCCGCCCGAGCGCTTCGCGGTCTGGCAGGCCGCCCACCGAGGCCGTCTCGATCAGTTCGATGCCGAGATTGTTCGTGTAAGAGCGGATCATCGTCCGGTAGATCGGGCTGACCGAATCGTCCACGATCACGCGCGACCGCCGCGTGATGCGCATCGCCATCATCATCGCTTCGTAGAGTGCAGTCCCGCCGTCGTAGAGCGAGGCGTTGGAGACTTCCATGCCCGTCAGCCGACAGATCGCGGACTGGTATTCGTAGATCGCCTGGAGCGTTCCCTGCGAGGCCTCTGGCTGGTAGGGCGTGTAGGCCGTGTAGAATTCGCTGCGGGAGATAATCGCCTCGACAGCGGCCGGGATGAAATGGTCGTACAGCCCGCCGCCGAGAAAGCTGATCATTCCCGTGTTGTTGTGGTCGGCCAGCCCAGCCAGGCGCTGTCGCATCTCCTGCTCGGTCAAACCCTCGGGTATGTCCAGCCCATCGCACCGCAGCTCGGGCGGAATATCTGCGAAAAGCGCCTCGACGTTCGTCACGCCGATCGTATCGAGCATCTCTTTTCGCTGGGCGTCGGTGTTGGCTATAAAAGGCATCTATGACTCCTGAGATACCAGCATTATTACATAACTATACGCGACGCGTTCCCCGGCGCAGCGCACCTATCCGCCAAACTCCCTCAGTCTTTCTTGACGTAGAGCGTCTGGGTCGGGAAGGCGAACTCGAGCCCCTCGTCGTTGAATCGCTGGAGCAGTTCCATATTGAACTCGTGGTTGAACTGCAAATATGCCTCCCAGTCCACCTTGGCGAACCAGTAGCAGATCGAGATATTCAGGCTGCACGCTGCGAAGTCGGTGAAATGCACGCGTGCGTTGGTATCGGGGTCGAAGTGCTCCTTGTGCGCATCGAACATTTCGTGAATGATCTCGACGCCGCGCCGGAGCTTGTCGGGTGTGGTGTCATACGTCAGCCCGACTTCAAACGTCCGTTTGAGGTAGGGCCTACGGCCGATGTTCTCCACGAACTCGTTGGCGACCGTCGCATTGGGGATCACGACCTGGTGGCCCATCAGCGTGCGGATTCGCGTCGAACGGAAGCCCACTTCCTCAACGATACCGTCATGGCCGCTGATCTTGATTCGGTCGCCCAGGTGGAACGGCCGATCCGAGAAGATCGTCATCGAGCCGAACAAATTGCTCAGCGTGTCTTTGGCGGCCAGGGCAAAGGCCAAGCCGCCTATACCCAGACCTGCCACCAGCGTGCCGATTTTCAGTCCCAGGATATTCTGTGCGATGAACAGCCCGAGCATGATGATCACGAAAAGTCGCAGCGTCTTGCGGATCAACGGTACGAGTTGATCGTCCAGCAGCGTGTCGGTTTTGGCGGTCCAGCGCAGCAGGAAAAATTCGATTACGTCCACCAGGCGGAAGGTGAACCATCCGATTGCCAGGACGAACAGTGTTCGGCAGGCGTTGATCCACGTCGGATCGGTGGCCAGTCGTCTGAGCTTAACGACTTGCTTCGCCGCTTCTCCCTCGCCAACTGTGATGATTTTCTCAATGAAGAGAAATGCTCCGGATACGTACAGCGCCGCAGCCAACAGCAGCAGGGTGATCGGCCCGGCAAGGCTGCGCAGCAGCATGGCCAGCAGGGGCGCTCGGTCGGCCTGTTCCAGTCGATTCGCATGGCGGTTGAATACGAACGAAATGATCTTGCCGATGATCAGCCCCGCCAGCAGCAGGCCGAAAAGCGCCAGCCATCGCCACAGCTCATTGTGCATGTACTTAGTGTCGAAACAGAAAGACCAGATGGCGTCAAAAGAGATTTCTGCGATCATTTGTGTTCTCCAATTACGATTGTCGGTTGATAAATATACCTGCTGGTCGGGCTGCTGTCACGTTTCATGCTTTGCCCCGATGATTGAATTATTCACAGCCGCGGGTGTATCCTGTCGGCTCGACAATTGCCGAACCGAAATGAAAGGACGGAATATGAGTGACACAAAACTACGCGTGGGCTACATCGGGCTTGGGATCATGGGTCGGCCAATGGCGATAAATTGCCTCAAGGCGGGCTACGAGGTGACGGTATTCAATCGCACGGCCGAGAAAACCAAACCGCTCGCCGAGGCCGGCGCAGCCGTGGCGGCAAGCCCGGCCGAGGTGGCTGGCGCCAGCGATATCGTGCTGATGTGCGTCTCGGCCAGTGACGACGTGCTGTCGGTTGCGCTGGACGAGCACTCTGGCGTGATTGCCGGCGTCGCCGCCGGTGCGATCGTCGTCGATCATTCCACCGTCGCGCCGACCGTCGCAGGCCGATGCGCCAAAGCTTTCGCCGCCAAAGGCGTCGGCTTCCTGGACGCGCCGATCTCCGGCGGGGACACAGGCGCGATTGCCGGTACCCTAAGCATCATGGTCGGCGGCGACGAGGCCCACTTCGACCGCGCGCTGCCGGTACTCGAGGCGATGGGCAAAACCATTACGCACTGCGGCGACAGCGGGGCCGGCTACGTCGCCAAGCTGTGCAACCAGATTTGCAGCGGGTTGCACCTAGTCGCAGCGGCCGAGGCGGTTTCGCTGGCGGTTTCGGTTGGTGTCGACCCCCACAAGATGCTCCAGGCCATCCGCAGCGGCGCCGCGGGCAGTTGGATGCTGGACAACCTGGCCGGTAAGATGATTGACGGCGACTACAAGCCGGGCTTCTTCGTGGATTATCAGCTCAAAGATCTTCGGCTGGCTTCGGCGGTCGCCCAGGAGATCAACCTACCCCTGCCGGGGACGGCCCTGGCCGAGGAACTGTTTTGCTCGGCTACGGCGCTGGGTCACGGCCGCGACGGTACGGCGGCGATCTACGAAGTCGCTCGCACGCTCGCAGGGCAGGCAAATCCAAACTCCTGAACACTACGCATTAATAGATAATACTAATACGGTTACGTGTTTTTTTTGCGGAAGACACCCCTTCCGACCGGGCCGATTCAGTCTGCGGACTGCAATTGTGGAATAATCCTACGGGGCGATTCTACTTGACTGGCCCGCCAGCAAGCCGATACTATAAATATCGTATTAAATTTACGAATTCGCGGCTCGGCACTGCAGCCGGGCGCGATGTGTGTTTTTTCAGGTGTGACGGCCAAGAGTGGTACGACAAGCAGGCCGTCGAAAAGCGGCGTCCATTGCCAGCCAAGCGTATTGGTAGGAGCGGGCAATCGCGTCACAAGCATCGCCCCCACAGCAGGGGGAGACCGATTTCAAAAAGGATGCTGTAGCGCCGGACGCCGATTGATCGTCCTTCAGGGACGAGGCCTTCGGGTCATAGAGTTCGCATGAGCCAACGTAGTCGATTTACAAGGGGCGTTTGGAAAGCAGTACGATTGAGCACGGTAGCCGGAAGGATCTGCCGGATCCGTATTACGGCGCAGTCCCTGCTCGGTCCGTAGAAACTGTTTTGTGCGGTTCCGCCGGCCTGCTGTCTACCGCCGACCGGCAGATGACTGACGCTTGGCTTGAGTGACTTACGATTCGAGGCTGGCCTCGAGGTCTGGATGACCTCGGGATGAGCCTGCTTGCCATTGCTTACCCCCACCCTTGGCGCTACCTGTTTTTGGAAAGGAATCGTGCCATGCATTCATCATTTGCCCTCCTGGCGGCCAGTCAGCTCATCGAACAGATCCTGGTGCTTTTTGCGGGTTTGCTGTTGATCGGAATTACCGTTGCGGTAATGAAGGTGATCGAGCGATCGCGGCGAGCCATTACACAGAAAGAAATCGCAGCCGGCAAAGCCACTGCCGAAGCCGAAGCACAGAAAATTATCGCCCAAGCCGAAGCCGAGGCTCAAAGGGCGTTCGTCAAGAAAAGAGAACAGTTCGACAGGGACACAGGCAGTACCCGCAAGGAACTGCGAAACGAAGAAAAACGCATTTCAAAGCGGGAGGACACGATCGATCAGAAGGTCGAAAACCTCGCCACCAAGGAGCGCCTGCTGGTAACGGGCGAGAAAGCCCTCGTCGAACGCGAGAAAGGTCTGGTCAGCAAAGATCGCCAGATCAACGAAATCATCGATCAGCAGAAAATCCAACTGCTGAAAGTGGCCAACCTTTCGATGGACCAGGCTCGCGACGCCGTCATCGACCAGGTCGAAAAAGAGATGGCCAAGGAAACGGCCCAACTCATCGAGCGACGTCTGGAAGATGCTCGAGAAACGTCCGAGGCGCAAGCCCGCGAAATCATCACCACCGCCATTCAACGATACGCGGCCGACCATACCTCCGACCGCACTGTATCGACGGTGGACATCCCATCCGACGACATGAAGGGTCGCGTGATCGGCCGAGAGGGCCGCAATATCCGCGCCTTCGAAAAGGCCACCGGAGTCGACGTGATCGTAGACGACACGCCGGGCGTTGTGGTCGTTTCGGCGTTCGACCCGGTCCGCCGCGAAGTAGCCCGACGGTCGCTGGAAAAATTGATCCAGGACGGGCGAATTCACCCCACGCGGATCGAAGAGGTCGTCGCGAACGTCGAGCAGGAAGTCAACAAGCAGGTCTACGAGTTCGGCAAGCAGGCGATGGTCGAGGCGAACATTCGTGGCCTGCACCAGAAGCTGATCGGCATGCTCGGGCGACTGCAATACCGCACCAGTTACGGCCAGAACGTGCTGAGGCACTCGATGGAAGTGGCTTACCTGGGGCAAATGATCGCCGAAGAGCTAGGCCTCGACGGGCGGATCGCCCGGCGCTGCGGCCTGCTGCACGATATCGGCAAGGCCATCGACCACGAAGTCGAAGGCGGCCACCCGAAAATCGGCGCCGACCTGTGCAAGCGCTACGGCGAGAAGCCCGAAGTGCTCAACGCAGTGGGCGGCCATCACGGTGACCTCGAAGCGACGAGCATCTATACGCCGATCATCGCAGCCGCCGACGCGATCAGTGCGTCTCGGCCGGGCGCCAGACGCGAGACGCTCGAACGCTACGTGCAACGCCTCCAGAAGCTCGAGGAAATCGCCACGAGCTTCGAGGGCGTCAAGCAGTCGTACGCTATCCAGGCCGGCCGCGAAGTGCGGGTTATCGTCGATGCCGAAAATGTCGACGATCGGCTCTCGGCGAAGATCGCTCGCGACATCGCCCGCCGGGTCGAAGACGAAATGGAGTATCCCGGCGAGGTCAAAGTGACGCTGGTGCGGGAAGTTCGCTGCATCGAGTACGCTCGCTGATAAAGCGGTAACGCCGAAGGTAAAGCGGTAACGCCGAAGGTAAAAAAAAGCCCCCAGTCGAATCATCGGCTCGGGGCTTTTCTTATGAAGCTAGCCCAGCGCAAAAAGACGGCGGCAGGGTCCGGCCGGAACCCGCCGCCAGAAAACCGACAGCGCCCGTGGCTGTTAACTAATTGCCGTGGCGAGTACTATTTTCGGCCAACTCACGGAAAAACTTTAATCCGGCTTTTTTTAACATTCGAAATAGCACGAGTGCTAAGCCTGGCTTCTTCTGCTCGTGCGAACTCGATCAGGCTTTGGGCGCCTTGTTTGACATCCGGCCGATAATATGCTCCCGAATGCCTGCGAATATCACAAACAGTAGATAGCCGGTGATCGCCATGATTACGATGTTGGCCGTCAGCAGCGTGGGGTTGAAAGTCTCTTTCGCGCTGAATTTCTGTAAGAGCATTATCAGCGCCGTAATGGTGGTCGCCAGCATGCCTATCGCCGGGATCAACGCGAACCAGAAACGCTTGCCTCGCTTCATCAGCCAGAGCGTCGCCAGCGCCAGCACCATTGCTGCCAGCAGTTGGTTCGACGTGGCGAAAATCCCCCACAACGCTCCGACCCCGCCGCTCAGCGCGAAGACCAGCATCAGCGCCACCGCAATGCCGGAATTAAACCAGTACGTTCGCATCAGCAGCAGGACGCTGCGGAACAGCCCGCTCGTGGGTTTCGGATGGGCCGGAGCCGGCGGAGATTCGGACGGGTCGGGAGCAACCGGAATTCCGTCCGACCCGGCCGGGATCGCCTCGCCCGTAGCCCACTCGACCCGAGCTTCAGCTTCAGCGACCGGGGCGGCGAACACGTCGTATTTTTCGAACAGCGTTCGCCAGATTTCCTCGACCAAGTATCGCGTCAGGCGGATGGCCGTATCCAGAGTGGTGACCAGGAAGCCTTCCAGCAGCACCATGCCCGCCAGCGCCCCCACTGCAATGGGTACGCCCCAGGCCAAGTGCCCCGCATTGCCGACCGCCATTGCGAAACCGAGAATCGGATTGCCCCTCGCACCCATTCCCACCATTGCCGGATGCACGTCGGCGAGGTAATTATTGTGGCTGGCGCCGACCAGCAGCACGCCGATCACGCAAACTGCCAGGAAGCTTTCCAGGAGCATCGCATTGTATCCGACGCGCCGGGCGTCCAGTTCGGTCTTGATCTGCTTGCAGGTGGTTCCGCCGCCGCACAGGCTGTGGAAACCACTGACCGCCCCGCAGGCGATCAGGATAAACAGCATCGGCCAGGCCGGGCCTTTGGCGGCCGTGCCTTGGTCCAGATTGACCATCGGGATCGGGTCGGCTACTTCCGCGCCGCGAAGGCCAGCCACCGCCAGCGTCGCCACCAGCAGCAGCATCCCAACGTAGAGAATGTGCACGTTGATGAAGTCGCGACTCTGCAGGAAAATCCACACCGGCACGCCCGCCGCGACCAGCACGTATGAAGAGAGAATGAACTTCCAGATGCTCGAACCCGCAAAGGTGAAGCCCAGCAGTTCTGTTTTCGCCGGGAAATAGAGCGGAAAGTACAGGCCGATCGTTACACTCGCGGCGCAGATGCCGATCGCCATCAGCGAGCAGACCCACACGGATACTTTCTTCTTGATGTACAGCCAGCCCAGCAGCGGCGCGACCACGGTGATGACGATCACGCTCATCGATGCGATTCCGCCGATGACGACCTTATTGTCCACCACACGGAAAAGGCTCTGGTCTTCACTCAGGCCGATTCGCTCGAACGGCAGCATGCTCGTCAGTGCGGTGGCCGAAGCATTGAGAAATGCAGCGCACACCAGCGCCAGCATAAGCACCAGAAAAAGGGTCAGTGCGATAAAGGCGTCCTTGCCGAGGATTCGCCTGGCGACGGTCGCGATGGATTGCCCGCCTTCGCGAGTGGCCATGTAGGTTGCCAAGTAATCGTGCACCGAGCCGATCAGCACTCCGCCCAGCAGCACCCACGCCAGTGCAGGCCCCCAGCCGTAGATAACGGCGATCACCGGCCCGATGATAGGCCCGGCGCCTGCGATGGATGCGAAATGGTGCGCGAAGACGATCGGCGTGGGCGTCGGCACGAAGTCGCGCCCGTCGGCTTTGTCGATCGCCGGCCCGGCCCGGCCTGGCTGTTCGCCTATGCTGCGGGCAATGAAGCGAGAGTAGAACGTCCCGCCGCCCCAAAGCACGACGATGGCGACAGCCAGGATCAATAGAATGGTCATTCTGCTTTTCCTTCCGCAGTGACAGCAGACGCTTTTATGAAATATTATGAAACAGTATGAAACATGGAGATAGCCGGATTGCCTGTCCGGTTTACTCTTCGATTTTTTTCGATTTTTTTCGAAAGTTTTTCGATAGTGTGACGGCCCGTTTGCCGTTTCGCGAGCCCAGTTGGGCGCTGAACGCATCCTTCCCGTCCAGTCGCACGATAACTTGCGATCCGGCGTCGGCGTCGGTCACCAACACGTCGCCCGGCGCGAGTTCTGCGAGTTGATCGGCTGGGAGTGAAGTAGGAGGCGCGACCACGGAAAAAACCACCGTCTGCTCACTTAGCCCATCGTCGGCAGACTGCTGCGATTGGGAAGCGGTAGGCTCTTCGCTCGAAATCGTTACAAGCTCTTTGGGCAACCACAGGCGGAGTCGGCTTTCGCCGTCGTCAATATCTGTGGCGAAACTTGCAACCAGGGTCGCTAAAGTCGGGCCCGGCTCGTCGTCCTCGGTCGAATCACCGAGCTTCACTTGCAGCGGCGCCTGCGGGCTAAGTGCGACCCCCATCGCGGCTGCCGCCGAGGCGACGATTCTGCGAAGCAATCTTCGCTCGATCGACGTCAGTGGCTTGCCGGGTGTTTGGGTGGGCTCGATGGCGCCCAGAAGGCAATCCACAGCACGGTGGGCCCACGGGAGGGGCAGTTCCAGGTGGACCGGAGCATTTCGGTTGTCGGCGACCAGGAGAGTCCAGAATTGTTGGCGACAAGAGGCTAGTTCGTTTGCGGTCGCTGCGCCGATCGCGATCGGCGCTATCTGCACAGGCTGGCTCAGCCGGGCCGAAAGGTCATCGGCCCACTCGGCCGCAAAGGTCTCGGCGATCTTGGCCAGCCAGGCAGCTTCGTCGACGGATAGCGCATGCGCGGCCGCTACGGGTTCGGGTGCAGCATCGTTAGAATTGTTTTTCGCCACTGTCACGAACGACCTCCCTGTCGTCAGCCGTCGAAGTGTACCAAAGGCGGGGGGAGTCTGTCACCGGCTTTCTTGCGACTGACGTGCCATCGTACACTCATTTGAATAA
>SDBT01005080.1_pt1 | contig 22191 bp, 18 predicted proteins | sample 2277101 | NCBI WGS metagenome assembly SDBT01 (sample SAMN10404973, study PRJNA504765) | marine sediment metagenome | isolation source: marine sediment core GS10_PC15, 103 cmbsf | place: Arctic Ocean: Southern Knipovich Ridge | collected 2010 | reverse complement strand
GAGACACGCATCCAGGAGAACACAAAGGTCGTGGGTCTTGGAGAAGAAGACATCGCGGGCTTGCATAATGCCCTTGAGATACTTCTCGACGCATTGCTGCGCATGAAAGCATGCCGAATCGTAATTGGGATTCTTTCTCGCCCGAAGCTCGCGGAGGGCAGAGGCGTAGTCGGCTTCCCCCTTCGCGATCCACTCACTGGCGATGGGATTCATACAGCACCTTCCCCTCGGCAAGAATGGTTGTCACGAAGAAATCATGCAGTGCAACGCGGCGCTCAACCTCCTGCGGGGTCTTGACCAAAAGGTCAAGCGGGAACGAACAGGGAACGCGCCGGCGTATCTCCAGGGCCTGCTGAACCGGCCGCTTATCCGTCTGCATTACCACCAGCAGATCCACGTCGCTGTCTTTGGAAGCATTGCCGGCGGCTGCAGAGCCGAACAGGATCACACGCTCAGGGCAGAATTCCCTGACCACCGAGCGGACGAACTGCCTGACTAGCTTCGCTGCGGCCATAACGCAAAAGATATGCCGTGCAGGGCGAAAAATCAATGCTCGGCGCGGCCGCTGTGGCGCTGGCCGCGCCTGGTTATCTTCTTGCCCGTCCTGAGTCCGCCGAGGGGCCCGAAGAGGTCGGTGAGGCGTCCATCGCCTCAACGTATCGGCGGATGGCCTTGACGAGGTCGGCCCCGAAGGCACGGGCGCTGTCGCGCGTGACGGGTTTGCCGGCGGCGTTGGCGTAGGGAATCTCGATGGTCGAGGCCAGGCGGACGCCTTTCAGCTCGCCGGCCCATTGGCTGCAGCCCTTGCCGGCCTTGAAATTCCCGCCCGTGTTCCAGCCCTTGCCGAAGGGCAGGTTGTCGGCGGCCTTGTACGGCAGCGGCCCGGTGCGGACGGACTCCAGGATCTTGGCCAGCGCGCACTGCCGGGCCCAGATGTCCTTGCTGCGGCTGCCGACCAGATAGATCACCTCGCTGCGCTTGCCGCGGATGTACGGGCAATGCAGGTCGATGGCGATCTTCAGCCGCCCGCCGGACCACTTCGGAGCCAGTTCGCGGAGGGCGCGGACGGATGGATAGAGGCTCTTGCCGACGTAGTCCCGGTTGTGGTCGCGCGGCTTGCGGTTCTTGCCCTGGTCGCCGTCCTCCACGCCGTCCTTGTCCATGAACGGGACGGCCATGACCTCGACGTTCCGGCGGAACCACCGCCCGTCGGGGGTGTCGGCCAGAATCGCCGCCAGCGCGCCCTCGAGCGCGTGGCTGGCCATCATCTCGCAGCAGTGGTGTCGGCAGGTCAGCAGTACGCGGCAGGTGGGCTGGCCGGTTACCTTCCCCACGTGAAGCCGCTCGACGGTGCGGCCCTTGCGCGTCTTGCACAGTTCCCTGACCACGAGGTGCTTGCTGCCCGCGTGCCGCTTGAGAAAGCGCTGAAGGTCCGCATCCTGGTACGGGACGGCGAAGCAGAATCGCACGGCCTTGGCATCGGCCGGAAAGCTGTAGCGAAACGACGCGCCCTTGGCATCGGCCTTTACCGTGCTGACGCCCAGCCACGCCCAGGTCTTGCCGCCGTCGGTGCTGACGGCCGGGCCGCGTGCGGCGATGGGGTTCTTGTTCGTGAACCGGAAGGTCAACGTTCGCCCGCCCGCGCCGCGGACACGGAAGTTCCAGTAGAACCACCAGCCCTTCGTGTCCCGCATGTCCTGTCGCAAGTGGACCGTGTCACGGTCGATGCGCCCGACGATGATGTTTCCGCCGGGGTAGTCGGCGTCGATCTTCACCTCTGCCGCAAGCGTGCCGGCAGGGCAGCAGATGAGCATCGCGATGAGGACACGGACACTGGACACGGGGGGCACCATAGCAATGGCATCAGGATAAGCCTGCCAAGGCGATAAGAAAAGGCCTGTTGAAAAAGTATCGGGGCGTGAGATGTACGAGCCCGAAGGGCTCAGATTCGAAAGCCCGGGGCAACGCCCCGGGTCCATGGGTCCGACCATGTGAAGCCCTGAAGGGGCGCCACAAACCTTTGTTCGCAGCGGGTCGCGTCCCCTGGGGACTTTGGTTTTTCTGCGAACTCTGTTCCCAGGGCTTCGCCCTGGGCTGGTGAATCTCAGCCCTTCGGGCTGACCTACATCCACCTCAACCCCAGGGTGGTGAATCCAAACCTCGCCCTGGCGAGTCTCCGCTTCGCTCCGACCTTCGGGCTCGGTGGACAGATGGCCCGGGCTTTTCCAACAGCCCCACCGTTACCACTCTACCCGGCAAATCCGCGCTTAGACCTTCTGGGGAACCACGTACGGCTCGCGGTAGTTACGCGTGAGCATCTTGTTTGCCTTGTCGCTGTTGGTGAAGCGTTCGGCCTTGGCGTCGAACTCGAGCCACGGCCCCATGGTGACGGTGGCCTTCTTGATATCGACCTCGTTCTTGGCCAGGTGGTCGGCCATCCGCCCGTACGTCTCGGTCGCCAGCTTGTTGCCCTTGATCTTCTCGCGGATCTCGCCGTCGGGCATCGTGGCGCCCAGGCGGTGGGAGATATTGCCCAAGTGCACCAGCGTGCACGAGAGCAGGCCCGAGAGAGCATCGGAGGGGATGTCGCTGGCCTTTCGGCTTCGGATGGCCTTGTAGAAGTTGGCCGGGTGGTTGCCCGCACCGCCGCCTTTGATCTGCGTGATCTTCTTACCATCGTTGTCGAAGACCGTCCCGCCATGCTTGCCGGCGAAGTATCCGCCCTCGCATTCCACGACGATGCCGATCCGGCAGCCCTTCAGGTTCGACATGCGCCGGTCTTTCTTGCTCTCCGGCAGACCACGAGTCTCGAAGATCAACGGGGCCGGCTTGTAGTCGAAGTACACCATCTGCGTGTTGGCCGTCTGGCCGTCGTCTTTGTAGCCGAGCCGCCCGCCGATGCTGATAGCACGCGGGGGCCCCACCGGGTCGCCAAGCATCCAACGGGCCTGGTCCATCTCGTGGATGCCCTGGTTGCCCATGTCGCCGCAGCCCGTGTCCCAGATCCAGTGCCAGTCATAGTGCAGTCGCTTCCGCATGAGAGGCACCATCGGGGCCGGGCCGCACCACAGGTCGTAATCGATGTGATCCGGTATCTTCGTCGGCGTGGTCGTGTTGCCGATGCTCCCACGCGGCTTGTAGCACAGGCCCCGAACGCAGGTGATTTTGCCGATCTTGCCGGTGGCCAGGAACTTCTTGAGGTTGCCTATGTAGGAATCGGACCGCGTCTGTGTGCCGTGCTGGACGATGCGCTTGTACTTCTCGGCCGCCTCCACGAGCTTCCTGCCCTCGAAGATATTGTGGCAGATGGGCTTTTCGATGTAGATATCCTTGCCGGCCTGGCAGGCCCAGATTCCCACCAGCGTGTGCCAGTGGTTGGGCGTGGCCGTGATGATGGCGTCGATCTCCTTGTCGTCCATGAGCTTGCGGATGTCCTGGTACTGCTTGACCTTGCCCTTCTTGGCGCCCTCGACGTACTTGGCCGCCCTGGCCATGTGCGTGATGTCTGCGTCGCAGACGGCCACCACGCGGACGCCCTTGGCCCCGAGGGCCCGCTTGACGTGACCCGTGCCCTGCCCGCCCGTGCCGATGACCGCCAGGCGGATGTCGTTGTTCGAGCCCAGTGCGTGTGCCGTCGGCGGCAGGGATATCACAGCCGCCGATGCAAGTGATCCCTTCAGAAAGTTTCTCCGGGTGATAGCCATGATGCGTTCCTTTCCGTCGTGTTGCTTGCCACTGCCCCCAAAGCGAAAATTGTACCCTCGCCCCGCCCGCGAGACAAGGCTGCATTCCATTGGGACGCCTGCGGCCGGCGCGATGCGAGCGCTGATTACTCCGTCGTCGTTTCCTGCTTGTCTTTCTTGCCCCCGCGCGCGGGCTGCTTGGCCATCGCCTCGCGCTGCTCATCCGTCAGGACGAACACATCAATGCCCCACCGGAGCTTGTTCGTGATGTCGCGCTCGGCCCTCTTGCCCCTGCCATCGTCGTCGCCGGCCTCGCCAAGCTCCTTGGCCGCAACGGCACACGCTGACTTGACCTTCGCCAACTGCTGGTCGCTCAGATCGGCCCTGCGGTAGCGTCCGACGATGGACTGATAGAGCTCGTAACCGGCCCAGGCGGCCTTTTGCTTGGCCGTGAGGACGGTGAAGACGGCGGCGGTAGCCTCGGCCGCCGACTCCTTCCGCGCGGTCATAAGCGTCCTCAGTTCGCCCGACGCCGTCTTCCTCGCCTCGTCATCCTTCTTTTCCCTGGCGGTCTTGGCGGCGTCCTTGGCTGCCTGAACCTTCTGGGCGTTGGCCTCATCCCACTTGGCCAGGGCCTCATCGAGCGCCTTGACCTTGGCCTTCACGTCGGCCTGCTGCTTCTCGGTGAGCTTGCACTCCCGGACGAGCTGGTCGAAGAGGCTCTCTGCCGGCTGCCTGCCCCTGCCCCGGCCTCCTTCGCGCGCCGCCAGTGCGCTGCCCGCCAGAACCGCCAATACCGCCATCAATGCGAAACGTTTCATGTCTGTCATAGTGTCATTCTCCCGCGGCAGGTGCCGCTAAATCGCCCGCCTATCGCACAGTGAGGAAATACTCCATGAGGTTCGAGCCGACGTCGATGTGCAGATCGGAGGCGGCGGCAGCCTCTTCGGTGAACGAATCCGCCAGCAGCGCCTCCACGCCCGCACCGGCCATCGTGAACGGCACGGGATCCGACGTGTGCGTCCGCACGGTGCACGGCGTGGGGTGGTCGGGCAGGACTATGATCCGCCAGTTGTCGCCTTCCGCCCGCAGGCGCCTCAGCACGGGTGCGACTATGTGAGAGTCGATCTGCTCCAGGGCGTGGACCTTCCCCTTGGGGTCGGCGTTGTGGCCGGCCTCGTCGGGGCCCTCCAGGTGAACGCAGACCAGATCGTACAGGTCCAGCGCCTCCACGGCGGCCCGGCCCTTGCCCGCGTAGTTGGTATCGACGTATCCGGTGGCGCCTTCGACCTCTATGCACTTCCAGCCGATGAGCTTGGCTATGCCGCGGACGAGATCGACCGCCGTTATCACCGCCACGTCCAGAGAGAAGCGCTCCGCAAAGCTTTCAAGCTGGGGCATCTTTCCCTGGCCCCACAGCCAGATGCTTGTGGCGGGGTTCTCGCCGAGGTCGCGGCGGATGACGTTTATTTCGTGGCCGTCGAGCATCTCGCGGCTGCGCTTTATCAGATCGATCAGCAGTTTGGCCCCGCGCCCTTTCGGCAGGTAGTCATCGGCTTTTTGCCCGAGTATGTCGTGGGGCGGGGTGGTCTTGACCGCCAGCTTGCCCTTGAGGACCATGAGGTGTCGGTAGCTGACGCCGGGGTGAAACGCGAGGTCTTCGCCGCCGAAGGCCCCGTTGAGCTCCTTGATAATCGCCGCGCCTTCTTCGCTGGAGATCTGACCGGCGGAGTGGTCGACCATCTTTCCGTCGATGATGGTGACCATATTGCATCTGAGGACCCAATCGTCTTCGCCGACCCTCAGGCCCTGTGCGGCCGCCTCCAGGGGCGCGCGCCCGGTGTAGCATTCGCGCGGGTCGTAGCCGAAGACCGACAGCATGGCCACGTCCGACCCGGGCTCCATGCCGTCGGGGACGTTTGCCACCGTGCCGCACTTGCCGTGGGTGGTTATCCAGTCGATGGTGGGCGTACTTGCGACGGCCAGCGGGGTCTGTCCGCCCAACTCATCGAGCGGAACGTCCGCCGCACCGTCCGGAATGATCATCGCATATTTCATGTTAGTCGGCCGCCGGCTGGCTACCGGCTACAGTTGTTCCGGATGTTCATCCACTATTCCTATGCAGACGCTGCTTGCCTTGACCACGTCCAGGGCGTCTATCTCGGACAGGGCCTTGCGGACCGCGCCTTCCTGCGCTTTGTAAGTCGTTATCACCAGCGCGACGCCGGCTGACCGGTCGGCACCCGCCGACGGCTCGTGCTGAAGCACCGAGCAGATGCTGATATCCAGACGCCCCAGGATCGCGGAGATCCTGGCCAGTACCCCAGGTGCGTCCTGAACCCGCATTCGGATATAGTAGCGGCTTCTGATCGCCTCTACGGGCAGCTGCGCCCCTTCGGCCAGATCGCCCAGGATCTTCAGGTGGTCGAACAGCAGCTTGGCCGAGCCCATCGCAATGCTCGCCAGATCCGCAACCACGGCCGATGCCGTCGGCATGCCGCCGGCCCCCCGCCCGTAATACATCGTGTGGCCCGTGGCGTGGCCGTAAACGCTCACCGCGTTGAACGGGCCCGAGACCCACGCGAGCGGATGTTCCTTTGAGATGAACGCGGGGCCCACCCGCAGGCTCAGGCCCTCCTTCTGCCGCTGGCCGATCGCCAGCAGCTTGATGACATAGCCCAACTCCTGCCCGTTCGCAACGTCGCACAGCTCCAGCGAGTCGATCCCGCTGATCGGTATCGCGTCAAAGTCTATCCGCTGCCTGAAGGCCAGGGCCGCTATGATCGCCAGCTTGTGGGCTGAGTCCGTCCCCGCAACGTCCAGCGTCGGGTCGGCCTCGGCCAGCCCGTCGCGCTGGGCCTCGGCGAGCGCCTCGGCGTAGCTGCGGTCCTTGCCGGTCATCTCCGTCAGGATGTAGTTGCACGTGCCGTTGACGATGCCATAAACCGCATCGATGCGATTGGCAACGAGCCCGCTGCAAAGGGCGCGGATGATCGGCACGCCGCCCGCGCAGCTCGCCTCGAACGCGATGCACACGCCGTTTTCGCGGGCAAGGTCGCAAAGCTCCGTGCCGTAATGGGCCAGCAGGGCCTTGTTGGCCGTCACCACACACTTGCCGGCCCGGATCGACCGCTCGATGACGTCGCGAGCATCCGTCGTTCCGCCGATAAGCTCGACCACGGCCCCCACCGACTCATCCTTCAGCACGTCGTCGAGGTTCGAGCGGAAGAGCTTTTCGTCGAGGCCGGCCTCTTTGGCGCGCGTAAAGTCAATGTCAACGATGTGGCGCAGCTCCAGCGCCGTCATCATCTTGCCGCGCAGGAGGCCCTGGTCCCTGGTAAGCATGGTCGCCACGGCGCTGCCGACCGTTCCACAGCCGACCACCGCCACGCCGAATGTCGAATCGTTCCCGCTCATGCGTCACCTCTGGGCACAGCGCATACTACGCCCCAGGCCGGCGGATATCAAGCCACCCTTGCACCTGCGCCCGCGGGCCCGTAATCTGCGCACCGGCCAGCCATGAGCGACACGCGGCACAAATTGCTTCTTGTCGGCCTTGCGACGCTGGCGGCAACATCGGTTCAGGCGTGCCGGCCGACCTCCAGGCCGCTGCCCGGGCCGCTGGCGCCCGTCGAGCCGACCGCCAGGCCGCGCGCCGATGAATTCCTGAAACACGTCAAGGCCCTGGCCGATCCCGCCCGCGGCGGCCGGATGACCTGCACCCCAGGTAACGCGTTGGCACGGGAGTATATTGCACGGCAATTTGCATCTGTCGGCTTGAAGGGCGGCGGCCTCGACGGGTCATGGTTTCAGCCCTTCCCGATGGAAAAGCTGCGCATGCCGGGAAAGGCCGGTTTCCTCCGCCTGGCGGATGGGGCCGAATTTGCCCTTCACAAGGACTTTTCGCCGATGGCGGCAGGCGCGAGCGACACGTTCGCCGGATCGCTGGTCTTCGCCGGATACGGATATCGCAACAAGCTCGCGGGCTACGACGACTATGCCGGCATCGACGCGCGCGGCAAGGTCGTGATGATAATGCGCGGCACGTATCGGGGCACCGGGCCAAAGAGCATCTGGTGGAATAAGGGCGCCGTCCTTCGCAACAAACTGTTCGAGAGCAAGCTTCGCTCCGCCGCAGCAGCGCAGGCCGCAGCGCTGCTGGTCGTCACGCCGCCCGGAATAGCCAAAGACCACGACCCGCTTTCCAGCGTGATCGGCCAAGGCCGCGGCAAGCTGCCGGCTGTGCGGATCAGCCGCACACTGGCCGACCGGCTCCTCAAACATGCGGAAAAGGATAAGACGCTCGCCGCGCTTGTGGGCGCGATACGCAAAACCGGCAAACCGGTGTCGTTTTCGGTCCCGGTCCGGATCGCCGGCCGGGCCCAACTTGCCCCTGCAACGGCGCAAAACGTCGTCGGCGTCCTGCCCGCCACCAGCGACAGGAAGGCGCCCGTGATTGTCCTCGGCGCCCACTATGACCACCTCCCCGCCGGCGGCCACAAGGCGCACGACACAGGTATCGGCGTCAGGCCGGGCGCCGACGACAACGCCAGCGGCGTCAGCGCACTGATCCTTCTGGCCAAGGCCGCCCGCGCCATGAAACACAGAAACTGCACCTTCGTCTTCATCGCTTTCGACGGCGAGGAGTTCGGCTTTTGCGGGTCCAAGTACCACGTGGCTCATCCGGTCTTTCCGCTGCACCAGACGGCGGCCATGATCAACCTCGACCAGATCGGCAGGATGAAGGCGGGCAAGGTCGTGATAATCGGCAACGTCATTCGCAAGCCGATGTCGCAGGCGATAGGAGCGGCCGCCGCCCTCAGCAGCGACCTGAAGGTCAGAACGATCCCCTTTGTGCAAAGGTTCGGCTGGAGCGACCAGGCCGCCTTCGCCCGCCGGGGCGTGCCGACGCTGTTCTTCTACACCGGCAGGACGGGCGACTACCACCGGATGACCGACACGACCGAGAGTGTCAACGCCTCCGGCGGAGCCGGTGTTGCATCGCTGGCGTTCGACACGCTCCGCGCCCTGGACCTTTGCTTCAGGCAATGACTTCCGCCGCCGAAAGATGAGACGTCGGTCCGCCCCGTTGCCGGGCGTCCTAGTCCTTCAGGAACAGGGCGATGGCGGCGATCATGAGGGCGCCCGCAACGAGCCGCTGCAGGAAGATGCCGCGGGTGGTTTTTTGCTCCAGGTGGATGAGCCCTATTCGGGCCAGGACCGCGCCCAGGAGGATGGAGATGATCCCGCGCGTGGACTGGAGGATGTTCCCATACAGCGGCCCGACCTCGCCGATGCAGGCGAAGAACAGGACCATCGCGCCGAGCCAGCAAGCGGCAAAGGGGCAGGCGTCGAGCCACTCACGGGCGCTGCCCCGGCCCACCCATGGCAGCAGCGCCAGGCCGACGGCACCGCAAAGCACGTAGCACACCGCGGCGCTGATCAGCGCGGACCGCGGGACGCTCAGGCCCGTCGCGTCCCTCACGGTGTTGATCGTGACCGCAATGTTCAGATCGGACACGCAGTACGTCACACAGGTCAAGAGGATCCCGACGGCCGCCTGCCAGGGCAGGAGCTTTCCCGAGCCGCCCAGCACCAGCGCAGCCGCGGCGCCCATCGCCACGGCCAGCCATTGCCAGGACGACAGGGCCTCATACAGCACCAGGTAGATGGCGGCGAGGACCAGTATCTTGATTCCCAGCAGGGGCGATACCCGCGAGGCCTCCACGTACCGGACGACGAAGAAGAACGAGAGCTGCCCGACGAGGTAGAATCCGGCCATCGCCACGACGGACGGGGCGAGCTGCCCCCAGCGGGGCATGCCTGCCGGCCAGAGCACCAGCAGGGCGACCGCCGAGACGATCCCCATGATAATGTGGCTCATTGCGAAGAGGCGCAGCGGTCCGCCGCGATGGGCAAGCACGAACCTGCGGGAGAATATATAGGAGGCCGACTGGGCCGTTGCACAGGCCAGCCCATACACGATACCCATCGCCTCCATATCGCCTTTTCCTTCGCTCTGTCGGGAGTTCGGACGGCACATTGTACAGGGCTCCCGCGGTATTGACAGGCGCCCCTTGCCGCCCGGCGGACCGCCTTTGCCCCAGCCGGGCAACTTCTGTAGCATATGGCCCGTAAACCCAAACCCCCGAACCATGGTCTACCTCTGGGCAACATTACTGCTGCTGGTCAACGCGGTCTGGTGGTTCCTGAACCTGCTGGTCATGCCGGGCAACCTGCTGATGGCCGTCTCCACGGGCGTCGTCGCATGGCTCACCTGGGACAAGAGCAAGGGCTGGAACGAGCAGATGTTCAGCATCTACACCCTGATTGCGGTGTTCGTGTTGGCGATTTTCGGGGAGGTGCTGGAGTTTTTCGCGGGGGCGGCCGGTGCGAAGACGGCCGGCGGCTCGGTGTGGGGCAAGTTCGGGGCGATCCTCGGGGCTGTTGTCGGCGCGGTCGTGTGCACCTTTCTGATCCCGATTCCGATTCTTGGTTCTCTGATCGGCGCGTGCGGGGGAGCGTTTCTCGGGGCGTACCTGCTGGAACTCGCCGGCGGCAAGAAGTCCAAGCCCGCGCTGAAATCGGGTGCGGGTGCCGGCGTCGGCAGGCTGACCGGCACGCTGATAAAGCTCATCCTGGGCGTGATCATCTGGCTGATAATTGCGGTGGCGGCATTCTGGCCGTGAGCGCGGGCGACGCAGCCGGTCAGCGGGGCATGTAGCCTTTGAGGTGGCGCCCGCCATCCACGAAGATCACCTGGCCCGTTATGAAGCTGCTTTCCAGGAGGAACATCACAGCATCGGTCACATCTTGGACATCTCCCACCCGGGCGAGCAGGTTCGTGCGGGCAAGCCCCGCCAGGCTATTCGGATCGGCGCCCTGAGGCGGCAGGATCAGGCCGGGCGCGACCGCATTTACCCGCACGGCCGGCGCGAACTCCACAGCCATCATCCGCGTCAGCGAAAGCAGCATCTGCTTGCTCAGGTGGTACGCGACGTGCGAGCGGTTGTAGTCGCCCGCGGCGGCGTCGAGGAGGTTCACGATGGCGCCGGTTCGGTGCTGCTCCGCAAAGCAGCGTGCGATCTGAAACGGCGCGAAGGCGTTTATCTGCACGTTCTGGGTCAGGTCACCCGCGGTCAGATCCGGCAGGAGGCCGGTGCTGTAGACGGCGGCGTTGTTGACCAGGACGTCGATGGGCCCGGCGAGTTTCGCTGCGCGGTCGAGCAGTGTCCGGGCCTGTGACTCATCGCCAAGGTCCGCCTGGAGCGTGCAGGCGGCGGCGCCCTTCTTCTCAAGCTGAGCAGCCAGCTCGCTGGCCTGGTCGGCCGACGTGTTGTAATGAATCACCACGCCCGCGCCGCGATCGGCCAGCGCGGTGGCAATCGATCGCCCCAGGCGCTTGGCCGCGCCCGTCACCAGCGCCGTCTTGCCGCTTAAGTTCCAGGCTTCCCGGCTCATGGTTCCGCCGCCAGCACGTCGATCTTGGCGGCCATCACGAAATCGCTTTCGACCAGGCCGTCAATCTTGTGCGTCCATATCTGAATCTTCACCCGGCCCCAGCTCAGGTGGATGTCCGGATGATGGCCGACGGACTCAGCCAGCTCGCCGACCCTGTTGGTGAAGGCGAGGGCCTCGGCGAAGTTCTTGAACTTGAACCTCTTTTCCAGGTGGTGCTGGTCGACAACGCCCCAGTTTCCCCCGAGCCGGTTGAGCAGCTTTGCCAGGGCCTCGCCCTTCAGCGGATCTACGCCTCCGCGACACGGCTCGCACTTAGCCTCGGCCAGCGAACATGCTTTCTTTTCCTGCTCCGCCATTTGGCTTATCTTCCTTCCCTCGGGCCGACTGCAACAGCCCTGTACAAGTATAGACCCACGCGATGCTTCCACGCAACCTGCAAGGGCCGGGCAAGCCAATACATGCCCGGACGGCCTAACGTCGCAAGTCAGCGGCGCGGCTTAATCGCCTGCGCTGGAAGCATCTTGTTGGCTGTGTTGTCTTATTCCTTGAAGTTGGGATCAAATCTCGGGTTCTTCACAGGCATTTGTGCACCGACTGACTTCCGCCAACGAGCGAGAAGATCTTTCAGTTCCGCAACCTTCTTAGGCATCTCTGAAGACAAGTCATTCTCCTCGCCGATGTCTTTTTTGATGTTAAACAGTTCGACTTTTGCTTTGGGCACATACTTAGCGTTGCCGAAAGGATAAGCGGCATAGTCTTCAGCCGCATTCTTGATGGCTGTTCGTGCGTTCTTGTCGTACTCGAAGTAGTCGTTAAAGAATTCGATGAGTTTGAAATCACCCCTGCGTACTACGGAATGTGGTGTTACCCGAAAGTGGTTTCCTGGATTCGCAATATAGTGTGGCACATGCCAGAAAATGGCTTCTCTGTCTACGATCCCGCTTTCTTTCAGCAGCGGCATCAGGTTCTTTCCGTCAAGCACCTGATCCTTCCTCTTTTGTCCGCCTGCTGCGTCCAGGAGCGTGGGATAGAGATCAAGGGAGGCATGAATGGATTGATCACACACGCTGCCGGCTCTGACTGCTCCAGGCCAAGAGACGAGCATGGGCACGCGTATGCCACCTTCGTATGAAATGCATTTTCCTCGGCGAAGCGGATCATTGGTCGTGACTCGAGTTGCGCCGCCATTGTCGGAAAGAAACACGATGATGGTATTCTTGTCCAACGTCAATTCCTCAAGCGTTTTCAACAAACGGCCTGTCTCATTGTCCAGATGTTTGATCATAGCCAGGTAAGTGGCGTTGTTTATGCCTTCGCGGGGGAATTTACCAGATGACTTCCTCTTTTCTGTTACGTATTGCTTCACAATGTCGCCGGGGGCATAAAGATGGGTGTGTACGGTTTGGTGGGCCAGATACACAAAGAAAGGTTTCTCGTCATCCTTTTTGATGAAGCGGATGGCCTCGTCGGTCAACTCTGTTACTGACTTATCTCTATTGATGGAGCGATAACCATGGAAGGTATGATCGAAACCGAATTCGCCGCACAGTTTCTTCATCTGCTTAGGTGCCCGCACAGTGTAGTCCATGCCGACATGCCATTTCCCAAGGTGCGCGGTTCTATAGCCTTGATCCTTGAGCGCCTCGGCCAGTGTGTGGTCCCTGAAAGGAATGCCTGGCGAAAGGATAGGCCCTTTATGTCTCGCCCACGGAAATTCCGGTGGACGATTCCCTGGTAGGGCTTTGGTGATATGCATACGGGCGCAATGTTTTCCAGAGAGCAGTTCAGTACGTGTGGGTGAACAGATTGGAGTCACGTAAGCGCTGGTAAACTTCATTCCCCGGGACGCCAGTCGGTCGATATTCGGAGTGTCAACGAGCTTATTCCCATAGCAACTGGGTCCGTTCCAGCTCATATCATCAACAAGGATGAGGAGTATATTTGGTCTGTCGGTTCGCTTTGTTCGTCCCTCAGCAAATACCCGAGCGAGAGGAATCTCGGCGGCGAGAAGTCCAGAGAGCTTCAAAAATGTCCGTCTATGAAATACTTGCATGTCTATCCTGAATTTGGGCAGGTAACAACTATTAGACAGTGTACACCCCTGGGGCCCTGACGGCTTGGGCATCTTCGATTTTCCCGCCTATTCAACCGCCCCCCCTATCGCCACACGATCTGCATCTTGCCCCACGGAACGTCCATCCAGGGCCAGATGTGACGGAAGCAAGGGAAGTGCACATATGCGCGCCGAATTCCGCCCTGCTCATCCTGAATCTCTACGAACCAGGTCCCCAAATCACCTACCACCACGCGCGTCGGAGTGGACACCCACTTATAGGTCAAGCGAACGATCGCATATCCGTGCTCGTCCGCCCACCGGCGAATGCGCCGCCGGTAAATCCTCGCGAACCACATGGGCACACATATGGACCCGAACAGCATTGCGAGGCACAGAATGATGATAAGCACATCGACCAGCCCCATCGTTCCAGGGCCCCTTTCTTGTTATCACTGTTTCGGCTGAACGTGTCAGACTGGCCCCAGGCGTTGCCGGACCTCTTCGTGCCCCAGGCCGGATACGAGAAATTCCTTCCGAGGGCTGGTTTGTCCAGCCGCAAGCTCCACCGCCCGGCGATCCACGCCGAGGGCCTTGGCCAGCGTTTTGGCGACGGCGGCGTTAGCCTTGCCCTTTTCCGCGGGGGCGGCGGTGGTTATCTTCAGGCAGTCGCCCAGGACGCCGACGATGCGATCGCGCGACGAGGCGGGGACCACCTTCACGGCGATAACCGCCCCGCCGGCAACATCCCTGATCTTGAGCTTATCAAGGTCCTTCATCTTCCCATCGGAGCCCCGTCATACGGAGATGCCGTTAGCTTAAGCCGCAACATGTTCATTGCCCAGAACTTTGCCCAAGGCCGCCCGTGAAAACTGATTGACTGGCTACATATTACCGGGTACTGTCGTATGGCGCGGATGAAGGCGGCCCCTCGGTCTGCACAGAAGGTCAAACCTGCCTGCACGGGAACATTGCACAGGCCTCCTTTTCCGCCCATGCATGCAGGGTCCGGGCACGACGCAATGGGGGAACGTGACGCGAGGTTTTCCGGCCAACTGTCGTTGGTCGTAGCACAGCAGCGGACAGAATGCGAGTCAACATCATGAATGAGCGCTCTTTGGTTCGGCACACGTGGGTTGGTTGGGGGCTGGTATTGGCGATTCTCATTGCGGTGGTTTTTCCGGCGGTCGCTCAGCAGCCCAAGAGCGACCCTGCGACAAAGCAGCTGATGGCCGCCAACGGGCTGTTCCGGCGTGGCCTGTTCAAGCTGGCCGCCCAGGAGTACGCGGGCTTCCTGCAGAAGTACGCCTCGCACTCGGAGGTGGCCACGGCCCGCTACGGACTGGCCGTCTGCTACTACCGGACCGAACAGTACACCGAAGCGGTCAAGCAACTGGCGGTGCTGATAGAGAACAAGAAGTTCAAGCAGCGGGACGAGGCGCTGGCCGTCATGGGCCACTGCCTGCTTGCGACCAGAATGCACAAAGAGGCCCTGGCCACCTTTGAGGAGCTGCTGGACAGCCACGGCAAGAGCAAGCACGCCGAACTGGCGGCCCTGAACCGCGCCCAGGTGCTGTATCTTCTGAACCGGCCGAAGGAATCTCTGGAGGCCTGTGAGTCGTTTCTCAAAAAGTATTCGAGCAGCGCCCGTCGCGACGCGGCGGAGTACTTCCTGGCGTGCTCGCAGTCGGCCTTGAAGAGCCATGGGGATGCCGAAAAGGTCCTGCAGAAGTTTCTCAAGAACCACAAGACGTCGGCCTACCGATTGGACGCGCTGCTGCTGCTGGGCCAGGCCCTGGAGAACCAAGGCAAGCTGGACGCCGCCGTAGAGCAGTATCGCAGCTTCGTCGAGGCCGCACCCGACCAGCGAAAGGGCGAAGGGTTCTACAGCATCGGGCTGGCGCTGTACAAGGCCGGGCGATACCCCCAGGCCGCGACCGAACTGGCGGTCGTCGTCAACAAGTATGCCACAAGCCCGTACGCTCCGGCGGCCCGGCTGCAGTTGGGCCTGGCGCAGTTGGCCGGAGGCGAGCCGGCCGCGGCCCGGGAAGTGCTGAAGAAGGTCGTCGAGACCGACAAGCAGCGGATGCTCAAGGCGGCGTACTGGCTGGCCCAGTGCGACATGGCCGAGAAGAAGTACGCCATCGCCCGGGCCTCCCTGGCCCAGCAGGCGGCGATGAACCCGCCCCCGGCGAATCTCGGTGCGATTCTCTACGACTGCGCGGTCTGCGCCATGGAGCTTGCCCAGTTCGAGACCGCGGCCAAGGAGTTCGCACTGTTCGTCGCCAACTACGGCGACAGTCCGCAGGCCACCGACGCAATGTACCGCCAGGCGTTCTGCCTGCACAAGCTTGGGCAGTACGAGGCGAGCCAGAAACTGTGCGACAAGATCATGAAGGGGGCGGCCTCGGCGATCACCACGCCGACGCTGGAAGTGGCTGCGGAGAACCTGTTCCTTCTGGGGCGCCACGCGGAGGCGGGCAAGGTCTTCCAGAAGCTTCTGCCCGGCGCGAAGGGTCTCCAGCGTCAGCGTCTGAGCTATCGGCTGGGCCAGTGCGCGTTCCTTGCGGGGGATTACAAGAAGGCGATCTCGCTTCTGCAGCCCGTGGTCGCGGACAAGACCGCCGCCAAGGATGAGCAGCTGCGAGAGGCGGCGTTCTTCCTGGGCGACGCCCAGCTGCAGTCGCAGCAGTACGCGGGCGCGGCGCAATCTCTGTCGGCGTACCTCGCCGCCGGCGGGACGCGGAAGCAGGAAGCGACCTTCAAGCTCGGCCTGTCGCAGGTGCGGGCCGGCCAGACCGCCCAGGCTGAGAAGACCCTCGGCGCCCTGATAGCCGAACCCGCAGGCTCGCAATGGGTGGCGCGCGCGTTGCTGGCCTACGGACAGTTGGCCTACCGGCAGCTGAAGAAACCGGCCGATGCCGCCAAGGCGCTGGCCATGGTCCTGGATGAAAAGACCAAGGCGCCGGCCGAACTCGTGCCGCCCGCGGTCTACCTGCTGGCCTGGATCGACTTCGACGCCAAGCAATACGCCAAGGCGGCGGGGCGGTTCGCGAAGCTGGTTTCGGACCACTCGAAGCACGCGCTGGCGGCCGACGCCGCACTTCAGCAGGCCATATGCGTCAAGGAAATGGGCCAGACCGATGACGCCATCAAGCTGCTGAGTAAGTTCGCCAAGACGTACCCGTCGTCCAAGCGCCTGGGCGAAGCCAAGCACCTGATCGCCTCCTGCCTGGCCAAAGCCGATCAGCACAGCAACGCAATCGAGGTCTTTGCGGCGCTGGCGGCCGACAAGAAAACCTGCACCGACGCAGTGCTGTACGAGCTGGCATGGTCGTACCGCGCCGTCAAGAACCAGCCCAAGGCGATCGACGCGTACCGTCAGCTGCTGGCGAAGTTCCCCAGCGGCAAGCTGGTGGCGCCTGCTCGAACGGAGCTGGCCGAGCTGCTGTACCTGGCCAAGAAGTATGACGAGGCGGCCACCCTCGTCGAGAAGGTCGTGGCCGACGCCGGCGTGGACGCCAAGACGAAGGCCGTCGCGCAGTACCGCCTGGGCTGGTGCTATTCCGAACTGTCGAAGCCGGGCAAGGCCGCCGCAGCCTTCGCGGAATTCGTGACCAACCACCCCAGTCACGAACTGGTGCCGTCGGCGATGTATCAGGCGGGCGTGGCGGGCACCGCCGCAGGAGAGCTCAAGACGGCTGAAGCCCTCTTCAAGCTGCTGCTGAGCACGTACACAAGACACGACGTCGTTCCCGTCGCGAGGCTGAAGCTCGGGGAGGTACAGGCAACGTCCGGCAGCTTCGAAAAGTCCGCCGCAACGTATCAGGATTTCCTCACCAAGCATCCCGAGAACGAGTTCGTCTACCTGGCCCACTTCGGGGTGGGCTGGGCGATGGAGAACCAGAAGAAGTATGACGACGCTCGCAAGTCGTACGCCCGGGTCATCGAGGGCCACAACGGTCCGACGGCCGCCAAAGCTCAGTTCCACACCGGCGAGTGCTACTTTGCCGAAAGCAAGTTCAAGGAAGCGGCCCGCGAGCTGCTGAAGGTCGACATCGTTTACGCGTACCCCCAATGGTCGTCCAAGGCCCTGTACGAGGCGGGGCGGGCCTTCGAGAAGCTCGGACAGGCCGACGACGCCAAGGCGCAGTACATGCTGTGCGTCAAGAAGTACAAGGAGACCGGCAGCGCCACACTGGCCCAGAAGCGACTGAAGGCCATGGGCGGCGCCTCGACACCCGTCCGCCCGGACATGTGATCTCGCCCGGCACGAACCGAACGACCCCAACGAACACGCAAAGACAGGTGGTTCTGTGAGACAGACTGGCATGCTCCCGAAGATTCCTTCCATGTGGCTGATTGTGGCCCTGGTCGTTGTTATCGTAGGCGTTGCCTGCTTTGGCCAGGTCGGTTCCGAAACCAAGCCGACTACGAGCACCAAGCCCGACGCCGACAAAATGACCCTCTTCGAGCTGCTGCTGATGGGGCGCTGGTTCATGGTCCCCATCGGCCTGTGCAGTCTGTTGGGGCTGGCGATCATCATCGAGCGGCTTTCGGCCCTGCGCATGGGCGCGGTGGTCCCGCACGGGTTCTTGGCCGGGCTGAAGAGGGTCTTCACCCATGCGCGCGACGACCGTCCCAATGCCCTGGACTACTGCCGCCAACGGGACTGTGCCATCGGCAGGGTGATCGCCGCCGGCATCGCCAGGTTCAACAAGGGCCAGGAGATCGTCGAGCGGGCCATGGAAGACGCCGGCGCCGCCGAGATCCAGAAGCTCCGGCGAAACCTGCAAATGCTGTTTGCCGTAACCGCCACCGCGCCCATGCTGGGCCTGCTCGGAACCGTCTGGGGAATGATCGAGGCCTTCCAGACCGCCTCCGTCAAGGGCCTCGGACGGCCCGAATACCTCGCCACCGGAATCTACAAGGCCCTGGTCACCACGTTCGCCGGACTGCTCGTCGCCATACCGACGCTGATCCTCTACTACTACTTCCGCGGCAAGATCGAGCAGATCGTCACCAGGCTGAACGAGGTCTCTATCGATTTCACCCAGCACTACATGGGTGAGGATGACGACCTGCAACTGCCCGCCAAGGGCGCAGGTGGGGCCGCCCACGTGGCGATGATCAAGTTCAATTGCAACGCGTGCGGGACCGTTCTGATAGTGCCGAAATCCAGCGCCGGCAAGAAAGGCACATGCGCCAAGTGCAAGGCCGTAATCGACGTGCCGGCCTTGCCGCCAATCGAACAAACAAGCATCGACGCCGGCCAGCAGCAGCAGGACCTTGCCCCGCCGACCGCCCATACGCAAGACGATCTGGAGACAGAACAATGAAGATCCTGGATACGCAGCCACTAGATGAATCGACGGTCAACATGACGCCGATGATCGATATGGTCTTCCTGCTGCTGATCTTTTTCCTGGTGGCCACCACGTTCGCCCAGGAAGAGCGTGAACGCGGGCTGCAATTGCCCGGCAGCGACTCCCCCAGGCCGCTGTCGGCGCCACCCAAGTACCTCATCATCAACATCACCGGTGAAGGCATTGTCAAGATCGGCGGGCGGGCCTACAGCCATAAGGAGCTCGGCGAGATGCTCGCGGACGTAGCCAAGAACCAGCCCGACCGCGACGTGCTCATCCGCGCGGACAAGGACTCCCGCCACGAGCACTTTGCCAGGGTGGTGGAGCTGGCCCACAAGGCCGGCATAAACAAGGCGAAGATCGGTTACGTCCTCCGGGCGGATATGGTGGGCCCGGGGAAATAGTTCCGCCGGCGACAGGCCAACCGGCTAGAATAGATATGGAACATGAGCGGAAGAGCGACCCATAAGTTCAGTTGGTGGGTATTCAGCGCCTCGACGCTGGGCACTGTGACGCTGGCCGTAGCTGCCGCAGGCGCGTGGTACTGGGTTGCCCACAAAAGCACCGATCCCGTGCTGCGCGAACGCATGCTGAACCTGTGGGTGCTGCTGACCATCTCGCTCATGCTGATCGCCGTGGGGCTGTACCTGCTGCCCAAGAGACACGCCCGATGGCTCTCCCCGATCCAGAAGTGCGTCGTCCTGGCTGTGCTGGCGCACGTCATCCTGGTCGTCCTCACGCGACTGGCGATGATCTCCACCGACCTCGTCGTGGAGATCGGGCCGAAAGAGGCGTCTATCCAGATCAAGTCCGCACCCGAAATCGAGGTCAGCCTGGCGATTCGAAAGCAGTTCGCCAACCTGCCAATACGAGACCCAACCCTTATCAGTACCGCCAAGGCCGAACCGCCCAAGCCCAAGCAGGTCCGACCGCAGGCCACCGACACGCCTGTCCCGCAGGCGCAGGCCAAGCCGCAGCCGCTGAAGATGGAGGCCATCCGCCGCCATACCTCACGCAGCACGGAACAGGCCGTCACCATCACTGCAAAGATGCAAATGCAGTTGCCTCGCTTGCGGACGCCCCGCCGGAACCCGCTGAAGCAGCCGGAGAACCGGCCGACCGCCGAGAAGCGTCCGAAGCTCAGCCGCGCGCCCACGGCCAGGCCCACCGTCAGCCCGCAGCAGCACCAGCAACCACTCAGACGCGCCCAGACCGAAAACAAGAGCATCTCACCGACCGCTCGTCCCCGGCAGGTCAGGACCATGGCCGAGGCAAGCATCAAGCCGTCGGCCGCGGTGACCATCCAGCGTGTGGAGACGCAGCTGGCCGGGGCCGCCACCCACGTGGCCCTCAGTCAGCAGCCGGAGGCTTCGCGCGGCTCGCCAAGGGTCAGCAGCGGCGCTCGACTCGCCCCCGCCGCGACCGGCTCGCCCGGGCGAACCAGGGCCATGGAGATGACCTCGACGCCGGCCCGGCTGCGCGGCTCTTCGCTGGCAGCTTCCGCCGGGCCTGTCCGCTCCAGCATGGCGGCCGTAGTCGAACGGGCGGTGGCGGCGCGTACCGAAGGCCTGCCTGGAATACGCCTCAGCATCAGCGGCCCGGTGGGCGCCGCTCCCGCGGGCCAAGTGGGACACCGCGAGCCCCACAAGCAACCTTCAGCGGGCGTGGCAGAGAGGTGGCTGCCCGGTGGGACCCGCCTGGTTAATACCGGACTGGCTGGTATGTCCCGAAGGGCCGGCGACGTAGGCGCCGGAGTCCTGGTGGCCCCGACACGCGGCACGGGCGAATCGGTGGCGGTGGCCGCGGCAGTCGGCGGCGGAAGGCGCGGGCGTGAGCTCGGGCTTTCGGCCCAGGCGGGCGCGGCGATCCCTGCAACCATACGCGAGGGCCTGGAAGTGACGGGCCCGGGCGGTAAAGGCGGCGGGACCACCGGCATCCATATGGCCGGACCCGCAACGCCCTCCGCCGGCGCCCGACAGGCCCGCTCCGCGTCAGGACGGACCTACGCCGGACGACAGAAAACAGGCAGCCCCGGCGGTTCGTTCACCGGCGGCGTCGGGCCGGGCGGCGCCCCGGCCGGACAGTCCGGACTGGGCAAACCAGGCTCGCTGCTGGCCTCCGCCGCGGGCACGGGGCGATGGAGCCCGGGCAAGGGCGACGTTGCCGGCGGCGTCCGCATCGGTGTGGATGTTTCATCGCCGGCCGGCGCTCCGCAGTTGGGCGCAGTGTTCGGCCCGGTAACCGCTTGGACAGGTAAGGAAGCTTCTCCGGCTGCGGCTGTGGGCGGACCAGGCGTGTACGCCGGGCCTGTGGCGGTCGGTGGGCATGGCGGGGGGCAGGCACAGAGCACCGGTCAAGTGGGCTCGGCCCCGGCGACCGGCCTGGCTACCCGTGCCTCAATCACCAACCGCGCCGGCGCACCAGCGCGGCCGCTGCCGCCCGGAGAGGTGTACGTGCGACTCACGCCGCTGCCTCCCTCGCGTGACCTCAAGCTGGAACCCAAGAGCATCAAGGCGCCGAATTGGCTGTTTCAGCGTACGGAGGAGAGCCGCAAGACCGTTATCGAGGCTATGGGCGGCTCGAAGAAGACCGAAGCCGCGGTAGCCGCCGCCCTCAAGTTCCTGGCCCAGAGCCAGGAGCCCGACGGGCGATGGACGCGCTTCAAGGGCGACCCCGCCCCCGGGAGCAACGACCCCACCGACCGCGACATGGGCCTGACCGGCCTGGCGACGCTGTGCTTCCTCGCGGTCGACCACACGCCCACCAAGTCCGGCCCCTACCAGCAGCACGTCCGCAAGGCCATGGACTACCTGCTTGCCAACCAGAAGTCCGACGGCGACCTCCGCGGCAAGGGCGGGCACATGTACAGCCACGGGATGGCGTCGCTGGCCGTCATCGAGGCAGCCGTCATGACCGGCGACCCGAAGTACCGCGCCGCCGCCATCAAGGCCGCACAGTTCACCGTCAACGCGCAGAACGCAAAGTCCGGCGGGTGGCGATACAAGCCCGGCGACAAGGGCGACACCAGCATCCTCGGCTGGCAGGTGATGGCCCTCTACAGCATCGAGCACCTCGGCGTCAAGATGCCCGAAAAAACCCGCAAAGGCGCGCTGCGCTGGCTGGACAGCGTGACCACCCGCACGCGGCACGGCGCCTTGGCGGGCTACACCGACCGCATCCCCTCGTCCGCGATGGCGGCCGAGGCTGCCTTCAGCCGCATCCTGCTCGGCCAGAAGCTAACCCAGCCGCAGCAGAAGGAGCTCAGCGACTATCTGCTGAAGTTCGAGCCGGGCAAGGGCAAGAACGATCTGTTCAGGCGTGATGACTTCTACGCATGGTACTACACGGCCCTTGCCCTGATGCAGTTGCAGAACACCGCATGGAGCACGTGGAACAAGCAGATGCAGAAACGCCTGCTGGCCATCCAGTGCAAGGATGGGGCGATCAGAGGCAGTTGGGATCCCAAGACCAAACATAGCCGCCTGGGCGGGCGCGTGTACTCGACCACAATGGCCACCCTTACCCTGGAAGTCTACTACCGCTACCTGCCGACCTACGCAAAGCCGCAGAAACCCTGACCGCCGCTGCCTTGTGGGGGCTATGAGCCGGGGTCGATCTCCGCGAGGCG
>SDBT01005079.1_pt1 | contig 22192 bp, 23 predicted proteins | sample 2277101 | NCBI WGS metagenome assembly SDBT01 (sample SAMN10404973, study PRJNA504765) | marine sediment metagenome | isolation source: marine sediment core GS10_PC15, 103 cmbsf | place: Arctic Ocean: Southern Knipovich Ridge | collected 2010 | reverse complement strand
TGTTCGAACCTAAAATTATTTAAATTTAAATTTTATGTGCAATATAATAAATAAAATATAAGAAACAAATTCCAGTTCATAAAAAAGAGTTTGAAAAGAGTGATTTAAATTGACTGAACAAGGTTTTATCCCACTCACTGGTCAGCTAGGAATTTCTGGTACTTCATACAGACTTCAATTAGGCCTAATAAATGGTAAATGGGCCTCCAGACTTATGAAAGGTAAAGATGTACTTGATTCGTATGTTTATAAGGAAATGGAAGTAGAAGGTGAATATCCCAATCAAAATTTTATTGTTGGATGGGTACTCCGTACTGTTGCAATTCCAAATATTAATCCTCACCAAATAATGAAAACAACTCAAGCGTTAGTAAAACAAGCTATAGAGAAGAAAAATGAAAAAAAAATTGTTGCTCCTGTATCAGAAACTAAAGAAGTTGAACTAAAAAAAGTCCCAGAATCTGAATTAAAAAGACCACAGCAGAAAGGTTGGGTTAAAGAAGAAGGTATGCAATCTCGTCAAGAAGATGAAGATATGGTTCGTCAAGCTTTTAAAGAGCGTATGGCAGCGCATGATGAGGAAACGAAAGCTCCGACCATTAAAACCACACGACAATTACCTTCAATACCTGGAGGGACTCCTCAAAAGGAAACTCAAGAGGTAGCAGAAGAATCAGAAGAATCTGAAAAATCTGAATTTTGCCCTTATTGCGGAAAAGATATAGGCTTTATTTTTTGTCCATTTTGTGGAAAGAAACTCCCACATTAATACTTTTTTTATTATTTAAAATGGTTCAAAAAAGAGTCATATTTAATTTCACAGACTTTATTCAATATTTAAAACCTTTAAATTATATATATATTAAGAATAAATTAATATGGTATTTTTAAAAATAGTGAATTAATTTGAGTAAACGTAGATCAAAATTTAAAAATGAGGACAAAATAGTTACTATTAAGCCAATCGCATATTATAAAATGCTAATACATATCCTCCGCTTTGGAAATAAAGTGAGAAATACCAGACAGTACAGAGAGGTTATGGGTATGTTAATAGGACGTCTTGAGGGAGAAGGTGAGATAAAAAATGTTATCATCGAAGATGCGGTTCCAATTTCTCATGGGGGCTCAATAGAGGTAGACTTCAAACCTCAGGATTATATTTCCTTTGCATCGGTAGATGAACAATTTGCAGAAAAGAATTGGTTTACCGTAGGATGGTATCATTCCCATCCCGGATTAAGAATTTTTTTCTCTGCTACAGACATTAAAAATCAATTAGGATGGCAAACGCCTAATCCAAGTGCAATTGGTATAGTTTTTGATCATACTTTCTTAGAAACACCCGGCGACCTAGGATTTAGAACATTTAGGTTAGACAATACGTCTAAAGGACATTTAACTGATTATCATGAAGTAAAGACAATAGTAGACCCTCCTGATAGTTATGAATTCTACTTTAAAATTATGGAATTAATTAATAAAATTCACTCTAAAGAACCACAAATTTTAGAGCTCAATGAAACACCAGACGCATTCGGTGATATTTTTTTGCCTGAAAAAAGTGAATTACTATCAAAAAAACCTGAATTACAATTTGATAATTTATTTTCAACTTTACAAACAGGGATTTCAAAATTTTTACAGTTATCTATTGAACCACTCATTAATTTTCTAAATAATTGGAGTCAAGAAATTATAAAGAAAACGATGGATAATAATTTACAAATGAGATCCAATTTAGTGGATTTAAAAAATAATTTAAGTCAAGGATTTGATAATCTGCAAAATTCTCTTAAATTTTCTTTAATGGACAAACTAAATGAATTAGAGATATATATTGATGACAGATTTGAAGGTTTTGATAGCGATCATGAAAAAATTAAAAATTTTATCATTGTAACTAAAGAAGAGCTTATAAAACAAACAAATGAATTACTTGAAGAAAAAATAAAAGTTGAGTCCTATGAATCCTTAAAAGTTTTTGATGAACTATCTAATAAATTAACAGATTTTAATCAAGGTGATGCTAACCAAACTCAAATAATTGAAGAACAAATCAAATCTTTAGAATCATTAGGAGAAAGAATAACCTCACTTAAGAATTCTACCTCAGAAAATTTGAGTGATATCTATAAAAAATTACTTAATAACTTTAAGGAAAAGGTTAGCGGAATCTCAAATTCTTTTAATATATTGTCAAATAATATTGATAATTTATCAACTATTTTGGAGTCTTCTATAACATTAGTAGAAAATTCTAAACTATCACTACAGAATAAGATTAATTTATTATCTACTGAAAAGGAAAATCTAAGTGAAAAAATAAAACAATTGGAATTAGATAATAAGAACTTAAATAGTCAATTGGGAGATTTAAATGCTGAAAATAAGGATTTATTACATAAAATTAAAAAATTAGAGAAAAATGGAGGATAGAAGTTCATGACATCAGAAATTAAAAGAGATAAATCAAATTTCAATGATGGAAAAATAATTATTTCCAAAGAAGCCTATAGAAACATGATTACGCACGTATTAAGATTTGGCAATGAAGCATTAGAGAATAGTGTAGAAGTTGTTGGTATTTGTATAGGAAAGGTCGCGCCAAATGTAAAAGATATGATTTTAGTTAATGCCATTCCAATTGCTCATGGTGAAAACGTATTGTTAGTATTTACTGAAGATTATAAGGCTGTTCTTAATAAAATAGAAGAAAGATTTATACCCCAAGAATTAAAAATAATCGGATGGTATCATTCGCGACCGGAATGGGGTTTAGATTTCACAACTATGGCAATTAAAAATCACTACTATTTTCAAACAGAACAGAATCCCGGAGGATTTTGTATTGCTTTTGATCATATTTTAATGGGTAAAGAGGATAAGATGGGTTTTGAGATATATAGTTTAGATAATTATGAAGATTCTATGTCAGAAGAACATCACACAATAAAATACGAATTAGAACTCCCAAATACTCTAGAATATTTTAAATGGGTTCAGAAATTTGTCGAAGATACTCAGAAAAAAATTCCAATTTTGATTAAAGAAATTAATGAAATAAGTGAATCAACTCCGAGTGATCTGCAAGAAATTCCTTTACCGGGAAAGCTAAAACAAGAAAAACTAAAAAAGAAAGAAGCCCCGGATATCATCCCTTTAGTCTTAGGAATAAAAGAAGGTGGTGCTCAATTCGCAAATTCCTTTATGGAAACATTTACATCTCAGTTAAGCAATTGGGCTGAAGATATTAATAGTGGAAGTTTGGATGGAGCAGAGCAAATTCTAATTTCTCTTAAACAGATGAAAGATAATATATCTTCAGGTATACCCAAAGCAGAAAAATGGTTTAAACTAAATTTAGATGAGGTTGTAGCTAATTTTAAAAAATCAGTTTCTAACTATGTAGACGTTAGAATAGAGACTCAAAAAGAAATAGTAGAACAAAGTACAATATCTAAAAATGAGACTATTAAAGAAATAAGGGTATGTATTGAAAACAATTTCAATAACTTAATTAATGAAATAGAAAGCAGAAGTAAAGATTTGCAGGAGAGGGTTTCTAATATAAATGAAACGAAAAATAATCAAAAAGAATTAATTAAAAACTCATCTGAAAAAATAGCGGAAATCAACAATCTAGCAAATAACATGACTGATGAGATTAAACAGCTCGCAACCACAACAACTGTTCCATTTGAGCAGGATTTAATTAAGGAGATTGAAAAAATTAACAATTCAATTGAAAGTCTTAAAGATAATTATGTAAATGCAAATGAGAAACTCGAAAAACTAAAGAAATCAGTAGAAACCTTAAAAGAACTTTAAGGTTGAAAATTTTGAAATATTTAATTTATACTTAGGGATTTTTGTAGAAAGTCTTTTTAGTGAATTGCGCTTAGCTACATTAGATAATAGTCTACCTATTTTGTCAACTTTTATATCCACACCAAAGTTTTCTTTTAAAACGGAATTTATTTTATATGAAGAGAGTATAACCACCTGACTATAACTCTTCTCACATAAAAGTTTAATTGCTTTCTCGATTAAATGTAAAATCTTTTCTCTCTCTGCGTTAGTTTTAACTGGCATTCTTTTTCCTCAAATTAAATATACTCAAATACTATATATAAAACTTATTAAAGAAAGTTATTAAAAATTATCATCACAATTATTATTTCTATATTAATATCTAATTTCATGATTTCTATTCAAAACCTAAAAATTTTAAAATTTATAAATCTTTAAATCTTTGAATAAAAATATTATCTACTAGAATTTGGCAAAAATTGCATCTTTTTTTTATAATCTAAATGAATATCATACTTAAATAATTATCAATTTAGTGATAGAAAATGAATTTAACAGATGAGCAGATTAATAGATACTCAAGACAAATTGTATTAAAGGAAATCGGGGGTATAGGGCAAAAGAAATTATTGAATTCAAAAGTTACGGTAATAGGCCTCGGTGCACTGGGATCTCCTGTAGCATATTATTTAACCGCTGCGGGTATTGGTAATCTAAAACTTGTCGATTTTGATAAGGTAGAGCTTTCTAATTTACATAGACAAATTTTACACTCAACAAATGATATAAATAAAAACAAATCTCAGAGTGCTTTTGAAAAGCTCAGTGCTTTGAATCCAGAATGTAACATTGAACTAATTGAGGAACTAGTTGTGCCAGATAATGTAAAAGAAATCATTAAGGGATCAGATTATGTGATTGAAGGATCAGATAATTTTCCGACTAAAATGCTTATTAACGATGCCTGTGTGGATTTAAAAATTCCTTTTACGATCGCCGGAGTGTTAAGGTTCCATGGACAAATAATGACGGTAGTACCTGAAAAAAAAACAACATGTTATAGGTGTTTATTTGGAGATGTCACTGATTCTCCAAACGCAATGTCTTGTTCCCAAGCGGGAGTAATTGGATTGATACCTGGAGTTGTTGGTTGTATAGAAGCAAATGAAGCAATAAAATACATTTTAAATATCGGTGAATTACTCATAAATAAAATTTTATTTGTGGATCTTAAAATATATCGATTTACTATGATAGATGCCTATAGAACGGAAGATTGTTTAGCATGTGGGGAACATGCAAAAGATTTAGTGAATAGTTATGACTATGGGGTGGAAAATGCTTGTCATTGAATAATGAAGGTGTAAATGTAAAAAAACTTGATATATGCGGGAAGGTATGTCCAATGACGTTTATTTATACAAAATTAGCACTTGAGGAAATGGATTCCAATGAAATTCTTGAAGTATTGTTAGATTTCCCTGCTGCTATTGAAAATGTTCCAGATAGCTGTAAACGACAGGATTTAGCTGAAGTAGTAGAAATCAAAGAAATTGATGGGAATAAAAAAACTTGGCTATTAATATTAAGAAAAATCTGAGTTTTACCTTATCTAAAATCTTATGACATGCACCAAAAACAATAAATTATTAGGACTTGGTTTAATTTCAGGTGGATTAGACAGCTTAATTGCTACCTTAGTATTAAAGCTTCAAAACATTGAAGTTGCAGGACTGAATTTCAAATCACCATTTTGTACATGCGATAAGGCTTATAAGAATTCAGATTGTGGCTTAAATCTTTATCATGAGAAATTAGGAATAAAAACCTATTTCCTTCAAAAAGAGGATGATTATTTAGAAATAGTGCGCAATCCAAAATTCGGATATGGGAAAAATATAAACCCTTGTATAGATTGTAGGATATATATTTTAAAAAAAGCGAAAGAATTCGCAAAAGAAATCAATGCCGATTTTATATTTACTGGAGAAGTGCTAAACCAAAGGCCAAAGTCCCAAAATTCAAAAGCACTTAAAATTGTAGAGGAAGAATCAGGGCTTACCGGTAAATTATTAAGACCATTATCAGCCTTATTACTTAAGCCTACGATTTATGAAGAACAAGGACTAGTAGATAGGGCTAGATTACTAGGAATTAGAGGAAGAAGTCGAAGTATTCAATTAGAAATGGCAAGAAAATATAATTTACTAAATGAATATTTTGCCTGTGGAGGATGTTTGTTGACAGATGCAAGTTTTTCTAGCCGGATGGTTGATTATTTTTTATATAATAAAAATCCCAAAATGGACGATATAAAATATCTAAAGTATGGACGACATTTTCGGTTTAAAAATTCAAAAATAATCGTTGGAAGAAATGAAATAGAAAATAAGATCTTAATTCAAATTAAAGGCCCAAATGACGTTGTTCTACAAGCAAAAGATGTTGTTGGACCTACTACAATCATTCAAGGATCTCCAGATGATGAAATAATTCAATTTGCGGCGAATCTTACTATAAGTTATTCAGATTTGAAAGAAGCTCTAGGGACAGTCGAATATAGTAATAGCAAGTTGAATAGTAAAAATCTACTAGTTGCTAATAAAGAAAATAAGGAATTATTTAAGGCACATATTTTATAATCTTTCTATTTTAGTTTGATTGAGATAGTATATATCAGGTTAAAAATAATTTTCTCGAATCATAAATCTTTATTAGTTAAGTTTTTTTAAAGGTTTATAAAATACCAATTATTAATTTTTCATGGTATTATTTTTTTAAGAGTTCATACATCGAATTAACCACTGGTATAAGATGAAAGTTTTTACTGAAAAAGTTAAATATGGTTTGGCGGCACTATTCGAATTAGCTAAGAATGATTTTAAAGGGTATATACCGATAAAGGAGATTGCTTCGGCTCAAAATATCCCTCAAAATTATCTAGAACAACTTCTTATTAGTTTAAAAAGGTTTGGTCTTGTTGATAGCATGCGTGGTGCTCAAGGTGGTTATAAATTAAAAAAAACTGCACGAGAAATAAAAATTATTCACTTAATAGAGGCTTTAGAAAGTCCTATTACTATCGTTGATTACTCAAAAAATCCTGAAGTGTTGCAATCATTCTGGAAAACGATAGAATATAAGTTTAAAGATTTGTTTAATATTTCTTTAGAAGAACTTGTAAAAGAGGAAGATAAATTAAGTAAAAGGATAAATTATCAAATTTAAATAATAATTTTATGCATTAATCTTCTTGTTCATTTATATCGGAGAATTTAATCCTAAAAAGTGTAGAAGTTTTGTGTTTTTTTTTTAATTGAAAGTATGCCAAAATTGCACTTTTGTTTAAATTCTTTATTCCATACTATGTCACTCAAGATAGTCAACTATCAATTTAATTTAAAAAAAGAGGTAAAATGATAATGGGAAAAGTATATAATAATATTATTGAAACTATTGGAAATACTCCTTTAGTCAAATTAAACAGAATTGTTAAGGATATCAAACCAAATATATATGTTAAAGTTGAGGCGTTTAATCCTGGTGGAAGCATTAAAGATAGAATTTGCATGTCAATGATAGATGCTGCAGAAGAAGCAGGTATAATCAATCAAGATACCACAATTGTAGAACCTACTTCTGGAAATACGGGTATCGGATTAGCACTTGTATGTGCAGTTAAAGGTTATAAATTAATACTTACAATGCCAGAAAGCATGACTATTGAAAGAAGAAAAATATTAAAGGCATATGGTGCAGAATTAGTTTTAACTCCTGCGTCTGGAGGAATGAAAGGTGCAATTCAAAAAGCAGAGGAATTAGGTAAAGATGATGATAAAATTTTTATTCCTCAACAGTTTAAAAATTTAGCTAATCCAGAAATTCATCGAAAAACTACGGCTGAAGAGATAATTCGTGATTTAGATGGTAAAATTGATGGATTCGTATCAGGTATAGGAACAGGTGGGACAATAACTGGTGTTGGAGAAACCCTTAAAAAAAAGATTGGCCAACAAGTAAAAGTCTATGCTGTTGAACCTACGGATTCACCTGTATTATCTGGAGGAAGTCCTGGACCTCATAAGATTCAGGGAATTGGGGCAGGATTTGTGCCAGAAGTGCTCAATACAAAAGTTTACGATAAAGTCATTCAGGTAACTTACAAAAATGCTGTAGAAACATCTAGAAATTTAGCTAAATTAGAAGGATTATTTGTAGGTATTTCTGCAGGTGCAGCAGCTTGGGCGGCACTTAACGTCGCTTCAAATGATTTTAAAGAGGGCCAAAATATTGTTGCGATTTTACCTGATACAGGAGAAAGATACCTAACTACAGAATTATTCCAAGCTTAAATATTTTTTTTCAACCTTATAAGACAAAAGGGCAAATTTTTTAAATTTTTTTATAGATATAATTGAATAGAATAGAAATTTCTCTATATCGTCAGTGGTGGATTAATTTATTTGAAGAAATATTAAAAAATATACCAAATCTAAAGTATTTTCAATATAACAAAAGCTTTGAGCTTGAGTCTGGAAAAATTTTACCTAAGTTCAAATTAGCTTATGAAACATATGGACAATTAAATGAACCAAAATCAAACGCAATTCTAATTTTTCACGCTTTATCAGGAAGTTCTCATGCTTATAAGGATAATAGTGAGCTTGGTGGTTGGTGGGATGAGATGGTTGGTATAGGAAAACCTTTTGATCCTTCAAAATATTTTATTATATGCGCAAATATTTTAGGTAGCTGTTATGGATCTACTGGACCATCATCTATTAATCCAAAAAACCGTAAACAATACCGTCTTGAATTTCCAATTATAACAATTCATGATATGGTCCGATCCATTAAACTCTTAATTGATGATTTAGGAGTAAAAAAATTATTATCAGTAACCGGGGCAAGTATGGGTGGGATGCAGGCATTGGACTGGGCAATTAGTTATCCTGAAATAACTCAATCTGTTATCCCCATAGCCACTGCAGCTTATGCAACAACTCTAAATATTGCTTTAAATGAAGTTCAAAGAAATGCAATTTATTCAGATCCTAATTGGAATAAAGGAAATTACTACTATGGTTATCCTCCTAACTTAGGTTTACAATTAGCTAGAAAAATAGGTCATATTACATATTTAAGCGAAGAATCCATGAAACAAAAGTTCGGGAGGAATTTACGAGACAATCCGAAATTTATTTTTGAATTCGATAAAGAATTTGAAGTTGAAAGTTATCTACAATATAAGAGCAACACTTTTATAAAACGATTTGATGCAAATTCTTACTTATATATAACTAAAGCAATTGATTATTTTGATATAAAGGGTGAAAATTTAAATATAACATTCAACCAACTAAAAGGAATGAAATGTTTAATAATTTCATTTACATCTGATTGGTTATATCCAACAACTCAATCAAAAGAAATTGTTAAATCATTAAAATCCAATGGTATTGAAGTTAGCTTCGTAGAAATCGATATCGATTATGGTCATGATTCTTTTTTAATAGAATGCCAAGATCTTAAAGATGTAGTTTTTAATTTTCTTAATAGTTTTGACATATAAATCTCTAAAAGGAGAAAAAATATTGCTAAAAAGAAAAGACTTACAAATTATATCTGAAATTATTGAACCACAAAGTAAAGTATTAGATTTAGGGTGCGGAGATGGACATTTATTAAACGAATTAATAAAAGCAAAAAAAATTACAGGATTGGGTATTGAAATTTCGATAGAACGAATAAAAAAATGTCTGGAGCGTGGGCTCTCCGTTGTTCAAGAGGATTTAAATGATGGTCTTAAAGATTTCCAAGACAAATCATTTGATTATGTGATTTTAAGCCTCACTTTAGAGGACATATCAAGACCTCTCTACCTCCTACTTGAAATGGTAAGAGTTGGAAAAAAGTGTATTATAAGTTTTGAAAACGCTGCTTTTTGGGTGAATAGAATGTCCTTCTTTCTGAAAGGTGAGTTTTCTAAAAATAGATCAAGTGGAAAACAACAATTTCTCACAATTAAGATTTTCCAAAAACTCTGCAAGATTGGAAATATTAAAATTTGCAATAAAATATTTCTACCTCAGAAATCATCAAAATTATTACCAAATTTGTTTTGTAAGATGGCAATTTTTATTTTAAGAGATAACATCGATAAAAAAGAGTAAATTAAAGATGGAACAACCAAAATTAAAAATACTAAAACCGATTGGTGGAGTTCATGGAGTTTCAGCCATTTTCCCTAAATTTAAAGATATAATAGATTATGAAGAAGGTAAAATATTTATTAATCAAGGATATCCCAGATTTGTAACTCATCCAGTTCTAAAAATCCTTGAAAATAGTTATAAAAGACAATTTAAGGCTATGGGAGCAATCAGTTTTCATAGCTATGAAGTGGCTATCTTTTTTGTTATAGATTTTTTCCTTAAAAATCAAAATATGATGTTTTTCGATGATGGATTACCCTTGAAATTTTACAATTTTCTCAATGAAAAGTTTCCAAGTTTAATTAAAAAATCTAATATTGATGAAGCAGAAATACTTTTTCTCAATAGTAAAGAGGGAAAATTTCCAAATTATAGAATTGGAAAGAAAAACATAGGATTATTAGATGGAAATGAATTATCTGATATCGAAAAATCAAAAAAATTTGAACTTTTAATCCAACACGATAAACAAAATGATATTGGAATTGTTTTTATCTATGATTTTAGATATTTAATGTTTAACGCCCTGAGAAGGCACTGTGGATTCAATGTTAGTTCAAGAAAGTTAGTTAGAAATAAAATTATCTCTCCAAAGGCTTCTAATAAATTATCACTAAGATTAAAATCGAGATTATCTGAATTAGAAAAAAGTAAAACAGAGCATTGTTTTTTATATCCCACGGGGATGGCAGCAATATTTACCTCAATATATTCTCTGTTTTCTATTAAAAGACCTAAATTTATTGCATTAGGTTCATTATATGTTGATACTCTTAGAATTCTTGAAAGGTGGCCTGAGAATTATACTTTATCTAAGACATCTTTTATTAGAAAGGATATAATTGAAAATTTAGAGAATTCCGTGGATGAAAGTACAGCCGGTATTATTGTTGAAATACCTTCTAATCCTTTAATTGAATTAGTTGACATAGAAAAAATCTTAGAGATTGCTCATTCTAAAGGTGTTAAGGTAATAGTGGATAATACTATTGCTACACCTTATAATTTTAATCCATTTGATTATGGGGTTGATATAATTGTTCATAGTACAACAAAATTCTTAAACGGGAAAAATAATCATATCGGAGGAGTAATCTTTGTCATTTCAGATGAAATTAGTGATAATATAAGAGAATTTAATAATCTTACAAATCTAGACATGAATCCTTTTGATAAACGAACGCTTAACCGAAACCTTCGAAAATTTGAACAACGAATGAAAAAAATTAATCAAAACAGTGAAGAAGTAGCGAAATTTTTATCTCAACATAAGGCTGTGGGGAACGTTTATTATCCAACATTAAAAGATAATCCAAATTATGGCTTTTTTGAAAAGTATCTTTCAGGTGGCAGTGGGCTACTAAGTTTTACTCTTAAAGAGTCTTCAGCTGAAAATGCATCAAAATTCTATGATAATGTTTTAAATCCGATATTAAAAGGACCAAGTTTAGGTTCAGAAAAGACATTACTATCACCTTATGTCATAATGGCTCACTATAATGATTCTGAAGAAAAATTAGAACAATTAGGTTTTGATTTTTATTTGATGAGGATTTCTGTTGGAATCGAACCAGTTGATAAAATAATTAAAAGTCTTGAAAACGGGCTTAAACATGTAAAATAGTATAAAAAGATAAAACAAAAGAGAATTAGAGGATAAGTGAAGTAAAATATTAAATGTAGAAAAAATAGCAAAGAAAATTGAGAAGGATCTTTTTGAAAAAGGGATTGTTGTAAAACAAACGTATAGCGACGAAAGTAAGAATCAAAGTTATTATCTTATATCAACCCCAAATGCCTTTAAAAAAAATCATATTTTTATAATTGTCTCAGGACACCCCGAAATTGCCGGGGTTTGGTCTCATACGCTTTTGAGTCAAGGCAGATTAGATGAATCAAGTATGGGCTCCTATTTTAAAGCCTTTCAAGATGAAGATTGGGGATTAATTGCATTAAATCCACATCTTATTGAGGACGACTTAGTAGGAACAAATTATTTCAATCAATTGAATAAGGTAATAGAAGAAATGAATCCAAAAAGTATGTTTGGATTTATAGGTTTTTCGATGGGGGGGAGAATTATCTATGATTTCCTAAATGCAAACAAACATCTAGTAAAGAAGGTAGTTGCTATTGCTCAAATAGATCCAGTTATCCAAAGTTTTAATTGGGATAAAAATATCATTGGTTTACTGGAGAGTAAGACTATTTTATTTGCATCCAGTACGGATCAATATAGGTTTGGTATAATTGCTTCAGCACTTTTAAGTATTTCTAGTATTCCTATTGAAGATATACATGGAGCTCTTCCAAGTAAATGTTTGGAACAAATAATAATTTTTTTTAGAACTCAAGTCTCAAATAAGAAATCGTTCTGAAGAATTAGAAAGATTAGAATTTGAATTCTATAATAAGCGATATTCCGTGAAACTTCCATTAAATGAAAATTTAAAATCTTATATAAAGAGTATCTTTCAACATCCTTTAGAAATTTCTAAGTCTAACCTCCCGCAATTGCAGGAAGAAAGGCGAGCTCATCTCCATTATGTAAATTCATATTCATATACTCAAGTGAGCGAATATCTCTTCCATTTAAACTTATAATAATATATTTATTCAGCGTTTCTGGATTATTTAAAATAATTGATTCAAAATCTTTCCCATACATTGTTATAAGTTTTTTCAATATGTCTTTAATAGTAGAATCTTTATCTAAAGAAAGTGTGATTTCCTTGGTACCAGCAATATCTTCTAATAGGGATAAAAATAAAATTTTTATATTAAACATAATAAGCATTCTTAAATATTTTTATTACAAAAGTATTCCATCTATATTTCAATAGTAATTTGAGCTATTAATAATTCTTATTATAAAATTTAAATATTAATTTGGATATTTCGAATAATATATAAATTTTTAGGTGTTTTTCATTAGAAAACGAAAAATAAATATTGGTCATTTGTCAACAGCATATCATACCAATTATATTTTAATGGGATCTAAAAATTTGGAAAAATCTTTCGACAATAAGATTAATTGGATTCTATTTGGGACTGGTCCAGCAATGGTTGAGGCTTTTAATAATGGAGAATTAGATATTGGATATATGGGATTACCTCCTGCTATCATCGGGATTGATAAGGGGGTTCCTATTAAATGTGTCTCCGGAGGGCATGTTGAAGGTACAGTTATGATTGGGAAAATGAAGTATAAAAGTATCGAACAATTAAACAACAGTTTATATGAAGTTCTTGTTCAATTTAAAGGAAAAACTATTGGAGTTACAAGTAAAGGTTCTATTCATGAAGTTATATTAAGTCATTACTTAGAGACTTATAAATTGCATGAAGAAATTGATGTTAAATATTATGGACAGGCGGAGTTCATCGCTGTTGATATGAAAAAGGGAATTCTAGAAGGTGGTGTAGGAACTCCAGCGTTAGCAGTATTTGCTTCAACAGTCTTAAATTCTCATTTGGTTATACAGCCACAATATTTGTGGGAATATAATCCTAGTTATGGAATTTTTTTTCATGAAAACCTCATTGAGATTAATCCTGAATTAATAACTAAATTTTTAACCCATCATAAAGAAGCTTCATATTTGCTTAGAAATTCACCGACACAAGCAGCAGAGATAATATCACAAACCTTTGAAGTCGTTAATAAAAATTATGCAAGCTCTGTATTAGAAATATCTCCAAAATACTGCATATCGCTACCAGAAGGTTATGTACATTCTACAATGGAATTTGTAAAAACTCTTTATGATTTAGGTTACATCACACGAAGCCTTAAAATAGAGGAAATTTTTAATTTTGAATTTGTAAATCAAATACATCCAGAACAGGAGCATTATTAATTTACACAATCTTGAAAAAAGAGGGAACGAATAAAAAGAATTCAATTAGGAATGAAAAAAATTAGGTTAAGGCAAATGCAACTATAATAATGAACACTTTTATTCGTATTGATATTAGTACTTTTAACCTTACTTAAAAATATAAATGCAATAATGGCATAAAACTTTTTTAGGAAAAAATTGCTCTGAATTGATACAATAAAATGATTTTATAATAAATTATTAAAAATCTTATATTATACTGAATTAATTCTAAATAAAAAATAGAAAAGTTATTGATGAAACATGAGATATTATCACGACATTCTAAAATTAGTTGGAAATACTCCTTTAGTACGTATTAACAAAATTAATCCGAATAAAAATGTCCTAATGTTGGCTAAGTTAGAAAAAGCAAATCCAGCAGGTTCTGTAAAAGATAGAATAGCCATAAACATGATTGAAGAAGGCGAAAAAGAAGGCATTTTAACTAAGGATAAAATTGTAATAGAGCCTAGTTCTGGAAACACCGGAATTGGATTAGCCTTAGTTTGTGCAGTTAAAGATTATCGCTTAGAAATTGTAATGCCTGAGACAATGTCTGTAGAGCGTCGGAAAATTATGATTGCTTTTGGTGCCAAGATAACCTTAACACCTGGAGATGGAGGGATGAACGGCGCTGAAGACTATGTTAAAAGAATTGTTGAGGATAACCCTGATAAATATTTTTATCCTAACCAATTTGCTAATAAGAACAATCCTCTTGCTCATTATAGATATACCGCGGAGGAAATCATTGCAGATACAGATGGAGAAATAGATGTCTTTGTAGCAGGATTAGGTACTTCCGGAACATTAATGGGAGTTTCAAAAAGATTAAAAGAATACAACCCAAATATTAAAATTATTGGAGTAGAACCCGCAGATCCAGGAATCCAAGGTTTAAAGAATTTAGAGAAATCTTATGTTCCAAAAATATATGATTCTTCCAGAATTGACGAGCAGATATTTATCAAATTGGATGATGCCGAGCACGCTTCAAGGATGCTATCTCTTCAAGAAGGCATCTTTACGGGGATTAGTTCAGGAGCAGCAATGCATGTGGCTATCGAAACTGCAAAAAAGATGGAATCCGGAACATTGGTCGTGTTGCTGCCTGATGGCGGTGAAAAATACATCTCGCATCCGATTTATACTCCTGAGAAATGTTTAGAATGTACGAAAAGATGTCATTTAAAAACGCTATGGGATGATTCATATATTGAAGAAATTTCTAAATGGTGGGAACCTACTGAACAATCTTCCTAATTAATAGAAATTTTATTCTTCAACTTCGAAGTAAACCTTTACCTCCTTATATTTAGAGTTAAGTATACTAAGTAATTTATCGGCAAAGTTCCTTAAATTCTTAGCGTATTGTTGTTTTTTTATTTTATGTTTCTGAAGATTGTTATAAATTCTATTTCTTGTAATCCTAGGCTCCAGAGATAAGGTTTGGCTATAATAATTTGATGAATTCTTACATACATTTATAATTTCGTTGTCTGAAAATTTAGTTCTTTCAAAAACTAATTGGTTATATTTACCAATAGCTTTACCTATTCTTTCTAAGTATTCAGCAACCCCATAGGAAAATCTACACAAACTGATAATGTTTGACGTAATTCTGGTGCTCCTAATATTAGATGCTTCTTCAAAAACACTCCAAACCTTATTCCAATAACTATTTACTTTATTATTAGCTCTATTATTGACTATAGCTACATTAATAATGTCGCTAAGATCAACATCGTGACCTCTTTTTATTTTTTTTCTAAAAATATCAAAAATGGTTGAACCTTCAAGATAACAACCATTACAAAAATCTAACAATTGATCTGTATCATTTGAAGCAATAATTAAGCTTGATTCTGCCTTATTTGTTGAATAATTTTTCCATTCAATCATTTTTTCAAATTCTTTAGTTTTAGAATTCTTTCTCCAACCTAATTTTACTAAAGCATAATCAAGTAAATTTTTATTTAGAATCCAAAAATCTATGTCATCTGTAAATCTTTTGCGCCTCCAATCTCTTGTGGTATAATATCCTAAGTATAGTTTTATCGTCCCTCTAACCAGCCCATTTCTTCCGTTTTTTTTTAACTCTTCACTTGCAATATTACAATACTTATGATTTATTGTACTAGCAAATTCCGTAATTTTATCAAGAACCTTATTTGTTTCGAAAGCTAACACATCCACAGGTACATTCCCATCTGAAGGATATTCTCTCGACCCTCCATCTAAAAATTTCTCAAATAACTCATAATCATCATCAGGAATAGAGAATTTAGGATTGTAAAACATTTTTTTACTAAATACATAATGGGTGACTTGATTTTCATCGATTTTTATTTTGTCTGTTATAGGAGAGACATCTCTTAAATTATCTCCATCTCTAATGTTATCTGCTTTTGTATCCCAAAAATCATACATTATTTTTTTTTACGCTCCTATTTTCTAAATTTTTAGTATTACTTTTAGCAAATCTATTATTTTTCCTTAAGATACAGAAAATCCTTATTTAAGGATATAATTCTTGGATTTATTTATTTAAAAAAAATACCAAATCGGGTGTGATCGAATCTTAAGAATGATGTAAAATTAAATTATGTTAAATTAATAATTCATAAATGCTTACGCGTTTATCTTTCTCATCTTTAGATTTTTTAACAAAATTATTAAGTTGAAGTTTTTTCAAGGAGTACGCAACTGTACGTTTAGGTAAGAGTGTCTTTTTTAAAATTTCTCTCCGATTTAGGGGGCCTTTTTGCTTTAGAATATAGAGAATAAACTTGCTTGATGGTGATAATGAAAATAAGTTCATCCTTTCTTCATAACTTGAAACATAATATTTATCTTCGACAATCATTAATTTAAACATCTCAAAATATTTAAAAAATTTAAATTTTTATTCATTTGATAAAAAGAAACATTCTTATTTATTAATTATGGGATTAGATTAATTTATATAATCAATTAGGTTAAAGTTTCATTCTAAAACATTTTTTTTAAAAAAGTTTAATTTTTAAACTTCTAAAAAAACTTTATAAAACAAAATTTAAAGAATGTTGTTAAAAATTTCCACAACCATTACAGCTAGCATCTAAAAAAGCTTCACAATTCTTACATATATTTCCGCATTTACCTTCCTGGCTAAATTTGTTAAAAAGATTTATGGGGAGATATTCAGGGATCGTAATATTGGAACCAAATAAAACTTGTGAGTGTAAAATCCCTTCCTTATTAGTTGGGCCACAATAATTTATATATCTATGCAAAACATCCATACTTTGACCGGCAATTCCCATAAGAACGTTATATTGACCAGTAATCTGTGCTAATAAAAAAACTCTTGGACAGCTAGAATAAGCCTGAATTATCTTTTTTATTTCATCGAAATTTTTCATTTCCAGAAGGATGAAGCAAGATTTATATTTAAGATTATTGATATTAATATTCCCTTGTATTTTAAGAACATTAGAATCTTCTAATTTTGTAATCCTCTTTTTAACGCCGGTGTGACTCATTAATTCTTTATTACTTTTAACGATTTTCGTATGAATATCAGTTAAACTTACTCGACCGTTGCTAAACAATTCGATTAAAATTTGTTTATCAATATCATCTAATTTCATCAAAATATAAAAGAATTCTTAATATATAAGGGGATTTTTAATGCAATAATTTTAATCATTTAAAATTAGGTTAATAAAAATTAAAATATAAAAAAATTATTAAGTATTACATTCTGTTGCACATTTTGCGCAAATTAGCTCATCTAAACTTATATAACCACATCCAGAACCCATCCAACACTCCCATTTATTTGTCTCATCATTAAATATCATATCCTGACCACAGTGGACGGGAATCGTCTCCATTTTATTTCCACATTTATAACATTTCATATTTTTTCACCTTATTTTGATTTCTAAAGAATGAAAAGAAACCTTGAAATAAATAAAATCTCACTTCAATTTATTTGCACTCTTAAAGAATGGATTCTAAATGTTAATAACATTAAAAATTTTAATTATAAAATATAAATTATAAGTAGTTATCAGTCCCAATTCTTATGTTTGGAATACTTTTACATCTTACTAAAAAAAAGAAAAAAAATAATTTATGTTTATTTTGAACAATTAGAACATAATACTTCATCTATAGGGGTTTTACCACATTCAGGACCCATCCAACATTCAAATTGATTTGCTTCCTTATTTAGGGTCATGGGCTTACCACAGTGCATAGGTGGTGTTTCTAATTGTTTTCCACAATTGCTACAATTAACATTTATCACTTTTTCTTTAATCTCCTTTTCTAATTTAATTATCTCTTTAGAGTCTTTTTCTTGTTCTTTATCATTTTCAATATATTTTTCAGGATTCTTTTTAAACTCAGTTACACAAGATTGATTGCAGAAATAATATTTTTTACCATTATGTTCGTGTTCGATCCAATCTTCTGGTTTACCTACCATACCACAAACCGGATCGGTTACAAGGTCTTCTTCCTCAGTTTTCATATGCATCAGTTTAGGATCAATCTTGTCAAAGTCTTTATATTTTTCAGGTTCATTCTTAAACTCTTTTTCACAAGCAGAACTGCAGAAATAATATTTTTCACCTTTATATTTATATTCGATCGATTGACTTGGGACTATTGTCATACCGCATATCGGATCTATTACTTTTTCTTCAAGCAATAACTTTTCTTCTTCTATCTGTTGTTCTGTTTTTGGTTCATATCTTTTTAAAAACAAGGCATTAGCAACTACTGAAACTGAGCTTGTAGCCATGAAAATTGCAGCTACATAGGGAGGTAAGAAGAAACCTGTTATAAAATATAATAAACCCGCAGCCAAAGGTAATCCAATTAAATTATAAATGAAAGCCCAGAACAAATTAGTTATCATCTTTTTGTATGTTTTTTTAGAGAGTTTGATTGCTGAGACAACATTTCTAAGATCCCCTCTCATTAAAACAATGTCAGCAGTTTCGATTGCGACATCAGTACCAGAACCTACAGCAATTCCTACATTCGCTTGTGCTAATGCTGGTGCGTCGTTGATTCCATCACCCACCATTGCGACAATTATATCTTCATTAGAATCCTGAAGTTCTTTTATAGTTAGAGCTTTTTCATTAGGTAATACCTCTGCTAAGATATGTGCTTCATCAATTTTCAATTCATTTCCTATAATTAGTGCAGTTTGTTTATTATCACCTGTAAGCATGTAAATATCAATTCCCATTTCCCTTAATTTATCCAGAGCGTATGGTGCCTGATCCTTGATTTTGTCCGAAATACTGATAATTCCTCTTATTTTATTATCAATCCCAACTAGGATTGTCGTTGTTCCTTGTTGCTGAAATTCTTTAAATTTGTTTCCATAGCCATTTAATGGAATATTATTATCTGTCATTAATTTCTCATTTCCGATCAGTAGAATCTTATTATTAATTTTAGTTGAAATCCCTTTCCCTGGAATAGCATCAAATTCTGTTGGAGTTTCAAGCGAAAGCCCGAGTTGATTTGCTTCTTCTATTATAGCCTGTCCAAGTGGATGTTCTGAACCCATTTCAGCGCTCCCTGCATAAACTAATAATTCTTTAGCGTCATAACCCTGACCTTCTAAATCTCTTTCAGTAAAGATCGCAGAAACTTTTGGCTTTCCAACAGTTAAGGTACCAGTTTTATCAAATACAATAGTATTGACCTTACTAATTGATTCTAAAGAATCTCCTCCTTTTATTAATAATCCATTTTCAGCACCTTTACCTGTCCCAACCATTACTGCTGTGGGAATAGCTAATCCGAGAGCACAAGGACAAGCAATAACCACAACAGATGTAAATATCATTAAAGATATTTCAAGTCTGTTACCTTGAAGTTCTGGGTAAAGAAAAGCCCCAATAAAATACCAATATAAAAATGCGCCAACAGCAATAATGATAACAATTGGGACGAAATAATTGCTAACTTTATCAGCTAACTGCTGTTTAGCTGCTTTCCTACTCTGAGCTTGCTTTACAAATTCAATGATTTGTGATAATAATGTATCTCTTCCTATCTTTTCTATTCTCATATGAATTAGGCCAGTTTGGTTCATTGTCGCACCAATCACTTCGCTATCGACCTCTTTTTTAACATATCTGCTTTCACCAGTAATCATTGACTCATCAACTTTAGTTCTACCTTTAATTACTATTCCATCAACAGGTATTTTTTCACCCGGTCTTACGACTAAAACATCTCCAACTTCAATTTCTTCAATAGGAATCTCTATCTCGACACCATCTTTTAGAATTGTTGCACTTTTTGGCTGCAATCCAATTAGTTTTTTTATAGCTTCTGAAGTTTGGCCCTTAGTCCTATGTTCAAGGTATTTTCCTATCAACAAGAAAGTAAGAATCAGACTCATAGCTTCATAAAATGTTTTTCCAGAAATAAAGAAGGTTGTAAGTATCGAATAAATTAACGCGGTTGTAGTTCCTAAAGAAATTAATACATCCATATTTGTTGATTTGTTCTTTAAGGATTTATAGGCACCTTTCAAAAAAAACGACCCTGCAATACTAAAATTAACTGTGGCTAAAATAAAAAGGATAAAGTTTCTTTCGAATGAGTCCACTACAAACTAACTAATAGGAGTTATTATTAATGAAAAGATCAAAGAAATAATTAAAATTCTCTTTCGATATTTCATTTCTTTTTTATGAGCCTCAATTTCTTTATCAACTGCACCAGCAGATTTCTCTATTTGGTATCCTAATTTCTTAATTTTAGAATAAACTCTATATTCATCAAGTTCTAATTCATTGAATTCAATAAACAACTTGGAGGCTTTATAATTACCTCTTACATTGTGAATTCCTTCGATTTCACTGACACTACTTATAAACCTTTCAAATTTATCTTTTGAAACCTCATCTATTATTTTAATATCAATCTTGGCTAAGGAAGCTTTATATCCTAAATCGCGAATAGCTTCATTAAAAGAATTATATCCTGTTTTAGTGGCATCAAAATCAACTGTTGCTTCTTCATTAGCAAAATTAACAACAGCTCTATTTACTCCTTCAAGATTTTTTAATTTGTTTTCAATCTTTAAAGCACAATTTGCACACGTCATTCCACCGAGCTTAATATTTATATTTTTATCAACTTTTTCTCCCATTTAAAATCACTTTATAATATATTTTTTTTTAATTTAATAAGATTTTAAAAAATTAATTGTACTTAAGGATATATACATCTGAGTATATATTTAAATATTAACTCTATTTTTTATAAATAATAATAGTGGTAAAACGTCTCTCAAATAATATTACAAATTCTAAAATAGATATTTTTATACTATAAATCTTTTTTTCAGATCTTCAATATGTTTATACGTGATTCATTTACACACATGAGGTCGGGAAGCTATGCAGAAGAATTTTTAATAACACAAGATTTAATGACAGAAATTGAAACCTGTAAAATTATACAAATATTAATTTTAATTGCAAATTAAGAAGGTATGTTTAAAATTTGTATAATTAATTTTGATAATTTTATAGATTTTAAATAGCTTCAAATTCAAATAAGTCCTAATTGATTATAAATATATTTTATAATAATAATGTTTAAATATATATTCTTTCATACATATTTCAGAATAACATTAATTTATAAAATTGAAAATTAGAACACAGAAATTTATTGGTGATTAGATTTATGAATGAAAAAATATGCCCTATATGCAGTAAAACGATAACGTCTGATGCGGAAATTCATGAATTTTGTGCTTTATGCGGTATGGGCATCTCAGATCCGATTTCCTCACTAATTTATAAAAACAATGATGGAAAAATTCTAGTTTTTTGTTGTTATAATTGTCTTTCAGTGTATAAAAATGAAATAGATAGTAACTTAGCGGCAATTTAGTTAAATGACAATTGACTTATTTAATATTCAATTTTTATTAGTAAATTAGGTGGTGTGCATGATTTCTTACAAAATGGATAAAAATGATGGTCAAAATTCATATAAGTTTATTAAAAATAATGACACTTACAAATACGTTTTTAAAGTGATTGTATGTGGAGATAAAAAAGTTGGAAAAACGTCTATTATATCTAAATTTGCTCAAGACCAGTTTAAAGAAACATACATTCCATCTATAGGTGCTACAATTTGTGAAAAAATTTTATATGTTAATGAAACACCTGTCAAATTTCTTATTTATGATATTACAGGACAAGAGCAGTTTAACAACATGAGAGAATATTTTTA
>SDBT01005077.1_pt1 | contig 22194 bp, 18 predicted proteins | sample 2277101 | NCBI WGS metagenome assembly SDBT01 (sample SAMN10404973, study PRJNA504765) | marine sediment metagenome | isolation source: marine sediment core GS10_PC15, 103 cmbsf | place: Arctic Ocean: Southern Knipovich Ridge | collected 2010 | reverse complement strand
CTTATTACAAGAATTTCTGAAAGATATCTTTAATGTACTACAAATGGACAGGGTGGTAAAGAATAATTCTTTTGTCAAGTGGCATATCAAAAGGCTCGAATTAGAAGAAAGTTACACTGAAATTGGAAGTCACCGGAATATCAATTGAAAAGTGGTCCAGATTGATGATTATGCGGAAAGAAAGGATACAGGGCTTATTGACATCCTGCTTACAGGAAATATCAACAAGTATCATCTTAATGATTTTAGTATAAAAACTGAACGATATATCAAGCAGAAGATCCGTTCTTTAGTCCTGAGCCAACTGGTGATGGTCTGGCTTGAAACTGGTTAGGGTAAGTGTGGATTTCAGTTTAATCAGACTTGTGGATTTGACCTCTGTTGAATCTACTATCAGATTCTCTCCTTCAAAGAGATAGAGGATCTCCCCGAGCCACCTAACCATAAGGTCCGGAAAATACTCGCCCTGGACCAAAACATCCCTTACAGCAATCTTATCACTGAGGTCCCCCTTAACCATGAGATCGGTCATGGCTTGAGCAGCGTGGATAAAGAGATGTTTTACATCAGGACCTTTAACAATTATCCCCAGATCAGCCGTATGATCAATAATCTGATAGGTCAAGGGAGTAGAGTTCATAATCTCAAGCTCTAAGTAACAAGATAAAACGTCATCTATTAAAGAATATATGTTTTTGATAAGAAAAAGTCAAAAAACTAAGCCTCATAAGGGGCTTCTGATGTATGCTGGTCAAAGGAATTTGACCCTGGGAGAGGCCAAAACCAGCATCTCTCGCCAGGAGATCGGCCGTTTTCAAAAGATTGTCATAAAAGCAGCACAATTAGAAAATGTTTCCCTTGATAAAGTCTGTCAGGTAATCGTTGTTCATGATATCACACCTAAAGTAGAAGGATATGCCAGGGAACGATGCGCATCATCAGCTGCATTGAGGATGAAGGTGTCATCGAAAAAATCTTGAGGCATCTTGGCCTATGGTTAACCCGAAACCATGACCCACCTGCCCAAAATGTCCCACATATCCATGAGCTCATCTATGATGACTCCGGTTCTCAGATTTCGCCTATCGATTACTGGCTTCAATAGCCGAAAATGACGCTTGAAGGATACCGAAAACCTGCGCTCAAATGTGCCCGAAAATCTCCTCTTTTCCACCTATTGGCCTACAGCAGGTCTATTTTTATCCTCATTCGGCTGCCGCTTTAATTGCTGACCAAAGCCCATTTTAACCTATACAACATGATGGGCTAATTTATTCCTGTTAGCTAAATTTTAAAAGTGGACTGTTTAAAAATTAAAAGTGGACTATCTTTAGATCACTGTTTTTAGCTTTCTGGATATCGATAAGTTTATCGCCACACCAGAATCTGACCTCAGATATAGTCTTGTTCAAAGGATAGATACGAAGAGTTACCCTTTTCCTTGGAATAGCATTACTAACCTTCAGTTGTAGGTTATTAATGGATATTCTTCTGTAGGCATCAATGGTTCTCTCTGTCCTCAAGCAAAAGATGTCTTTCACAGACTGATAGGGTGGTCTCACCTTAAACTCTCTAAACAGAGACAACTTCTCTTCCAGTGCTCTTTGAAAACGGAAGCAAGGAACCTCCCGAGTTGTTGAATGGCGCTGTTTATAGTTATATCTGTGGATTTCATAATTAAGCACTCTTTGGGCATCTCGTATATCGGTCACATCATCCCTCACACACGTTCTTATGAGTCTGTCCTGAAGCCATCCATATGGCCTCTCAATTTTACCCTTGGCCTGTGGGGATAAGGCATAGGTTACCTTGATGTTACAGTCATACATAACCTGTTTCCATTGAGGATCAGCCTCATCAGTGAGCGTATAGTGTTTCCTCCAGAAAGAGTCTCTGCCTTGGACAAACCGAAAAATGGAGTGAGAGTCTACGTAATAGAGAAAAGGTGCACCATACTTCAATACTACCGTCTGCAGAGCAAGGATATGAGCCCAGGAGGTCTCTTTATTTAAAAGGGTGGCATATAGGATAAAGCGGCTAAAGTCATCTAAGGAGGTGACAAGATACCATTTCTCTTTAGCAGGGGGTGGCCATAGGTGATAGGAGGAGTCATGTTGAATGATTTCTCCGATGTGATTGGTTACAACTTCACGGTCATGAGAGGCTTTCTTAGGCTTCCTGTTCAGATAAAAGTCGTTCTTCTTAGCCCTATCAATAATGGTGGGTAAAGATACTTTCTGGTTATGTTTTGTTTCTAAAAGGTCTTTGACATAACTGTAATTATAATGTCTCAAAGGTATTTCTTGATCCCCTATTAGGTTCTTTTCGATTTGAAGCTCTCTTATAATGTTGTCTTCAACAGCCTGAGGTATTGTTCTGGTTTTGGTGTTTCTGAGATACTGAATTGAGAATTTATCTGGGCATTCTTTGTATCGCTTAAGCAGGACAAAAAATCTGCTCCTTTTAATGCCCAGAATTTCCAAAACATAATGGATCCTGATCTCCCTTTTTAAATAACGCTCAATTAGTTCTTTGACCTGGTTGTCTGTGAATTCTTTGTGTAACTGTACCATAATCTAAAACCTCCTTTTGGTTTCAGATTATGGGTTCTCAGGTGTCCACTTTTAAACTTTAAATCTTTAAAAAACAGTCCACTTTTAATTCTTAACTGACATGGGCTAATTTATTCCTTGACACACAAGCACACTTTTGCTATGCTCAGCCTTGTAGAAAGCAACTTCTTGTCATTTGAGGATCGAACATGAGTACCGAAACTGATTTACCACTGGTATCAGTTGCCATGCCAATATATAACGAGGAGAAACACCTTAGGGAGACTTTGGTGTCAATCACTCAGCAGGACTACCCAAACCTGGAAATTCTTATTTCAGATAATCACTCCACTGATGGAACCGCTGCCATCTGCAAGGAATTCGCCCAGAAAGATGCAAGGATATCATATCATCAGCAAGATAAAAATATCGGTGTCGGACCCAACTTTATTCACTCATTTGAAACAAGCACCGGAAAATATTTCATGTGGGCTTCCGGTCATGATAAATGGGCTCCAGACTGTATCTCCACATGTGTTCAATCGCTGGAAAAAGATGACTCTGCCACATTGGCCTTTGGCACACCTGTCTGGATAGGAGAAGACGGTAATATTTTGCACAAATTTTCAGGCTGGTGCGACACTCGTAACCTGAGTCCTACAGCGAGATTCATCATGGTTTTCTGGGGGAGTATGAACCCCGCATTGGGAATTTTCAAAAGAAAAGACATTCCAGACTTAAGGCGCTACAACTATGCTGGAGCAGACCTTACATTGCTGGGAGTACTTGCACTTAAGGGCACCTTCATACACGCCACAGACACCTGTCTGTACAGACGACAAAACAGGGTTGTTCAAAACCATAATGACCGTATGAACCGATACAGGGGGAAAGAAATGAAAATAGCCGTTTCATATTTTTCCAGGCTGCTTCCTTTGGCAAAATTACCATTTGAACTTTTGAGAGCAGTACTGCAATCAAAAATAACTTTTCTAGATAAAGTCTGCATAACATCATTACTGCTACCCTCACTTCCACTCAGATATATTATCGGGAAAAAAGCCAGCAACAGCCAACAATAAACACTTTTTCTCTCAGACCCACAATGGTACCTCAGAAATCACAATGGAGCAGAATTTTACAAATAGTAAAACTATTTTATGCGCCGATTTGTCTTTTCTTTATCCTCTATTTCGCCTGGACAAACAGAATTCTACTTTATCCCCTGTTTGATTTTGCAGATTTCCACTTTTTTATTGTTTCTGCCGTCATATGGGGGGCTCTGCACCTTCTTGCCCCCCTGGGACCTAAGATTGTTTTTGAGAGTTTGGGGATTTCGACTCATTATAAACAGTTGCTGGAAATCCATATTTCAAGGCTCCCGGCTCGTTATCTGCCCGGGGGTATATGGCATACCGTGGGACGATTAACCGATTATCATTCTATCGGCATCTCAAAAAAAAATCTGACCCTTCTTGTAGTTATTGAAACCTTTTTTCCCTGCTTAATAACGTTTCTTCTTGGCGGGGGGTATTTGTGGCTCTCCGGGGAATCTGCCATTCTTTCCAACATCGATGGGATACTGGCATTGGTCAGTATTTGTGTCATCATCATGATACCTGTAATTACTAAATGGCAGCTGAATTCTCATGTAAAGGAAAGTTTTATTCCCCTCTATCTGCTGCTGCTGCTGGTTACAGTATTGTTTTGGCTGATTGCATCAACCTCTTTCCTGTTCTACTACTCATCAGTATCACTCAACTCGTCCCAAATGCCTCTCCCTCATATAGCGGCCGCCTATATTTTTTCATGGGGCGTGGGTTATATAAGTGTTTTTGCCCCCCAAGGAATAGGGGTTTTCGAAGTTATGGCGGGAAAACTGATGGAACTGCCGATGACACTGGGAGGGGCAATTGCTTTTCTTGCCGGCTTTCGACTAGTGGCATTAGCGGCTGATAGTCTTGTCTGGCTTTTATATCGTTTGGCTATGTCCGAATCTCTCAATAGGCATAAGTCCTTAAAATAGCATTATTATTGGATACTATGGCCACTTTCCGCGTGCAGATTATTATGAGAATCTGCACGGGATTAATTGAAGTTTTCCCATAATCGGAGACGGAGTTACTCACAGCTGCGCCCGCCCGCTCCGTAAGGGCAGCGGGTGCGTCTATAAATAACTCCTTAGTGCGAATTTCTAAGTAAAAACATAAAGTTAAGCTGTTGAAAAATCTGGATTGAGCCCGTTTTTTCTGTCTATTTCCTCGGTGGCATCTGATCAAAAAGAACACTATACTAATAATTGACAGTTAGTGGCAGAATGTGTTAAAATCTAACCTGGCAAACAAATATGGCTAAGGAGTACAAATGAAGGTACTGTTAATAGCTCCGGCTAAACTTTCCGGATTAAAAGACTCAGAGGGGGGGGGTTCCTGTTTCTCTCATTCATCTTGCGGCAATCCTGCAGAAATATGGTCATCAACCGCCCATTCTTGACTTCTCCATTTTTTTCTCACAAAAAATATATTGATGACAGCCTGGTACAACAGCTCCTCTTGGAAAAGCTTAATGAAGTGCAACCGGACTTGGTGGGGATAAACTGCTTCACTTCATGATCTGCGAGTTAGAGTTAGATCTCAATTATGTCTTCAACATCATTCCATTCCCGGGCACTAGGTTTTCCAGTAGGCCATGAAAGAGGGACTTTTTATTAGTGATTTTGATTTAAATAATCTATGGAAAGGAGTAATCTACCTTGATCCTGTTCAAGATGAAGTCAGGTTTTTCATTAAACCGTATGAGATGGAAATCGATGATCTCATGCACTATCGCAACCTGTTTGATTCAGTACAATATTTTAGTAATCACGCCAGGCAATTAAACCAGCAGAGTTGAAAATCTCAAATAAAAACAATCAGCAGCTAGTGATGAAAAATAGACTGTTTATGGATGTAAATACCTTTCGCTCAATTATTAAATAGATCTTGGGACGGATTAACAAATGATAAGCAAACCTAAAATATTACTTCTACTGCCACCAGCCTTTTTGTACCCTATGGGATCTGCTTATGTAGCAACTACCTTAAAAAATGCTGGGTATGACTTTGATATTTATGGGTTTTTTTATGATAACCGGGCATGGCTCAAAAAAAATATTGTGAATGCTGAAAATAACATTGAGCATGAAGGTAGCTTTACTCATAAAATCTCTTCTCTTTCATCACATGAGTTCTTGTTTGAGCTGATCGCTAAAGAAAACTATAATTACATTCTTGTTGGTGGATTAATTGGTTTCTTTAGATGGTTTTATCAAATCTTACCACAAATAAAGGGATACAATCCTGCCTGTAAAATTATTATGGGAGGAGGGATTACCAAAGATTTGCCTGAAAATGTTATTTTTGAAAAATTACATGTTGATTATATCTTGAAAGGTGAAGCAGAAACAAACTTGGTTGCATTATTAACCCTTCTTGAACAAAACGACTCAAATACCAACACAAACGAGATGGGCACCATACCAGGGTTGTGTTGGAAAGATCGCTCTTCTGCAATCAAGAAAAATCCAACTCTTCGTTTTGACCTGGATAAAGATGATATCCTACCCGCATGGGATGCTTTCAACATTAAAGAATATATTACTCTCTCAGACACTCTTTTTCGTTTCAATAAAACTTTCTTCCCGATACTTGCAGGTCGAGGATGTCCCAATGTGTGTGCATTCTGTTCCCCATCAATAGGCCGTTTTACTCCTCGTTCAGTTGACAGTGTTCTTTCTGAGATGAAACACTGGGTTCAGAAATATGATTTTGATTTCTTCTTCATTTACTCGGAAGTTGCTTTTAATGACGAGGAATATACTCAAAAGTTTTGCAAAAAATACAAAAAAGAAATTGCCAAACCATGGGTAGGGCAGCTGCGAACAGATGTGCAGTTTTCATTAGAAACATACAAACTTATGAAAGAGTCCGGATGTATGTTTATTAGTTTGGGATTTGAAAGTGCTAATGATCGCATATTAAAAGTTATGAAAAAAAATACATCTTTTAGTGATCATGTGCGAAATATGACACTAGCTAAAGAAGCAGAAATCAATATTTTCGGAAATTTTATGTTTGGACATGCGACCGAGACTGCTGAGGAAATCCGAGAAACATTTGGTTTTCTAAATAAATATGACTTAATTTACGGCCCCTCTAACGGGCTTGCGACAATTATTACTTATCCTGGCACAGGCTACTACAGGAATGCAGAAAAAAATGGCCTTATCAATGATCCTTTTAAATTTTTACTCACATATTCCTTGAAGGCTGGTATTTCTCCAGTCAATTTACGTGAAAAAGATGACGCTACCCGCCTGAATATTTCCGCGCTTTCCAATGATGAATTCTACAACGTAGTATGTACGGAGAATATAAAACATCGCAGACTATATTCAAAACGACATGCGGCAGTGGAAATCGAAAGGGATTTTGAACTTGGCAGTAATGCAGGTTTTACATTTAAGGGGAAATGCCCTAGCTGTGGAGAGGTTGTAAAGTTTGATCAAAAGACATATATCAACCCTCTGAACATTCTTAAAATCTGTGACACTTGCTTTTATACGGTTAATCTTGACATATACCAATTCCCTGAAACAGGGGCTTATCTTACCCAGCTCCAGAATAAAATAGAAAACAGCCAAAAGATTGTAGTGTACGGGAGCTGGATAATGGACTTAATTTTTTGTGGTCCCCTTTCGATTCCATACGAAAATATTATTGCATGGATTGATCCGGATAATAGCGAAGTTTCAGATTACAAGTACATCTATCATATGCCACAGATGTCACGCAAAGAGCTTCAAGAGTGTGAATATGATACCATTATCACACTAAAACCAAGAGCTCTTTCAACTCCTCAAAGGATGGAAGCAGATGACCTGAATAGCCAATGTCAGGTTATTCACCTCTTTCCTGATATCTTAAATGAAGAAATTCTAAAAAAATTAATCGGTAAGAAAATTGCCACCATAGGAATGAGTGAAGCTGTCGAAAAAGTTTACAGACTTCTAGAGGCTGCCAATATCACAAACACTGTTGAACATTTCAGTAAAATTGCAGACGTTTGTAATGATAACAGCAAATATGATTATATCATTTTAGATACCCTTGAGCATGACATTGACCGCCAAAAGTTTGCGCAAAACTCTCTATACCAAATAAATGAGATTCTCCATGTAGACTTTTTATATGATGGAGGTTTTTATACCGGCTGTTAATTACTGCACATACTTGTTCATAATCCCCTAACCCGATTAACTCCGGTCTAAGCCACTGGCATGATCAGTGGCTGTGCGAATTACAAAAGACGAATAACTTCTCCCTTGAACCCCCGGTTAGACAGCTGGGCAGCCATTGATCTTGATGAAGGACCAACTCCCACTACTACGGCAATATCATCATTAAGCTCTTCAAAAATGATATTTGGTGATAAAATTCTTTTATCTAATAAAGTTTTTTTCTGTTTTCTGGGATCAATATCAAGAAACGCTTTAATGTTACAATTCTTTAAAGGACTCATCTCAAGGTACATAGCAGTTCTATAAGATATACCCCACACATAAACCTCCTGCTGACTAACAGACAATTCTACTAATTCCTGAGTGCTAAGATCATTGCATTCGTCAAACCAGTTCAACAGGCTCTCTGCCAATTCGAAATCAGGTTGTATCTTCTTAAATTCCCTCCTGGGAAGCTTACGAAATAAGCATAACATTATTGGGACTGGGTAATCTTCGGCTATATCTAAATCAGTACACATTGTGTCTTGTAACACCATTTCATGTACTGCAAAAAGTTCTTCAAGATGGTGCTGATCAAAATGACTTATATGTTCTAATACCAGATAATGTAAGGGGGAATGATGTTTTGGAAAACTATTGAATTGTGAAGCGTTAGGCACCTCTACGAGAACATAACCTCCTGGGGCAAGATGTTCAGTTGCAGCTTTAACAGCTGCATGTGGATCATAAAAATGTTCGAAAATATGCTTGTAAATCAGGAGATCTGCGTCTTCTATTTCAACAGGCATGTCAAGAGCAGAACCAGAGTATACTTTAAAACCTTCTACTTTAAGTTCATCTACATAATCTTGACAAAGCTCAATTCCCGCTATTTCTTTATAACCAAAAGAGTTTAATGCTCGAAGAAGTCTTCCCTGACCACAACCGACATCGACAATACGTGTTGACTGATTCAGGCCATGACTTCTTAGAAAAGAGAAAGTTTTTTCATTATGTTTTCTATCTGCTTTATAGTTTTCCATTATTGTATAATAAGCATGTATCATATAATGGTCTTTATAAAACTTATCAAAATCAACTTCTTTTGAATGCGTATCATAGAAAACAAAACCACAATCACTGCAGACACTTAACCGCATAGTACTTGAGAGAGGATTATCATCAAAAAGAGAGTATTTCAGATCAAGCAACCTATAACACTTTTTATGTGAGCAAAGCGGACAGTTACGAATTGATTCAGTCTTTCGAATGTTACTTAACTTGCTATTTTTCATCAAAACATCTCAATCATCTATAACGGATTAAATAGCCAGAAGGAGCGGCAGTGATTAACAATTTCTGGTCAATAACTTTGTCGACTTTAAAATTAGTATTGGTTTGTAAAAACTGCCCCACAGCAGTTTTTGGATTATTCCCTTTGTCCCAAGGCTTGTCTGGAAAAGAACCACGGATCATATCTTCAATAACCGTATCAAAGACAACACAGTAGCACCCCTTGCTCACAAATGGCGTATAGAGTTCAAGCTCTTTCAGGACATGATCATGCGTATGGTTTGAGTCAAGGGAAACCATTATTTTCCTTTTTCCTTCAGCCAGTGGTCTGATAGCGTCGATTGTTTCTATATCAATCGAGGAATTCTCAATCAGCCGGATTCGGTGACTTAATGGGTGTTCAATAATTTTTTTTTGGTTATGTTCCCGGATATCAATATCGATGCCTACAACTATACCATTTCCGCCTAGCAGTTCCAGCAGAGAAGCATAGAGGAGTAACGATCCTCCACGGGCTACTCCTGTTTCAATAATCAAATCCGGTTTTGTTTCCCAAATTATCTCCTGGAGAGCAACAATATCCTGCGGATATTGAAAAATTGGAATCCCCATCCAGTTGAAATTATATGAATAACATTCGTCAAGGGTTGCCATGAGAAAGTCATGTCCACTTTCTTGCAGTTCTTTTTTCTCAGGATAAGAGTTAATCCTTTCTCGTCGCTCATCTAAAAACTTTTTTGTATCATCTGCCATGAATTCTACTTCCCGTTTTTTTCTGCTTTGTGCAGTTCTTCTTTGTTTAAGAAAATTGTGTTGGCATTCCAAAACCGCCCTGTTCGTGTATAAAGAAAAGGAAAAATATCACATAGTTGGAATCTGTACTTCGAACTTAAGAATTTAAAATTGGATTATCTGACCCATGAAATGCTTTTGTTCCAGAAAAGCCATCATATCATCAATATAAGGGGATTTTGGCAGAAGCAGCACTTCATCAGCGGCCATAATTGATATTTTACTTGAGGGTAGCACCTCAACACCTTTTATTGTCCTACCGATCTTTGCTGAAGAACCATCAAAAAGAAATCGTATCTTTTCAAGCAATTGAGGATAAGTCCCTAAAACGAGCTGGGTGTACTGGGAAATTCCCCAGATTGAAACATCCTTGCCGTTTTCCAGAACCTCAGGAATAACAGTGTGAGCTGGGAGAGTGTTCTGCTCCTTGAAAACGACCGTCTGCCTCTCTTTTTCAATATCGCAATTTCTACCCTTTTTAACAACCACATACTGGCATTCAGGGGTGCCCCGGTCTTCCTCATAAAAAAACTCTGTTCCCTTCGTCAGCACCTGGAATCCGGCTGACTTCATCATTGAAACCAATCCAATTTGTGAAAAATGGTTGATATGTTCAAAATACAGTTCATGCCAATTCAGTTGTGGAAAAATATAGGCTTCCGCTCTGGGAACCTCGATATAACATAGTGTGTCTTCATGGAATACTCTTTTCAGTTCCTGTAGGAATGTCCTAGGTGAAAATATATGTTCCAGAACGTGGGAGAGCACCACCACATCAACTTTGCCGGAAAACTCTTTCAACGAGTTGATAACCCGGATGGAAAGGGCGCTTCTCACAAAATCCCTGCAACTCTTACTTGCTTCTATCCCGACAGGCCGGGCATTGGTATTATCATCCAGCCAGTGAAGCATCCCTCCTTTTCCACAGCCAAAATCAATAATTCTTGGTGTCGACAATGGCTGCAACTCCTGTATGAAATGAAAAATTCGTGAGTATCTTTTGGCATCTTTCGAGGAATATCCACCTGAACCAGCTGAATTGGCAGCAAGGTAATGATCATTCAGCCTGTAATATTCAAGAAAATCAGCTTCTTTCAACCCAGTATCATTGAAAATAAACTGACATTTGTCACATACAACAAGATGCATTTCTCCTGACATCTTCAGGTCATCAAATAGCGCGTAGTTCAGGTCAGCAACTTTAGTAGTTCCTGTGTTTGTACATGTTGGACAAGGTCTCATAGGCGACGAGATATCCTCTTTGATCATCAAATTGACTATATTCCGATTCTGCAAAAACTGAATCCACAGTCTGTTTATTCAAAATATCCTTCAAAAATTACGCGCAACACTCTTCCAGGAAATGACAAATCTTATCCAGCACGTGATCTCCCGGAAGAAGTTCCCTATAGTGGAATGGAGACCCCCTGGTTTTTGTATAACAGGTAGGAGGTAATTCATCTAGTGCTCCTCCTTTTTCAGGTAACCCATCAGTAAGCAGTGAAAGTATTTTCTGGGTTTGGATACTGTCTCCATATGAGGTAAGCATAAGAGTTGTCGCTGATTTTTCTGAAAGGTCGGCGAAGGAGTGTAACTTAAGGTGATGTTCTCGTTTATCCAGTTTCAACACATCCTCGTAAAGATCATGCCATTGCTGAACCGTTTTACCTATTTCAAATCGGCTTGCAACATACTTTCTTCCTCGCTCAGCCATTTCCTGTCTTGCGGCCGGATTACTCTTCAGGAACTTTACTGCCTTGACAAAATCATCCTTTCCTGAAGCAACAATTCCCGTTTCACCATCTTTGACAAGAAAGCTTTCACAACCATTATCCATAACAACAGGCACAGTCCCATATGCCATAGCCTCCAGCAAAACCTGCTCACCGGTTCCATAATGGGTATTGGTCAAAGGATAGGCCAGGACATGCAGAGTGGAAAGAACCTCTGGAACATTGTCTACAATACCACGGATATCAAAAAGGTGCGCAACACCTCTTCGGGAAACCTCCTTGCGAAAGTCCTTCTCAGATGGACCTCCACAGACGACGAGTGGTGGATCTGGTATTGATGTTGCACTCCAAATCGAGATAAAATCCCTGTGCATTTTGCTATAATCAACGGTTCCTATATATCCTGCTCTAAAGATATCAGGTTTAACTATCTCTGTTGGTGCTCCTTCAGGGATTCCAGCATTACTCTGAATAGTCTTGATCTTGCCGGTGGCCCTCATCTCACCATCTACGATAAGCGGTGATTCCATGCTGTAAGGAGTCGCAATAACAAAAAAATCAGGAAAATATAAAAGAGACTGGAAGAATACTTGGGGAACAAACAAGCCATTGACATGTGACCACAGAACTGTTCGCATTTTGGGCAGAGCAGAAAATGCCAGATACGCGTGCAACAATGGATGATTCCACCAGTGGATATGAACAATGTCACACTCTTCAAGAAATTTACAGAGTTCTGCCTGTTGATACCACCCATTCTCCAGAAAACCGATATTGTTTGCAATACACCACTCCTTCATGGAGGCATTGAGTGGCTCCAGCGCTACGATGGTATGGCTGAACCTTTTCCAACTGCTACTCGTTTTGAGAATGGCTCGCAAAACAGTTCCCACTCCGCCACCTGCGTGGGGAGTCAGATGAACGACACTGACTGATTTTTTATCTGCCATCTTTTGCCAATTCGCTAAGATCAGGAGTAAATGTTGCGTAAGCCCCACAGTAACGGTGCATGCCTTTCTTTATGCAACGTCTGCAGAGAAGACATTTTCTCCGTATTGCTATGATTTCTTCAATTGAATGTTCAAGATAGTTTGTAACCGCTCGATTTTCTTGCGGATAGAAATACATCATGCAGTTACTTACCGAAAGATCCGCATTAATATGAACTGACCGGAATGCATCGCAGGGAAGCTCTATTTCACTTCTGGCAATTTTCAACCCTTCATCCAGGTCGAGAAGCATCCGCTGCTGCGCTTCCCGGGCGGTAGCAGGAAGCGGGGTGCCTTCATTATATTGCAGCACATCGTCAAGTGAGATGAGGTAGGCATAAACTGGATGAAACTCAATGATTAGTTCCTCACACAGATCGCGAAACCTCCGAAGCCCTTCTCCTGTGCTATGTTTATAGAGGTGGTAGTACAGTTCAAGTTTCATCTCAGGATATATGTCTCTTCTAAGCTGGGCAACCTCTTTCAAATTTCTTAAAAACGTGTCCCAGTTTCCTCCGGTATGGGTAATCTCATATGCATTACTCCAACCAGAGGCAGATATACGAAACCATTCTGGACGAGCTTCTATAATGCTTTGATAATCGGCGTTATGGTTCAGATTACTGGAGATTGCGCTGTAAACGCCCTCTAGCAGAGCGTACTTTATCATCTCCGGCAATTTCTTATTAAGCGTAGGCTCTCCCCATTGATAGAGTTGTATATTACCTACAAACGGATCTTCCCTTTTCATCTTTCCAATGACCTGTTGGAATTTCTCGAAAGACATGAGTCCACCGGATATTTTTTTCTTGTCTCTGGAGGCCCGGGGACAGGAGATACAGTGAAGGTTGCAACTGCCTGAAATATCAATCGAGTAATCCCTCGGTTTCAAGGTTGAATAATGGATAAAATCCCTATCCTGCTGCAATCCACGGGAACGACATATTTCACCTATCTCGTTTTCATAAAAGAAGGCGGATATAATGATAAATAACGATCCATCTTGCCTTTGAGAAATAACTTCAGGGCTGGATACAGTGAGGCCTAAAAACACCTTGCCGACCATATCCGAGGAGCTATCAATATAGCCGGCCGGAACAATATTGTTTGCCCGTAATACGCGAGCGATCCCGCGCCCTTGATTCCCAGCGCCCCAGATATAAAGTTTCTTCCCAATAATGAGCGAGCGAAGCTTGTTAATCAATATTTCTTTACCCACCTTATGAGTCACTCTCCTCGCTCCAAGAGGCAATAGTTTTTTCCGCAAGATAGACACCCGTAAACTGATGCAGCCCCCTATCCTTACATTCCTTGCAAAAAGTACTGTGTACTCTATTTTTTAAAATCTCCGAGAGAGGAGTGGTGAGAAAATCGTCACATATAAAGGGGTTATAATAGACCCCACAGAACCGCACTTTCCGATCCCAGGCTATTGGCAGGCATCGTTCCTCTGGGCAACGATTATTTTTTCGTTCCAGTGCTTTTGCAATTCCCTCATCAATCCCCATTAGAAGTAAGTCCAATGTTGCCATAGCTTCTTTGGAAAGGGGTTTACCATTTATATGGTCACGAATATTATCCAGGGGATAAAGATACGCGGGGCTAGGTCGAAAAATGATCTCCAACTCATCACAAAGCTTTTTCATTTTCCGATAATCTCCACCAATGTTATGCTTATACAGATGATAGTTGAGAAGAATATGCATCTCAGGGTGGTACTTTTCCCGCAACCTGACAAGCTGTTCAAGATTATGTAGAAATCTTGTCCATTTTCCACCGGTATGGGTTATCTCATAACTTTTCTCAAACCCTGAGGCGGAAATCTTAAACCAATCCAGTTTTTCCGCAACGACTTCTCTGTATCCAGTCGTAACATTAAGATTTGAAGAAAGCGCGGTAAGAACTTTTGCCTCTCTTGTAACTTTAACTATCTGCGCAAGATTCTTATTAAGAAGAGGTTCTCCCCAGGCGTAGAGCTGAATACTCCCGAGAAACGGAAGTTCGCGTAACAACTTGTCGAGGACGGGTCGATATTCACCACTGGTCATAAACCCTGCCGGAGGTCGATCCTTAATGTTTCCACATGGGCAAGAGATACATCTAAGATTGCAGGTTCCGGAAATATCAACACTCGGATCTACATCATTGAGGTCATAACTCATCACATAGTGCTTATCTTTACGAAGTCCTGCCGCTATGCATATTTGCTCAATTTCCAAGTCATAATGACCCGATGAAATAATAATGACCCTATCATCTTGAGATTGATCCTCCAGAATATTTTGGGCAGACAGTATTGGATAGCCGAGACCGGCTTTGCCCTGCAGGGACTTGCTTGAGTCGATAAAGGCATCAATTGATACCTGAAAACGTTCAAGCGCCCGACAAACTCCCTGGCCGACAATCATTGCTCCCCATATGTAGACTTTCTTTCCTGCAATTATTTTTCTGAGATCGTTAATATTTTTTCTCACAAACGATCTCCTAATGATTTCTTTTGTTCAATCAATTTTTCGTCACCATAAACGCAGTATACGCGATGAATTCCGTGCGCCTTGCAGGCGTTGCAAAATTCACTCCGCGCTCTTGCAGCCACCAACTCATCAGGAGTTACAGAGAGAAAATCCTTTTCCACCAAATTCAGACCCGGCTGATACCACTCCATACAGTGAGCAATCTGAAGGTCCCAGTTTATCCAGAGATGGTCTTCATAATAACAAGGCCGGCTTTTCTCATACGCTGATTCTGCGATACTTAAAACTTCTTCAACTTTAAGATATTGAAGATTCCTTGTTTTGTTCGCCTCCGTGCTCACAGGCATATGATCCTGAATTTTCTTGATATTATCAAGCGGGGCAAGGGCGGCATGACGATAACGAATCGTGAACCCCAAGGTATCACAGAGACGCTTCATTTTTGAGAAATCTTCACGGTTATGATTATAAATATGGAAAAAAAGTTCCACTATCATCTCAGGATGATGCTTTTCACGATACTCTTTCAGTTTAAAAAGATTATCATAGAAAAGATTCCAGTCCGCACCGGCGTGGGTAATCTCGTAATTATCTTGCCAACCTGAATTTGAAACTCGAAACCAGGTCGGTTTTGCCGCCACCACAGGTTCAAAATCAATGTTGAAGCTGAGATTGCTTGAAATGGCGCTTAACAGAGAATAGTCGTTGGTCAATTGGATTATTTCCGGTAGATCTCTGTTCAAGAGTGGTTCGCCCCAGTTATACAAAGAAATGATCCCGGTATAGGGATCTTCTTGCAAAATCTTTTGAAGTAATTTTTTATAAATTTCCGGCTTCATAAATCCGGGGTTTCTATGATCCGGATAGTTTCCCCTGGGACAGGAAATACATCTAAGGTTACAACTTCCTGAGATATCAACCTGGTAATTGAATTTTCTCAACTCTCCAAAAACGAGAAAATCTTTTACTTTCAAAAAATCATGCGTGGTACATATCTGACTAACTTCATCGGCATAAAAACCTGATGCTATAATGATAAAGGCATCTTTTGCTGAATATCCGGCAAAAAACTCTTCAGGAAGTAATATCGAATATCCAAATGCCCGCGAACCTTGAAGTGACATACTACTATCTATAAAACTTTCCAAATCCAAATTCAGCCGGTTAAAAACAAGACTTGCCGCATACCCATCATGGCGTGCTCCCCAGATAAACAGCTTTCTATCCCCCACCATCTCTTTAAGAGATAGCGGCTCAATGTGCATTTTTTGTATCATAAATTACCTTTTGCGATAATATTTTCAAATTTTGAACTGTCGCCCCAGAAGGCCATGGGTTCGTAATCAGGGTAAGGATAATGGCCCAGATTCAACGAAATATCCGCACCCCGCTTCTTAATATGCTGTTCAACTAAACGCCGAACAGAAATAGGACTTCCTTTACAACAGTTAACATTACCATTGCACTCGGGGTGTTCTATAAGCAAAACCAGCCTTTCGGCAACCTCTTCAACGGGGAGATAATCACGTAACTGCTCTCCTCCGGACATATTAAAAACCTGTTCACCATTATCGATTGCCTGATCAAGTTGGGCGAACAGGCTGTTCGGATTCTGGAAAGGCCCGTATGTATAGAAAAGCCTCACCCACTGCAGGTTAAATCTGATTTTATGCTGCAATGCCTGCAGAAACTTCCGTAGGCAATCCTTTGCCAGACCGTATGAGGTTACCGAAAAGGTTGATAGATTCTCAGCCAGTGCGCCACTTTGCATTCCATACTCCAGACATGTTCCTGTTACAAGCACACGCTTTACCCCTCCCTCAATCATCGATCGGAGGAAATCAGAGTCAGCCGGGAGATTCTGTTCAAAATGCCGCGGAGATTTATAATCAGGCAATCCAGTCCATGCAAGATGTACCATAATTTCTGGAATCCCCAGAACTGCAGTGATATCATCCGTTTTATGAATATCGCAGTTTATAAAATCAACCTCAGACCACCACGGCATAGATCGCGCCTTCCTGCCATCCCGGGCCACCGCAGTGACAGAATGGCCATTGTCAAGCAAAGCCTGAACAAGGTGCCGGCCGATAAACCCCGTTGCCCCGGTAACTAGAATATTCATAAGTAATCAGGAAAACTTCTATCACTGGTGGAAATAATACGTTCGTCAGCAGGCCAGTTTATTTCAAAAGCAGGGTCGTCCCACCTGACCCCCCTGGCACACTCAGGATGATAAAACTCTGACATCTGATAAAAAACCTCTGTATTGTCCTCCAGGGTCTGGAAGCCAAGGGCAAAATTTTCCGGCACATAAAGCATTCGCCTGTTTTGGGCGGAAAGCTCGACGGATATCCATTGTTGATACGTGTCTGACTCCTTACGCATATCAATAATTACATCATAGATGCTCCCCATGGTACAGCGCACCAGTTTTGCTTCCGGGAACGGAGGAACCTGGTAATGCATGCCGCGCAGAGTCCCCTTTTTTTTATTAAAGGAGATGTTGCATTGACGAAGATTTACATTAAAACCAGCCTTGCGGAACTCTTTTTCACACCAGCTGCGGGCAAAGAAACCCCGTTCATCATCAATGGGTTCAATATCAATGATAAAGGCACCCTTTAGCCTGGTCTCAGAAAATATCATTTACTCGAGAACCTCCACCGTCGGAATAGGTATTATGAAGCGCCCCCCCCATTTACGGATGTGGGACAACTGTTCTATCAGCTCATCTTTAATATTCCACGGGAGAATAAGCAGATAATCCGGCCGAGTCTCAACAATTTTTTCCGGTCGGCAGACCGGAATATGAGTGCCCGGTAAATACATTCCCTGCTTATGGGGGCTGCGGTCCGCAACATAATCAATGAAGTCCTCACGGATTCCGCAATAATTAAGCAGGGTGTTGCCTTTCGCTGCCGCACCATATCCCGCTATTGTTTTCCCCTGGTTCTTTGTTTCAATGAGAAAAGAGAGCAGGGCGCGCTTGACATGATGAACCTTTTTTTCAAAGAGTTTATAGGTATCTACCTTCCGAAGTCCTTCACGTTGTTCCAGTTTCAACATGTTCTCAACACGTGCTGAAACCGGAAATTTTTTATTTTTTGCATGACAGGCGAATATCCTCAGAGATCCTCCATGGGTCGGCAACCCTTCCACGTCAAAGATCATCAGTTCATGATGAGTGAAGATGCGCTGCACAGTAATTAAAGAAAGATAAGAGAAGTGTTCATGATAAATTGTATCAAACTGAGTCTGCCTGATAAGCTGCAACAGATGCGGAAACTCCATGGTAATAATGCCGTCGGGCTGAAGAACAATCTTCATCCCGGCAACAAAATCATTGATGTCAGGGACATGGGCAAGCACGTTATTGCCCAGCAGCAGGTCAGCTTTCTTTCCCTTTCCTGCTATCTGCTCAGCGGTTGCTGTCCCAAAAAACGTCACCTCTGTAGGAATACCTTTATTGACGGCAACCTCAGCAACATTGGCCGCCGGCTCTATGCCAAGAACAGGAATTTCTTTTTGCCTGAAATATTGTAACAGATAGCCATCGTTACTGGCTATCTCAATTACCTGCTTCTCTGCATTGAGCTGAAACCGCTCGGTCATCATATCAACATACTGCCTGGCATGATCGAGCCAGCTTTGTGAGTATGATGAAAAATAGGCATAATCCGAAAAAATCCGTTCAGGTGTTACAAACTGTTCCAGCTGCACAAGAAAACAGTTTGAACAGACATAGGTGTGGAGGGGATAGAAAACTTCTCTTTCCTGCAGTTGGCTTCTTTCACGAAAGTCATTGGAAAGAGGAGACATGCCAAGATCAACAAAGGTGTGCTCCAATAATGTACCACAAAAACGGCAGCGCAAATCACTCATCACTTCATCTTTCCTGAAACATATCTATCTGTTTCTCTGTCATATCTCTCATATCATTTCCATCTGCATAAGCTTGATACCACTCAATTGTCCAGTCAAGGGCTGTTGGGAGGCCCATTTTGGGCAGCCAGGACAACCTATCTCTCGCTTTGCTGCAATCAAGTTTGAGATAAGCGGCCTCATGGGGTTGATAAGTCTCGTCATGATGCCAACGTGCTCCGCCCCCCCAACGGGCACACATATAGTCAGCGATCCAGGAAACCGTTCTGCTATCTTCTTCGGCTGGCCCGAAGTTCCATGCACCACAGGATGAACCTTCTTCATGCCATAGCTTTTCCGCCAGCATCAGGTATCCGTGCAATGGCTCACAGACATGCTGCCAGGGACGGATGGCACCTGGGTTTCTTATCAGGATAGATGTATTGCGTAAAAAGCTTTGGATTATATCGGGCACCAACCTGTCCCGCCCCCAATCACCTCCGCCTATCACATTACCTGCCCGTACCGACGCCAGCGCCACCCCCTGCTCCTGCAGAAAAGATTTCCGGAACGCACTGGTAACAAGCTCGGCACACCCCTTACTGCATGAATAGGGATCATATCCACCCATGGGATCAGATTCTCGATACACCTTCAACGAATCACTGTTTTGGTAGCATTTATCACTGGTGACATTGATTACAACTTTAACTGAACCTGCATGGCGGACAGACTCCAGCAGGTTCACAGTCCCCATGACATTGGTTGAAAAAGTCCCGACAGGATCTTCATACGAAGGACGGACAAGAGCCTGTGCTGCCATATGAATAACTATCTCAGGCCGGCAGGAATCGATTGCATTCTGGAGATCGGCCAGGTCTCTTATATCACCGGCAAGGGAAGTCATACCTTGCGCAACACCGGCAATTTTAAAAAGACTAGGATTTGAGGCGGGTAAGGAAAATCCCGTTATTTCAGCGCCAAGTTTCTGGAGCCAGACGGACAGCCAGCCGCCCTTAAACCCGGTATGACCGGTTATAAAAACTTTTTTTCCTGCCCAGAAACTCATTCAAATTTACCAGATCTTCCACGGAGCCTTACCGGAACTCCATAACTCTTCCAGATAGACTTTATCACGCTGTGTATCCATTGATTTCCAGAAACCACTATGCTTATATCCAGCAAGCTGACCTTCTTTAGCCAGATTCTCGAGCGGTTTCTTCTCCCAGGTAGTATGGTCTCCATCTATATAGTCCATCACCTTCGGAGAGAGGACAAAGAACCCCACGCTCACCCAGCTTCCAGTGCCATGGGGCTTTTCATCAAACCTGATTATTTTGTTCTGCTCCAGGCCAAGCGCCCCGAACTGTCCTTGTGGCTGGGCAGCAGTAACCGTGGCAAGGGTCTCTTGTTCCCTGTGAAACTCTATCAATTTCGTTATATCAATGTCCCCAAGCCCGTCCCCGTAAGTAAAGCAAAAATCTTCATCATCCAGATATTGTCGTACCTGCTTGAGACGCCCCCCGGTCTTGGTCAGTTCGCCCGTATCGATCAGGGTCACGCGCCATGGTTCCACGTTACGTTGATGAACTTCCATTTTATTATCTGTAAGATCAAAGGTCACATCGGACATATGGAGAAAATAGTTGGAAAAATACTCTTTTACGACATACCCCTTGTAGCCCAGACAGATGATAAAATCGTTGAGGCCAAAAGAAGAATATATCTTCATTATATGCCAGAGTATAGGGTTGCCGCCGATTTCAATCATCGGTTTGGGACGGAGATGTGTTTCCTCGCTGATCCGTGTGCCTAGCCCACCAGCCAAAATTACTGTTTTCATTATATTTCCTCAGAAATTCCAGAAAAGAACATTAACAAATTCTATTACCAGTGGAATATCGCATATGGACTTTATGATAACAAATTAAACCACTACCTGCTAAAGCAGGTAGATTTCGATTACGACTGAAAGTCGGTCATTTCGGCTGAAGCCGATTTTAGAATACAGAGGTCAGAATACAGAATAACGTTTTTCCAAAAGAAAAAATCTATGGCAAATCATAGGGGTCAAGCTTTTTGTCGTTCAGAAACATCTCACTCACTGCATTTATGATTATTCTGGCTCCTGTATTCTATATTCTATATTCTTCGATCAACCCTTTATGATGAATATGCTAAAGCTTTTTGCCTAAAGGCGAAGGTTTTAAACCTGGCTAATGGAAAAATAAATCAACAACTTGATCTGAAATTCACCAAGGCACAGTCTGGTAGAGAGAGTACAGATGTTGTTTTAGAAAGATGTACAAAAAATACGCCTTGGAACGGGTAAAGAATCCCCGCACAGAGGACGTGGCTTTGTTTTGCCCCCTCGAAGGGGGCCTGCATACGAATCGTCGACAAGTGCCTAAATTGCCAAGTGCCTAAAGTTGAGGTGTCGCTCCGCGACCTTGATTAAGATAACCGGTGCGACCTTTTTCTTCTCTTTTGCAGAGAGGATTTTCCTTCTGCTTGAATTTTTTTATGATTAACTCTGATAGAAAAATCCATTTGCTTGAGATCCAAAGTCTTCAAAACAATTTATCCCCTTCACTCCTTTCAAACCTCATCATGCAGATCTGCTCTGAGATAAGGCCCATCATAAATATCAAGACAGAGGTCGTAAGTAGAAGGGCACTCATATTAGTAAAGCGGTGGGAGGCAAAGAATGTATAAAAATAATAACCCAAGCCTAAACAAAACATCATAAAGCTAACTGGAAGAAATACCCTCAATGGAGAAAAGAGGACGCAAATTTTGGTAATGATCAGAAAAAATATTGTCCCATCTCTGAATACTTTTATTTTGCTTTTTCCCTTCTGCCGGCTTTGTGTATTGATGGGAATGAATCTTACACTCCTTCCGCTCCTCAAAAGACCCAACGTGAGCGTAGCGGGGTAAGAGTATGTGTTTGGAAGGAGATATAAAAAATTGTGAGCGATGTCTGATTTTACGGCACGGAAACCAGAAGTTAGGTCCTGAATAGGAAAATTCGCAACATAAGAAGCTAACCAGTTGTATATCCAGTTCCCCAGCGAACGTATCCATGAGGCCTGATGCCCTCTTGATCTGGCACCCACAACCATGTCAAAGCCAGGAAAATACTCAAGCAATTTTCTTATATCTTCGGGGTCATGTTGACCATCTCCATCCATAAATATCAAAATCTTACCTGAGGCAAACCTTATACCACTTTTT
>SDBT01005076.1_pt1 | contig 22195 bp, 19 predicted proteins | sample 2277101 | NCBI WGS metagenome assembly SDBT01 (sample SAMN10404973, study PRJNA504765) | marine sediment metagenome | isolation source: marine sediment core GS10_PC15, 103 cmbsf | place: Arctic Ocean: Southern Knipovich Ridge | collected 2010 | reverse complement strand
ATATAAAGGAAGCCCACGACTCCGGTCAGACGGTCGAAGGCAAAGTCATGCGACGGGTCAAAGGCGGTATGGTTATCGATCTGCTCGGAGTGGATGCTTTCCTGCCGGGTTCGCAGATCGCCCTGCGGCAGGTTCCCGATTTCGATGCCTTGCTCGGCACGACCATGGAATTGAAGATCATCAAGATCAACAAGAGCCGCAGGAATATAGTGGTTTCCCGGCGGGTGGTTCTGGAGCGTGAACGTGAAAAAATGCGTGATCAGTTACTCAAGGAAGTCGAGCCCGGACAGGTCCGCAAGGGTGTCATCAAGAATATCACCGATTTCGGCGTCTTTATAGACCTTGGCGGAGTTGACGGGCTTTTGCATATAACTGATATGTCATGGGGAAGAATAAATCACCCATCTGAGGTGGTTCAGCTTCAACAGGATATTGACGTTAAGATTCTGGATTTTGACAAATCCAGCAACAGGATATCCCTTGGTCTGAAGCAGCTTACGCCTTATCCGTGGGAAAAAGTTGATGAAAAATTCCCCGTGGGAAGCCGTATCATCGGAAGAGTCGTATCCATTACCGACTATGGCGCTTTTATCGAACTGGAAAAGGGTATCGAGGGACTTATTCATATTTCTGAGATGTCCTGGACACAGCATATCAAGCATCCATCGAAACTGTTAAACGCCGGGGACAGCGTCGATGCGATTGTCCTTTCGATAGATAAGGAAAATGAAAAGATTTCACTGGGTTTGAAACAGCTTGAACCGGATCCCTGGGAGACCCTTGATCTGAAGTATCCTGTGGGAACGAAAGTAAGCGGCAAAGTGCGAAATTTGACGACATTCGGCGCTTTTGTCGAGATAGAAGAGGGTATCGACGGCTTGGTTCATATTTCTGATATGTCCTGGACCAAGAGAATTCAGCACCCATCTGAAATCATGAACCGGGGAGATCAGGTCGAAGTGGTCATACTGGGAATCGATAAGGATAATCGACGGATATCACTCGGGCACAAGCAGGTTAAGCAGGACCCCTGGCCGGAACTTCAGATGAATTATGCGGTCAACACTGAAACCATAGGAGTTATATCGAGGATGCTTGACAGGGGGGTCATAGTCAACCTTACCGGTGAAGTCGAGGGTTTCGTGCCCTCCAATCAGCTCGGGAAGCAGGATATGACGAGGCCTGCGGATGCGTTTTCGGAGGGCGATGAGTTGCCACTGCGGGTTATAGAGTTTGACATTCACAATAGAAGAATCATTCTCTCGGTAGAAGCTTATTTCGCCGGCCGCGAAAAAGAGGAGATGGAGGCATACCTGACGAAACATCCGACAAAAGTTGTACCTGTCGCCGATATTGTAGATGATAAAGAGCTGATGGAGGTCAAGTCTGCTGGAATCGAATCCTCGGCGGAGAAGGAATCAGCGGATCAGCCACCTGCCGATGAGCTTGTTGAAAAGCCCACGGGCGAGGACTCTGCGGTCGAGGTTAGTCCGGAAGAGCCTGCTAAAAAGCCCACCACGGATGAGGAATCTGCGGTCGAGGTTAGTCCGCAAGAGCCTGTTGAAAAGCCTACGGACGAGGATTCTGCGGTCGAGGTCAGTCCGGAAGAGCCTGTTGAAAAGCTCACGGATGAGGACTCTGCGGTCGAGGTTAGTCCGGAAGAGGCTGTTGAAAAGCCCACGGACGAGGACTCTGCGGTCAAGGTTAGTCCGGAAGAGCCTGCTAAAAAGCCCACCACGGACGAGGACTCCACGGTCGAGGTTAGTCTGGAAGAGCCTGTTGAAAAGCCCACGGACGAGGACTCTGCGGTCAAGGTTAGTCCGGAAGAGACTGTTGAAAAGCCCACCACGGACGAGGACTCCACGGTCGAGGTTAGTCCGGAAGAGCCTGTTGAAAAGCCCACGGACGAAAACTCTGTGGACGAGGCTAAAGCCGACGATCAGATCTGAGCGGTTTGAAATCTATAGGCCAGGGAAGCCCCCGTAACGGGGGCTTTTTTGTTGACATTAAACAGCTTAAATGAATAAATTCAACAATGCTTTTGAGATCCCAGAAGACGAGATTATTGGGTCTAATCCGGCGACCGGCATCCCCATTTATCGGTAGTAATAGACGCGACATCATTAGAAAATCCGGGAGAATACTGCTTGTAAAGCAATCCGAACGTATTGGAAACGTGATATTGCTAAATCCAGCCATCGATGCCCTTTCGGCTTCGTTTCCTGAAATGACGATTGACCTTCTTCTGCCGGCGGCTTATGCCGATCTGATGATCCGAGATCCAAGAATCGGTCAGATTAATGAGGTACATAAGCGGGAATATATTCTGCAGCCATGGAAACTGCTTGCCTTGATAAGGAAACTCAGGAAGTCCAGGTATGATCTGGCGATAGATTGTTCCGATGTCAATTCGCATTCGTTGACGGGTGCGATATATACCCTTCTTAGCGGAGCCAGGGTCACCGCCGGCTGGAAAATGGGCAGCGACCGAATTTTCGAAATAGAAGTTCCCAGATATGTTGAAACTATACATGCCAGGGATATGATTCCCAGACTTCTCTCCGGTGTTTTTGAAATGGAGCTTTCCGGCGACCCTTTCTTTAAGGATAGTCCGAAGCGGTCTCAAAATGACAAGCCGTTGGTCGGTATCAACTGCGGGGGCAGAGGATCGAAAAGATGGCCGTTGGAAAATTTCATTGAACTCGGCTCGAGGCTATCCGATCGAGGGATGAGCATTGAGTTCATTCTGGGGCCGGATGAAGAAAAATTAAGAACCGATTTTGACGAGAAGTTACCTTTGAACGGCCGGTTATTGCCTCTGATGCCTATAAGAAAACTGAAGGAGACGATAAGCAAATATTCCGTGTTCGTTTCATCAGACTCCGGCCCCATGCATCTTGCCTGGACCCAGAAAGTCCCCACAATCGCTGTATTTCTTGATTCGGAGATTAAAAAGTTCAAACCTCTCGGGAACGGCTCGGTGGCTCTGGATGCTAAATCAGGGATTGATGTTGATCGGGTTTTCAACCATGTGTGTAGAATTCTTTCGAATACTGAGGTAACCGATTCTATGAAGGCCGGGCCATGAAATTATACTGGCGTCTGCTGAGATCCCTAAAACCGCATTTGCGGTATTTCATAGTTGCGGCTCTTCTAAGTATGCTCTATGCGGGTATGAGCGGTGTGTCGGTGACGATGGTGATTCCCTTTATAAACATCGTTTTCGAGCAGGACGTCGCATCGCAGATTGTTGAATCGGGACCGATCGATTACTCAAAGCTATTGGAACTGGATAAGGAAACATTTCTTCGTGTCATCGGGGGCGACACAAGAATTGAAATGCTGGGCAGATTTTGCCTGCTGCTTCTATTCTTATTTTTGATCAAGAACATCTTCCTCTATGGCCGGAGCTTTTTGATCGTTCGGGTGGAGCAGGGAGTTATCCGGGACCTGCGAGATAGACTCTTTTTTCATTATCAGATATTGCCATTAGAATATTTTCACGGACATCGGGCGGGAGAGCTGATATCGAGAATCACAAATGATATAACACTCGTCAGAGGAGCGGTCGCCAATGGCTTATCCGATCTATTGAAGAACCTGTTTTTGAGCATCGTATTTATGATTTTGATATTTATTGCATCGTGGAAAATGGCCCTTGCCGGCATCCTGGTTTTACCTCCTTCTATTGGATTGATAGGGATTCTGGGCAAGAAATTGAAGAAAAGTTCCAGAATAACGCAGGAGAAGATGGCATCCATAACAACCGTATTGCAGGAGACCATCTCCGGTATCCGGGTGGTCAAAGCCTTTGCCATGGAAAGATTCGAATTGGGTCGGTTCAAGCGGTTTACGAACGATTTTTTCAAAACGATGGTTCGCCTGACAAGGATCGGCTCACTTGGTATCCCTCTGACGGAGATGCTCGGCGTCGCCGCCGGGACGTTAATTATATGGTATGGCGGCCGCCAGGTATTGAGCGGTGAATTGACCGCCGATAGATTCTTCCTGTTTCTGGTGGCTATGTTTTCGCTTATGGATCCCGTAAAAGTCCTGGCCCGTGTAAATATAGATATCCAGCAGGGCCTTGCTGCCGCTGGCCGGATATTTGATATTCTCGATACCGTTCCGAAAATAGTGGAGGCCAAAAGTCCTGTCGTATTGAAAGAATTCAACGATGGCATCAGGTTTGAAAACGTCTCCTTCAATTATTCCTCCGGCGGATTCAGACTTCAAGATATAAATTTTGAGCTACTCAAGGGCCAGGTGATGGCGCTTGTGGGGCCATCCGGAGGGGGCAAATCGACGATAGTCGATCTCATACCTCGATTCTATGATCCTGTTTCAGGCCGGGTTACTATCGATGGTATCGATTTAAAAAATATCGGAACCAGGTCTTTGAGAAACCTGCTGGGGATAGTAACCCAGGAAATTATCCTCTTTAACGATACGATTTACAATAATGTGGCCTACGGGCAGGAGAATATCGGTCGAGAAGTAGTCGAACGGGCTTTAGAGGCAGCGTGTGCTCTCGATTTTGTGAGGGAAATGCCCGAGGGTCTTGATACATATATCGGAGATCGGGGGGTTAAGCTATCCGGCGGCCAGAGACAGAGGCTGGCTATTGCCCGCGCGCTGTTGAAGGATCCGCCGATCTTGATCTTCGATGAGGCTACCTCCTCACTCGATTCCGAATCCGAACAACTTATTACGCAGGCGATCTCGAACCTTTTGAGCGGTAGAACGGTCATCCTGATTGCCCATCGCCTCTCGACCATACGTAAGGCGGATGTCATACTGGTAATTGAGAACGGACAGATAGTTCAGGCCGGGGGTCATAGCGAATTGCTCAGCGAAGGCGGCCTGTATAAGAAGCTGCACGATCTGCAATTTGAGGATGCTGGAATATGACGGCGCCGAAAAAAACGTTGTTCATACAGCTTCGCCGGATAGGCGATGTTTTGATGTGCACGCCGGCGATCAGGGCTTTCAAGAAAAAATTTCCGGAATGCAGACTTGATTTTCTAACGGAGCTCCCTGAAGTCTTATCCAATAACCAGAATCTGGATTCGATAATACCTGTGGATGCTTCCCGCCAATTCAATCCCGTATATCAGTATAGATTGATCAGAAAAATAAGAACCGGCCGATACGATCTGGTAGTTGACTTTTTCGCCAATCCCAGGAGCGCTTATTATTCGTTCTTGAGCCGTGCGGGTATCAGGTTGAGTTACGGATTTGGCCATCGAAAGTGGGCCTATAACCGTATTCCCGAGAAATCCGATCAGCCTGCTTACGCGGCGCAGGACAGGCTGGATCTTTTGAAAGATATTGATGTTCCCCCGGACGGTTTGCAGCTTGAATTTTATCCAGCGGATGACGATCGTAGAGAAGCCGATAACATTCTAAATCCTCTATCGGGCAGGTCGATCGTTACCTTATCTCCTGTATCTCGCAGGGAATTCAATCGCTGGCCTCTGGAAAACTATGCCATGCTGGGAAAGCTCCTATCATCTGAATTTAATTTCGCAATCGTTATCCTGACAGGCCCAGGGGAGGAGCAGGTAGCCCATGATCTGGCGACGCTGATGGTCGAAGTTGAAGCTCTCGTTCCCCGAATAGATCGTCTTGGTCTGTTGGGTGCGATATTCGAACGGGCGAATCTGCATCTGGGGAATGATAACGGCCCCAAGCATATTGCCGTGGCCTGCAGCGCTCCAACCTTCACTATTTATGGTCCGCATAACCCTGTAAGCTGGACATACCCGGATTCTTCACGCCATCGATTCATACAACCTGCGGATATCGATAATGATTGCCGGAGATTGAATCATAAATGCGACAAATACTGCATCCATAAAATTACCGTAGACCATGTCTGGGAAAAGCTGAAACAGATGGCGGCGAGCCTGCCCTCGCCGGAGTCATCGCTAAAAGCCAGATGAAAATCATTCAGATAGTAGATGTCCGCTGGTACAACGCCTGCGCAGATTTTGCAATACAGCAAGCGCTGGGACTTTTGCGGCTGGGTCATGAGGTCCTCTTGATGGCCAATCCCGGCAGTCCACCCGCAACGAAAGCCAGGGATGCCGGTCTGGATGTTACCGAGGACGTCGATTTCGCCAGCAAAAATATTATCCGGTCGGTGCGTCGCCTTCAGGGAATTGCAAAGGATTTCCGTCCGGATATTATTTTCGCACATCGAGGCGAATCGCATCTGATCGGTGCTCTGGCAGCCAGGAGAACAGGCTGTCCCATAGCCAGGTTCAGGGGTGATGTTAGATCTCCTCGCGGAGGTATGTTCAGCCGGATACTGAATGACAGGATGACTCACGGGATAGCTGTCTCAACAGTGCGTCTCAAAAATGAGTATGAGAGCAGATTCAGACTCAACGGCATCCCCCTGTCAGTGATATATCCGGGAATCGATAGTTCACGTTTCCGGACGGCTAAACCCAGGGTGGAATTGAAAGCGCAGTTCGGACTGGATCCCGAAAGAAATGTTATTGGAATCGTGGGCCGCTTATCTCCGGTAAAGGGGCATCGTTATTTTCTGCAGGCGGCGAGAATCGTATCTGAGAAAAATCCGGACATTCAATTTGTTATTGCCGGGGAGGATGCTCAGATTTCAGCACTCGAGCTTGAGGAATATGCCGAGAGTCTCGGCCTGGTCAATTTACACTTCTTCGGCCTGATCGAAAATATAGAAGATTTGATATCATCATTCGATATCGGCGTGATAGCCTCCGTGGGATCGGAGATGATATGCAGGGTTCTGATGGAGTATTTTGCGGCAGGTATCAGCGTGGTTGCGACGAGAATGAATCAGTTAGAAGAACTCATTAACTTATCGGGAGCTGGCTTGATGGTGCCGCCCGGAGTTCCAATGGCAATGGGCGAGTCGATTTTGGAATTGATTGAGGACGAAAGTAAGAGAGCGGCGACGGCAACGGCCAGCGGGAGTTGGGTAAGGGCCTATGGAACGCTGGAGCGGCTGGGTCAGGATACCGAGGTTTTCCTGAGGCAGGTTATAGATGGCTAAACCATCAGCCATATTGATCAGACCGGGATTTTATATAATTCTCTTATTCTCCCTGTCGGTTTCAGTATTCCCGCGCTTCGCATATGTTCTTGCGATAGCGGCATCCTGTATCTGGCTGCTGGAGTTATTGATTTTTCGTGATATATCCTGGGCATCGTCACCCCTGTTCAATCCGATAGTGGGTTTTGCAGTGTTTTCTATAATCGCCTGGTTTTTATCATACCTTCTAAATGGCCGGAACCCGGTGCCTTGTGTGGCGACGTTTTCACTTTTTTATTTTGTGGGCAAAAACTTCGTGCGATCCTCGGAAAAAAGGAAGATGATAGTCTGGACTTTTATCTCAGGAGTGGTTCTCGCTTCCGGAATCGATCTTTTTTACAGGTGGGGAAGCCTCTTCGATCCGGGTCTCTCGCAAAGTCCTTTATCCGGGTCGCTGCCGTTTCTGATGATGCTGGTTTTTTGTATAGTTATTGCCTATTACGCACAGGCCCGGGATTACACCGAGAAGCTGTTTTTTGGATTGATATCTCTGCCGGTAGCGGTTCTGGCAGTGCTTGTGTTCGACAGGGCCATAATCGCGATTTTGTTTCTGATTCTCATAGGCATAGGAATTCTTAAGGATAGAACCATTTTGTTAATGGTCGGTTTTGCTCTTATCGTGATTTTTTCCGGGCTATTCGGGATCAGAGAGAAAATTACCGGATCTACTAATGTTCGTGACTTGATAGAGCTTGCTCAATCTCCGGCGAGCGTAATAGAGCTAAATTCTGATGCGATCTCCGGTGCGGGCTTTTATGGCGGCAGTAGTGAATTATCGCAGATTGATGTAAGAACAGCGCCCGACGAACCGTTTTTTATCAGGCTTATAAAACAGTCCGGACCTCCGTCCCTCATTCTCTTTGTCTGGATCATGATCAAGCGGGCCCGGCGCGATCTGGCAAGAATCAGAAAGATCTCTTTCCCCGAAGCCAAAGCTTATCATCTGGCCTCATTGTTAGTCGTTATCTCCGTATCGATTTCCAGTCTATATGTCTCGGCTCCCGGATGCTCGTCGGCAGTTCTGGCGCTATGGCTGTTACTCGGGATGGCTGAGATATGAACAGGCCCCGCATATCAGCGGTGATCATGACCCGCGATGAGGCGAGAAATATCGAAGCGGCCATAGAAAGCCTCAGGTTCGCCGAACAGATTGTGGTAGCTGATACAGGAAGCAACGATAACACTATTGAAATCGCCCGACATGCTGGAGCGGAGGTTCACAGTATTGAATTTGATGGTTTCGGGAGCAGCAAGAACAGGGCGCTTGAATTCTGCGACGGGGATTGGATTTTTTTCCTCGATGCCGATGAAAGGGTTTCTCCGGAACTTGCAAGAAGTATAGAGGGAAGTGTCGTGAATGATTCGGGGTATGACGGTTACACTGTTAACCGCCTCTCTTACTTCCTCGGCAAGCCGGTCATGCATTCCGGGTGGTATCCGGATTATGTCATCCGTCTTTTCAGAAAGGGTCGGGGTAAATTTTCGGATCGGTTGGTTCATGAAGGAGTGGAATTAAATGGCCCGGCAGGAAAGCTGGATGGGCTCCTCTACCACTACAGTTATGAGAATCTCGATCAGTATATTGCGAAGCTGAACGTTTACTCGCGCCTGAACGCCGAGGAGATGTATAAAAAAGGCAGGAAATGGCATTTCCGGGATCTTATTGTCCATCCGGCGGCGACATTTGTTAAGATGTATATTCTGAAGGCCGGCTTTCTCGATGGTATCAACGGGTTTCTTCTGGCGATCCTGTCCTCTTATCATGTATTTGTTAAATATGCCAAATTGCGCCAGCTTTACCGTCAGGCAAAAAAGTGAAGAATCCGCGCAAGATATTGCTGGTCAGACCGGACGGGCTGGGTGATTTTATTCTCTCCCTGCCGGTCGCCCGGACTCTGAAAGACTCGTTTCCGGGATGCGAGGTGCACTATCTCGTATCCGCTCGAGTGGTCGGTATCAGGCCGTTGGTGGGCTATGTCGATGACTGGCTGGTGGATGACGGAGGGAGTAGATCCCGAATCTCTCTGCCGCAGCTTGTGAAGAAAGTAAAACTGGCCGGCTACAGCCAAGTCATAGGGCTTAAACCGTCATGGAAAACTGCTATGGCCGGCTTTCTTGCCAGAGCCGGAAACAGGATAGGCACTTCCAGGCGGCTCTATTCCCCATTATATAACCGCACCATATCCGTCCCTCGTAAGGGCTCCGGCCTTCATCAGACAGACCTCGATCTGAGGCTTCTAATACCAATGGGAATTGAGGTGGAAGGAATATTGCCCACTCTGATGGTAACTGAAAATGCCCGGCAAATGGCCGCCCGGCTGCTAGGCACAACCAATAGAGAATACATAGTAATTCATCCCGGATCGTCGGGATCGGCGCCGAATTGGCCGATCGAGAATTATCAGAAATTGGCAGAAATTATCCTGGCGGAGACCGAATATAATGTTGTGATCACAGATCGCGATAAAACAAATGATGGATTCACTGGTTGTCTGGATATCAGTGGCAGAACCGATATCGAAACCCTGGCCGGCATCATGAATACCGCCAGCCTGTTTGTGTCGGGAAGCACCGGGCCGCTTCACCTTGCTGATGCGCTGAACATCCGTTGCGTATCGTTTTTCCTGAATCGGGACGATATCGGTCCTGTGAGGTGGGGACCGAGGCGAAATATGGAAGGTATCATAACGCCTGCCGATGACTGCCGCTGCCGGAATCTAAGGGATTGCCGCTGCCTGGAACGTATCTTGCCGATTATGGCGTATAAGAAGATAGAAGGGATACTGCTGCATAAGAATGATGCTGCAGTGGGGCAATAATGAATCTGGCTGAGTTCATAATACATGTCGAATCTTATAACGCCAACATCGATATCCCTCTGGTGCGTAGAGCATACGAATTTTCCGACAGGGTTCACGCCGGGCAGTATCGCGAATCCGGGGATCCGTATGTCGAACATTGCCTGAATGTAGCTTTTATACTGGCTGAAATCCATATGGATTCCGCCACTATTGCGGCGGGCCTGCTGCATGATGCTATTGAGGACGCCGGCGCCACAATCTCCGAGATCAAAGGGGAGTTCGGTGAGGAGATAGCGGATATGGTTAATGGCCTTACAAAAATGTCGGGCCTGAAATTCAAAAACGCCGCTGAACTGCAGGTTGAGTATTTTCGCAAGATGCTTTTGTCCATGGCGAAAGACATCAGGGTAATCGTCATAAAGCTTGCGGATAGACTTCACAATATGCGCACTCTCGGTCATCTTCCGGCGGAGAAAAGAAAAAGAATCGCACTTGAGACCAGGGAAATCTATGCTCCTCTGGCTCATCGTTTTGGCATGGCAAGGATGAAATGGGAGTTGGAAGACCTTTCATTTAAATACCTCAGTGCGGAGGAGTATGCCGATATCGAAAAGGAGATCATAGAGAATCGTGAGGAGAGAGAGGCTTATATAGATGATCTGACCCGTGCATTGGAGACGGCGGTGGCATCGGCGGGGATCAAAAGCGAAGTCACGGGGCGAGCGAAACATTATTACTCGGTTTACCGGAAAATCAAGGTCCGGCGCGTTCCTTTCGATCAGATATACGATCTTCTGGCCATGAGAATTATCGTTGATACGATCACCGATTGTTATCATGCACTGGGGATCATTCATACCATGTGGCCGCCTGTACCTGAAAGATTCCACGATTACGTCGCCAATCCAAAATCCAACGGTTACCGATCACTTCATACAACGGTCATTGGGCCGCGGGGCAGGATGGTTGAAATTCAGATTCGCACTCACGCCATGCATTACGCCGCCGAATATGGTATTGCCGCACACTGGCTCTATAAAGAGGGCAAGAAGGGGCTCGGAGAAATCGACCAACATATGGTATGGATTCGCGAGATTCTGGAATGGCAGGGGGAGATGACCAACCCCGAGGAGTTCCTGGAGTACCTCAAGATCGATCTTTTCCCGGATGATGTTTTTGTCTACACCCCTGCGGGCGATTTGAAACAGCTTTCAAAGGGATCGACCGCTCTGGATTTTGCATTTTCGGTACATTCCGATATTGGATTTCATTGCGTTGGCGCCACCATAAACGGCAAGTACGTGCCGCTTTCCAGAGTTTTGCATAGTGGCGATGAGGTAGAAATCAAGACATCATCTCACCAAAATCCAAGTTCCGATTGGTTGATGATAGCCACGACCACCAGAGCCAAATCCAGAATAAAGCACTGGCTCAGGCAGAGAGGTTACGAGCAGGCAGTATCCCTGGGAAAGGAAATGCTTGAAAAAGAGCTTAGGAAGAAGAGGATGAAAATGCCATCGGAGACCGAGCTTTTAGACCTGGCATCGCGCAACGGCTTCACGAATGCAGAGCAGATGTATTCAGGACTTGGCTCAGGGACCATCTCGGTTAATAACCTGATAAGCAAGCTCAGCCCGCGTCCCGAAAAAGAGGAACCCTCCATGATCCGCAGATTCATAGATCAGGCGAGGGGTGTTTCCAAGGGGATCAAGATTGGTGGCGTGGAGAATCTGATGTTTCGATTTGCCTCCTGCTGTCAGCCGGTTCCGGGCGAAAAGATCATCGGATACGTTACCAGGGGACGCGGACTCTCGATTCACAAAGCTGATTGTACGAATGCTGCAGCCATTTTCCAGGAGCCGGAGCGAATGGTTGATGTGGAATGGGATGTTGAAAAAGGGCAATCCTTTCTTGTTAGATTGCATGCGCTGGTCGAGGATAGAAAGAACCTGCTAAAAGAGATTACAGAAGCCATAGCTGAAGCCGATGTTAACGTCAGGGGCGGCGAGATAAGTACCGGAAACTGGCCGGCATCAGGACGATTCGTTGTGGAAATACAAAACTATGGACAGTTGGGCAGAGTGTTGGCTAAAATGAATAAAGTTAATGGCGTTCTCTCCGTAGAGAGAGAAAGCGGAGGCGATCAAAGCCAATAGGTCTTGAGAGTAATGACGGCCCATCCAGTTTGCATGTTCGACGAATTCTCGTCCTTCGGGTATACAGCCGGAATTGTATTGAAGGGACGGTGGAAAACTCAGGAGGAAATCTACGATCATATAAACACAGAATTTGTCGGGAATAGGATCAAAACGATATCACCGCTCCAGACTCATAGCTCCGAAATAGCAATCATTGAAAAAGACCATGGTTCCCAGAACCTCTCTGCGGATGGGGCAATCAGCAACTCGGAGAATGTATGTCTTACAGTCCGCTCGGCTGATTGCATTCCGATGTTGATGGCTGAGCCGTCGACCGGCTTTTTCGGTGCAATACATGTAGGCTGGCGCGGCCTTATCGGCGGGATAACAGAAGAATTGTTTAATTTATCCGGGGATTTCAAGCCGAATCCCGAAGACATGCATTTCTACCTGGGACCGTCGATCGGGAAATGCTGCTATGAAGTCGGCGATGAGGTTGCTGCCTTATTTGAGGATCATGTCATATCGAAAAGGGATGATAGATTTTTTGTCGATTTACCGAAGGCATTGAAGAACAAATTGATTTCTCTTGGCGTAAGAGAGTCGAACGTCGGTGAATCGGCCGGTTGCACCAGCTGTCTTTCGGATAAGTTTTATTCTTATCGCCGGGATGGGAAGGCGCCGGTCCAGATGGTTAGTTTTATCTTTAGAACGTGATAATAAATTGTTGGAGGTGGGATTTTGAAAAATGTTATGATGGTTGTTGTATTGGTCCTGGTGGGGACCAGGGCCTTCGCAGGGGTTTCCGGGCTGGGGCTTGGTCTTCATGGCGGCCTGATTTCGGGCTACGATAATCCTGCTCTGCAGGAGGGAATACCGCTCGATTCTCTGGGTATTGATTTAACAGAGAAAATGACCGATATCGGAGCGCATTTGAATATCGGCACTTTTAGAGTCATCGAATTCGATCTGAATATCGATTATGCATGGAAAAAACAGGAGATAACATCGGGTATTGACCTGAGATTCTCCGATTTTTCAATAACGGCTTCGATCAGGAAATCAATTGCGCTGGGTGCGCTCAAGCCATATATAGGCGTCGGCGTGGGGCAGCACTGGATTGCCTATTCGATTGAGTTCGGCGATCAGATAATTGGTGTAGTGCTGCCGGAGGATGAAAGCAAGGTCGGTTATCATTTTAAGGCTGGAATTAATCTGGATTTTCCGCTGTTTCCTTTGACCCCATACGGCGAATGGAAGTATAATATTATCCAGACGGCGGGAGAATCGATTAAATATACGGCTTTATTAGTCGGCATAACTCTGGATCTGCCGTAGCGAGGAGGAAAAGTTGAACAGGATAGTGATTTCGTTATTATTAGTATTGTTATTGGCATCGGGTGCGACGGCGCAATATGCCGCACAATTATCTGCCGCGGGGACGGTTCTCAAAGGCAGTTCCATGGGCGGAGGTTTTGTCGGCATTTATGATGGGGCATTCGGAGTCTTGGGCCAATACCGGTATGGCATCGGCGGATACTCCGATATCGGCGGCAAGTTAGGTATCATAGATCTCGACTCAGGTTCGGAAGAGGGCGACCTGGGGCTTTTTATTGCGGCCGATTCCAAATATCAGGTCATGGAAGTGCGGATCATGGACCCGATTGATTTGTCACTCGGGGGTGTCTTTGAACTTGCGCTTTTCGATCATTTTAACAGCCTTATCATCGGCGGGTTTGCGGTGGGCTCCTATCCCGTCACCCTCAAGAATGGACGAATTTTAACGCCGTACGGGCGATTAATAATGGGATTTAACAGAACTGACTCGAATCGGGGACGCTCGGATACGGAGTTCGATCTTGGTCTTAATATGGGCGTTATCATGGAGCTGTCGTCATCGACGCGCGCTTTAGCCGAAATTCAGATTGACGATAATACCGCCGCATTTCTAATGGGTCTTGAATTCGGGCTGTAATATTTGAACCTGGTCGAAAGCATAGTCCTTGGCTTGGTTCAGGGGCTAACAGAATTTCTACCTATCTCATCGTCCGGGCATCTCGTAATTTTCGAAAGGCTTTTCCATATAGAAGCGGGCGATCTCGGTTTTGAGGTTTTTGTTCATTTCGGAACGCTAATCGCCGTGCTGTTTTACTTCAGAGAGAAACTACTTGCCATAGCGGGCTCCGTCATAAGAATGCTTTCCCGCGCTCGAAAATTGGAAACCGACAAAACCAATATAAAGCTTTTCTCATACCTGATTCTGGGGACAGTCCCGGCCGCCATTATCGGCCTTTTACTTGAGGATTACGTAGAGTTGGCGTTCGCATCGCCGCGATGGTCATCGGGCATGTTGCTAATCACAGCTGCGATTCTCCTCTCCACGAGATGGGCGGCGCGAGAGAATCGCAAATTAGATACGCGCCGGACGATAATAATTGGAATTGCACAGGCCCTTGCCATAATGCCGGGTATATCGCGATCAGGGAGCACCATCTCCGCCGGAATGATTCTGGGAATGAAAAAATCTGAGGCTGCCGAATTTTCCTTTCTGCTTTCTATTCCGGCAATAGTCGGCGCTGCCTTTTTGCAGATCCCGCAATTTGCCAGGGATATCAATAACGTCGATCTTGTGATCAACTATTTTGCCGGTGCCGTGGTAGCGGCAATTGTCGGTTATATTTCCATCGTGTATCTGATGAAGATCGTAAAGAAGGGTAAATTCTTTTATTTCGGTTTGTATTGCGCCGTGGTCGGCTTTTTGGGTATCTTGCTTCTGTGAATCCCCCCCAAAGAATCCTGATTTTTCGCAAAAGCTCCCTGGGCGATGTTATTTTGACATTGCCAGTAATCCGGGCCTTGAGGGATCGTTTTCCCGACGCACAGATAGATTATCTGACCAGATCCCGATATGCTCCGATTGTCCAACATGATCCCGCTATCAACGATATAATAACTTTCGGTAATAACCCGTCCTTTTTGAAATCTGTCCGGGGCCTGGGCCCTAAACGGTATGATCTTTTCATCGATTTACAGTCTAATTTCCAATCGCTTGTCATTTCTTTTCTGTTGTTCCATATCCGTGCCATTAGATACAAAAAACGTCGTCTTGCAAGGGAGATGATTGTCAGGCGTCCGCAGCGGAAACTGAGTGTGGATCATACAGTAAACGCATATTTTAGTGTTCTTCGCCGCCTGGGCCTGGATATCCCGCCTTCGCCACCGGTTATGACGATTCCGGCAGAGATTGTCGAATACGCTGATAATTTCATGAAAAAAAAACTGCCTTCTGAATGTAAAAAAATAGTAGCGCTTTGCCCGGGTGCCAGGTATTACGAAAAAAAATGGCCGCATGATAATTTTCGCGCCGTAGCGGAGCGGTTGTTGGATGATTCCGCTACCGGTATTCTTGTCATATCATCGAGTAGCGACGATGTTCCCCCCGGGCTTGAGATGAATTACCCTCGTCTCCTGCCGGTAAGGGATTTTGAGGTTCTCAAAGTCGGAGCTTTACTCTCAAAATGCCGGGTGGCAGTTACCAACGATTCCGGGATCATGCACCTGTCCTGTGCCTCCGGAACGCCGGTACTGGCTATCTTCGGCCCCACCAGCCCGCGCCTTGGATTCTCCCCGACGTTGCCCGGCTCGAAAGTATTATGCGATGATGTCTTTTGTTGTCCCTGCAGCGTCCACGGAAAAAAGCGGTGCCGCCAGGCGCAAAAGTACTGCTTCACAGAAATCACTCCTGAGAGGGTTTTTAACGAATTGCGCGAAATGATCTGATCTCTTTTGGTTCAAACTATTGCTGGACGTCAATCCCGAATCTCAATGTTTTATATACGGTTTGCGTTTTCGATACATCGACAATATCTTGTTAATGTATGGAAGCCATAGAAGCCAGATACTACGATAAACTGGAAGAGGGCAAGACCAAATGCAGACTCTGCCCGGTTAATTGTCTTATCAAGCCCTCGAAGCAGGGGATTTGCATGGTCCGCAGCAATGTCGACGGTACTCTTTATGCTTCAGAGTATGGTAAGACGGTAGCCGTCAATATCGATCCGATTGAAAAGAAACCGCTTTATCACTTCATGCCCGGTAAAGACATTCTCTCCATCGGCCCCAATGGATGCAATTTTTCCTGCGTCTTCTGCCAGAACTGGAACATATCACAGGAAAAAAGCCATGCCATATATATCTCACCATCCGATCTGGTCAAACTCGCCGGCAAGGACGGCTCGATTGGGGTGGCTTATACGTATACAGAGCCTCTGGTATGGTTTGAGTACGTTTATGATTCCGCAAAGCTCTTGAAAGACGCCGGTTTTTTCACGGTCATAGTCTCCAACGGATATATTAACGAAAAGCCCGCCAGGGAGCTCTTCAAGTATATCGATGCGGCCAATTTCGATCTGAAATCGATCCGGCCCGATTTCTACCGAAAGCTATGCAAAGGCAAGTTGGAGGACGTCCAGAGGACAATTGGAATCGCTGCAGAGATGGGCCTTCATGTTGAAATTACTAACCTCCTGATACCTGAAAAGAATGATTCCGACGATGATATCCGGGAGCTTATCGACTGGATCTGCGATTTCAATCCATCGACCGTTCTGCACATTTCACGCTATTTTCCCCATTATAAATTGGATACTCCTCCCACGGCGTCGGAACGTGTCGACTTTGCCTATCGTGCCGCGAAAGCGAAATTGAAATATGTTTATACGGGGAATATAACGGGGGTCGGCGACCCCCATACAAAATGCGCATCATGCGGGGCTACCCTGATTGAGCGCAATTTTTACAATGTCAAGGTCATTGGCCTGCATTCCGGCAAATGCTCTAAGTGTGGTGCCGATACCGATATTGTAGTATGAATTGAAAAAAGGGAGAAGATGCGGGTTAGAAGCGATTTATCAATGTGGAGGATGTCGAAAAGGGGGCTGGAGGTTCAGGCTTCGCCAATCAGAAAGCTTGTGCCGTATGCGGAGGAAGCAAAAAAAAGAGGCATTACCGTATATCATCTTAATATAGGCCAGCCCGATATAGAGACGCCACCGGAGTTCTGGAACGCCGTCAAGAATTATTCTCAAAAAGTCCTGGCCTATGGGCATTCTCAGGGTCTGGGTTCATATCTGGCGGCACTCTCCGGCTACTACGGGGGATGCGGACTCGATATTCAACCCGATCATATCGTTATAACAACCGGCGGCTCGGAGGCAATAGTATTCGCTTTCCTGCTTGTAGCGGAACCGGGTGAAAAAATCCTTGTATTCGAGCCATTCTACACCAACTACAATGGCTTTGCTTCTATGGCGGGCGTAAAACTGGTGCCGCTCGAGACGAAAGCTGAAGATGGCTTTCACCTGCCGCCTCGTGATATCATAGAAAAAGCGATCGATCCCGACGTACGAGGCATAATGATCTGCAATCCGAATAACCCAACCGGGACCTTATTCACCAGGGCAGAGATGGAGATGGTGGCAGGGATTGCCCGGGAGCACGGGCTATTTGTGTTGTCTGATGAGGTCTATCGGGAGTTAGTCTACGAGGGTGAGCACACCTCGATTTTTGATATTCCCGACGTCGATGAATTCGCCATTATGCTCGATTCCATTAGTAAACGGTTTTCGGCCTGTGGAGCGCGAATCGGCAACCTGGTAACCAAAAACCGCAAGCTGCATGAAGCAGCGGTCAAATTCGGCCAGGCCCGCTTATGCTCGCCCACTCTCGAACAGGTCGGCGCAGAGGCGGCCTTGAGGCTCGGACCGGAGTACTTCGAGGACTTAATCGCAGAGTATAAGAGAAGAAGGGATGTAGTCTACGAGGGGTTGATGCAGATAGAAGGCACAGTCTGTCTCAAACCTGCAGGAGCGTTTTATGCAATGGCGAAACTTTCCATCTCCAGTGCAGAGGAGTTTGCCAAATTTATGCTGGCTGAATTCGCTGTCGATAACAAAACCGTCATGGTTGCCCCGGGACCCGGCTTCTACGCAACCCCTGGCAGGGGAGTGAAAGAGTGCCGGATCGCTTATGTACTGAATACCGAATCTCTTAAAGATGCTATGAGAATTCTGAAATTGGGTGTGGAGGCTTTCAACAGCAGATGAAGAAATGTTACGGCGGCATAGACCTCGGGGGGACATTTATAAAGGCCGGTCTTTTATCGCGCGACGGTCAGCGTATAACCAGATTTAAAATCCCCACTGAGGTTAAATTGGGTGTGGCCGCGGTAGCGGACAATCTGCTTAAAGCGGGCCGGATGCTCTGCGATCTGGCAAGCAAGCGCAGATCGACGCTTGCCGGAATCGGTATCGGGTCACCGGGCACTGTTAAATACCCCGAGGGCGTTATAACCGGGTCGTCCCCGAATATCCCCGGCTGGGTCGGTACTAATATGCGGGATCTTTTTTCGGGATTTCCTGTACCTGTCAGGGGCGATAATGATGCTAATTGCATGGGCCTTGCCGAGTCGATGTTTGGTGCAGGGAAGGGAACGAAATTGGGTTTTTATTTGACAATAGGTACCGGCATAGGCGGAGCATTATTTGTTAATGGCTCATTGATCAGGGGCGCCAGTTTCGCCGCCGGGGAATATGGACATACGATCTTTAAATACGGCGGGGTCAAATATAAAACGGGACAGCGCGGGCCATTGGAGGCCTATGTCGCTGCCCCCGCACTGATCAGGCAGACAAAGAAAACCGTCAGGAGAGGGAAAAAATCCATTCTGAGCAGAAATCTCGATTCCCTTACTCCCGAAGACATCTTCAAGGCCTTCAAGTCGGGCGACCGGGCCGCTGTGGATTCGATATCCAGGAATGCAGAGATGATCGGCGTAGCTATCGGATCGATTGTCAATCTGCTCAACCCCGAGGTTGTGGTGATCGGTGGCGGCATATCGAGGGCTGGCGCTAAATATATAGAGTTAATCCGGAAAGCTGCAAAATCGTTTGCCTTCGATTCGGCGACCTCCATCCTGAAAATAAGAGTTGCCAGATTTGGCAATGAAGCCGGATGGATCGGCGCCGCCTGCCTGAATATCATGGATAACGAGTGAAGCAGCGAGACGGCGAAAAATAGGGGTTGCTCGTTTCTCCCGATAATTCAGCTTTGACGGCATTTGTCGATCATAAGAACAGGGGTGCGGCCGGGGGCATTGCGGCTACGGCGTCATCTTTGTCGCATTTAAGGTAGGTCGATCTGAAAAGGAACTGCAAAAGTGTATTCGTCGGTGTAACATTCAATTACAGGAATGTGTATAGAAAGATCTATCTGGCCAAAAAGAAAACCGCACTCATCGAATAGTACGCGAAATGGGGAGCGTCAATGGAACTGTTGATATCCCTGCCCGGTTCTAAATCGAGTTTTTTTATGACAAGATGATTAATTGAGTTGATTTTTTGGAATTGTGAGTTATTTTGATTCAGATGTTACATTTGGGCGTTTTGTAGGAGGCCGGAAAAGCGATGTATGAAAAGATCTATGTTGTTCCGCTCGATGAAGGCAGCCGGGCGCATGCAGACTGGCTGGGCCAGACCCTTACTAAGAAAATGAACTTTCGCCTGCAATCCGGTATCGTCACTCGTCTGCCGGAGGAGGCCCTTAACGCTGAAACCAATCAATATTATGCCGTCCCGATTCTCTCCAAGCTTGAACTTTTAAAGGGGTCTGAGGACGAAATCATTCTGGCAGTGACAGAGGAGGACCTCTATCTACCGAACGAGAATTTTGTATTCGGTCAGGCCAACTCGGTTGGCCGCACTGCCATTGTCTCGTCTGTAAGGTTGAAACCCGAATATCATGGGCTGCCGGAGGATGAGAAACTGACAAGAATACGGCTTTTCTCGGTGGCGCTTCATCAAATAGGCCACGTTCTGGGCTTGAAAAATTGCACCGAAGAATGTGTTATGGGAATCGCATCCAACGTCAACGAGCTCGACGCACGGCCCGATACTTTTTGCCCCAACTGTTTTTTGAATTTGACCCTGCCGACGAAGGTCAAGATTTAGTAACGAAATTTCAACCCACTTATATTATAAAGAAAATATTATAAGACCTTATATCTTTTCTTGAAAAGAATGCTGGCTTATATAATCTGTTTGAAACGATCCAGAGCCGACGCATTAAGAATTAGATGCCCGGATCGCAATCCCGGGATGATTTCTACATGGATGCCATCAACGAATCGAAAACAGCTTTTCCCGCCGGCCATTTGATATTGATCGAAAGAGCGCCCCGCTGTTCATCCAGCTTGAAGCCTGTGGCCTGATCTTCGGGATACCTCTCCTCGAGAACCGTCAGGAAATCGTCGCTGAATTTGGCCTTATCGCCATGACACTTCAGACAGGGAGCTTTCATTTTAATCACGCTCATAAACCGGAAAGATTTTTCTCCGTTTTCCTCAACCCAGGTGAAATACTCACCTCCGGCGGTGGCCGGCCTGTTTTCGAGAATCTCCAGGCTCTTTTTTTCGAATTCATCCGGGGCATTATTCGGATTGCGATATCTGGCGCTCACTCTTTTTACCGTCCATCCCGGCAGGCTCGAGTAGCGGGCGGATATTTCGGGCGCTTTCTCCGAACAGACCCTTATGGCTGCAACTTCTCCGGAATCTTCGAGTACGGCGTAAAGCTCGGTCTTCAATTCATCCATGAAGCTTTTCACCACATGTCTTGAGGCCGCAGCCAGTTCGGTGTCGGATGCTGCCTTTTCGCCACAGTTTGTGATTGCCAGCAGGAAAATACAGAATGCTGAAACGCTGCAGAAGCCAATGATTTTTCGCATGAATCCCCCAATCGTTTTTAGTATTATAAAGTGGATAAGGATATAAGCGCAAGGTAAATCGTTATCGGTTTTTGATAAAACTAAATAGTTGCACAAAAGTGCATCATGTGATATTATGGTCTTTAAGAGGTTAGCCCCGAGGAGAGGTTATGCGATTAATACAGGTTTTGGATAGAATCAAGGCGGCCCCCGAATTCGGTCCCAATATCACTCATCTGCATATATCCCCGCCGCGTGAGGGCAAATTTGTTGATTTTCCCGAGACTGTCGATATGAAATTAGCCAATGTCTTGAAATCTATAGGTATTAATAGACTCTATAGCCACCAGGCTGAGGCTTTCGAGAAAGCATCTCAGGGCAAGGATTTCGTGGTCGTCACCCCAACGGCATCGGGTAAATCGCTCTGCTACAATCTTCCGGTTATGAATCATCTCCTGACCAGAGACCCGGAGGCCCGGGCTTTGTATCTTTTTCCGACCAAGGCGCTATCCGCAGATCAGGTCGATGAGCTTTACTCCATGGTCGAGGCCTGCGGCGCCGACATCAAGACTTACACTTTCGATGGCGACACGCCGCAGTCGGCCAGGGCGGCAATCAGACGAGCCGGAAATATCGTTGTCACCAATCCGGACATGCTCCATTCAGGAATTCTTCCTCACCATACAATCTGGGTAAAGTTATTTGAGAATCTGCGGTATGTAGTCATCGATGAGCTTCATAACTACCGGGGAGTTTTCGGATCGCATCTGGCAAATGTTCTTAGACGTCTGCAGCGCCTCTGTGAATTTTACGGCTCGAAACCTCAATACATACTCTGTTCCGCCACCATTGGGAATCCCGGGGAACTGGCGGAGAAATTGACCGGCCGGCCGGTCGATCTTATAGACAATAACGGCGCACCGACGGGGGAGAAGCATTTTATTTTTTATAACCCGCCTGTAGTAAACCGTCAGCTTGGCATCAGGAAATCGTCGGTGAACGAGGCGGCCCGCATCGCCGGCATGTTCATAGGAAATAATATCCAGACGATCACATTTGCGCGCAGCCGGGTCAGGGTGGAGATTTTGACCACCTACCTCAAAGACCAGCTTGCCATTCAGAAAGTACCTCCCGAAAAGGTGCAGGGATACAGGGGTGGCTATTTACCCAATGAGAGAAGGGCCATAGAGAAGGGGCTCCGATCGGGCGAGATTCTCGGCGTGGTCTCCACCAATGCCCTGGAGTTGGGTATTGATATCGGCGGCTTGGATGTTTCGGTGATGTGCCCTCCAAAGACCAAACTGGCATGGGATTTCAGACCTCGTATTTGTTTCAAGAGTCACGATTTGGTCTGACACGTTCGGGGCAGGATGTCTACAGCCGCACGGCGATTTCGAGTTTACTTCTCAACGCGG
>SDBT01005075.1_pt1 | contig 22202 bp, 18 predicted proteins | sample 2277101 | NCBI WGS metagenome assembly SDBT01 (sample SAMN10404973, study PRJNA504765) | marine sediment metagenome | isolation source: marine sediment core GS10_PC15, 103 cmbsf | place: Arctic Ocean: Southern Knipovich Ridge | collected 2010 | reverse complement strand
GATTCTCGATACTCGTATCCAGTATCCAGTATCCAGATTCTCACTCCCCAATTATCTTCACCAGTACCCGTTTGCGTCTTCTGCCATCAAATTCTGCATAAAAAATCTGCTCCCAGGGTCCAAAGTCCAGTCTGTTCTCAGTAATGGCCACGACGACCTCTCTACCCATGATCTGTCTTTTTAAATGGGCGTCTCCGTTATCTTCACCTGTCATATTATGTCTGTAATGAGATATGGGCTCGTGAGGCGCCAGGCCTTCCAGCCAGTCATCGTAGTCCTGAATTAATCCATGCTCGTTATCGTTTATATAGATACTGGCGGTAATATGCATGGCATTGACGAGACATAAACCCTCTTTTATCTGACTTTCACGCAAACATTCTTCCACCTGGCTGGTGATGTTGATATAATCCCTGCGGTTGGCAGTACTGAACCAGAGTTCTTTACGATATGATTTCATTCAAATCCCCTTATATATTTTCTGTTGATTTTTTGATCTCACTGGAATGCTCAAAGAATTCATCCATGGTCATTTTCTTTAAGAGAACCAATCCGCGTGTGGAACGGGTTCGCGAATCTTCACTTTCGTAAAAGAATCCTCTGCCCAGGAGGGTTTTTAATTTCTGATACTGTTCCACCTGAATTTTCTGAGCGAGATCAACAAAAGGTCCGTCGTGCTCATAACTTGGAAATGAGGCCTCAGCCTGCGAGGCAAATGAATTCATAAATGAATGCTGTAAAATGGCAAATGTATTCAGGGTCACCGGAATATGCATATTAGCTTCGGCCAGATGAAAACGAAACCAAACATTGCGGTACCCCCATACCTCGATATCTTCACGACCTGACTTAGTCCGGTATATCTTTAATGCCTCAGAAACCGTTTGTAAAACTTTATAATGTGTATCCGGTCCGCTGCTTTCAGGATCAAGGGCCACGGTAACGATGTCCGGATTTATTTTCTTCAGATTGTTCAGAACGGGTATTACATCTCTCTCAATAGTAGGATCTTCTGTGAAAATATCACCTTTATAGAATCCCAGACGAGAATGGAATACTGAGGAACAACTAAAACCAAAATAACCCCATAAAACATCTGCTTCCCATTCTCTTGTCATGCCTTTTAAGTGTTGAATATATGAAAGATCTTTCTTACCAGGATACTGGGTTTTAAAATAATTTTCCAGTTCATTTACGCGATGATGCAGATTATCGATACTGTCTTCTTCATAGGTTTCAATTAAATTACGCATTAAACGACGGGCCTGGGCTTCTTCCCTCAATAAATGGTAGTTACCGGCCACCCCATCCAGATAGAGCCATACATCCCGGTTTCTGGCAATGATATTTGTAGGATCAAAATAGTTGGAATCAGCCAGCTGGCGGAACTCCTTTTGATTCAAAAACCATTTTAGCCGCTGAACCAATCTTAACATATGTGAATTCGTTACAGCGTTAAATCCACTGGTTAAATAGTTAAAATAATGGGTATTGGATTGTTCACGTACCAGGCGCACGATATAAGGTAAATAACCCAGCATGATGTCATCGTGATGGGGTGCCGTATGGAGCAGGGTCTTATTTTTAGGCATCTCCAGAGTGGATGTTAATCTTTGTTGCAGTTCCTTTTCTACCTGAGCAAGTTTTTCTTTAAGATTCTCCGATGATCTGCTTAATATTTCCTTGCTACTGCGGATACTCTCAAAATCCTTTTTGGTCAAATTAACTACTTTTTTCCTTTTATTCAGCGCCAGATCTATAATGATTTGTAATTCATCAACCCCGGAAATCTTCTCACTTTGCTTAATCTGCAGATATCTTCTTTCCGTCAAAAGTTTAGCCGCACCTTTTGTCAGATAAAAGGCAGCCGAATCAAGATCCTGAAGGACTGTTGCCGGGTATTTGTTGTCTTTATCTCTTTGGATTGCATCAAAAACGATTTTGGCCTTGGCTTCACCGGAAACAATTATAATGGCCACGGTATCCGGATTATTGGTAATGGTTTGAAGACCGATAGTAATGACCAGGCGGTTTCGTGAGATCTCAATACCACCCAGATCAGAAGCAGCCGCTGCCTGTGTTTCATAATTTGTGGGCGTGAGCCGGGTTGTTGAATAATGATCTGATCCTTTAACATTAAATCCAATATGTCCGTCCGGACCTATACCACCCAGAAAAAATCCAATACCACCCATAGATCTGATTTTGCTCTCATAATCGGTACAAAATTGATCGACGGATTCTAAAACCCTCTTTTGTTTGGCCTCATGGGCTGTTTTGGGTTGACGGATACGCAATTCCAGGTCAACCAGATGATCAGGCCAGATTGTTTCCAACAAATCATCACCTGCTAAGCCAATCGTATTGGGATTAATCAATAAGGCCTTCTGTGGATCGAGACCAAATCCTTTAATGTAATATTTGTTCACATAGTAATAAAAACTATTATGTTGCGCGGTGTTGATGGGATAGAATTCGTCAATCTGGATAAAATGAAAATTTTTCATGTCCGGCTTATGACCAGGATCGACACCATTTTCTTCCAAAAGCTTTGTTGTCTGTGGTTCATTCCATTCGTTGAGTAAACGCATCACCCATTTGATAAAATGCTCGGGTGTTTTACCGGTCGGAAGAGAAATGGACCAACCTTCGTTTTTCTGGGCCCATTCTAAAAACCGGAATGCAGTAAGTTTTCCTAAATCAGGGAAGCTGTCAACAACAATAACGTTGGTTTTCTCTATAGGTGAATAGCGCAAGGCTTCACCAGTTCTTTGAATCGCTATGTTTTCTACGGAAGACCGACTGCCTGATTTTTGGTTATCTTTCATGTTTTCTCCACTATATGAGTTGAATTACCGCATACTACCTAAAAAAATAAAGTTATCTAAAGTTTATGATTAATCACAAATTTAAATTTGTTTTAGTTTGATGATTTTGTGAAATTACACGCGGTTTAATATCGCTTATTTTTTGCCTTTATTAAACCTGATTTTTAAATCTTTTCGGCACTGGGTGAGATAAAAGAATCAGATTCAATTTCTTATTAAGAAGGAGGTCAAAAGGAATGTACCCGGAATTATTTTCAATTGGTCCGTTCACGATTTACAGTTACGGATTGATGGCCGCCATTGGTTTTTTACTTTGTGGATATCTGCTGGAACGAGAACTTGCCAGAGTGGGCAAAAATAAAGAGTTAGCTGGTTCGATCATCATTTCAGCGATCATCGGTGGTATTGTTGGTTCTAAAATATACTTTTTAATTGAGAATCCCAGACTTTTAAACGATGACTTTCTTGGTACGGTGTTCTCCGGTGCGGGTCTTGTTTGGTATGGAGGGCTGATTGGAGGTTTCCTGGCAGTGGTTTGGTGGATCAGACGAAAAGGATTACCTTTTCTTTTGGTGGCAGATCTGGTGGGACCCCTTTTGTTAATGGGGCAGGCTATGGGACGTGTTGGCTGCTTTCTCTCCGGGGATGGTTGTTATGGACCACCGGCTGATGTACCATGGGCCATGTCTTTTCCCAATGGAGTCGTTCCTACGACAGAACTGGTGCATCCAACCCCGCTTTATGATGTGATATTGTTGATGTCTTTCTTTTTACTTTTGTGGTTTTTACGTAAGATTAATTTTAGACCAGGTACACTATTTGGATTATTCGGGGTTTTTATGGGTATTGAAAGATTTTTTACGGAATTTTATCGAACCAACCCCAAAACAGTGCTGGGCGTTTTTAGTCAGGCCCAGTTTATCAGTATTTTACTTTTTGGTGCTGGTTTTGCTATGATCATTTATGTTAACTGGATAAAGAAATACCCGGGAGAAAAGAGCATGAAAACCGCGAGGAAAGTAGAGAGTGAAGAGTAGAGAATAGAACGCGTTCTTTTGAAGACAGAAGAGAGAGAAGAGTGTAGAGGGTGAAACGTAGAGCGTTGAGCGGAGAGTAGGGGCGGGCCGCTGGGCCGCCCGAACGATATATTATACAAACTGTAGGGGCACAACATGTTGTGCCCATTTAGGATAATGTAAAAAAACGTAGGGGCAAATCCGTGTGCCCGCCCGAATGAGATATCATACGAGACGTAGCAGCGCGATTTATCACGCCGATTTATCACCAACCAAGATAGATATAAGGGCTCGGTGACCATGCCCAATTGAATATCCAATATATGAGGATTATTTATATAATTTTAACTTTATTCTTAAATTGTTTTTTCCCCAAATTATTAATTCATTTTGAATAAATTCTAATTCTCGGTGTATAAGACGGGTAAGTAATAATGGATGAAGATCAAAAAGCAATTATGGAATGTCAGACGGGGAAAGCCGAGAGTTATCGTTTTCTGGTCGATAAATACAAAAACCGGGCATTTTATACCGCCTTGTTATTTACCGGAAACCGGGAAGATGCCCTGGATTTATCACAGGAGGCTTTTTATCGTGCCTTCAAATCTATAAAATCATTCACACCAGGAAAAAACTTTTATACCTGGTTCTACAGAATCCTCAAAAACATATCTATCAACCATTACAAGCGCGTTAAAAAAAGAAATGTGGTTTTTTCTGATGCTGAGGAATCGGCGGGTCCCATGCTCTATTTATCCCCTCTGGCCAGGCCTGACGAGGTGTTTGAAGAGCATGAGATGCGCGATGTCGTCTGGAATGGCTTAGCCAAATTAAAAGCAGAAGATCGGGAAATAATTGTTCTGAAAGAATTTCAGGAAATGTCCTATAAAGAAATTTCTGAAACCTTAGATATTCCTCTGGGAAGTGTAATGTCCAGGTTATTCTATGCCAAGAAGAAACTGGCAAAAATACTGGAGGATCTGACATGAAAAAAAATGACTCCCCCTGTGATGAAATGGGGATCAAAATCATGGCCTTGCTTGATCAGGAATTGTCAGAAAAAGAAATTACCGAAGTGAAAGAGCATCTGAAAACGTGCGAAAGATGTTCTGAGGAATATGCCTCGCTCAAAAAGTTGAAGGAGGTGACAGGTGAAATGAGAATGAAAAAATTACCGGAATATTATTGGGATGATTACTGGTCCCATGTCTACAACCGTATCGAACGTGGTATCAGTTGGTTGTTATTATCTCTTGGTGCTATCATTATTTTGTCTTTTGCCGGCTGGGAAGCCCTGAATGCACTGATCGCCGATCAACAAATGCATCCGCTCTTAAAAGGGGGGATTTTTATATTATTGATCGGCGCAATTATTCTGATTGTCTCAATATTGCGCGAGAAAATATTGGTCAAACGAATTGATAAATACAGAGAGGTGAAAAGATGATCTTAACGACGACCCATGAAATTCCTGAAAAAAAAGTGATTAAAACTCTGGATCTGGTTAAAGGTAATACTATTCGGGCACGAAATATTGGGCGGGATATTATTGCCATGTTAAAGAATCTGCTGGGCGGAGAAATTGAAGAATATACAAAACTTCTTGCTGAATCTCGTGAACAGGCCGCCGACCGAATGATTGCCTCGGCAGAAGAATTGGGCGCCAATGCCATTATTGGTATTCGGTTTAGTACCTCTTATATCATGCAAAGCGCAGCAGAGATAATGGTATACGGTACTGCGGTTGTTGTAGAGGATGAGTGATTTGAAATTCCCAATTCCTAATTCCAAATCCAAGTTCCCAATTCCATAACTACCAGTACTTCTCCATATGTATTGATCCGGGCTCTAAATTGGTATGTTCACGGAAACCGGATTTTCCCAGGAGCTCAAGCATCTCACGAATCATCTCCGGATGACCACATAAAAAAACGCGTGTATTCGCCGGTGATATTTCATGACCCCAGAGATCCTGGATGATATTTTCTCCCCATATTTTCTGCACAAACCCGATCCGGCCGCCCCAGGGAATCGGCTCTTTGTCAGGTTCACTTATTACCGGAATATAGGTAAAATTGGGACATAAGCGTTCAATGGTGAGCAATTCAGACCGATAGCCGAGATCCCATGAATTCAAGGCGCTGTGAACTACGGTATATTTTCTTTTTTCCTGGCTGATAATATTACTGCGAAGCATACTCATGTAAGGTGCAACCCCGGTGCCGGTGGCAAACAGGATAATATTTTTCTCCTGAGGTACTTCATCCATGGTAAACATACCTTTGATTTTTGCGGACATCCACAGTTTATCGCCAATATTCATGGCAAATAACCGGGGAGTTAGGGTGCCGGAAGTAACGAGACGAATATAAAACTCTACATATTGTTTCTCTATTGAACTGGAGGCAATTGAATAGGCTCTGCGGACCAGTTTATCTTCCCTGGGGGGTGCCGGCTCAGGATCTGAGTACATATAGCGTGGTGCACCCGGTGGTAAGTCCAGCACTATATATTGTCCGGGAATAAATTCGGGTAATTCCCATCCTTCGGGTACAATTCTAAAAATGATTAAACCAGGTGCTACTTCTACCTTTTGGGCTAAAACTGAATTTAATTCCGGAAGGGCCATTTCATCACTCCATATATGTAAAAAATCACATCATATTTAATAATTTTGAAGAAAACAATCAACGTCTTTAAAAATATCTTGCCATACCATCCTATTGTGTTTAGTTTAGTACATATATCTCACCTGAAAATACTAATGTACGTATTTTGACAACTGCTCATATTATTGTTAAAAAAACTGGCTGAAATCTTTGAGGATCAATAATCGTTATAATTGAATAAAAAGCAGTCCATTCAAATGATAAGCAATCCCATAAAACATCTATATGTCTATCTAATAATATTGATAGTCTCTAACTTTGCAATCTCTCAAGTTAATATAATTGCCCCACCGGCTACCTCGCATGGCCACTGGCATCAGGATAAATTCAGAAATCTGGACCGGCTATTAATCATGACCGAAGGGGAAGTAAATGAAATCCGATCCAGAATCCTGCAGGGTAATAATATATTCAGTAAGATTTACTCGAATGATTATAAAAATCGAGATGGTGGGGTAATTAGTGGAATTTATCAGAATGCCCTGCGTACCACTCCTAATAATAGAATAGATCGGGCTGTGCTGGCAAAGAATAAGGCGTTTGTGGCGTTGATTGGGATTAATGGCAGTTCAAGTGAACTGTATGAAATGTCAGAGACCGAACGAAATAGTTTTAGAGATCAGGCTATTGCTCTGCTTCGTAATTTTGATAATTCCGCCTGGTCAGATCAAGATCGACCGGATAATTTTATTGAGGATATCGCCTTTTTGGCAGATCATCTGGATGAAATCTATGATTTACAATATCGTTCCCGCGAGTTAATTTGTTATTTAGAAGCTTATGATATGCTAAGACCAATTGGCAGCGCCAGGGTATGGGAAGAAAACATTGCCAGACGTCTCATCAAATTTGCCTCTAATATTTATTTCTTAGCTGACTACTTTGGCTCATATTATGCCTATAATAATCACCGGATTATATCTGGCGCGGCGTTGGGAATGGCAGGAATATTATTTGGCGATTGGGGGGCAGACGATGGTGACTTTGATGACAGGGATGCACGATCCTATATGCCCACAGCCTGGGTCGGTTATGGAATGATAAACATTAATACCGTGCTCTATAGTTATCAGGTGTTTCCTGATGGTGGATATAATGAAGGTCCCCATTATCTGCGTTATTCCTTCGTGCATGCCTTGCCATTTTTTAAAGCGATGAAAAATTTTGGAGAAGTGTTCCACTTGAGTGATGCCGGTAAACCGTACGGCGATTGGATTGAGTCGTATTCAACCTTTCCCGGTAATAACTATTCGCTCCGCTCTCCCTGGTATGGCCGGCGATATGATGCCAAACCGGATTTATGGGATATTCTGGACTGGATTACAAAGATTCGTCAACCGGAGGGCAGGGTGCCGGGAATTGCCAATACGTTTAATGATACCTATTTCCCTGAAACTTCTATCGCCGGTGGATATTATTTCTGGCCGCAGACATCTTATGAATCGGGCATCAGCGGTAATGAAATTCTGAATTGGGCTCTCTCTGCCTACACCGATAGCCGCGCTGATTTTATTGCTGCGGGTAATACTTTTCAGGATTCACCGCCTGACTGGGGAGAACTTCAGATCTTCCCCCAGACCGGCGATATTGTTTTCAGAAGTGGCTGGGAGTTGGATGATATTTATATGCATGTTTATGCGAGAAATTATACTTATAGCTCATCAGATTTTCATCGTGACAGTCATATTCAGCATGATAACAGCAGTTTTTTACTGGGATTCAAGGGGCATATCCTGGCCCTGGATGCGGGTTATATCTCCTGGAATGACAAAGATCAGGTAAATAATCCCTATAATCATAATCTGATCCTGGTTCATGGTCTGGGTCCATCAAAGAATTCAACCACGGTCAATATCGAAAATTCACAATCCGGTGGATTCTATGATTATGTTAGAATCGGAACCAACTATCAGGGTGCCAATATTCGAAGAGGTTTTATTTTTTATGATGACCGGTATTTTATCATCAAGGACCGCATCGATGGTTCCATCACTAAAGCGTATCAATTCCTGCTGCATGGTAATGATATTAATCCTGTTAATGAATCCGATGGTGTACGCTGGCAGAAGGAAGATGCCATTTTAAAAGTCTTTGTAACCACAAATGGGGGGAATGATAATCTAATCCTGTCCTTAGATGATTATATTCATGATAATGGATATGGGCTTAACCGGGTAGAAAATCATAAGCGTCTCAGTGCCGGCCGGGTAGCCACTGATATGCAGTTTTTGACCATCCTTTTTCCCTATGATGCCGATTTACAGGAAGAACCTGAAATTGTCGATGTTGTGGATAATGCTTATGCCGCCGTGTTCATTGACCGGACATCGCATGTGGACTTTGGTAATCGCTATGAGCTTATCCTGTCACAATGGAGTTCGAGTCGTACGGTAACCATCCCGGAAAATCAGTACGGTCTGAATAATAGAACGATAAAGGCGATTAAAACAGATGCTGCTCTGCTAACCCTGAGTTTCGATCCGTCTGGTCCTGATGATCCTAATAAAATTAATTTCTTCCATAAAGACATGACCACACTCGATTATGGACCTTATGTTCTCTTTCCACAATTTGCACCAAAAATTGCCATGATACCTGATATCACAATGAATGAAATGGATACACTCCAGGTGACCATCACTGCCTCAGATACAAACGGCCATTATCTCTCGTTCACATCATATAATCTACCGTCATTTGCACAGGTTATTGACAATGGTGATGGAACGGGTGTTATTCGTTTTACGCCTGATTATATGAATGCCGGGATATACAATAATATTCAAATACTGGTGACAGATAGTGGAAAACCCTCTATGACAGATTCGGAAGTATTTACACTGACGGTACACAATGTAAACCTGGCGCCCACCGCGATTGCCTCGTCAAATGTTACGGTTGGCACACCACCGATGCTGGTTGTTTTTTTTAGTTATGGTAATGATTTGGATGGCTCGATTCAGAGTTTGCTCTGGGACTTTGGTGATGGTAGCACCAGCACGAATTCATTTCCGCCACATACATACCATACGGCTGGTAAGCATCATGCCATTCTCACTGTTACAGATAACGAAGGGGCCACAGGTAGTGATACAGTTATTATAAAAAATCACCCCGATCTTTCCCAATTGTTTATTAGTGAGGTCTCCTACGCGGATCAGCCGCATGGCGAATTTTTGGAAATCTTCAATAATGCCTCTTATGATATAAACTTAAGAGAATTTAAACTGATCCAGCTTCATGCCAAAGGATATTTAAAGGATGTATATGATATAGGAAGAGATGAGATATGGGATGATTCAGAAATGATTGTACCATTTAAACAGGTTCTCGTTATCGGCAGAAATACCGACGCCACTACCTTTGCAGATTACTGGCAATTAGAACCCGGGACGATAAATTTTAATGGAGCGGATCTGATTTTCGGCGTACCACCAAGTCGCTGGCTATTACGCTATTTTGACGGTAGCTTTGACCAAAATGATGGTACAATTATTGATGATACGCAGAGTTCTGTCAGTGGGTTGGAGCGAAGATCCTATCAATATGGTGACGGATTGTGGCGCACCTCAACTTATTTAGAAGCCACCCCAGGTTATTTAGATGGCGATCAATCGCTCCCTGTTGAACTTGTTGCTTTCAAGACAGAAGTAAGTGAAAATTCTATTTTACTGAGATGGGAAACACAATCCGAATTAAATAACAGGGGATTCAAAATTCTGAGGAGTATAATTAAAGATAGCCTCTATATTCAGATTGCCTCTTTTCTGGAAGATGACAATTTGCTTGGGCAGGGAAATAACTCATCTGGTAAAAAATATCAGTATTTGGATAAGGATGTTCTGCGGAATGTGACCTTCTGGTACAAAATTGTAGATGTCGACCTATCCGGAAGAGAATCTCATCACGGTCCGGTTATGGGAATGCTCAATTTTATTAATAATAATCTATTCGTTGTTGATGCAATTGCAATACCTAATCAATTTAAACTCTATAATAATTTTCCGAATCCATTTAATGCAAGCACATCGATTCGATTTGATATTCCTGATACACAGACTGATCAGAATCCTTTTGCCATCAGCATCTATGATATTTCCGGTAGAAAAGTTACTGATCTGTATCAGGGTTCATTAACTCCCGGTCAGTATCAGGTAAAATGGAATGGCAAGAATGAAGCGGATTTGGATATGGCAAGCGGACTATATATACTTTCCCTTCAATCCCCATCCTATTTTTCTTCAAAAAAAATGATTCTATTAAGATAATCTCTTTGGAATTGGGAATTGAATTGACATTTGATCTTCGGCATTTGACATTATATCCTTTTTATCCCTAATATTTCATCAAATTAACATAATCTCATCTCTATTGATAAGGATAAAATGAATGGCTCTCCTAATTTTCTATGTATCATTAGCCCTTTGTGTATCATTCCTTTGTTCGATCCTGGAGGCAGTCATTCTGAGCGTGTCTCCTTCATTCATTGCCAAGACAGAGCAAGATAATAAAAAGTTAGGGCAGCGGTTAAAAATGCTCAAAGATAATGTTGACCGGCCTCTTGCAGCCATATTGAGTTTAAACACGATAGCCCACACGGTCGGTGCAGCCGGAGCGGGTGCCCAGGCCACGGCCGTTTTTGGAAATGCCTATATAGGCATCATTTCTGCTATACTTACTTTTTTGATCCTGGTCATATCCGAAATCATCCCCAAGACTCTGGGAGCCATCTACTGGCGCAAACTAACACCGATAGTTGTGGGAATTGTCATTCCAATAATCTGGGTGATGTGGCCATTAGTAAAAATGGCAGAACAAATCACCCGGCTTCTAGGGAGTGATAAACATGGTCCAATGATTCGTCGTGAGGAATTTATAGCATTGACAAGATTGGGCTTACAGGAAGGTGTTTTGGAAGAGAATGAGTCACGTATTTTAAAGAATCTCTTCCGGTTTAACCAGTTATGTGTCTCGGATATCATGACACCGCGCACGGTTATTTTTGCACTTGAAGGAAATCTTATGGTGTCAGAGATCCTGGATGAACATGAGAAAATTCAATTTACGCGAATTCCCCTCTTTCAGAACAGCCTGGATGAAATTAGTGGATTTATTCTTAGAAGTGATCTGTTCTATCATGCGCTTAGAGGCAAGGAAAACACAAGTCTTAAAAAGTTTCGCAGAGAGTTGACCGCTATACCAGCAGATTTGGGTCTGAATGAAGTCTTTGAAAAACTCATTAGGGAATCTACACATATGGCTCTGGTTATTGACGAATATGGTGGAACTGTCGGGATCGTGACGATGGAGGATTTGCTGGAAACCCTAATAGGTCTGGAAATCGTTGATGAGACAGATTCGGTAGAGGATATGCAGAAGTTGGCCAGAGAACAGTGGAACAAGAGGGCGGAGCGGCTGTGGATCTCTAAAGATGCTAGTCTAAAATGAATTGAGCGTTGTGTTTACTCTATTCTATAAACGTGAAAACCCATTTATTGTAATTATACCAGATCCAAAAGAAATAAACTTGCTGGACAAATATGTATCCCATCTTTATTAATATAGTCTTCTTCACCATGTAGAGCTATTTGTTTTGTATCTGTGTCGGGAAATCGTCTCTTTAAATATCGCAATGCCGGATTAATGTTCTTATTTTTCAATTTGCATTCGATAAAATAGATGGGTTTTTTATTTTCTAATATAACAAAATCGACCTCACGGCGGTCAATATCCCTGAAATATCTCAGTTCAGTATCTAATCCCTCATAATCCTGTCGAATATGACACCATTTTTGTAGGTGACAGGCAACCAGATTTTCAAATCGATAGGATTCCTCTTCTACAACACTCCAATCTAAATGATAATGTTTTGCTTCTTTTTTGACGGCTCTTATTTTTGGCGCTCCAAATGGATAAATGCGAAATATCATGAATAGATTTTCAAACATCTCCAACCATCGTGCTACACTCTGATGCGATACTTGTAAATCCTGTCTCAAAGCATTAATTGATAAAGGCGATCCGACCAATTCAGGAAGTCGTAGAGCCAGGTGTTCCAACAATGCAACATCCTTCACTTTCTCCAGTGAATTTAAATCTTCATTTATCACCCGACTCCTATATTCTTTGCTCCACCGGCGGGATTCTCTGTCAGACGCGTTAATCAGTGGTTCGGGGAAACCACCATAATTTAGAAGATCTATTAGTGATGTATTACTTTGGTTATTAATCTCCTTGAAACTGAAAGGATGCAAGCGATATAAATGGTAACGTCCTTGCAGTGAATCTCCACCATGTCGATAAAAGTCTAATTTTCCACTACCGGTTACCAAAATCTGTAATTCATCCTTACGTTTATCGTATAGTCCCTTTATCACTTGCCGCCAGCGTGTGTATTTATGAATTTCATCTAGAACTAAGAGCCCGCCACCTGCAGGAAATCTCTCCCGGATAACATTTTCTCTATCTTCAACTGTATCCCAATTCATATATCGTTCTTTTAGGAAGTCAGGATTTAAGTCTGTTAATAATTTTTGTGCCATTGTCGTCTTTCCGGATTGGCGTGGGCCGGATACAAAAACCATTTTTTTAGCAAGATCTTCTTTGACACAGGATTCTAAGTATCGATTAATATATCTCATTTTTTAATCCTCATCGGAAAATAGTCGCGAGTAAATTAATATAAACATTAAATTAGTAGCAATATATATTATTTAGTTCACCTTGTCAAACACAATTTCTCAATTATCACCACTCGCTCGCAAGAAGCAAAGATCTCGTCCTTAGCCTGCGGTTAAGATTTGGTCTGTCGTTTAACTGGAAACCATTCGATCCGATCAAAATCCCTTCAATTCAATAATTGGGAATTTCAAAGCTGCTTATGATATTCCATTAAATTTATATTAGGAATCGATTTAAATAATAAATTAAAATCCGCGGGAATCAGAATTATCCCCTCTTGGAGGGTCTTTGTGAGAAATGAATTATCCAGGTTAGATAATATTTAAAAAATATTAGTCATTTTTTATCAACCTGGTCAAAATTCAAAAGATTTAAAGGTTGAAATTTGTTAAATTATGGAGAGTAACACTGAGGAATTAAAAAAAATGGGAAAGGATTAATTATGTCAAAAACGTTAAATGATCTTTTGGATGTGACAATACAGGATGAAATTAATGCCCAAAAGTTTTATCGTATAATGGGTGAAAAAACAAATAATCCAAAATTAAAGGAATTTTTTGATTCCCTGGCAAATGAAGAACATGGTCATGAAAGGATACTCAAAGGGGTCAAGGAAATGGAACTTTATGATGGGGCCCTCGAGGTGGATGAAGAATCGCTAAATCAGATAGAAGGTGCCCATATTATCGATGACAGTGAATCAATTGAAGATATGACAATCGAACGGGCGATGGAAATTGCCATGAAAAGAGAGAACAAAGCTTCTCAGGTCTATGGTCACATGGCGGAAAGTACCAGTCAGGAAGAGATTATGAAATTATTTACCAGTATCGCCGCAGACGAAAGACGTCATTTTAACACCATTGAGGAACAATTTAAAATTCATACAGGTCAAATGGGATGGGAGGCGTGATTTCGATACTGGATACTCGATTCTCGATCATCGATCCTTGATATTTGATTTTACAGATTTACTGGATCTTCGGATCTGACTACCTTCCTCATACAATTCAAATTTAGGTAAATGATTTATCGAGGTATGGTGTATATCAATAGCTGCAAGCTCATGTGCTATTTTAAATATTTCTAATTCCCGATAACTCATATCTGTTACTCCTAATAGTGATTTAAACTACAAACGACAATAAGCATGCCAATTCATTGTGATCCATTCATTAGCACTCTTAAAATCGAGAATCGAGAATCAAGCATCGAGTATCACCCTGAAATTCAGGAGTTGTAATAAATAACATATACTACTAAATTTGTACTAATTTTCACTTAGAAATGTGGATGTGATTCTTGAGAACTGAGAAGGGGAAAGGGATGTATCAGATTACCGAAACAAAATTCCTTGCTGAAGATGTAAAACTTTTTAAGATCAGAGCACCGAAAATAGCCAAAAAGAGACAAGCAGGACAATTTGTAATTATTCGCGTGGATGAAAATGGTGAACGTATTCCATTAACCATCGCTGATTCTGATGTCGAAACGGGTACTGTGACGATCATCGTCCAGGGTGTCGGGAAAACAACACGGCAATTGAATCTAATGAATAGGGGAGATGAAATTTTAGATGTCGTTGGTCCCCTGGGGATGCCCTCTCATATCGAAAAATTCGGCACCGCTGTCAGTATTGGTGGTGGTGTGGGGTCAGCTATTGCCTATCCGACGGCCGTTGCCTTAAAACAGGTCGGGAACTATGTGATTACCATTAACGGGGCCAGGACCAAGGATCTGGTTATTCTGGAAGAGGAGATGAAAGTGGTCAGCGACGAGGCCTATATTACAACGGATGATGGCAGTTATGGGCACCACGGATTTGTAACAGATATGCTTATAAAACTCATTGATGATGGTAAGAAAATCGATTTTGTTCTGGCAATAGGTCCGATCCCTATGATGAAAGCGGTGGCCGATGTAACAAAACCATACGGAATTAAAACGGTTGTGAGTTTAAATCCGATTATGATAGATGGTACCGGTATGTGCGGGGGGTGCCGGGTTACCGTGGGGGGCAAAGTGCAATTTGCCTGTGTTGACGGTCCTGAGTTTGATGCCCATGAGGTTGATTTTAAAAATCTGATCGATCGCAACCGTATGTATGCTAAATATGAGAAGAAATCCCTGGAAAAATTTGAGCATAAATGCAATCTCGTAAAAGCTGCGAATTCTATTTAGAATGATTTAACCACCGAAACACACGGAAAAGCCACGGGGAAAAGAGTGTTTTTAAAGAACTATATGAAAGATTAAGATATAAATTACTTGATTTTTCAAATCTAGCTTTCTTATAAAGAGTTATCTATAAAATCCGTGAAAATTCCGTGTGTTTCTGTGGTTAAATTATCATTAATTTAAATAAAGCAAAATTGATTTTATTTTACCACGGAATCACACGGAGCAACACGGAACAGAATTAATGTCTAAATTATTGTATGAGGATTTGACCTATAAAATTATAGGAGCTGCGAGAGAAGTATTTAATGAACTTGGTCCGGGGTTTTTGGAATCAGTATATGAAGATGCCTTGTGTTATGAATTGGACTTACTAAACATTCCTTATGAAAGACAAGTAGAAATTGATCTAAAATATAAAACTACAATTTTTGAAAGGAAATTTCGAGCAGATATCCTTGTTGATAGAAAAGTACTTGTAGAAAATAAATCTATAAAGAAAATAATTACACAAGATGAATCTCAATTAATTAATTATCTGAAAGTAACAAATATCAGGATTGGACTATTATTTAATTTCGGATCATCAAAACTGGAAGTTTTACGAAGGATCATCTAAAATAATTCCGTGAAATTTCCGTGTGTCTCCGCCTGCCCGCCTATATTTGGCGTGGTGGTTAAATTATTTTTAATTTAAATAAATCAAATCACGGATAAAGCATAAAACAATAGCAAAAGGAAGAGCAATGGCAGAGTTTTTAAAACCCAGGGAAAGGATGGCCATTCCAAAACAGATCATGCCTGAACAGGATCCCTTGGAACGGCGTAACAATTTTAAAGAAGTGAATTTTGGCCTTACCAAAGAGTCGGCCATAAGAGAAGCTCAGCGCTGTTTAACCTGTAAAACGCCCACATGTATTGATGGCTGTCCTGTTGATATAAAAATTGATGATTTTATAAAACTGATGGTACAGGAAGATTTTCTGGCTGCAGCCAGAAAAATTAAAGAAGATAATATACTGCCGGCTGTCTGTGGCCGCGTCTGTCCACAGGAAGAGCAATGCGAGAAAACCTGTATCCTGGGAAAAAAATATGAGCCGGTTGCCATCGGACGGCTTGAGAGATTTGTGGCCGATTTTGAAATGAATGCAGGTGTTGAATCGGAACCGGTCCAGGTCGCCAGGAAAGAAAAAAAAGTGGCGATCGTCGGTAGCGGCCCTGCTGGTCTTAGTTGTGCTGGTGATCTTATCAACATGGGGTATGATGTTACGGTATTCGAGGCCTTGCACGAACTGGGTGGGGTTCTGGTCTATGGGATCCCTGAATTTCGTCTCCCGAAAGAAATCGTGCGAAAAGAAATTCGTAACATGGAAAAACTAGGTGTGAAGTTTCAGACCGATATGGTCATCGGTCGTACTCTGACAGTGGATGAGTTGTTTGATGAGGAAGGATTTGAGGCAGCATTTATTGGTGTCGGAGCCGGATTACCCTGGTTTATGGATATTCCCGGCGAGAATCTGGTTGGGGTATATTCAGCTAATGAGTTTTTAACCCGGATTAACCTGATGAAAGCCTATCTATTTCCTGAATTCGACATGCCTATGCTCGATATGAAAGGAAAAAATGTGGCGGTGATGGGTGGGGGTAACACCGCAATGGATGCCGTGCGGATTTCAAAAAGATTGGGTGCTAAAAATTCCTATATCGTTTACCGCCGTTCCGAAATAGAAATGCCTGCGCGAATTGAAGAGGTTCATCATGCTAAGGAAGAGGGTGTTGAATTTCTGATGCTGACAACACCTGTGGAAATGATCGGTGATGATGATGGGATTCTCAAGGCCATGAAATGTTTGAAAATGGAATTAGGGGAACCGGATGATTCGGGGCGGAGGCGGCCTGTACCGATAGAAGGATCAGAGTATATACTTGATGTTGATATTGCTGTTATTGCTATTGGCAATGGCTCCAACCCCTTAATACATCAGACAACGCCTGAGATAGAAGTAAATAAATGGGGAAATATTACTGTCGAGGCAGATACAATGCGCACAACAAAAAAGGGTGTTTTTGCCGGGGGGGACATTGTAACAGGAGGGGCTACTGTAATTCTTGCCATGGGTGCAGGGCGAACCGCAGCAAAAGCCATTGATGAATATCTATCGAATGGGAAAGACTGGGACACATAATCGAAAATCGAAAACTCAGGGAAACTATCCTGCAAAATTTGCCGGATGGATTTGCAGAAGAAATGAGTTATGGAATGATTGGAGTTGTATCCGATTTAAAAAAATGGAAGAAATCCCTTATCAGTTGATTGGCGAATTGATGCAGAAAATGTCGGTAGATGATTGGGTTAATTTGTATGAAGAGAAGGTGAAACGATAAAATTCAAATTATGCTGGTGTTGTTCTGTAAAGGTCGGGTGATGCTATACATCCTTTCTCAATTACCTGTTAATGGGTAGGTTTTAATAATCATTTTTTCAGGTGTAGAGGCGTCCCGCCGGGACGTCTCTACAAACAATTAAACAATTATTAAAAACCTTATATTAATATCTGTAATGATCTGTGTATTTCCGTGGTTAAATATTTTAGATTGCTATTTTAGATCATGCACATGTAACGACGCGATTAATCGCGTCGCTACTTTAACAACCACAACAGCCCATTTAAAGAAGGGTGCATCAACCTTCCTTAAATTGTGCTACCACGGCAGATATACTCTCCTTGGCATCACCAAAAAACATTCTGGTATTGGGTGCGAAGAATAGTTCGTTCTGGATCCCTGCGAATCCAGCTGCCATGGATCGTTTAAGGACAAATACTGTTTTGGCATAGTCCACATTAATGATCGGCATGCCATAAATCGGGCTGCCCTCATCATGCCGGGCTGCCGGATTAACTACATCATTAGCACCAATGACAACCGCTACATCTATAGTGTTGATGATCGGATTAATATTATCCATTTCATATAGTTTATCGTATGATACATTCGCCTCGGCAAGTAAAACATTCATATGCCCGGGCATGCGTCCGGCTACCGGGTGGATAGCATAGTAAACGTCGGTACCATTGGCTTCGAGCAAATCCCCTAATTCCCGGACAACATGTTGGGCCTGGGCTACTGCCAAACCGTATCCAGGTACGAAGGCGACTGAACTTGCAGCTTCCAGAATGAGATAGGCGTCTTCAGCAACAATTGGTTTTACTTCCCCCTGTTGCACATCTCCCTTACTCGTAGTGGTCGTAGTAGCACCAAATCCGCTGAATAATACATTACTGAGTGACCTGTTCATAGCCTTGCACATAATGTTGGTGAGAATTATCCCGCTTGCACCAACCAGGGCACCGGCGACAATCAGAATATTATTCTGAATCACAAAACCTGCGGCACAGGCTGCTAACCCGGAGTAGCTGTTCAGTAGTGAGATCACAACCGGCATATCTGCACCACCAATAGGAATAACAACCATAATCCCTAAGACGAAGGATAAGATGATGATACCAATGAATAAGTCGTAATTCATGACCGGGTTAATGATATAAATAACCCCGGCAGTTAAAGTACCGAGGAACAATAATGCATTGACTACTTTTTGTCCCGGGAAGAGAGTTGGTTTCCCACCGATAATCTCAGCTAACTTCGCAAAAGCGATCAGGCTACCGGTAAAAGTAACACCCCCGATCAACACTGAAAGATATATTGTGGTAATCGTAAAACTGTCTGCCATGGGATAGGAATGATAGGCTTCCCAGCCCACCAGAAGACTGGCAATACCGCCAAATCCATTAAACAGGGCAACCATCTCGGGCATTTGCGTCATAGCGATCATGCGTGCAACAAAAGCACCGATAACCGCACCTATCACGAAACCGATAACGATCCACTGGAACTCAACTACTTCTTTACTGATTAATGTTGTAACTACGGCAATAAACATACCGATTGCAGAGATAAAATTTCCCCGCCGGGCTGTTGCCGGTGAACTTAGCATTTTTAAGCCATAAATAAATAAAGCAGCCGAGATGATATATATAAGATTAACGATAATATCTATGCTCATTTTTTATCCCCTGTCGATTTTTTCTTAAACATTCCCAACATTCTATCCGTTACCAAATAACCACCAATAACATTGATGGTAGCAAAGGCTACTGCCGAAGTCGCCAGAATGATACTAACAGTTTCATTCCCTGAGGACCCGGCAGCGATAACGGCACCGACAAGTGTAATGCCCGAAATGGCATTTGAACCTGACATGAGTGGTGTATGAAGCGTTGAAGGTACCTTGGATATAATTTCAAAACCCAAAAAAATAGCTAACATTAATATAAATGCCAGAAAAATAAGTGTGGTAGGATCCATGATATTTCCTTATCTATTTAAATTTTTCATCATTTCACTAAAAATTTCACCCTGATGTGTTACCAGGCATCCCTTAATGATCTCATCGTCCAAATCCAACGTGAAGGATTTACTTTCGTCTTCCCAGAATGCACCAATTAATCCCGCCAGATTACTGGAATACATCTGTGTGGCATGAATAGGTACACGTCCCGGCAAATTTTCCAGGCCGATGATACGAACGCCGTTATTCTCGACTTCCTCACCCAGTTTCGAACCTTCCACATTCCCTCCGGTTTCAACGGCAAGATCTATAATGAGACTCCCGGGTTTCATACCCTCAACCATATCTTTTGTGATGATGATGGGGGCTTTTTTCCCAAATACCTGCGCTGTGGTAATGACGACATCTGATTGGGCACAGTGGCGCGCCATCACATCTCTTTGTTTGGCTAATTGTTCATCTGAGAGAGCTTTGGCGTAACCATCTTTTGTCTGACCGGTTTCTCCTAGGTCAATTTTTATAAACTTTCCTCCTAAGGATTTGACCTGTTCTTCCACAGCCGGTCTGGTATCAAAAGCCTCGACCCTGGCGCCAAGACGTTTTGCGGTGGCAATGGCCTGCAGGCCGGCAACTCCGGCGCCGATAATAAATACTTTGGTGGGGGCAATAGTTCCGGAAGGTGTCATCATCATTGGAAAAATTTTATCTAATCTTTCCGCTGCAAGAATAACGGCAACATATCCGGCCAGGCTTGCCTGTGAGCTTAAAGCGTCCATTTTCTGCGCAAGGGTGGTTCTGGGGATCAATTCCATGGCAATGGCATTGATTCTGTTTTTTTTAAACTTTTCAATAAGTGACGGCTGATTAAAGGGATCGAGATAGCTGATATGGATAGAATCTTTTTTCATCCAGTCGATTTCCTCCTCAGGAGGTATACGGAGACGAAGAACCATGTCAGCTTCACCGATCATCTTCCTCCGATCATCAGATATTGTCGCTCCTGCAGAAGAATATTCTTCATCCGGGAAACCTGATCCAAGTCCCATTCCTTTTTCAATTACAATTTCGGCACCCCATTTCGTGAAATCCGCAACAGTCTGGGGATTAACCGGTACTCTCCTTTCATTAGGATAGGTTTCTTTTGGAATCGCTATTTTCACGTAAATCCTCCTCAATAATTATTTTTGTTTTCCATCTCCTCAAATTCATCAGTGTTTTTTGCCGCAACCGTTTGACGAATTACACATACTTTTATTTGCCCCGGATATTCCATTTCTTCTTTTATTTTTTTTGCGATATCGGAGGAGAGTATTGCTGCCCGCTTATCGTCAATTTTCTCTGGTTCAACGATTACCCGCAATTCTCTCCCGGCAGAAATAGCATAGGTCTTTGAGACACCGTCAAATGAATTGGCGATATCTTCAAGACCGGTGATTCTTTTTGTATAGGCCTCCAGGGTGTCACGACGGGCACCGGGACGGCCGCCGCTGATCTTATCAGCCGCTGTAACCAAGACAGAAATGGGCGAAATAGGTTCCGCTTCTTCGTGATGGGCCAGGATTGAGTTGATGACAATCTCGTGCTCCTTGTATTGTGTACAGAGGTCTACTCCCAGTTTAACATGACTTCCTTCCGAGTTTATCGTAAGGGCTTTACCGATATCATGAAGGAGCCCGGCGCGTTTTGAAAGCTTGATGTTGAAACCCAGTTCAGCAGCCATGGCGCCAGTCAGTAATGCCACCTCTTTTGAATGCTCAAGTATATTCTGCCCATAACTAAAGCGGTATTTTAGTCTTCCCAGAGATTCTTTAATTTTTGGATGTACATTTTTCAGGCTGAGGAAACTTAAGGTGTCTTCGGCAGCCTTCATGATGGCCCGCTCAACCTCTTTCGTGGCTTTGGAAACAATTTGTTCAATAAGATTGGGATTAATGTTCTTGGATTTGATCAGATTTTCCATTGAAATTCGGGCAACCTCCCTGCGGACGGGATCAAAACCAGATAGAACAATAAGTTCCGGTGTATCATCCACGATTACTTTTACACCGGTCGTCTCCTCAAAGGCACGGATATTACGACCTTCCCGGCCAATGATCATACCCTTGTAACGTTCGCTGGGAAGCTGGACAGTTGAGAGGGTCGATTCCATGGTTACTTCGTAAGCGATGTTTTCGATCGCATACGTTATAATTTCCTTTGCTTCTTTCTGGGCGGTCAATCTGGCTTCATCCTTAATATCAATTGCCATTTGTGCCGCTTCCATTTTAACATGTTCCTCTAAATTTTTCTTCAATTCCTTTTTTGCTTCTTCCACAGAGATTCCGGCTATCCGCTGTAACCTGGCGTTTTGATCGTTAATGATAGATTCTACTTTTTGTTGTTTCTGAATGAGGATTTCTTCATTCTGGTCAAGTTTGTCATTCCGGTTTTTTAATTTGTTCTCACCAAATTTCAGATTATTTTCCAGACTTCGTAATTC
>SDBT01005073.1_pt1 | contig 22211 bp, 20 predicted proteins | sample 2277101 | NCBI WGS metagenome assembly SDBT01 (sample SAMN10404973, study PRJNA504765) | marine sediment metagenome | isolation source: marine sediment core GS10_PC15, 103 cmbsf | place: Arctic Ocean: Southern Knipovich Ridge | collected 2010 | reverse complement strand
GAATTGTTTGCCATTGCTTATCAGAAAAGTAAGTAAAGCTCTTTTTCATGTCTACCTCATTAAGAAAAGCAGAGATGATATCAGATTCAAAAAATTATTACTAGTTTATTAGGATAGATTCATGATGAACTTGACATATTAACCTTTTAATTTAAATTTAATTGAAAAAATATTATCAAAAAGAATTAATTTATTTAAGAAAAAAAATTAATATTTTAAAAATTATTAGTAATTAAAAATATTAATTTATAAATAGCTACCTTGAAAATTTATAAATTTTCAATATGCTATGAAAGTATAGCGTGTACAAAAATTGCTTGAGTACTACTTTTGTATCCTGGATCAGTTAGTTTTTTGATCATCTCATTTGCTTCTTTGATTTCCCCAATTGAAAGTAAAGCTCTTATAAGATTTAATTTCTCCCATTCACTAATTCCTTCTTCTATAATCTTATTTGCTTCATCCATATTCCCCATTGAAATTAAAGTTATTATAAGTTTTTCTTTCAGTATCTTTACATACTCATTATTGTCTATTTCACTTAGAAGCTTAATAGCTTTCTCAATATTCTCTTTTGAAGGTTCAGCTTTTACAAACTCTATTTGAGCTTCAAATTTATACTCACAGTCAGTTATTTCACTTGTAATCTTATTTGCTTCATCCATATCCCCCATTGAAATTAAAGCTTTTACAAACTCTATTTGAGCTTCAAATTTATACTCACAGTCAGTTATTTCACTTGTAATCTTATTTGCTTCATCCATATCCCCCATTGAAATTAAAGCTTTTACAAGTTCAAGAAGTAGAGATTGATGATGATGAACAGGACCAAATTCTTTTATACTCTCATATGCTTCTGTAGTTCGTCCAATTGAAATTAAACCCTTTATAAAATTAATTTTATCTTCATCTTTTGTCCAATGATAATCTTTTAGTTCTGCTATAATCTTATTTGCTTTATCCATATCACCTATTGAAATTAAAGGGGCTAAAAGCGCTACTTTATTTTCAGCTTTCATTCTAAGATCAGTTATTTCACTGTTCAGCTCATATGCTTCTTGAATTTTTCCAATTGAATTTAAAGCTTTTTCAACCTCAAATAGAACTCTATTTTTATTACTAGGATCAAGTTCTTTTATAACCTCATTTGCCTCTACTTTATACCCAATTGAAATTAAAATTACTAGAAACTCTATTTGCAATTGATCTTTTTCTGAAATATTAGATAATTTATTTATAGATTTTTTAGCTTTATTAATCTTTTTTCTTGAATGTAAAAATTTTAGAAGCTCTAGTTCAAACTTAGCCTTATAGTAAGGCATCATCTGCCTAAATTTCCTTTCTATAATCTTCTTTGTTTTTTTTATTTGCCCTATTGAAATTAAAAATTTTAAAAGCTCGAATTTCAAAGAGAGGCTCCCGGCGCAGTTTCCTGGGTGTTGTTTTATATGCTTATCTGTTGCTTTAGGAAGCTCCCCTGTTGCAGCAAATACAACCTTTAAAAACTCTACTAGTTCTTCAATCTTTAGACTTGCTATACCTGTAGTTTCACACATTTTATCTAAAACATTCAGTGCTTTATCAATATTACTGTTTAAAGCCAGCGCAATCTCAGATCGAGCGCTAAGTCTATGAGCTTCAGAAAGACTAGATGTTCTACTTTTAAATGATTGAAACATAAACTCTTCTACTTTATTTCCTGTAAGCACCAATCTTTGAGCTTTACTTTTAACAACCAAGTAAGAATCTATTATTTGAAATGAAAGCGGAGAAGACAGCTGTAAGTTTTTAACATACTCAAATAAAGCTTTTATAAGCTCTGTGCGAAGATTAAGTTGACGATCAAGAGGCATTGTATCTATAAGATTATTTGCTTTATCAATATTCTCTTTTGAAGGCAAAACTTTTACAAGCTGTATTTGAGCTAAAGCTTGTTTTTCAGGATTCATGATTTGAGCTATAGCGGAGGCAACACTTTTTTCTAAATTTAAATAAAATGATACCCTCCAGTTATGCTGCTCTATTTGTTCATACCCAAATTTTTCTGATAATCTTTTCCAAATTTCTTCATCAAAAGAAATATTATTTAACTTTTTACTAACAAAGGATAATCTTTGAACATCACTTTGGCTTTTAATAGCATATTGAAAGATTTCCATTAGAATTTCATCTGGGACCATTGAAAAATCCAACCCCGAGTTTTCTTGACCAAGCTCACTTCTTTTTAAATCTCGATTTGACTCAATATTAGGCTGCCCTCCTCCACTTTCGTTGCGGTAAGAAGAAGCTGATGATGATGATGAACCTATATTAGCTGCACTCATTTTTTGTAACCTACCTATCATTTTATCGTATTTTTTTATTAAAAATAAGATTTATATTATTAAATGATTTATATCATTGTTTTAAATATAAAATTATACCATATAATACCATTGTTTACTATTAATCTTAAAGCCTAAAAGAAATATCCAAGCATTGTAATTGTTCAGGGGACATTCTATTTATGTTATTGATTAATAATCAATAACTTTATTATAAAAAACAGATTGTTTTTAGGAACAAAAATTACAAAACACTTGCAAAAGTAAATATTTTAAAAACTATTTTTTCGCTATAGGACTATTTTCATCAAAATGAACATTTAAAGCTGGATAAGCTAATTGTGCACCATGTTTTTTTATGATTTCAATAATTTTTAGAAAAACATCTTGCTGAATTCTTCGAAACGGCACCCATTTAGTTGTTTTAGTATAAGTGTAGACTAAAAATTCTAAAGCAGAAGGAGAAAAACTGGCTAGATGAGCAAATAGAGTTTTAGAAGTATCTATGTCTGGATGATTTTTTAACATTTCTTCAACTTCTTTTAAAATATCGGCTACTTTAAAACTATCTTCATATCTAAGACCGATCATTGTTTTAATTCTTCTATTTTGCATACGAGATGGATTCTCAACAGCGATAGATGTGAAAATACCATTTGGAATAAAAAGAGGTCTTTTATCAAAAGTTCTAATTCTAGTGAGTCTCCAACCTATATATTCAACAGTACCTTCAATTTCCCTATCGGGAGATCTAATCCAATCACCAATTACAAAGGGTCTGTCTAAAAAGAGCATCAATCCACCGAAGAAATTGGTAAATAGATCTTTCGATGCAAAACCGACAACTAAACCAGAAGCGCCACCGAATGCTACTATTCCAGATATTGGAATCCCAAAAGTTTGAAGTATAATTAAAATAGCAATAATTATAGTTCCAAGTCTGAGAAGTTGCGCTACAGCTCTAATAGATGTTTTATCTACCTTTTTTTTAGCTGAAATAGACAAATTAAAAAGATTTTTCTCTATCCTTCTTATAAAAATAATAAAAAACCATAGAAATGAAAATACTACTCCCAAGTTTCTTATCATTTCGATAAAATTAAATTTAGAAGTATCTTTTGTGAAAATCGCTCCAGCTATCGGAATAATATAAGTTAAACCTACAAACCAAATAGCGGTTAAAAGTGGTTTATAAATAGCTATGATTAAAGCATCATCCCAAACTCTTTTGCTCTCTAAAAATTTTGGATGGATTTTTCTAAAAGCTGTCATCAAAACAAAGCTAAGTACAACCAAGAATGCGATAATAAATAAAATCCCTAAGATCGTTATATAATTGGTAACAACAAAGTCATGAAGAAAAAACTTTTTCATATATTTTTTTTTTACTTAACCTACCAACTTGAAGATATAACATTTTAATAATAATTTAGTCTACAAAGATGTTTTTGTGAATATATTTGTTTTTCTAAAAAGTATTAGAAAACTAAATATCAAAAAAACCAATAAACAGATGAAATAAATAAGAAAATATTGGAAATTATAAAAAAATATCAAAAATTTCCAAATAAGGCTTTTTAATTGCCTTTTTCTTGAGTAAGTTTATTGATTTTTCTGAGTTGATAGCTCCAAAGCCAGTAATAGACGCTCATACCAATGCCAAAAAACCACAAAGCTTCTACAATCCAAGGTGATTTTCCAGTAACTGATGCTAAAGTTATAAGATAGGTATTTAATTTATGTGAAAATATAAGATAGATGATTTGAAAAAAAGTAAAAATTAGACTAATAGCCCTAATTACTAAAATCCAAGAAAGCCATGTTGTTCCCTTTTTTTTGTATCCGAAATAATAAGTAACTCCTCCACAACAAGCGCCAGGCGCAAGCATAAGAATAGCTAAAACACTAGGAGTGAAAAAAAGCAGATATATCCAAGAGGTTAAACAAATAATAATAAAGCTAACTAACCAATTTTTTCTTATATATTCCATATGAAAACCGATGTAAAGAGATGACATTATATGTTTAAAAATTATTATAAATCAACGACTTTCATCAAATTATTAAAAATTTTTGATGTTTGCTTTTAACAAAAATGAGATAAAATCATTTATACATATCCAACCTTTCGATTAGATACATTATTTTAAAATACCCATTTTTATTAAGAAAAATGAAAGATATTTTTCTTCTATTTTCCCTGTCATTATGTTGTAGACATTTTCTCGTGCCCACCTCCGGGCTTCTTGAATAAGACGTTCATTGTAATTTCTATCAGTTTCATTTCTGTGTATAGGGGTTTTAGGTCGGAGAACTAATAAATATTCATCTATGAACCATCTATTTATTAGTTCATAAGGTATTTGGTTGTTTGTGAGTGCTTCATATAGAGTTTCAATAATGAAATCCTTATTATATTTATTTATAAAGGGTCTTACAATAGGTCGATATAGTAATTGCATAAACTTTTTGTCTAAAATACCAAGGTAAGATAGAGCATCTTGCTCGGCATCTTGACATTCGGATAAATTAAAACTTTCACCAAGAAAATTAACAAATTCATTGTAAACGTGATTGTCTTGGGGATCTAATAAAACTTTTACTAAATAGGAATTTCTTGAAAGAAATGAGTGAAGAAAAGATTGAAATAGATGCCTACGTCCATTGTCTAAAACTTGAGAAACTCTAGATTTAATTGAATCTAGTTCAAAAGCAGAACAAACTGTATAATAGATTGATCTCACTTTTTCAAGATATCCCGCTGGACAATAATATGAAGCTAAAGCTAAATGAATAATATTGATAAACTGATCTTCATTAGAGCTAGAAGAAAGTTTATAAGCAATATGTTTAGCACGAGCTTGCAGAAATCGATAATCTGAAATCTCTCCGGATTTTATTGTGCGATTAGAAACATTATTAATAAAATTATTCAAACCAGTTTTAATATAGTTGATAAGTTCTGCATCACTATTTTTATCAGAATGAAATTCATTCCAATACTCGTCTTCGAAAATAGCTTTTTTCAGTATTTTTAGATAGTTGGGATTTGACAAATTGAATTTCTGGAAAATGGTTTTAAGTTTTTTTAAATCAACTTCAGGTGGTTTTGGAATTGGAAATTCTTCTGTTAAATGCTTAGGATCAACTTGAAGTGAGTCAGCATTGAAACTATTTGTTATTAAAATATTTGGTGGAGAAGTTTTTATAGTTAAGTGACGTTTTTTATAAGCTGCAACTTGTAAATAAACTAAATTTCCAATTTCTAAAAGAGCTACGAATTTATGATGATAATTTCCAAGTGCAAGTCTAGCTACGTTTGTACCAACAAAACCTATAAAATTAATTCCTGTTGAAACTTTCAAAGGAAGCCAACGTCTGCGTTGAATAAAACCAATAATAATCCATGTAAGTGAAATATATCCTAAAAAAGGGAGTCCAAGAGAAATTAAAGCTATTGAGGCGATAGCTATGGCAAGATTACAAATAGACCCAATATGATTATTTATTAAAATTACGCTACGTTTAAGATACGGATTTTTTTGTAGATTAAATTTATAACAAAAAGCATTTGTGATGATAGGCGTAAGATATAAAAAAGTTTTAGTTAAGAAAGAAGATGTTGTTGAAAAACTAAATTTTAAGGCATCTAAGGCTTTTGTAGAAATGAATATTGCATTAGAGATTGAAGCTATTTGTGCAGATGCGGTGAGAAAACGATTTACTCCAACTCTTGCACTATCTTCTGTTTGTTTATATAAATTGGCGCTATTACCTATCCAATGTCCTTCTAAAGCTGATATTGCCATTTCAAAAAATTCCTTAAATTATTTTTAATTTCCAAAATTTGATGAAAATAGTTTATAAAAAATCAAAATTACTAGTTATATTTTTTTTTGAGCTATTTGCGGTTAGTAAAGATCTTGAGTTTTGAAATTTTGTTCATATTTGCTTTTAACAAAAAAATGATTTAAAATAATTTATTTCAAAATGAGCTAAGAGGGGAAATGACAAAAAGTCGAACTAACATGAAATGGGTTATTTGGGGATTATGCGCTGTTTTTTATTTCTATGAATTTGTCTTGAGAGTATCTCCAAGCGTTATGATTCAAGAATTAATGAATAGCTTTGGTATTACAGCTTCAACAGTTGGTCTTTTAACCTCTTTTTATATCTATTCATATGCTCCAATGCAAGTGCCTGTTGGAATGTTAATGGATCACTTTGGGGTAAAAAAAGTTTTAAGCTCAGCCTCTATCGTATGTGGTTTAGGAGCGCTTTTTTTTGCTCTTTCTAAATATTTAGTATTTGCAGGTATTGGAAGGATTTTAATTGGAGCGGGCTCTTCTTTTGCATTTATTGCTATGATATATGTTAGCTCTAACTGGTTTGATCAGACAAAAAGAGCTTTTTTAATTGGAATTGCAAACTCGCTTGCAATGCTTGGTGCTTCTGCCGGCAACGGTCCTCTTGCAGTGTTTATCAAAAATTTTGGATGGAGACAGAGCATTTCTGTTTTTGGTATTTTTGGTGTAATTCTTGGAATTGTTATCTACTTTGTTTTCAAATTTGATAAAAAAGATGAAACGATTGAGAAAAAAACAGCTAAGGAAAAGAGTCATATCTTTGAAAACATCAAACTTATAATATCGAAAAAATCTACCTGGATAAATGCAATAGCTGCACTATTGTTTTATATGACAACTACTATTTTTGCAGGGCTTTGGGGAGCTTCCTTTGTTCAAAAAGCATATTCAGTTAGTAAAGAAGTTGCAGGCTATGCTATGAGCATGGTTTTTGCAGGCTGGTTAGTTGGGGGGCCTTTAATGGGGTTTTTCTCTGATTTTTTAGGAAAAAGAAAAATAGCAATTAGAATAGGAGTTATAGGCGCCTTACTTTGTCTTGTTCCGGTAATTTACTTTCCATTTATTCATATTTATTTAGTTTATGTTCTCCTTTTTTTAGTGGGACTTTTTTCTTCAGCTGAGCTACTTAGTTTTTCTTTAGCAATAGAGCTAAATACTTTTAAAGCAAAAGCTACAGCTGCAGCTTTTACAAATTTTGTAATTTCCATTGGAGATGCAATTTTTCAACCACTTGTTGGATTTTTATTAGATAATAATTGGGATGGAAATCTAGCAGAAGGTATTAGAGTCTATAGCGTAGCAGACTATCAAATAGCTCTTTCTTGCCTTCCAATGACTCTTGTCTTAGCATTTATATTGCTGTTTTTTGTAAAAGAGAGCAGTTCTAAAAAAGCTAGAGTTTGATCAACCTTATTTCACAAACCAGGGTTTTTTCTTTAGGGAAGGAGATTGACATTTAACTATTTTTTGTTCTCTCAAATCTTTTACGATCGTTTTCTGTTAAATAGCGTTTTCTAAGACGAATGTTTTTAGGTGTGATTTCTACCAATTCATCATCTTCAATATAGCTTACAGCTTCTTCTAAAGTAAATGTTTTGGCAGGTGTTAGTATAATGTTTTCATCTTTTATTGCAGATCTAACATTTGTTAGTTGTTTTGTTTTTGTGACATTAACAACTAAATCATTTTCTCTAGAATTTTCTCCAACAATCATTCCTTCATAAACTTCATCTAGTGGTTTAACGAATAAAGAAGCTCTTTTTTGTAAGTTCAAACAAGCATAAGCATTCGTTGTACCTGAACATATTGAAATTAGAACTCCTCTTTTTCTACTGGGAATAGGTCCTTTAAAGGGAGCGTAATGATCATAAATTGAGGTCATTATAACGAGTCCTTTTGTCATAGTGAGAAGCTCGCTTAAACAGCCCATAAGACCTCTTGTTGGAACTAAAAAGTTCATGCGCGAGATGTTTTTTTCATTTGTATCTAAAGATTGCATTTCTCCTTTTCTTTTAGAGAGGTCTTCTATAACCGCTCCTGAAAACTCTTTGGGAACTTCTATGTGAACGCTCTCAATTGGTTCTGATTTTTTCCCATCAATCACTTTTATTATTACTTTAGGTTTTGAGACAATAATTTCAAAATTTTCTCTTCGCATAGCTTCTATTAAAACAGCTAGATGCAGCTCTCCTCTACCAGATACTGTAATTCTATCTGTAACATTTTCAGGGATATCAATGTTTAAAGTGACATTTGCTTTTTTCTCTCTCAAAAGACGATCTTTGATCTTGTGCATTGTAAGATTTTTTCCATCTCTACCTGAAAAAGGTGAGGCGTTTACCATGATATCAATAGATAAAGTTGGTTCCTCTATTGAAATAGGAGCTAATTTTATTGTGTTATCTAAAGCACATAGAGTATCTCCGATCATAATATTTTCAAGGCCAGATATCGTTACAATATCTCCGACACCAGCTTCTAAAAGTTCAATTTTTTTAAGACCATGATAACCACTTATTTTTTGGATTTTAAAGTTTTTTTCATTGCCGTCTTTATCGATCCTTTTGATTTCCATTCCCTTTTTTGCAACGCCTTCTAAAATTCTTCCGCAGGCTTGTCTTCCTAGGTAATTATCATAATCTATAGTTGCTGATTGCATTAAAAATGGAGCATTAATATCGCCTTTAGGGGAAGGGACTTTTTCTACGATTAAATCAAATAGAGGTTTCATATTTTCTTTTGGATCATTTTCATTTTTTATTGCGAATCCTTTAATTCCAGATGCATATATATAGGCAAAATCTAGTTGTTTATCGGTTGCATTAAGTTCTACAAAAAGATCAAACGTTTGATTTAAGCATCTTTCTATATCAGCGCCTTCTTTATCTATCTTATTTAAAACTACAATTGGACATAGTCCTAACTCAAGAGTTTTTTTTAACACAAATCTGGTCTGTGGCATAGGGCCTTCTTTTGCATCAACGAGCAAAAGCACTGAATTAACCATCCCCAAAATTCTTTCAACTTCACCAGAAAAGTCAGCATGACCTGGGGTGTCTATAATATTTATTTTATAATCATTATAAAAAATGGAGGTATGTTTTGAAAAAATAGTGATCCCCCTTTCTTGTTCTTGATCATAGCTATCCATCACTCTTTCTGGGATCTTTTCATGTGCGTGGAAAACATTGGATTGTTTTAACAAACTATCGAGCATAGTAGTTTTCCCATGATCAATATGGGCAATAATTGCGATATTTCGAATTTTTTCTGGTGTAAACATTTCTATTCCTTTAACTTACGATAAAGCTATTTTTCAGGGGTTATATAAAAATAAATTTAATTAAAATATTTTTTTTAATTTTTACATATTTTTTCATTAACTATAGCATTACTTCAAATAAATTAAAATCACTGATTCCTATAAACGATATATAGTTTTTATGCTATTATTTAGCTATTTAAAACTATGAATAAAATATGTATGATTTGATAGTTATAGGAGCTGGTCCTGCTGGTGTTTTTGCAGCGATTATAGCTAAAGAGAAAAACGCTAATATTAAAGTTCTAGTAATAGAAAAATCTCAAAAACTATTACATAAGATACTTTTATCCGGCGGCGGCAGATGCAATGTTACTAATAGCTCTTTTAATCCAAAAAATCTAGTGAAAAATTATCCAAGGGGTCAAAAAGAGCTAATAGCTCCTTTTCATAAGTTTGGGCCTATAGATATTATAAAATGGTTTGAAGATAGAAATATTAAGCTCAAAAAAGAAGAAGATGGACGAATATTTCCAATGAGTAATAGCGCATCTACTATAGCCGATTGTCTTCTATTAAGAGCAAAGGTTTTAAATATAGAAATTGTTAAAAGGCAAGATATTGAAAAAGTTTACCAAGACATTGATGCTTTTAAAGTTATTACAAAGGATGAAATTTATACATCTAAAAAGCTAGCAATAACAACAGGAAGTTCAGCTAAAGGATTTGAGCTAGCCAAAGATTTAGGCCACTCAATTCAAAGACCTATCCCCTCTTTATTTGGGTTCAATATTTCGAAATTTCCTTTAAAAAATTTAAGTGGAGTAGCTTTTAAAACAAAGCTTAAAATAAAGGAAAGTAATTTCACTCAAAAGGGAGATATTTTAATAACACATTTTGGTTTTAGTGGCCCTGCAATTTTAACTCTATCATCTATAGCAGCAAGGTATCTTTATGATAAAAATTATCAAGCCGAGTTAATAGTTAATTGGATCTCGAATTTAACTCAGATAGAGGTTTATACAAAATTATTAGATCTCAAAAAAAGAGATTTTCAAAAAATTTTATTTTCAGAGAATTTATTTCATCTGCCAAAAAAACTTTGGATAAATTTTCTAGAATCTTTTAATGAAAAATTTAAAAAAAAGCTAAAAGACATCCCAAATAAGGATCTTTTAATTCTATCTAATAAGTTAAGCTCTGACATCTATAGCATTAATGGAACAACTACCAACAAAAAAGAGTTTGTTACGTGTGGTGGAATAACTCTTAAAGAAGTTGATTTTAAAACTATGGAAAGCAAAATCTGTAAAAATCTATTTTTTGCCGGTGAGATTTTAGATATAGATGGTATTACAGGTGGATTTAATTTCCAAAATGTTTGGACTACAGCTTATCTGCTTGGCCAATCAATTTAAAAAAAATTCTCTTAATTTTTTCAATAAACAATTATTTTGTTATTAAAAGCGCTATTTGATAAAAAAAATGATATGGGTAAATTTAAAAAAATATTTTTCTTTTTTAGTATTATACTTATCTATAGTTGCTCTAATTTAAGAGGGCCGATTCCTTTAACTCAAACAACCAAAGTTAACGGTGATGCTGATGAGTGTGAGTTTTGGATAGATAAAAACGATCCTACAAAAAGTCTTTTAATCGGTAACGACAAAAAAGAAAATGGTGCTTTATATCTTTGGGATTTGAGTGGTAAATTAATTTCAAAAACTGAAGCTTTAAATGAGCCTGTTGGTGTTGATGTTAGATATGGCATGAAATTAGCTAATAGAGAAATCGATATCGTAGTTTGCGCACTCAGATCCACAAACGAAATAAAAATTTTTGAAATAGATCCTCAAAATAGAAAGCTAATAGACATTACAACAGAAAAAAAAATACCTTCTAATTTTACAAAAGATACATACGGTATTTGTCTATATAAAAGGCCAAGCGATGGGAAAATCTTTGCTTTTGTAAGCTCTAAACTAAAAGATAATATTCATCAAATAGAACTTAAAGATGATGGTTTTTCAAAAGTTGAAGGATCTCTTGTTAGATCTTTTGGAAAAAATGATCAAAAAAGTTTTGTAGAAGGTATGCTAGTAGATGATGACCTTGGCTATGTATACTTTTCAGATGAAACATCAGCAATTTTAAAATATGTAGCCGATCCTGATAAGAATGATAATTCACTTATTTTGAAATTTGCCACTCAAGATGGAATCAAAGGCGATAGAGAAGGTCTCGCTTTATATAAAAAAAATCAAGATACCCCGTATCAAGATACTGGATATTTAATTTTATCTTCTCAAGGAAACTCCTCTTTTAAAATCTATCAAAGAGAAGGTAATAATAAATTTATAAAAACTATATCTTCTCTTGGAGTAAAAAATACAGATGGTATTGCTGCAACAAATGCAAAAATTGAACCTAAATATCCAAATGGGTTATTTGCAGCTCATAACTCAAAAGGTAAAAACTTTGTGATATATAATTGGAATGAATTTTTTGGAGATTTTTTGAATAAAAAATCTAAATAATATTTTTATTTTCCTTTGTTTATATTAAGTTTATTTAAGTAATTGCAATCTTTGTTTATAATATAATTATATTTTATTATAAGTAATTTTAATTATCTAGAAAATCAATTTAAAAAGTTTTTATAAATTTTCTTTTCAAATTATTGCTTTTTAAGTTATTAGAAAATTAAACAAGGTGGATATATGAAAAAATACGTTTATTTTTCAATTAAGCTATTACTTAGCTTATCTTTATTTGCAACATTTGTTGCTTTTACAGAAAAACCTAAAGCAGAAAAATCAAAAGAAATCAAATCAAATCAAGAAATAGCAAGGCGTGGTCGTGGTGGTGGAAGACATGGCAGACATGGTCGTGGTCGTCATGGAGGCGGTGGATTTCAATTTAGAATCGACGTTGGAGCCCCTCGCGATCGTTACTATTACAATAGACCTTATCGCGAATATGTAAGAGTAAATTGTGAAGTATTTGATACTAAATATGCCAAAGTTAGAGAAGTTCAGATAGGAGGAAGAGTTATATATTTAAATGGCGCTGGTGATGGAAGAAGATATTATTTCTCTTTAAGACCGGGACATCATACTATTAGATGGAGAGTTTCAAATGATGATTATTTCGGATCAAAATATAGAAACTACTCAAGAAGTTTTAGAGTATACCGTGAACGCGAACAAGTTTATATTACAATAAAAGGTTCTAGCATCTCTATTAGTTAGAACTTTTTTAAAAAATGAAATTTTTCAAAAATTTTCAGAGATATCAATTATACTTTTTTTTGGGCTTCTCAAAGAAAAGTATAGTTGATATATTCATTTGCTTTGATTTTAAGAATATAAAAGCTCTTAAATATATGAGCAATGGAGCAATTCATGAAAAAGTTATTTTTAGTTTTAACAATTTTCTCGACTGTAGTTTTTTCAAAAGCTAAGGCAGATGAGCCTGTTTTTGATAGATTCTATATGCAACACTACGTATCTTTTGGGAACACTTTCGTTGTAATGTTAGATGACAATTCTATGTGGGAGCTATTTTGTTTTAAACCGCGCTCTCAAACATGGTCTGAGTGGTGGAACAGTGTTAAAATAAATGTAGATGAAAATTTTTTGTGGAAAGAAGGCGATTGGATGATTGAAGATCAAATAATTATTGGAGAAAATAATTTAAATCGAGCTCTTATGGGAAAGTTAAAAGATGATGATCAAACAAGACTTCGCTCATTTCATTATGTAATTGAAAATTTAAACGCCGAAAAGGTGGCTTTTGCAAGGCCTATTTCTTTTGCTGAATTTACTAATCTTTTTATTGAGTATTCAAATTATCAATATGATCAAGGATATTCAGTTGGGAGCTCAAGTGGATATTTAAATGGATATAATGTTGGCTACTCAGATGGGAAAAAAAACGGATATGATAAAGGTTACAAAGATGGAGTTCTTGATTAAAAAAGAGTTTTTATGAAAGCTGAAAATAAAATCAATAAATTTATTGCCTCTTTAAATTATTGGAAGCTACGATTATATATATAAGAAATGTAATGAATTTTTCTTGGAGTAAAAAATGATTTTTTTATTAAGAAAAAAAATTAAAGTTAATAAATATATCTTATTGTTAATCACTCTTGGATCATTGTCATTCTCATATGCTTGCACTGATTTTTTATTAATCAGTGAGAAGAAAAATGTTGTTGTTGGAAGATCAATGGAATTTGGAATGAAGCTAAAATCAGAGCTTGAAATTTTCCCAAGAAATGAAAAAAACACATCAATTCTTGCAAATAACAAAAAAGGACTTGTCTGGGTCTCTAAATATGCATATATAGGTGTGACGAGTTTTGGTATTGACTTGATTGCAGATGGAATGAATGAAAAAGGACTCTCTATTGGAACTCTTTGGTTTCCAGGAGCAAAACATTCTAAAATCCCTCAAAATGAAACAGGTAAGACTATTGCTATAGAAGATTTAGCAAATTGGATTTTAGGGTCTTTTAAAAATTTAGAAGAAGTTAAAGAAGGTCTTGAAAATATCTATATTTGGTTCCATGAAATTAAGCCGTTAAAAGAGACTCCTCCTATTCATTTTGCTTTGCATGATGCAACAGGTAAAAGCATTGTTATTGAGTTTTTAGATGGTCAAATGCACATTACCGATAACAAAGTTGGAGTTTTAACCAATGCCCCAAAATTTGAGTGGCAAGTAACAAATTTATCTAACTACATTAACTTAACAGCTGTTAATAAAAAAGTAGCTCACTTCGATGGTACAGTCATTGATCCAACTGGAGAAGGCACAGGCCTTTTAGGTATTCCAGGAGATTGGACTCCACCTTCTAGATTTGTAAAAATAGCGCTATTTAAAAATTTTGTAAAAAAAGCAAAAACCGCTAAAGAAAATATTAATCTAGCTTTTCATCTTTTGAATACTGTAGACATCCCATATGGGGCTATTCGAACAGCTGATGGAAAAGAATTTGATCATACTCAATGGATTGTAGTAAAAGATTTAAGCAATAAAATACTATTTTATAGAACTTATAAAAACTTAAATATTCATACAATTAATTTAGAAAAAGAAGTTAAAAAATTAAATTCAAAGAGAAAAAAAGTTAAAATGATCGGAGCTGAATAGTTATAAATTATTTTAAAACAAAAATTTATAAACTAAAAAATTGCAAAAATGTTATTTTGTAAATAGAATTGATATAAAGTTAAGTAAAATATATTTTTTTAATATGAGCATCCCAGATAAAGCCAAAGAATCTTATCTAAAAGCTAAAGATTCACTTCAATCCATTAAAGAAGAGATTGCAAATAGTATAACACACGGCATTGGCGCTATTTTTAGCATAATTGGATTAATTATACTTCTTTACCATTCGATTACTAAAGGAACTGCAAAGCACATCTTTAGCTGTTCTTTTTATGGTGGATCTTTAATTGTATTGTATGTCATCTCAACTTTATACCACTCAATTACTCATAAAACAGCTAAAAGAGTATTTAGAAGGTTAGATCATATAAGCATTTATCTTTTGATTTTTGGAACATATATTCCTTTAACACTTTTAGTCCTAAAAGGAGCTGTCGGATGGACTATTTTTGGGGTTCAATGTGGTTTAACAGTTTTGGGAATAACTTTTAAAGCAATTTTCGGTCCAAAGCTTGAAGCTCTTTCAGTTATATTTTATCTTCTAATGGGTTTTATAGCTCTATTTGCTCTAAAACCTATTTATTTGGCGCTATCATTTAAAGGAATGATGTATGTTCTATATGGGGGATTTTTTTATGTTTTAGGGATTTTGTTTTTTGTTTTAGATAAAAAAGTTCCTTTTTTTCATTCTATTTGGCATGTATTTGTGTTAGCTGGTAGCTTTTTTCATTACTTTTTAGTTTTGCTTTTTGTAATACCCTTTGCTGTTTAAAGCTTTGGATTTAAGTTCGTTTTTTATATAATCTATTTAAATTTAATTTACCTGATCTAAGTAAACGTTTATGGAGATTTTTTTTTATGAAAGAAAGTAATATTGTATGTATAGAGACAACTCAAGGATTAATAGAAATTAAGCTATGGCCGGATATTGCTCCAAAAGCATGTGAAAATTTTATTAAATTAGTTGAAAAACATTACTATGATGGCATTGTTTTTCATAGAATAATCAAAGATTTTATGATTCAAACAGGAGATCCTACAGGAACTGGAGCTGGAGGAGAATCTATTTGGAAAAAGCCATTTGAAGATGAAGTTAGAGCAGATGTTGCTTTTGATAAAGAAGGGCTTTTAGCTATGGCAAATTCTGGGCCAAGCACTAATGGTTCACAGTTCTTTATAACTACAAAAAAGACGCCGTGGTTAAATATGAACCATACTATTTTTGGTGAAGTTATAAATGGATATGATGTAGTTAAGAAATTAGAAGCTGTAAAAACAGATCTTGAAGATAAGCCTGAGAGCATTCAAAAAATTGTAAAAGCATATGTTAAAAAAGAAGAAAAATAAATATATTTTAGGAGTAAATCAATGAAAAAATTATTATTAGTTTTAACTATTTTATCATCATTTATTTTTGCAAAAACTTTCTCTGATGATATTGTTTCTTTAGAGACTTCGCAAGGAGTGATTACAATTAAACTATGGCCAGAAGTTGCTCCTAAAGCATGTGAGAATTTTTTAAAGTTAGTTGAAAATAGTTACTATGATGGGATTGTTTTTCATAGAGTAATTAAAAATTTTATGATTCAAACAGGAGATCCGAGCGGGACTGGAGCTGGAGGACAATCTATTTGGAATAAACCATTTGAAGATGAAGTAAAATCAAATATAGCTTTTAATAGAAAAGGCTTAGTTGCTATGGCAAATGCAGGCCCTAATACTAATGGTTCACAATTTTTTATAACTACAAAAATGACTCCTTGGCTAAATATGAAACATACAATTTTTGGGGAAGTTATAGAAGGATATGATACAGTTCAAAAAATTGAAAATATCAAAACAATAGGCTATAACAATAAGCCTGAGATAGAGCAAAAGATTGTGAAAGCTTATATAAATACTGAAGCTGTTAACCAAGAAAAATAAATTTGTAATTTAATGAAAATTACAATATGATTTCTCTTTATTAATTAACTGGAGAAAAAAAATGCCTATTATGGAAGTAAAATCTCAAGGAAATGGAGGAATGTGCTTTACTATGCAGGACGATAATAGACCATTTGCCTGTAAAGAAGTCCTCACTAATCCAGACCGCCCTGTTTATTTACCTGAAAATTCAACTGCAAGAGATGTCTGGTTATTAGATAGAGCAGTTGCACGAGATTTATTTGCATCCTATGATGCTAAGTCATATTCAGATTTTAAACAGAAACAACTTTGTGGAGTAACATTTCCAGTATGCGACCGTCCTATATCTCTTCCTAAACCACAGGGATTATGTGCATCTGGATGTCTACCAAAAGACCTGAACGATGGGCAGCCTTATATATGTATGGATAGGGACTTTATGGTTAATGATGAAGCTGATCCTAACGCTATTTGTAGTGGAGCAACTAGCAGTTCTGTAACTAGCAGCGCTGCAACTTTAAGCCCTAGCAACACAGTCACGATTTTATCTATTGGACTTATGGCTTTACAGGCTAAACCGAGTCTAGGAAGAACTTTAGTAATAGGCACTATAGCTTTTCAAGCTATATGCATTTTTGTTGCAACGGTATTATAATACTTTTTGCATAGATGAATTATATGCAAATATTAATAACATCTCTTTATAACTACAAAAATGACTCCTTGGCTAAATATGAAACATACAATTTTTGGGGAAGTTATAGAGGGATATGATGTTGTTGCTAAAATTGAAAATGTTAAAACATCAGGCTATAACAATAAACCTGAAGTTGAACAAAAGATTGTAAAAGCTTCAAGGAAAATGCATTAAAATTTAACCTTGAAGCAACTGCGATGTTAAATTTTCATAGAGGATAATACGCTCAAAAAAACTTTTTTTTTACCCCAAGCAGAAAAATCTTCTCTCTATGAGAAAGTTTGAAAAAAAAGCTTATTGTGGAAAGTTTTCTAAAAATAGACCCCAATGTAAAAAAGGCTTGTTTTAGCGGTAATTTCTCTAGATAATTAAAAAAAAATGGTGATTTCCTCTATGCAATAGAGTGAAATATTTTCATGGAAAGCCTGTTTTATGGACAAATTCTTATTGCTTAATCTCAACTGGCAGCGCAAGCATTGATGTCATAAAACGTTATATACAAAAACAAGGACAGAAAAATAACAATTCATCCACTCGCTAAGATTCCTATAGCGAGGGAATTCTTGTTTATATTTTGGTTAAAAAAGTTAATTTGCTAACGATTTTTCAGTTTTCTTAGATTTAACAATGTATCCTTGTTTCAGCTCTTCTCTATAAACTATCCAAAGCCCAAATATTATCACACATGTAGAGCCGAGAATTAAAGGTGAAGGAGTTGTTTTAAGTAAAATCCACTCAGAAAATGATGCGAAAACTGGGCTGAGAAGACCTGCAAAAGACATAAAAGTTGCAGTATATCTTTTTAATAAATAGCCATAAAGGTTATAGCAAATTACATTTGAGACTATTGTATAAGAGATTATGCCTTGAATAAAAGCTCCAGTATGACCTTGGGTTACAGGAACAGGAGACCATTTGTCAAATAAAAGTGAGTGAGTAATAGCGAAAATTCCACCAAGTAGCATCCCCCAGCCATTCGCAGTTAGAGGCGAGACAGCGTTATCCTTAACAAGCTTTCTAAGTAAAATCCAGCCATATACAGATAAAAATACAGCTAAGATAATGGCTATTTCGGGAAGAGATAAATGAAAAAATGAGCTATTTAATTTTTCAGAGCCAGACTGCATAAAAAAAACTGGGATTATACCAATGAGCGCTATTGCCATTCCTAAAACTTTAAAAGGGCTTAATTTTTCTTTGAAATGAATATAAGATAAAATCGCTGCAAAAATTGGTGTTAAGCTATATATAAAACATGTTTTAGAAGCAGAAATATATTTAAGTCCGTAAAACTCTAAAGCATTATTTAAATACATACTAAATATTGCTAAAAGACAAATTGCACCTAGTTGCTTTTTTGATATTTTTAACTTTGATTTTTTTCGAATTAGCATAAAGCCTAAAATTAAAAAAGAAGCAAATAACATACGAATAGCTGTAAAAAAAAGAGGCGTTGATGAGAAGATCGCCATTTTTCCAATAGCAAAACAACTAGACCACATAGCAAAAAGTAAAAATGGCAGAAATAACATTGTATAATACCTTTTTTAGAGTTTAGGCTTAAATGATAGCTAAAATGAGATCTTTCTACAATAAAATATGTGAAAAAAGTGAGCCAATAGAAATATAATTAAAATTTAAAGTTAAATTTTTTGAAAAAAAAGGCTTATAGAAAAAAAATAAAAAATTTTAATTAATCATAAGATAATTGATTTAAACAAGAATTAATAATTTTAAACTTTATATGAATTGTTGAAAATTGATATGCTTTTGTAAATAAATTTGCAAAGGAATCCAATGTTAACTATTTTAACCCAAACTTTTAAAGGACCACCTCTTTGGGTTTGGCCTTTATTTGTTTATCTAATTGCTAGAGGAATTATTGCTTTTAAACCAAGAATAATGCCTTTAAAAAAAATATTTATACTCCCCTCTGTGTTTTTCTTTTTATCTATCCAAAGGTTAGTAAGTAATATTAATTTTTTAACATGTCTTGTTTGGCTACTTTCAATCATCATTGGTGCTTTCCTTAGCTTTGTCATATTTAAAAATATTCAAGTTGGAGCTGATAAAAAAAATAATTTACTAAAACTGCCTGGCTCATATTCCACTTTAGTTTTGATTTTGATTAGTTTTTCGATAAAATTTTATTTTTGGTTTATAATAGCAAAAGATCCAATCCTATTGAAAGATTCAATGTTTTTTTATCGCTATATTTTAGCAACGACCCTTTCTTTTGGGATGTTTTTGGGAAGAACTTTATTATATTTTTATAAGTTTAAAAAAACAGATTCAACTAGCTTATTAGACACAAAAGCGGGTTTGCAAAAAGAAAAAGCATTTTAAATACTTTTTTAATTTTTTATTTGGGTTTCTTTTTTTTTTAATATCGGATACTTTTTTTCTATTAATTGTCTATAACAAGTAGTTTTTGTTATAATCCTTATCAAAAAATCACACTATGTAAAATATTTTTATGAATGAAATCTTATTTTTGGCTCATATTTTATTAGTAATCTTATTTTTATTAGTAGCCTTAAGGCTAGGAAAAAATTATCTACTTGTTTTTGCAGCTATTCAAGCTTTGATTGCTAATTTATTTGTTATCAAACAAATAGATCTATTTACTAAAACTGTAACGACAACAGATGTATTTATAATAGGCGCTATTTTTTCTCAAAATCTACTTCAAGAATATTTTGGAAAAGAAGTTGCTATAAAAACTATAAAAATTTCTTTTTTTTCGATGCTATTTTTTTTAGTGATGTCAAAGATTCATCTTTTATATACTCCTAGCCTTTTAGATACGACTCACAGCTCTTTTGAAAATATTTTATCTTCTACTCCTAGAATTGTGATCTCTTCTATTTCAGCATTTTTTATAACTCAAAGATTAGATATCTATTTTTTTTCTTTTTTAAAAAAAATATTTAATCAAAAATTTTTGCCACTTCGTATGGGAATATCATCGATTGTAGTTCAGTTTATAGATACTGTGTTGTTTAGTTTTTTAGCTCTATGGGGTATAGTAGATCATATTTTTGATATAATTTTATTTAGTTTTATTATTAAAAGCTTAGTGATTATTTTTAGTGTATCTTTTATGAGGTTTTCAAAATATTTTATGAAAAAAATAAAAACATATGAATAAATTTAAATTTGAAATTTTACATGAGTCTAAAAAATCAAAAGCAAGAGTTGGAAAAATTTATACTCCTCATGGAATCATAAATACCCCCAGTTTTGTTGCAGTTGGCACAAACGGCACGATAAAAGCAATAGATAATAAAATGCTAAGCTCAATCAATCTAGAGCTAATGTTTTGTAATACTTATCATTTAATATTGCAACCAGGCTCAAAACTTATTAAAAAAGCAGGGGGCATTCATAAGTTTATAAATAGAGATATGCCAATTATCACAGATTCAGGTGGGTTTCAGGTGTTTTCATTAGCTTTTGGCTCTGTTGCATCCGAGCTTAAAAGTAAAGGCCAAAAAAAAACAAACTGCACCCTTTTAAAAATAACAGAAGATGGAGCTACATTTAGATCATATAGAGATGGAAAAAAAATACTTTTAACGCCAGAGAGCTCTGTTCAAGCTCAAAAAGATATTGGATCTGATATTATCATTCCTTTAGATGAGCTTCCTCCTTATCATATGGATCTAAAAGATTTAAAAAAGTCATTAGATAGAACTCACAGATGGGAGAAAAGATCGTTAGATTGCCATTTAAAAAACAGACAAAATCAAGCGATGTATGCAGTTATTCACGGAGGGATAAATAAAGATTTAAGAGAAAAAAGCTCAAAATATTTATCTTCTCTAGACTTTGATGGTTTTGCAATTGGAGGCTCTGTTGGAAAAAACAAAAAAGAGATGATTGAAATGTTAACCTTTACAATGAACCATCTCCCCAAAGATAAACCAAATCATCTACTCGGAATTGGAGATATTTCATCACTAGATGGCTGTATTCCTCTTGGGTTAGATGCTTTTGATAGTTCATATCCTACAAAAGCAGCAAGGCATGGGTTTGTTATAACCAATAAAAAAGGTATAAAGCTTACTAAAAAAGAAAATGAAAGTAATTTTGGTCCTATTGATAAAAATTGCGCATGTTATACTTGTCAAAATTTTTCTCTTTCTTATTTGCATCACCTATTTAAAGCAAAGGAGCTAACAGCACTTAGTTTAGCAAGCATTCATAATCTTCATTTTATGGCTCAGTACATGAAAGATATTAGAGAAAAAATTCTATCTGATGAGATTTAGCCGGTGATTTTCAGCATAGTTGTCACTTAAATTATTTTTTTTACAATTCCTTAATGCAAACAGTGATTTTCAGACTTCGCTTAAGTAGGTGGTAGCTCATCGTTCATCTCCGCCGAAACAGGTTCGTTATCCTACGGACTGAGTTTTCATCTAAGATTGCTCTCCACAAACCATCTCACGATGATGCAGTTATCTTCGATTACAAAGTTTATAGCTTGCTTTGATGAGAACTTTCATCTCACTGATAAACTATCTTCACAGGCGCACACATACTCCAACGTCTAAAGAACGTTGGATTCTGGCTTCAAGCAATATTCGCTTGATTTCTCAAGTCTTACAATATGTAAAATAGACAAACGCTTTTTAGGTGCTTGCAGGTTTACATTTATATCTATATCTTTTGTATCCTTATAAACTAGATAGACTAAAATAATACAAACAACTAACAAAAAATAAGACAGCTCCATTATAGCGCCAGAGTGAACAAAAACCGAGAGATCACATGAGAGAAATCCCCTACAAAATAATAAAATATAACCATAGCTATAAAAAATCTAAAATTCATAAATTGTTTGGTATAGTATTTTAATTTTTAATTGATAGATGTTATCCTTTATTTTTTTTAAATAAAGGAGTCAACAAATGGCTAGACCTTATTCACAAGATCTCAGAAAAAAAGTTTTAAAATATTTAGAAAAA
>SDBT01005072.1_pt1 | contig 22212 bp, 51 predicted proteins | sample 2277101 | NCBI WGS metagenome assembly SDBT01 (sample SAMN10404973, study PRJNA504765) | marine sediment metagenome | isolation source: marine sediment core GS10_PC15, 103 cmbsf | place: Arctic Ocean: Southern Knipovich Ridge | collected 2010 | reverse complement strand
CTGCCTTAAAGCAGGTATCATTTGGATTATCAGCATCTTGGCTTGCCTGCCAGCCCCTGGTTCACCTCTTTTAGCGTCTTCCAATAACGCCCTGATATTCCTATCTAACTTTACTAAAGGTGATATTCTTTCATCCTCTTCCCACCTTAATTGCCTTTCATCACCTTCAGGGTCTTCTCTTTGTAATGTGTTTATCCTTATATCCTTATCGGGTATTGAACCCCTCTGTGTCGCTGCCAGTGCTTGTCTGGCTGCATCCATTCGTGGGTCTCTGAAGGAATACTTGAACTCAATCTCATAATCACCTGTGAGCTTCGATACCTCAAAGTCCTGTTCCCCTAACTTGACTGTTTGAACCTTTGCTTTCTTACAAGCATCAATGGTCTGCTTAATGAACATTTTAGCCAAGTCTTGCTTGAGAAGCCCCCTTGTACCTATTCTTGGAAAAATGATATTGTTTTGTTCCTGAACATCCATCATAATCTCAGTAGCAGTCTTCGGCTGCAGTATATTCTGGAATTTAGAACTGGTCGCTTGCTGCATCCTGTTTGTAATCATATCGTGTAGTAACTGGGCTTGAGTTTGTAGTTGACCTAATGGCATAAGTGCATAGCGAGCATTGACGGGTGTCTCTGTAATCGCTCCAGGTGCTGTAACCTCATCTACCGTCTTTTGTTCCTTAGAGGGGTCTGGGCTAGGTTCTTCAATCTGTAGGGCCTGGTCGACAACTTTAAGGTTTAGACTTTGAATAATAGATGCTATTCTCTCAAGTTCCTTGAATAGATAACGGATTAAAAATATCCCAGATTCACCTTGATACTTAATAGTGTCCTTATCCATAAGCATTGAGCCCATCGGTACTTTATAAAAGACAACTGGGACATAACCCAGTTTGTTTTTTAGTTCTTTGATTAAGTCATTACCAGACCATAATTGTGAAGTGTCCCTTGCTACAATATAAAGTAATTCCGTATCCTCATCTTTTTTTACCTTCCCCTCAGCTTCAGGGTAATCAGATATAATCCTGCTATAGGAACGGGTAAACTTTTTTGCCGTATAAATAGTTCCTTTACTATCATTCTCATTAACAAAGTTCGTCGTATCCCAAGGGGTGATGTTGGCAACAAACTCCTTATTATCAAAATGGAAGTTGCAGAAACTGGCCACGCTACCCCTTCTAAAGGTCTGTTGGTCAATAAACGGGTTAAATGGGAACATATCCCTTAGTGATAGTAGGTCATCAGCCCCCCTAAATCCAGCCCTGATAAAACTTTCTACATAAGCAGTATCAAACCTCTTGCTATCAGATGTTACCTCTACCTGCTCAACGGCTGAATTGAGCATTGTTTCGGTTCTCCATGTGAATGTAGCTATATCGTTGAGAACAACACGAACACTGTTTGGTATTTCAGCATTGTTGGCATCTGTTAGTTTGGTGGACTTGTTGGCCATATTGATTAAATCGGCATCCCCTTGATGTCTCGTGAATAATGCCGTAGATGCATCAAACTTCTTTTCCGCTAATTTCTTATAATACGTTTTATCAACCATATTCTATCCTCGTCCCATTTATTTACCCTTCAACTTTTTAACAGCATCTTTTTGCACTCGCTTTAATTCTTTCATTGTTGAGCGAACAGCCTTCTTAAAAGCAGGGGTATTGGTAAGTGCATCTCTAACAACACTCTCTGCTTGCCAGCGCAATTCCTCTTCCCTCTTTATTTCTTTTGTCATTTCATCCTCCTTAATTTGGTACTCCATTCTTCCAATAGTGTGGTACGCTGGATATTAACCTTTCACTCACACTCTTACACTTAGGGCATCTTACTAATGACTTGTCATCATAAGACAGCCACACTTCAAACTTCAGTGCCTTACCTTTCGAGTTATTACACTCAGCGCATTCATGTTCGTAGACCGGCATAGCACACCCCTATTTTGAACAACTTAATAATCCAGCAATAGCACCCAGAAGCATTATAGTCAGGGAAATAACCAATACTTCAATATTCATCTAGTTATTACCTCCCTTAGCTACCCACTATAGCCATTTGCAAATCATATTGTTCTTGCACGGGTCTACTTTCTGGGTTTTCAAGTAAATAAAAGAACTTTATCACTGCTACCCTAAGCTCAGAAGCAGCTAGGTTTTCATCCAGATTACCATCCTGTACCATTGATTGCTCTGCTTTTAGAATAATCCACTGTAAGTCTTCTCCAGTTATCATATTACCTCCTCGCTAATATCCTTCGTCTGGGTGTAGTGGTGCGATAACCGCTAGGAACCCCTACCCTTTTCAACATCTGATGGGCAAGCATTAAACTAATCACAGTATCACCGTGAGTCGCCCCTGTTGGGACAGGCTTGTTATTAACCCACTGATACTCCATCATTTCTTTGACTTGTGGTCTGAATTTAGTATCTAAACTCCCATCGTTTATACTTTCAACCAACTCAACAATCCCAGTCTGCTTATTCTTCTCCCCAGTTGTCCAGCCGAGTTTTTCAATCCCTGATAATTTAGAACCACCCTTTGTTTTTCGGGTAACTTCGCTGGAAAACATATTCTTTCTGCCCAATTCAGACAACTTATTCAGAACCGCCACCCCGATTGAGTTATTCTCCACCGCTAATAAGGGGTCGTAGTATTCAGCGCATAGTTTATCAATCTCATAAGCAAATAAATCCGTAGCTAGTTTATTGGTGTAAATCTGTGCAACCACCTCCGAGTTTAACCCGTCTTTGCCTAAAATAGTCAGGCTTGAGTAATCTAAACCCACACCCTCACCAACATCTACGCCCGCTACGTACTTAATTCCAACCCGTGGCTCACTAAAGATATAAATAAAGCCCTGTCGTGTCTCTGAGGCGTTCTCAACACTATCCCAGAGTTTATCCATACGCTCTTTCTTGAAACAGGATGTCGCTGATTGTGGGCTTAATGCTTCTTCTATCGTTCTTGGGTAGTTTGCCTCCACAACCCAAGGGGTAGATTCGTTCTCTCTAACCATTGCATCATAAAAGACTTGGTCTCGATTGGGTCGAACATTATAAGCATAGAAAAGCGCCTTAAAACCATTTTTACCAGCATCCGCTTCCTTCCAATGGTTCTTAAAATAAGAGTCGGGTTTGGTTTTATCTACGGTAGAAACTGAAACCAGTTTCCTTTGCGGGCTATCAGCCACGGTTGCCCTTGTATGACTTAAATTCACCTCATAATATTCGTGGAAGTCGGACTCATCATGGATAACCCTTCCCGCCGTCTTGCCGATTCCAGCAGCTTCAGTAGAGGGAAAGGCAGTTATCTCGGAACCCATCTCCTTAAAACCAAATCTTTCTGTTGAATTTGGTTCTAGCGTGTATATTTTCATCCAGTCGGGTAAATTATCATAAACAATCCTTGACTTTGAAAGCAATGACTGTGATTCCACCTGACCTCGTGAAAACTCTAGCACAGGCCAGCCATCAATATAGTATATCTCCCATAAGGCTTGAATTGCCAATGCCCAACTTATACCTATCTGCTTACTCTTGATAAGGTCTATAAACCTTTCATTTGCTAATTGCTTGTAAAAATCAACTAAATGAGGCCATAGAATATAATCCACAGCCAACTCGCCAGGCTCTTTAATTTTCACATGCTTGAGGAAGCAAAAGAGACTCTGGCGACACCTCTCCCCCTCAAAGAGCTGCTCCTGTTTATTCATATACAGCTATCGCCCACCCTTTTTCACGCTGTATTTATACCCACCGATTTAACGGCTCTCCGTAATTTCCCCATAACCTTATCCCAGCAGGGGTTATTCTAAAAAAGGTTCTATCAATGGCTCTACTGCTACATATTTAATCCGAGTATCTAAATCCCTTGTGAGGTCATTGTAATTATCGTATTCGGGAAGCTCATCTACCTTTATCACTACACCTTGAGAGTGGAGCTTCTCCAATATATTATCTGCAATGCAATGGTTACAATCATCCTGCGTTCTATATAACTTGCACGTTTCTCTTATACTACAGGATATAAAATATCCATCTAGTTCTGATGCTATCCCTTCCCTTATCTCTTCTCTAGTTGCCATTATGTTCTTTCCCTTCATCTACACCCCTCAAGTAGGCTAATATTATAGCCCCAGCCACTTTCCGTTGCATTTCCCTTTGGTCTTTCAGTATAGGAACTATCAACTCCTTAACATAACTGGGTATTATTGGGTCATGAACTACCTCAGCAACAGTCAATGCCCTAATCTCTCCACATTCCTTGCAAATACCTCTTTCCTTAAGATACTTCTGGAATTGTTTATGAGTTTTTATCTCTTCTCTACTTGGCATTATAAATACTTAACCCCCCATTCTGGGTGTGCGTCAATTAGTGCCTTTTGTTCTTCCACGTATTGAGCATAGGGGCTTGAGACACTTAGGGAATAAAGATACTGACCACACTTGCAACAGTAATAACTGCCCACTCCCGTTCCTTCGTGCGGACAATGCCCTTCACGCTCGCAATCTACAGCAGTGCCATATCTTATCTCTTCTCTAGTCATTCCTTCACCTCTTCTAATAGGGCTTGAAATAGTTTAACTATATGCTTTGCTTCTGCTCTGTAATATATATAATGTCCTGCACCTTCGGGAGCTTTCTTAACTACATCCTCCAATTTATGAGCCAAATTAATCTCCAACCACTCATCTGACAAATTATCTCTAGCCTTCTTTAACTGGGCTTTGGTTACTAACTTAATCTCTCTCGTTATCTGTGCATCCCAGTCTTTCTCAGACCAATAGGACTTATTAGGATTAAGCCTCATAGCCCCGATTATCTCTTCATCAGTTAGTAGTATCATGCCTCCTCGTATCCTTTCAATTACTAGATTAGCTATGTTTATTTGGCAAACCAATGCTTTATCGCATCTAGCGCTTCAGGGAATATGTATGGCGTTAGCTTATACGTGCCATCCCCTTGCTTTAGTGATAAGACTAGGCAATGGTCGTCGTAGGAAAACTGAACTCGCCCTCCATATTTGTCTGATAGCGTCATTATGGGCTTAAATTCCACACCATTGCCCCGCTTAACCTTTTTGTCAGGTCGTTTCAGTAATTTATACATCATTTCCCCCCCTTAATCTTTCTATGACTAGATTAGCTATTAGGTCTATGTCAATGCCAGCGCTTCTCGGCTAAACCATTTCTCAATACACTTATGCGTATGGTCTTCTGGATTTAACTTCTTCCAACACACTAAACAACGGTCTTCGGTAATGATAACTTTTAATCCATATAACTTCTCTTCTGTTGTCATTCTAATCCTCTATAAAGACTAGGCAGCCCTTCCTACCCTTGTATGTTGCTACCCTATCCAGCCCGATTGTTTTATTCTCCATTCCTCGCTCTAATCCCCATCTGATAGGGATTGCCAGCATTCTGGGCAATACCTTCTAGGAACTTCGTCTACTCGTCTGCCATGTTCATGTTCACGGCATGGCTCTTCCCCCCACCCCTTTATCTTCTTCAGTTGGGCTTTGGCTACATCGTGTTCATTATGCCCGTGACAATCTATACACTCCTCGTCTAATGTGTATATCTCTTCATCAGTTAGTCTTATCACTTACTAGCCTTCAATAGCTTCTCTAGGAGTTCTACTAGCCTATCGAGCCTTTTGTTGACTGCATCCACATCTTGCTGTTCAATCGGTGCTGTCGGACCTCTTGGCATTATTTACCCTCCTTCAGTAAGAGTTTAATCCTTTCCTTGCTCGATTCGTTAGGTTTGAAGTTATACGATTCATTACACGCTCTCATCCTTTGTATAAAATCTCCACTGGCATGCCCTTCTACAATAATAGACCTATCAAGAACCTGCCCATCTGATAATGTAAGATATCTGGGTCTTTCGGGTAATGATTGGAACTTGCCCGTTATACCCTGGACATAACACACTGGGACTGTTTCAATGTTAACCCCTTCCTTGTTAACCCCTAATGTTAACCCCTTCCTCTTCTTCTCCATCGATGACCGTGACGCTTCCGTCCTCTTCTCTTTGTCCTTGTATGGCATTATTAACCTCCGGTTTGGTATCCATCATCTTCCTGAATGCTAATACCGTAGCTACGCTTAATAACTCTTTATCTTCTTCTGCTATTCCTAATGTAGCTTTAGGCTTACCTTTTACCCTGTCTATTAGATACATACAGGCTTCCCTATCTCCTTTTATACCCATATCATATAGAGTTTTCATAAGAGTTTCTATAGCATAGGGGTGCTCTTTTATGAAGTCTTTTACCTGTGTTTTTAGCTTCTTAGGTTGACCCCTGCCCTCTTTGTTACCTAATTGAAAGCCCTTAACCCCTTCTGGCATATCTACTTAACATTCCTCTTAATACTATATATAGTGTTAGTTAATGTTCCTTCTACTATATGTGGTACTTCGGTGGTGACCCGTCTGACTCTCCGTATCTATTCTTATCGTTATCCCATCAATAGCTTTGTGCGGTTTATTTCGAGAGCCACCCCGTAACGACTACCATCACAGCGTAACTCATCATCGAGATACCCATTCATCATACCACATAATCTATTTATTGTCAAATCTCCAACCAAGTTAGTAAAATAGCATTGACAACCATTGGAGTCTATTTATCTCCCTTAATCGCCCATTATCTCCATTATACTATGTTATATGTGGTTTGACAGCTATCTAACCAAGGTATATATTGAGAGTATCAAGTAAGGAGGTTAAAGATGTACATAGTTACAAACAAACAATGCGGATGTCAGGCAGGAACGGATAAGTTTGGTAATGTCGTGTTTAAGTATTGCCCTAAGCACAAGGCTGCAGATGATTTGTATGAGGCACTGAGTTATCTAGTAGGCGACCTTTCTGGATTTATAGCCAACCAAAAGGACTATCTTGAGGAAGCACGTAAGGCACTATCAAAGGCAGACGGGGAAAAACCATCAAGTCTAAAGGGGGCATGAAATGATTAGGGATTGCTTTTATTGGTATTGGGGTAATTCGGGCGTGCCCCCAGATACTTGCTTGCACCCTAAACACAATAGGCAGTTATGCGAAGGCAGATGCAAGGATTATCAGAATACACACAAAGTAGTAATGAAAAATCTCAGGAGTCTAATTAAATCTAAGGAGGATTAGTATATCAGCTACCGCTCATTAAGTTTTCGACCTCTTAGTGGGCGGTAACGGGTAGACTAAGGGAGGGATAAAATGGGTATGGCAGAATATACTAAATGGTGTGGTAAATATCCTTGGCATGTTACCAAAGATATGCCCGTGCCAGATGATTGCCAATGCGAGTATTGTAAAAAGAAACGCAAGGAGCTAGGTATTAAACACAAGGAGGGGTGAAATGAGAGAACAAAACGAGATTGAGGCATTAAAGCGGAATTGGGAACGTGACCCTTGCTATGACATTGAGGATGTTGAGGGATTCGAGGAACACCGAGAGGAATTATTGGCGTTTCGCAAAGAGAGGGAGGCTCGCTGGAAGAGGTTGGCCCAAGAATCTCACACGAAATTAGAGAACATAGTTTGCCCTATATTGAGCATTGATACTGACGACTATGGTTATTGTAGGGTTGAGCAATGTGCGTGGTGGAATGAACAGCGGAATAAATGCGGCATACTTCAGGTATATTAAGGGAAGTAATAGGGAGGTTACAATGAGAGAGATAAAGTTTAGGGCTTGGGATAAAAGGGATAACACAATGTTCTTGGTTAGGGAAATGTTCTGGTTAGTAGGTGGATTATCTGTTGATGATGGAGCTACCACAAAAAAGGGATTTGCCCCTAAAGACTTTGAGATAATGCAATACACAGGACTCAAAGACAAGAATGGCATTGAGATATATGAGGGGGATTTGGTCAGGATTTACAGAGGTGTTGACCCTAGAGACCCTGCCGCTGTGTGTTATACTCCTATCTACAAGGCAGAAATGTATGGGTGGGGAGCTACATTTGTTTCAGAGGAGGGTGATATTGAGATGGGAAGCACTTGCCAAGCAGAAGTTGAAGTAATCGGCAACATCTATGAGAACCCAATAGAATAACCACAAGCCCCCTAGACAGACCAAAAGTAATGAAAGGTTGCTTGCTAGGGGGCTACTCTTTTACACAGTTTTCTAATGTTATGGTTTGTGTCTGCTCATACAGTAATTCTAGGGCCGTCGCTAGTAGGTGGCGGTTTTCCGTTTCTATCAGTAAGAGGGATATGTCTATTAAATTCCTGCTCGTTTTAAGCTGTTCGGGCAACCAGTCTATTTCAGTCATTTCACCCCCTCTATTCTACCATCTTGATGTAAATATACAACCCAGCCCTCTATCCCCTCATCTTCCTCAGCTACAATCTTCAATACACCACGTTCCTTTAATAGTTCCTTGCACCACCAGCACAACCCCTTATCCCCAACAGGATATAGTTGAGGCTCAATGTGGCCACTACCTATTCCAATGGTACAAGAGAAACATCTATCACCTTTCATCGTTTCACCTTACAAGCTATAGTCAGTCCCATTATTTGCGTTTCATAATATACTGCGTGTTCACACATCTTAACATACCTAGAGCATACGTATTTATTTCTTACATCGTGATTGGATGGCCTATTAGAACCTGATTTGTAATGACAGCACGCCTCCTGGCAAGGGCAAAGCTTATGAGCCATATTTCCATTGCCTCCCTATAGCTTCAATAACATTAGTCGTTACTGCATTACCCAGACATTTGTATCTCTGTGTATCTGATATTCCCTCAGTCCAGTTATCAGGGAATCCCTGTAAGCGTTCACATTCTATCGGGGTTAGTCTCCTTATATTCCTAGCCGATTGTGGCTTATCTGTCCCCCAACTTACTCCTTGCCTTAATTGACCATCTGTTTGTAGGGCTTGTGCTGTTTGAGGAACAAAGATATTAAGTTTATTGTCAGGATTAGCATTAGGCAAACAAGCCATTAATCCACTGGGGTCATATACTCTATCCTGTTGGCTACCATAACCTTTGCCACTTACATCAAACTGTTCTCGCATTATTTCCCTTTCATCATCTTGGATATTGATTTCTCCGATAGGAAATACTTTGGGTCTGGGTTGTCCTCTAAGATGTCCGATAATGAACACCCTTTCCCTGTTTTGTGGGACACCGAGATCCTTGCTGTTAAGCACTTGCCATTGGCAGTCATACCCGAGTTCATCCAGTGTTCGTAGTATGGTTTGGAATGTATCTCCATTGTCGTGGGAGAGGAGTCCTTTGACGTTTTCAAGGAGTAGATACGGGGTTCTTTTAGCCCTAGCGATTCGGCATATCTCAAAGAAGAGTGTGCCTCTAGTATCTGCAAATCCTCCTCGCTTCCCAGCAATGCTGAAACTTTGGCAAGGAAATCCCGCTGTGATGAGGTCGTGTTCTGGTATGGTAGAAGGGTCAACTGTTCTGATGTCTTGTTCACAGATTTCCCCATAGTGTTTTCTATAGATTTGGCAGGCATATTTGTCAAGTTCGTTTGCCCAGACACAAGCGTAGTTCCCCCGCTCCTGGGATTGGTTTGGTTGCTTCCCTTGATTGCCGATACTATCTCCACATCTACTAACTTCTGGGTTTTCTTGCTGTTGCCCGTTACTCTTTTCAAGCCCATATCTAAACCCTCCTATACCAGCAAATAATTCTATAAATCTCATAACACCTGCCTAACATAGCTTAAAAACTTATTCATAACCCACCTATCACCATTAAGGCTAGGCCGCAAACTATCCTTATCAGTCTAATCCAATGGTCTCTTAAAAATGTCTGCTTCTTGCTACCCTCATAACTGGGTGCATTTAAGTATAGTGTCCAGCTTAATATACCGTCCGAAAAGACCCACATTCCGATTAGCCCAACAGCATAGTTCATTTCTCCTCCAATCCAAACCTCTTATTAACCTCTTCTATGCCTTTGTCTATATGGTCTACTTCCCCCAATTGTCTCTTGAACTCACTACCCCAAAGGTCAACCCAGGCACCACACATCTCAACTGTTCGCATGTGTCGCTCTCTCTCTAATTCCAGGAAACCAAGAAAGACGGGTACTTCTGATTTCGTCAGGCTTGATATATCCACTAAATGATTTTTGTTGAATTTCATTTACACTTCTCCCTTCCACAATTACTTACTTTAATCGCCCGTGAATGTATTACTGGCTTCCTTGCCCACCTCTTTATAGGTCAGCCAGCCCGTTCCATCACAGCCACTACAGGGTTCTAGGATTGGCTCCAAGTTGTCTTTTAACCCAACACAGACAACCTTAAGCCCATAACATACGGGACACTGTTTCAAATTCACCATTCTCCCCTCCTTAATTTTACCACTGCCCTCTTATTAAATTATATGGCAGGTATATCATCGGTGTACCCTTCGGATGTAAATATGATTGGTTGCCCTGCCCATCGAGCTTACACCCACAGTTGGGACACACGTGACCCTCAGCATACTTATGTAGCGTTATCCCAAGCGGTATCTTCAAACACATAGAATGAGAACAATTACCACAAGCAAGATTGTAATTATATGTATCTGGGAGGATTATCCCCCCACTATCCATTGTCATAACTCTACCCCATCCGCACTAGGAATAACAACCTGGTATTCGGTTGAAGACCACCTCATTATCTCATCTATATATTCTGTAAATTCAGCAGTTGAGAGCTTTGCCGTAGAGCCTACGGTTACAAGGTCGGTATCCTCATGCTTTTTAAGAAACTTAAACTTTAACGCTTCGTGCATTTCCTCTTTATCATAGCCGAAATTATTAGATAGAATCTCAATTATCACGCCCCAATAATATTTATTCTGACTGAGAGACCTTACATGACGTTCTTTGCGGATAGTTAATTCAATACGTTGCCCCTCTAACTTGGATAGCTCAACAAGATAATTTTGAGGAGCATCTAATTTAAGTTTGCCGCCCCTGACTTTCCCGTATAAAATAGGTATCATAACTCTATATCACTCTCTACTTCATTGCCTACACAAGTATGTATTGCCATTTCCCTTGCTTAGTTTTGCGATATCCTTGTTTTTGATATTGGGATTTATCGCCATTAAATACTAAAATCGCACTGGCGAAAGGGGCAGTAGATTTCGCATCACCAAACGTAACCCTACCACGCAACCATCTTATTTCACTAGCAAAGGGGAAGATGTAATCATGCCAGTAGCTTCTATCTGTGGCACTCACTATTAGACATACGACAATGGCTCCATTCCCACTTTCATACCAAGCCTTTTCTATCCACTTTCCTGTATGACCACCATAGGGTGGGTTCATAAATATTCTTTCATTTGCCCATGATTGCTTCAACCCGTTATCATGCTTTGTGTAGAATTTAACACACTTGGCATTTTGGTCGGTTGCACAAGGATCAAGTGTGAAGTGAAATTCTCTGTCAAGTTCATCAAACAAGCCCTGGGGAGTCTCCCACTCATTGCTCTTGCTGGAAACCATTGCTTCCTGTAATGCCATCTCTACCTCCTTTCAGCATATATTATCTGATACTTCTTCATACCTCTACCCTCACTCGTTTCTTACCCCCACTACCATAGGTTTTACCTCCATAAATGAACTTCCTCTTGATAATCTGAATAGGCTCGACCCAAAACCTCTCGTGGATAATGGTCACTACAGAGAAGCCCTGTTGCCAGTTAGGGTGAGTTATCCAATCAGGGGCTAAATCACAGAGACAGAAGTTCTCCCACCACCCATAGACACCAAACCTGTTTCTCTTGAGCGAGTTGCCGCCCCGATGTGAGTGTCCGTGCAGCCCTGAGCCACCGTGCTTATCGGACATCCCCTTAGCCGTGTATCCTGAATGTGCCCTGATTAACTCCCCGTGCGTAACCATGAAGTTCTTGTTCAACAATACACCTTCCGCATAATCAACCTTCTCAACCTCGCTGTCTTTAAGCCCGTACAGGTTTTCAATCCTCAAGCAATCTAATGATGCGAGGGCGGGATTATTCCACACAAACTTCCTCAGTCTATCCTCATGGTTGCCTAATTCAAATACCATTCGTGCATTAGGCATTAACGCCCGATGTCTCTTAAATAGCTGCTTGGTAGAGTTTAAGTCCTCCTGGAACTTAGTGGCCCTTTCTGGGTTCTTGTCGAACTTTGATAGTAAGTAAAAATCCCCCATATCCCCAGGATACACCACTAAGTCAGGCTGTAACTCCCCAAGGAATAACTCCACCTCCCTTAACACACGTTGGTCCTGAAATGGGTTGTGCGTATCCTGTAATACAGCCATTGTCCCCTGAAACTTAATATCCATCCTTACCCCCTGTTAGTATCTCTTTGAGTTGGTCGGCTCTCTTATACCAAAAGTCCTTAACAGCTTTTGATTCAAGTAGCCAGCCAGCAAAGTTAGTACCATAATCTTCTTTGTATAACTCAAATGCCACCTTCTTCCTATCCCATTTCACGCAATCGCCCTCAGTATCAGCTCTGCCCAAGCTATAGCCCTCCCTCTTGCCCTTCTCGTAAGTTTCCTCTTCGCCAGCCTTACATTCTTCTGGGGACACATAGCCCATAGCCTTGAGTTTGGCTACTTGGGCCTGAGCTATAAGTTCACCAAATGCTCTGTAATAAGTGAAGCCATCATCAGGTGGAATCTTACTTACAACTTCTTCTCTACTCAATAGTTCCTGTTCATTATCCACTTCATACCTCCTTATGGTAATATCATCCCGAATGCTTCTAAAATAGCCTCTGCCCCTACCTTTGCCAAGTCCACCATAAGACCCCATATTGCCAACAGAGTATCATTAAATCCATCTACTGAAGTAGCAGCGAGGGCATATCCACCGCTTAATAATAAAATACTCACTAAGATTACAACTATACCCGATATAATCAACCATCTTAGTCTATGTCTTTTCAATGCCCCACTCCTTTAGCTTGGCCTCCAACTGGGCTTCCCAAATATAATATCCGTAATAGTCCTTCCCGAGTGGTGTTGTTCTTTGTTTTTTAATCCACTCCACTACTTCTTTTCTACCCTCTTTCCTGCCCGCCTCAAAACCCGTACCAAGGGCATCCATCCCTAGTTTAGTCATACCTTCTAACACCTTGTCTTTAGTTTCCATTACTCACCCTCCAACAGTTTAATCTTTTCTAATAGGTTCGCTTCTAGCTCTTTTAGCTCTGGTATGGTGAATTTGGTTATTTCCCTTGCTTGTTCCTCTAGCGCCTCGTCCATATACTCGCCATACATCTCAATAATCCTCCTGCGGTATTCCAAGGTATTGCCCCGTAGGTTTATATTGCAGTTATAGCATTGGGCGTGTGTTCCCTTTTTAGAAAAGAGATTAGAATTGTGCCTCCCTGATATAAAATGCCCTGCCTGTAAGAGCTTGAAGTGATACCTCTTGCCACAGGTTATACACAATCCCCAAGACGCACACCCCGTAGTCCGAAGGCAATCCCTTAAACGGATATACTTTGAAAAGACTACCCATACTTCCTTTTTAACCTTAGCTACTGTTTTCTTCTTCATAACTCTATATCACTCTCTACTTCATTGCCCAAAGAACACCGCACCAAATTATCACGCACACTCGAAAAGTCGCTACCCGACCTTGCATCGCATAAAATAGAACCATCTATTTCAGAATTAATAGAGTTGCACTCAAACACTGCTCCCGATTTAATTACTATTGGGTGTTCAACGCCTGGGGTTGATTTCTTTATTTCAATTACGCAATACGCAACAATGTCAGGAGACTCAATCACAAAAGTGCCACCTTGGTTGATGCTAATAACAGTGTGTCCAATTTTCATTTCACTTCCTCCATTAACCCCTGAATAAACTCACCCAATTTTTTATGAAACATCCCCTCATCAGGTAGGTTATAAATCTTTTGTAGTTCTATCAGTATCTTCTTACCCATGGCTTCAACTATTCGCTTATCACTGTGATATACCACGTCTTGAAAGTGAGGATGCAGTTCATTCAGTGCCGCTAATATCTCTTTTCTGTCTAGTAATATACTCATTCTACCTCCTCACTCGGTATAACTATAAGGATTGGAGTAAAGTCAGGAGGCATCTTAACCCTGTACTTCATCAGTGCTTCCCATCGAGCATCAGCACCCGCTTCATAGTCTAATTGCCTGGTTTTACCCCAACGGTTCTTTTCTTGATGAGACTCGAAGTATTCGCTTCTTTTGTTTGCCCACCCATCAGGTCTTTTCATTTCTACCTCCTATGCCATCCAGCTTTCTTGTATGTTATTCTACTACCGTATCCCCTTCTATGAAATTAACACCCTGACTTATCTTGAAGTGTATTTTGGTGCTATAAGGGTCATAGTCCATAATCTTGGGTGCCTTTATCTTCTCAAACTCAAGGTATCCCTTATCAATGCTTATATACAATGTTGGTTCTGCTGCAGTTGATGTACCACCAAATGCTATCTTCCTGCCCGGGGGTTTCTGCATAGCCACTACTGCAACCCCCTCGGAACCCAGCGCCTTGTTGATCTCCAAGAGTTTATTAGTTACAGTGTAAGGTTTGTCCATATCAGTCCTCAAGTAATCTACTATATTCAACCCATTAGGTACTATTACATCGGCAAAGTTGTCCAACCTTCTATAAACCTTGAATGGGGGAGGCTTCTCAATAAGGGGTAATAACTTCCGAAACTTCCAGCTTAACTGTTCTATTCCTTCGCTGGCAAATAAGAAGATGTTATCCTTCCATTCATCAATATTTAGCTTAACTACATTCAAGCAAAATGCTGTCTTGCCCTGATTGTATAATCCCGCCACCAGGACAAGGGCTGGCTTAGACAGATGCCCGTACTTGTTAATCCCCAGAGGTAGGATTATACTATCCCCCTGCTCATCACCATCTCTGTTCCACCACTGCTCCTCCTGCAAATCAAGGTCAGCCTTTCTCCAGTATCCATCTCTGCCAATAATGTTATATGCCAACCCCTTCTCCCTCATCCTATGCATAATGGTTCTAAGGGCTGGATGTTGTGCCTTATCTACCAAGCCATCCTTAATCTTGGTATAGTGGAATACGCCATCTGATTCATTTAGCACCCAATCTTCAATCTCTTGCTGAGTAATATTCATACTAATCCTTATGTTGCAAGCGTTGCACTTGTTATGATGTTACGATATGTTATGGTTTGTTGCGGGGTTGTTACGCCATTTAGCTATGCATTATCGTGCTCGTTGCACCCCTTCGCCATATCTGTGATTGTATCCACGCTATCCTCTAATTCTATATAAGTATATACCCCACCCCTCCCCTTGGTTTTCTTATCAAGGTAATGGGATTTGTAATGTTCTTTTATATCTTTGTCCATACTCTCAAGAAATGACTTGAGTCCCCGTAGGTCGCCATGAACATCATCTACCCATCGGAAAGATGTATCCCACCACTTGTTAATAATCTTGGTTAGTCTTGGTATTAGAATAGCTAGCAACTCATCAGTATGATAGAGTCTTTCATATTCCTTTTCTAAGAATTCAACTCTCGCTATAAGCCCTCCCTGTTCTTCAACCTGCTTTTTAAGCCGACCAATCGCATTTTCTAAAATTGTGATTTGCTTATGCTGCCCCTCAGAAACAAGCTGGAGATTCTCTATCCGGTTGTCGTCCCTAATGTGATTCTTATGATGAACTATCTCCCAACTATGAAGATTGCGTCCAAGAGACTTCGCCATCACCAAGCGGTGTTCAAAAACATAGCCCGCAAGATTAGCCATTGAATGGAAAAAGTCATCAGGGGGAAGTTTTATTTTGATGTATCCTTCTCCAGATTTAGCACGTCCCCCCTTCCAACTACTGCTTGCTGAACCAGACTTACCCGTGCGTGCCTTTCTATTACTACAGGATTGGCAGTGGGGGTTTGCAGGCTCGCCCTTTAGTAGTTGAACCCATCTCTCTTTTCCGCAATCATCACAAGAGTGCCAAATATATTTCCCACTCCCTGGTTTGTTAAGCTCTCTGGCTTTTTGTATGCTTCCTATTTCGGGCATTACTTCTATTTCTTCTAGTGTCATTACTCTTCCTTTAGCTCCTGCTTGATACTGTGTATTAGTTCATAGGGTGATAGGTACTTGCTTTCCCTAAATATTCGCCTAAGCGCTTTCTTTTCTCCCTGCTTCTTGGCTGCTCTCCTTGCTTCCACTAGCATAGCATCTATCTGTTCTGTATCAGGAAAGAGGGCCATGATTTGGTCGACTATATCCTTTGCGTTTTGCCATATAGATTGCTTCTCACAAAGCGAGAGATTATTCCAATCGCTTTCCTCAACATCACCGAAGCCATGTCGCTCATTGGCTATCCAGTAGGCGATTATATTGGTTATCTTCTCCCTGTCAGGGCTCTCTAGCTTCTTCTGTTCACTGAAAGTCTTCTTAGCATCCCAACCAAGTTTAATCATCCTCTGGTCGTGTTCGGATAAATCCTTAGCAGGTTTAGCATTAGGGTTATATAGCCAACTTAAATTCCCACCGCTTGGTCTATCCAGCTTCTTCTGTTCTTGATATTCCTTTGGAAGTTCTACATCTAAGAAGTTCTGTTTACTCATCATTCACCTCCTGTTAGTATCTCTTTGAGTTGGTCGGCTAATACATTTACCTTATACTTCCAACTGTAGTCTGTATCCTCCTTTAGATTATCAAAGGAATAAAATAACCTTGCTTGCTCTAATACTTCTGCCACCTTCTTCCTATCCCATTTCACATAGCCCATAGCCTTGATAGCATACTCAGCAAACTTGGGCAAATCCCCAAAGTCTACAGTCGCTAGGAATTTACCCTCATAGGTTTCGCCCCAATATAATATTGCCAATCCTTCTAATTGCTTTTGTACACTGGTATTTAATAGTTTCTTTAGTTCCTGTTCTTTATCAGCCATATCATTCCCCCCCAGAGCCTTTATGACGGCTCGTTTGAAGTCTGCCCCATAAGGATAGTCAATACTGTTAATCCCCTCTACCGCTTCCCTTATCTTGGCTAGGAACATTTTTGCCTGTCTGTAATATACTGAGTCTTTAGGCATTTCCATTGCCCACTCACTCAACGGATAGACGGAGCCAGTTCTTACATACCAGATTAGTCTAGCTATTTCTGTCAGCAATGATTCATCATTCATTAGACTTCTCCTTGTGGGGCTGGTGTCTCTTAGTTGTTGGCATTACAACATCCACACCATTTAACCGAAACTTATGCCAGCTGCTTATCGGCACCCCACTTATTTGAGCCTACCCCACCATCTAGCAGTTTTCCCGCTTTCCAACTGCCCCTCGGCTCAGGCAAGACTTATTTATCCTCTACCACAACCCCACTATCAAGATATTCCTCAAACAGTTTAGCGATTGCCAGGATATTAAAAGTCTTAATCTTCTCACCAGATTGTAGTTTTGCCGCACACCATATAACAGCTTCGCTAAGAGCTTTCTGCCGTTCTATGCTTTGGCGTTTAATCCTTTCCCTCTCTGCCCAATCACCCTTTGTCATTTCACTGCCCCACAACTCTTTGGCTGTTGGTTCGTCTACTTGTAGGGGCGGGGTAGCGGTCTTCTGTGGTTTCAACTTAGCTACCTCTTTCGCATCCTCATTACACCATCCTACAGTTTGGTCTTCTACCTTGATAGGATGAGCATACCCAAACATATTAGCTGTCTTAAAAAACTTTGTCTCGTGTTCATCGCAAAAGTGTTCTGTCATTTTTTCTCCTTATACCCCTTGTTCCAAGCGATACCTGGCAAAGATTGTTTTAATGTTATCTACTACTTGGTCTATTTGGGGGTCAAGTTTAGGGTTTCTCAAGATAACTTTGTATTTCCCATTGACCTTTTCGTAACGCACAATGAAGAGCTTTTGGATTTCACTCTTTATCGCTGCCTCTAAATTCATTCTTCTTCTCCTTTTCATTTAGTCTTATTAGCACCATATTTTAGAGTCTTGTTCTATATGCGGAGAGCCACAATACGGGCATTCCTTCTGATGACATACTGCACAATACTGATTATGGCACTTGGCACAGGTTGCTATTACTTCTTTATGCCCCATCTTTCTCCTCCAATCTTATTTCATCCCAGATTTCACACTCATATTGACTGTGTTCTATTAAGCACCACTTATCTACAAGGTCGCACATATCTTGAGTTTCATCACCACCCCGTAGCGTTCTTATATGAGGGCACTTATTAAGCCTCTCTTCATCCATTGCCATTTCCCTCACATCATCTTTTTTGAGTTCCTTACGCCACTTTCTTTTCAGCTCTTCGGTATTCATTTCAGCATCTCCTTGATAAGATTTAGACAGACATCGTACGCATCTACCATTGCCATCATTCTAAGCTGATGTTCACGACTTCCAAACTTTGATTCACAGAAAACATTATCACGCCTAATATCTATCTCTTTCTTTAGGTCTACCAGTCCAACTTGGTAGGCTCCATATAGCGGATTGGAAACCTCTACTCCCGAAACCTCATCTATTATTGTCTTTGGATATGTCATTCGTTTACTCCTTTAATTACATCTTCAACTTTACCAATGCAGACTGTTCTTAATTGCGGGGTCAGGGCATAACACTTCCCATCAATCACGCAAACAGAGTCATTAAGTATCCATCTAATAGATTCTTGTTTCATCACTTACTCCTTATAAGTTCCTGAATTGCTAAACAGAAGGCTAGGGTTAGGGTTTTAGCAGCTGCCTCAAATTCGACATCACCAAACCTTTTGTAAAACTCATAATTTTCGTATGTATCCCAAGGCTTAAAGGCATTGCCTATTACCACATAAGCATTATCGCCAACAGAAGTGTCGGCATATTCAAGGCGAAGTCCCGCATCTAGTTCTAGTAGTATTGGCAAGAACCACCTCTCGCACTCATCAAAAGATTCAGGGAAGAAGGGCACACCATCATCTACCGTTGTTCCATCGGGGTACTTCCACACCCCTTCAGCCCGAGTAAACCCTCCCCATAAAAGAAGTTCGTGATTAAGCCTTACTTTATCGCCCTTAACCATAACCATACCTTCTTGAGTGTTGCCCAAAACCTCGCTTGTTTTTGGGATACTATTTGACCCACCCTCTGCCTGCTAATCGGTGGACTTTGCGCCCTACCTATTTTACCACCAAGACCCTTCTCGTATTGAGTTCTTATTAAATCATCCCTTATTTTATTCTTTCTCATTTCCTTACTCGCTTGATGGGGCTACTTAACCCCTAGAATTCCCTGAGGGTCTCCCCACACCTTCGCCACACCACGAATCATTTTCGCCATGGCTCCTTTTCTCGGCAACTGGCAATGATTATCCTGCCGACCTCACCCCATCAAGTTCTTTCTTAACCTCCACCTTCAAGTATACTCTTATCTTTCCTGTTTGTCAAGTATCGCCTTTTATATCTATTTTTCTTGACATATCCCCATTATACAACATCCAGACCAAGATGTCAAGACAAAATAAAAACAGGGGAGAACCCGATGGGACTTTATACCCACAAGATGCTCCCCCATCATAATACCGTATTATTTATTTTTTGAGTAATGCTTTTATAATTTCAATTACAGCCTTCCTATCCTCATCACTTAGTTGGGTAATCAGCCAGTAGACTTCCCAGTTGGTAGCCATAGCGTTGCCCCTTATATTATCTTAATACCGACCAGTGCGCCCATTATCAGAATAAGCGGAAGGATAACATACTTAATCAGTTTAGTTGAAAGGCGATTACTTGTTACCATCTCGGCCATAGTAAGCTCCAACTTATCCATCCTCTTTTCCATTTCGTCAAACCTGTCGTGTAGTTTCATCTTACTATCTCCCATACATTTAATCCAACCGCTACTACGAATATCCCAATAGCAAACTCAAGTATATCGTGATAGGAATGGTCAACCTTCCTCCAGTCATTCATCGCTTCGTAAATAAGGAATGTTAGAGCTAGTGTCAAGCCTAGAACTGGAATAGTCATTGAAATCCAAGCCGTTATTCCCCCTGCTACATAATGAAAGGCGTTCCGATACTTTATCATCTTCTTAATTTCCTTACCATGAAGAGAACCAGAGCCACTACGAGAAGCACTAGAATCGCTGTAGCAAGGATTAACTCTACCTCATTATACCTTATCACCTATAATAACGCCACCGCTAACCAGATAGCTAAAAATCCATACCGCTAACACAGCAGGGGCAAGGCTCATTGTTAGGGCAATCCATATTATTACATCTAACATTCTTTGGGCCTATCCCCATCTAGGCCCTTGAATACTTCCATTGCTTTATTGTTTCCCAAGATGGTGGCTATTACATTATTTCTAGCCTGTTCAAGTTGCTGGAGCTGAACTTGTAGTTTTGCGTTCTCCGCCTGTAGTTTCTCTGTCTGTTCGTTAACATTAAGTTCCATTAGTTACCTCCTTTACGCTGCTGCAATTAGCCCATGTGTAATCATAGCATCTCTGAGTGAGTCTATGACACCATCGGTAGTTGCATCTCCACTATTTATAGCATCATCACATCTGGCATCTACTACCCTTGCTCCTACTACGGAAGTTCCAGCCACCTTCAATGTTTGTCCAGTAGTAATATCTAGTCCTGAGTGGGTGCAGGCAGCCCATACCATTGTTGCTGAATCACCTATATTCATTCTAAGCCTTTCAACCCCCGCATTTACAGCCGTGTTCGGAGTCTGGAATATCATAACTCCTGGAGCACCATAAGTAGAACCTGCTAAGAAGATATTAGCTCCTACCCTATCTGTACCACCAGCTATTATCAGGCTTTGGGCATCAGTAACACAACTTATTCCTACAAGGTCGCTTCTGCTAACTGTTATAAGACCAGTACCAGCTAAGACCGCACTGGCTATGCTTTGTCCATTAGCATTTAGACTACCACCCAATTTCATACCAGTAATAACAGAGGAAGCAAAGGTAATAGTAGCTTCATTGCCTATACCAATCCGCAAGCGTTCTACATGGGCATTAAGTGCCGTGTTTGCTGTAAGGAACACTGCCACTCCTGGAGCACCATAAGTAGTCCCAGCAAATAAGAGTTCAGCTCCATATCCAGCAGCCGTGCCACCCTTAAAGATTATATTCTGGGCATCAGTCGTGTTGGAAAGGTGGACAGTATCAGAATAATTAAACACAGCACCACCAATACCGATTCCAGTTATACTGTACCCAGCAGCATTTATAGCACCACTCAGAGAATGGGCTGGTAAGGTTAAGGCAGAAGCAGCCGTTACACTTCCACTTATATCAGGAGCACTTAACTTGACTCCAGTTGATTGCCAAGCAGCCGAAGCAGCACCAGTAGCCACTAATAACTCACCAGCAGTTAAGGCAGCAAGGTCAAGGAGGTCTAGTTCTGCTTTAATGGCAGTGGTCATCAGTGCTAGTTGGGCAGCAGCATTGGCAGCCCCTACCATTGACCTACCAGCAGCCGTAATGGCAGCCTCAGCCCAGACATCAGTATTCGTGGTATAGGCTATCTTGTCGGCACCAGTTCCTAATAGAGCTATACTGGTTAGGGTAGCATCAAGAGGCTGTGCTCCTATATCAGAAAGAACAGTAGCTGGTGTCTTCCACTCTGGGTCATTAGCACCCATAGCCATTATAGTATTGTCAGCACCCTTAGCCAACCTTGTATTAACTGTGGCGTTCATAAACATCATATCGCCCCTGGTAGTGAGAGGTGATATAAGAGCTAAAGTCTCTGCCAGTGTTTTCTTGACATAGGTATTAGCTCCAGATGCCACAAGGAAGTCATTGGCAGCATCAGCAAGGGAGTGTAGGATATACTGGGTATGGTCATCATCCCCGAGTCCGCCTAGAGAGCCGTGGTCAGTAGCCAGATTTGACTTAAATGCGCTAGTCCAAGGATATGTAATAATTAGGTCAGTAGTTCCCTCGTGGCTTATAATCTTGGCTATCAGCAACCCATAGCCAGTGACTATAGGTGGCAGAACACTGGGAACGTCAGCCTCTTCCGCTTGATTGGCATTGTAATTACCTTGACCATAAACTATATGAAGGTGCGCACCATCTAAGTCCGAATAAACCCAGTGGACACCGTACTTGCCAGTCCCTAGTGAAACCTTGCCAGATGCGATATTATTGTAACTCTGGACTAAGGCTGTTTGGCTGGTGTCCTCAGTCCAATTAGAACCACTGTCAGAGGTGTACCAGTAAGACCACGTA
>SDBT01005071.1_pt1 | contig 22213 bp, 19 predicted proteins | sample 2277101 | NCBI WGS metagenome assembly SDBT01 (sample SAMN10404973, study PRJNA504765) | marine sediment metagenome | isolation source: marine sediment core GS10_PC15, 103 cmbsf | place: Arctic Ocean: Southern Knipovich Ridge | collected 2010 | reverse complement strand
AAGTCAACAATAGCAAGCGTTTCTGCTCCTTCCCCCTTGACGGGGGAAGGCTGGGATGGGGGTGAAGAAGTAAACGTTGATCTTCATTGATTCTATGTCACCGACTACTTTGAAACAGCGTCTATGTTCCTTTCCCACAAAGCGGCCTGGCTGTATCCTATGCCAGCATGAAGAGGAAGCAATAGAATTCTGGATTTCTGTAATTATTGCCGAAGCTCGTAGAGAACTGAATAGTCCACAGGCATCAGGTTTTTCTGTTGACGATGCTCTATACACATGCTATCATGGTTTCAGAATCACAGAGATATTGTGGCGCGCACAAGCGCAGGAACCTGGCAGCAAAACAGGAGTATTACAGATGGGCAGTTCCAGTTTGCCCCTTCCCGTCTGGATATGGCATCCCGACAGGGCAGGGAAACTCAAAACCAGGTTACACAGCAAATTTCACCTGGACAGTGACCTGGAGAACCCAATCTTTGGGCTTGCTTTGACAGGCGGGGCACGCGTTCTGGTCGACGGGGCGGAAATCCTTTATTTACCGGAAGATCCTGAAAACGTATGCAGATATAATTATGCTGAATATACACCATTGAAAGCCGGCAGCCATCACATCGAGATTGAAATCGAGTGTCAGAAACCAATGCCAGAACACGGAGCCACATCGTTTGCTTATGATAGGACGGTGGGGTGCATGGCATGGCTGGAGGGCGACGGCTTCCGCTTTGTAACAGATGACACCTGGTCAGCGGATGATGATACGGCTGTGGAAATATGCAAACTCGGTCAGGAGCCTTATGGAGATCTGGATTATCCACCGGGAGACTTTGCCCGTTCGGGATTCGGTGATCTACTTATGGAGCCTATCACTTTTACGGTGATGGACGGAAAGAATATAGCGCATCGTCAACAGGGAAGCCTGCTGCGGCTTTCCGGCGGAATAAAAAGCAACGTTATTGTAGAACCTCTCAAGCACAGTGAACTCATCTCCATATATCATCTGAGAAAGCAGACGGATTGGAAGAAGCTTCGCGAGGTTCAGCGTGAAACCGACTTGAGCAGCGTTCCTAATATACTTGTGGATCTGGGGCGTGAAAGCAACGTTCGATTGCGGATCTACAATCTGGGTTCCGAACCTGTAACTATCCTGTGGAACGGCGCTGAATCTCTGCTTGAACTTGAGCATTATGATAACTGCATTACAGAGGTTGCCGAGATCGGGCCGGGAAAGGCGCTATTTCTGGTTCCTGCGGGGATGAGGTATGCCGCTATATTTGTGTTTGGCGAGGCTGGTAAAAAGTTTGAGCTTGACATTGTGTTTGAGTCTGTGGGCGCAAATTTGGGACAGATTGGCTCATTCCAATGCGATGATGAGCAACTCAACAGGATATATGAGACTTCGGTTCACACTAATTACCTCTGCCACCAGTTGGCGCTCTGGGATGGCATCAAACGGGACAGGCTACCGTGGGTCTATGACCTGTATCTGGCCGCTCGCGGAGCTTATCCTCTATGGAGTGATTTTTCAATATTGAGACGCTCGCTGGTGGAGTTGGGGCAGACACCTGACGGATCGTGGATGAATAGTATGCCCGATTATACGCTCTGGTGGTTCGTTTCCATCTGGGAATATCTCCTGCATCGAAGTGACGCGAGATTCGCAGAGGAACTGGCGCCGGCTATTCAGCGACATGCTGATTTCGTCGGACGGAACGTTGATGAAAATGGTTTCCTGAAAGTGGAGCGCGGATTTATAGATTGGGTGCCTATGACGGCGGAGGAATCGCGACTCTCTCTGCAGGCTGTATATGTAATCGCCAAACACGCTCTCAGTAACATATCGGAAGGTATGCCGCATCTCCAACTCTCATTTGACTGGCCGATACCGGAAATCCCGGAAGAGCAGTTCCTGAACGCCGCACCAGTCATAGCAAAAGTCCTGGGTGCTCTGGCGGGATATGTGAGCACAGAAGGAGTTCTGGAATTCCTTAACAGCTACCAGCTTAACGACCCAATATCGCCCTGTTCTGCCTACCTGCTTGCCTGTCTTTACGCCGACTTTGACATGCCGGACAGAGGATTGTCCATTATACGCTCCATCTGGGGTGGGATGCTGGACAAAGGCGCGACATCGTTCTGGGAAGCCGCTCGATGCAATTATCCGGACGATTTTCATAAGCATTTAACCACGTATACCGCATACGGCGAATACCGTATGAGCCTGTGCCACGCATGGAGCAGCATGCCTGTTGAGTGGTTCTCACGCGTTTTGCTCGGAGTGAACCCGGTGTCTCCTGGCTACAGAGATGTAGAGATTGTTATACGAGCGCCGAGTAGTATGAAAAAATGCTCCGGGACAGTATCCACACCTTTTGGCCCTATCGGCGTATCGTGGTATCGTGAGGACGACGGCCAAATAATTGTTAGAACTGATGTCCCGGAGGGAATTCGGGTTGTGTAGCTGTAGCCGCAATGGGAAAGGAATGTGATGATGAGTAATAGATTTAAATGGGGTGGGAAAAGGCATGGTTTTTACCTTTTGTGCCTGTTCATGATTTTCTATCTGGGGTGTCAGCCCATTAAAATTGGTGAACCGGGCGGGATGGCGGATTCTTCCATTCCCGTAACAAAGTCCGGTGAGCTTGCGGAAGACGAGGCCTGGTCAGGGAGCATCATTGTGAAAGGCAATGTGATAGTGCCAAAAGGAATCACTTTGACCATTGACAGTGGAACAACGGTTAAATTTTCCAAAGGTAGTAAGCTGCTGATCAGCGGTAATATGTATGCAGAGGGAGAGGTAAACCGTGCCATAACTCTGACTTCTGCGGAACCCGAACCCGAGCCGGGTGACTGGGGCGGGATAATCTTCAGCGACTCCAGCTTTAACTCAAGGATGGAATATTGCTTTATAGAATTTCACACGCAGATCATCTGTCGCTCCGATTCCTTGCATTTGACCCAAAGCGTCATTGCTGAAGGTAGTGTAGCCGGCATAATTTGCGACTCCGCTTCCCCAACCATAGAGGACAATATGATAACCAGCAACGGCGTAGGTATCCTCTGTGAAGGCTCCGCTTCGCCCACCATAAGCTACAACGCGATTATTGCCAATCTTCTCGATGGCATAGAGTGCAAGGGTTCCTCATTCCCGATAATATCTTATAACGTAATCAGCAATAACCGAAAGAACGGCATTACTTGCAGTTCGGTTGCATCACCGGATATAGCTTACAATAACATAATGTATAATGGCGGTTGGGCTGTATACCGCGGCGGAAAGCTGGTCTCCAACTTCCTCCAGGGGAATAATGAACGCGGGAACATGATAGATACCGGCGAGTCTCTTTCCAGCGATCAGTATTACGGAGTGGAAAGCGTTGATTCACCGCGCTCCTCGCGAGTCGAGGATGCTGGGGTTCGAAAAGAAGAAAGATGGTAGCTTGATGCTGGATACTGGATGCTGGCAGATAAAGTTGCGAATTGAAAAAGTCATGGAGGTATGAGATAATGGCACGTGGGGTGATCGTAATAGATATGGTGCGTGGTTTTTTTGAGGAAGGCTACGCGTTATACTGCGGGGCAGAAGCGCGCAAGATCATTCCCAATGTGCAGCGGTTGCTAAAAGATATGCAGGCGGAAGATGCGACTATCTTCTACCTGGTGGATATGCATGATCCTGATGACAAAGAGTTTCAGATGTTTCCGCCACATTGTGTTAAGGGCACAGTAGAATGTGAGATCATACCTGAACTGTCGGATTATCCGGGTATCATAATACCCAAGCGTCGCTTCAGCTCTTTCTTTGGCACCGATCTGAAAGACAGGCTGGCGAATATCCAACCGGAAGAAGTCATTGTGGCGGGAGTATGCACCGACATCTGCGTTATGTATACTGTGGAAGATTTGCGCAATCGAGACTATTCTGTGGTGGTTTACGCGGACTGTGTAGCCAGCTTCGATCAAGAGGCGCACGCTTTTGCTCTGAAACATATAGAAAAAGTGCTGGGCGCGCGGGTCATTGACAAATGAATGAGGTAAATCTGGTAAATGCGCTTGAGGGCTACAAGCAAATTGAGATTATCGCTCCACCCGAGTTGTAGGAGGTGATTTCATTGAGAGAGTTGACAAAGGTTGAAAAGGAACGACTCTGGGAGGAAGTTTTGGAAGAGTTTCCTGAAGATGAAATGATGCAGCAAATCCATTACATACGTCTTTTGCATTATTATCAGACAAAGGATCTGTCTTCTCAAGAGTTGATACGATTCTTTGGAGGTTTGGAGAAAAAGCCTGCGCATAGCTCTTAATACGAAAATAATCACAGCCTGTTCAGCACAAAGCCCATCTGGTTCAGCCTCATGTAGATACACACACCATCCAGAATTATCAAAAACGCCAGGGATATATAATCAGCGGCGGTCACCTTAAATTCCCGATAATAGGTTCGCTTTTTCCTGAGGCCGAAGGATTTGGATTCCAGCGCCATTGCCAGGAGATCGGCGTTTCGGATGGCGTAGATTACGATGGGTATAAGCAGCGGGACGTGCTTTTTTATTCTGCTCAGTATCCACCCGCTTTCCAGATCCAGCCCTCTGGATTTTTGCGCCTGAATGACGGTGGAAGTGGTCGCGGCAAAAGTCGGCACCAGCCTGAAAGCGAGGGAAAGCGCGAAACTCATGGCAAAGGGCATTCCCAGTTTATTCAGGCCGGCAGTGAATTCCTCGATTCTGGTGCAGGAAAGGAATATCATCCCACAGATAAGCATCATATCCAGCCGAAGCCCCATCGCCACAGCATAGAGCAGCGACTCCCTGTAAATGCTGAACGGGCCGACCTTCCTCAACAGAGTAAGACCTGAACCTCTCAGGAACAAAGGCCAGATAAGGCTGCAAAAGATCAACAGCAGTACCAGGGTTCCCCGTATCCGCTTTAAGTTCGAAAGCGATTTGCTCAGACCACCGATGAGAATCACAAGTCCGGCGAGAATCAGCACATAGAGTGGATGGTTAAAGAGCATTCCAACCACAAATAGCAAGAGCAGGCTGAATATCTTCGTAATAGGGTGCAGGCGATGAAAAAGGGTATTCCTGTCGAGATAGAGATATATCTCCATAATAATTCCCCTACCCCAAAATCAGCGTAAATCTGTAAAATCCGCGTCATCCGCGTTCTGTTCCTGAAGCAAAAATATGCTCTTCAGACACATTCTAAAATGATTTGATTCTGCCCCACAAAGTCGAAAGCTTGTCCAGACGTGTAACTGCCTCCGCTTTCTTTGGCGTCGCGTTGATATAGTCATCATCGGTGGGCTGATAGATCAGGTCGTCTGTCCACACGAACACGTCATACTGATCTTCCAGATTACTACCGCGAGTCCATATCATCATGACGTTCTCGCCATCCATCAGTTCATTAACAGTTCCGCCATCATCACCGAAATCGCCATCCGTTACCCAGGCCCAGTTGGGAGTATCATTTTCAAAGATGATGTGATCGGGTCGAACAAAGATGCCAGGATCTACCGCTGGTATTTCGTTTCCGTCGTCCCCAAGCACCCAGAGCCAGTCAGAAGCATTGTTCGGGTTAATGATCCGCGCACAAAACCGATAAAGCCCAGCTTCACCGTTTGCCCTGCTGATGTCAAAGCGATACAGCAGCCATCCGCTTCCGCCAGCATTGGTGACAATATCGCCAAACGCTCCATCTGCCGGGTCAAGCGCACCCTCTTCGTCGCCCAGCTTGTAGTTTTCGTTCGGGCTTCGTTCATCAAAGGCTTCAGCCTCAAACCATATCTGAACCCCGTTGCCATACTCCGAAACTTTGAATTCTTCAACAGCCCACAGCGTTGCTGGGATCAAGAAGATTAGGGTAAAAGTAAATGCAATAGATACGAACTTCATAACTAACATCCTCCTGAAGTTATGGGATACAACTACTCTCTTGACCAGTTCTATCCCAGTTTACCTGAAGCGCGCATTTGCGCTCCGTATGCTTCTATATCCGTCTTTTCCTGCGGTGTAAGTGTATCTCGCTCCGACAACGCAGCCGCGATCTGACAGAAGCGATCTGCGTCTCTCAGTCCACGGATCGTGACGTTGACGGCTTCGTGGCTGAGAACGTAGCGATAGAACTGCTCCTGCGGCGGTGCGTCCGCGCCGAAGAGCTTATCGTTGCGCGAAGCGTTCATGATGATCACGCCAGTGTTCTGAGCGCGTGCCTCCGGGAAAACTGTCCGCTCCGGCTCTTTCATGGCACAATTGTACCAGCATAATACTGTGTCGAAAAGACCTGTAGCAACAGCTTTCTGCACCTGTACCCAGTCGTGTCCTGTGACCCCGATAAAGCGTATAAGCCCCTCATCACGAGCCTTCTGAACTGCTTCCATAGCGCCGCCGGGTCCCAGAGCTTGCTCCCGTTCGGGCTGAGTATTCAGATGATGGATTTGATAGATGTCGATGTATTCGGTTCCAAGCAGCCGCAGAGAAGTCTCAAGCTCACTGCGCGCTCCATCGGCATCGCGTTTCAGAGTCTTGGATGTTAGAATGAGGTCATCGCGCCGACCCTTGATCGCCTGTCCGATGACCTTCTCGTCCTCGCCATCCCTGTATGAGCGCGCAGTATCCACATAGTTCACGCCGCAGTCCAGCGCAGCAAGATACCCATCCACAGAGTCACAATACGCTCCGCCGATACCCAGTCGAGTAACCGTCAGGCCTGTACGCCCGAGAACTGTTAGGGGAAGATCGTAGCCCATTTTATAACATCTCCTTTGCTCATACGTTGTGCAGGGGAGGGTAAATGGATTTTGGTTGGCAAATCAAAATCCATTTACCCTCCTCCTCCAAGATGCAGCATGTATCGAAACCAGGTTTCGTACAGGCCTCTAATCCGGCTCGTGACCGCTATTTATCGTGAGTCTGTCCAGGTCTCTTACAGTTGCGTAAGGAATATAGCCCCTGCTTCCTGCCTTTGAGTAGAAGTCGTCGATCAAATCCGATTGGGTGACGTAGTCCGTTACCAGCACAAGTTTGCCTGCCTGCCTGAAAATATCAAGATACGCAATCGCCTCGGCTGTATATGAAGACGACTGCCGGGTGCTATCATCGTACCACAGGTCTTCCTTTCCAATACCCGATACTACCTGGACGTAGTCAGAGTGAGACGCGAGAGCTTCGCCATTTTGCGGAACGATCCAGAAATCTGACTTGCCTTTCAGAATACGAGCATGGGTTGCGATAGCTTTTACGAAGTCAACCATCTCCTGCTCTGCCGCCGCTCTATCCGTACCGCTTTCGCCGTCAGGTCCCCAGTATTCGTAGGCGTCTATTATGTCAAGGTAAACGCCATCGAATCCCGCCTCAATGACCTTGTCGAGATAAGCGTAGATTATGGATTGCCAATCAGGCTGCCAGTATTTCACCTTGTAGTTGCCCCACCAGTCGGGGTTGGACTGCCCAAGCCACGAGGGTGCGCCGCCATCAGGCTCACCATCGCCATCCGCGTCCCAGTCTTCGTCCCAGTACCATCTGTAATCCTCCGCCTCGCCTATGCTCATGTATGCCAGCACGATTTTAGAGCCGCCGGGACTATTTTTGAGCGCGTCAATCTGCGCGGCGGCGAATCTGCTTTCTTCATCACCGTCCTGAGAGTAGTCGATTATTACCAGGTCAAATCCCGTATTCCCCATTGCTACTATGTCTATATCTTGCAGTTGGTATGCAAAATCGTTTACGCCCTCAGCAGAACCACCTGTGAGATCCTGTGGTCCTACAGTATCTTCGTCAAAGCAGCCCGCAAGCCACACAATAGCTGATAATGAAGCTATCCCTACCATTCTCCACGCGCGTTCCATTATGATCGACCTCCCATTGCATCATGTGATGGTTTTGACCTTACAAGGCACATGAAAAATGCCACAAATACAAGCGTTGCGGTCTTTTTCATACTCACCCCCAGAATCCAGATTGCCGGATACTGATGATCCGTTCCACAGTCGTTATCTCCCCGGTCACTATATTAGCATTTTTTTGGAGAGAGATCAAGCATACTTCATCATGTCCAAGCATAAAGTTGTGGCTTTAGTGGAGCCTCCTGGAAGTATGAGAAGTCAGATATTCATGCGGGTTTGCGAGATGACATGTAGTAAGGAAGCAATAGAGGAATGGTGCCGGAGGCGAGATTTGAACTCGCACAGACAAATTTGTCTACTAGCCCCTCAAGCTAGCGTGTCTACCAATTCCACCACCCCGGCATTGGCTTACGATGTAATTATATAAGAGAGAACAAAGGATGTCAAGGTTCTTTTTGGAGCCTATCCGAAGACCTGGTTTCGATACCGATTTCGATACGGCTACGCCTACTCAATCCACTCAACCGACGGTTTTCAGATAGGATTCTAATCAGCAGGTTTTGCCGCTTTTTCTTTACGCACAAGAAATTTCCTGAATTCTTCTATTGTCCGGATACCAATATCAACCACTGCTTCGTATATAAGAACACTCATCCCGTCGCGTAATTGATCGCGTTTGTCGTAGTAGCTTTTGATACAAAGAATCGCCTCCCGATGCTCTGGGCGGATTGCCTGTTTGAGGCGCTCTACATACTCAAAAGCGGTTTCCTCCGGCCTGTCCGTAACCCATATATCAATAGACCAGTCTCCAGATGCCCCGGGGTATACGTCAATGCCTATCTTGATGGCGTTTTGCTCACGATAGTCAGTGATTCGCACTTCTCGGATATGCTGGCAATCCAGAAGCCTGTGGTAAATATGATCAACTACGTCCAGCAGATCACTTTCCGCCGCGATCAGAAGATGGATGTCAATATCCAATTTGACGATCAGATCAAGCGCCACGCTGCCCACAACGCGCACTTCACCATACTGCGCAAGCAAGTCAAGAAGCTGCAACTCCCGGATGATTCCCTCAGCCTCGATTTTGAGTATATTTCTATCGGATTCCATGAACTTTAGCTCATACTAACAATGAAAATGGGAGCACAGGCAAGATACCTATACTCCCAGGTGTGGTGTGCTCTGCAATAGTCTTCGTCGCTATTTCACTCTGAGGGAAGACTTTAATGCAGATATGATCTTTTCATCAAGGGTCGTGAATTGCTCCATATATTCGATCCGCTCTATATTGAGTTCGGTTATCATCTTATTTCTTTTTGCACTGTCAGTATAAACCTGCTTCAGGTCGAAGCGGTTCATGTCATAGCGTTCTCCGTGCGTATCTGTCACGCCACCAACCAGTATTTTTGTCCCATAATCGGGGCTTTTAGCCCACTTGGCGGTGTTTCTGAAAACTGCTCTGGTTACATAGCCGATGCCGCTCTTCCAGGGTCTGATGGCTTCTCTTGTAACCTTGCCTGGTATTTTGGGATCCATGATCTCCCCAACTCCGCCGGTGTTCATGATAAAGCACCTGATCTTGTCTTCGTATGTCTTCACGAACTCATAGAACATATTTCCTTCTTCGCCCTCGGGACCTACGATGAATGGGTTGGTCCCTACGACCCTCACAGATTGGCCGATCTTAGTGGGATCACCCGCTGCTGTCTCGATGGACTCTCCCAGCATGAAATACGCGGCCGCCAGTTCTGGCGTTGGTATCTCCTGAAGTATGGGAACAACAGTGTTCCTTCTGGTATTGAGAAATATATACAGACCATCCAACTCAGATATAGGTGGAATATCTATGCTTTCGTATACTCTGTTTTTAGGCAGAGCTGAAAGTGGTAATATACCCCTTCCATTAGCGCACACGTCTTCCTCAAGATACCCTATGCTTCCTTTGGCGTCAACATAAAGGTTTTGCGCGGTGAAATCCGCTGATCGCGTGGCGGGCTTAAGGAGGAGATCATCATCGTCCAGATCTGTCTTCAGGAAGAGCGCCTGCTCAGTTCCCAGCACCGTTCCATCGTTCATCCTCAACCCAACAAAATCGTCCTGCGCAAGCAGTGATGCCTCCCCCGCCCTATCGAGGAAATGAGTGTGACCTGCATTGGTGGTCTTGCCGGTGCCCGACAAACCAAGTATCAAAACGCCGTAGGTTCTGATCGTCTCTTCATTAACATCCTCAGCTTTGATAACCTTGGAGGCGGCATGAATTCCCAGAATACCTTTCTGCTTTGCCTGATACATAGCCATTCTGAGAAATCCCTTTTTCACCTCACCCATGTAATCACTTCCCAGTCCCACAGTAACGCCTATCTCTGGGAAAGCATAGAATCTACCATAATTACCCGTATTGATGTCCGGCAGCATGAATATATAGAGATTCGGCGCATCCTCAACTGGATCGACCTCTCTTAACATCTTTCCCCACATATAGCCAATGTGATGGTAAACCGGGTTCTTTGTAGTGATGAGAACGTTGCAGTTAAAAGTAAAGTTTGGGTCCGCGCCACTTCCCATGACCCTGTGCACATAGTCGATGGGCAGCGATCCGGCATGTCCTCTATATTCCGTGCCATCTAACGAGCCACCAAACACCCTTGCTAGATTTACTTTCATCTCTCCCAGGGTTTCCTCTTGTTCCGGCCGGAGCTTCTTCATCATCACTTTATCGCTGCCTACCAGGACTGTGTATTTGGCCGAACGGCTTCTGACCCTTGTGTCCCAATTAAACCCACTGTATTTGGTTCTCTGCCCGGTGATCTCTGAGAATAACCTCAGCGAGGGGCCCATATATTCCGTTACGTTTGTCGCGGAATGTCCTGACTTGGCGATTATTTGCTCAATTTTATGCAAAATATCTTTGTGATTACTCATATATTGGTTCACCTCATTTGCGCATTTTTGATTTCAGATTTACGATATTTGATTGCCTAAAAGTCGATATAATACCTGTTTCGGTTAGAAATGAGACTGTAGTGACAGACCTATGTGTCTGTCCATGTGCGCCACTACAACGCTAATGGGTATCGTTTCTAACTGAAACAGGTATAAGAATGTCCTATACCAAGGGTACCAAAACCTGAAGAGCGTTTCTTAGACCTACTAATGCCAGGCGCTTTCGGGAGAAATCTTATAAACATTGAATAATTATTCGAGTAATGCAAACTCACGCTGAAAGGTGTCCCGATCCATGTCATCCTGAGCGAAGCGAAGGATCTCTCAGAGAAAACGCCATCCTCATAGAGATCCTTCGCTTCGCTCAGGATGACAAGCGTTACCCGTTTATTTTTCCCAACTTCATCAGATTCCCTCGAAAAATCTGTAGTGTGTCAGTATATCAGAAAGTGCGGTTCAAGGCAAGTATTATTTGAATTTTTTGCATATACAAAAGTTGTGGGCAAGGTGAGGCAGGATGGCAATCAGTGTTTGGAAAATCCCTCAATTGCTAATCACACGCAATGGCGAAAATAGCCATGCAGGCAAAACGGGCTGGCTGCCAGTCCGTTTCCGCGAACTGCTGATGAAGCAGAACCGCGCGTAGGGGCGTTTTACTAAACGCCGTCAACACATGAAAACGTGATTGAGCGACGGTTCTATAATGCAAATACTGAAGACGCGTATTTCAGAAAGTGATCGCTATCATCTTTATTTTGGCTCTGGTTGATGTTCCATGTGTATGGTCGCAATTACGGCTGGGGGGCGTATGCCGCTATACTCAGAGCATTAGCGGGGTTTGGGCACAATTATTGCAAACTCTAAGTTATGCGGCTGTATACTGGAGCCAAAAATGAACGATATTCGTCGAGAAGCAGGCTTTTCTATACTGGAAATGATGGTAGTAGTTGCTATAATGGCCATCCTGGTATCCCTGGCCTTCTCCTCCTACAGAGTGTTCGCCAACAGAGCCAGGGCGAATGAAGCGGTAAATGTACTGGCTATGATTCGCACCGCGCAGATATCGCATAGGTGCATAGACGATGAGTATTTGACGCTGCAAGAGAATCCAGAAAATATTCCATCTGATTATGAGCCATGGGGTGATCCAGGTGGAAACTGGGATGAACTGGGTATTGATATAGTAAATCGTGCCAGGTACCAATACGTCGCTGAAGTTGGGAGTACAGGCAGTATTACCACGTCATTCAAGCTAACAGCTAGATCCGACTTCGATGGCAATGGAGCTCCCTACGATACCTGGACTCTGGCCAATGATGAGCCTATCTCCCACACCAATCGCTATGAGTGAAAAACCTTCGGATGTTGCCATGGAAGATACTCGCGAATCGAATTTCCACCTGAACCACCAGAGCGATCACATCCAACCACCAATAGAATCAGAATATTGCAGGCAGGATACCTGTGCTCTCAGGACATTATAGCATCCCCTTCAGCGCTTTGATGGCATAGTGCATGCGAGATTTGATGGTTCCTACTGAGCATCCCAATTGCTTTGCCATCTCAGCATATTCCATATCTTTGTATACGTGCATGAGGATTACTGTGCGGTGTTTTTCGGATAGTAACTCGATGGCAGATCTCAGACGCCTCCGCTGCTCCTCTTTTTCGATCTCTACGTCTGGTGGGGTGATGGAATCATCGGGAAGCATTTCATATAATGCACAGGTCTCCTCATCGCCTTTCTCAGTTATCTGAAAGGTGAAGGAGGTATTCAGTGATACTGTGGGAGATGTGCGCCGCTTTCTGAATTCATCGTGACAGAGGTTGGTGGCTATTCTATATATCCACGCGGCAAAACGGGCTTTGGGTACGTAATTCTTGCGGCTTCTATAAGCCCGCAAAAACGCTTCCTGTGTCAGGTCCTGTGCCAGATCGTTATTTTTGACGAACCCGTTGATATACTTACAGAGGCGGGACTCATACCGGCGCATGAGTATGGCAAAAGCCCCGGGCATGCCTCGACTGCAATTGATCATCAATTCCTCGTCCGATAGGTCCATGTTTCCCCCGAAGCTTTCCTCAGTGAGAGAGGGGTCAGCCGCTTCCACGATCTTTTTAAACGTATTCCGGGCAAACAGGTTCAATTTTTCTGGATCAAAAAGGCCCATTCAGGTCTGAACAGGCCAAACAGGCTGTAATGAACGTTCATGTATTAATACTACTTTGTCATTTAGCGTTTTTGGGCTAGATTCTGCGTGATGGACCTGAGCACCAAATCTTTTGCTGACAGGTTTTTGACATCTGGTGATCTTTTATGATTTCTGTTTCTGCTCTGGCGAAGCGAGGAGTTTAGAATGCCAGATTGAGGGAGAAGGCGTGCCAGTTTGTGCCCTGGTCGCCATAAAACGCGTAGTCCAGGTCCAGAAACGCAAGCTGTATGCCAGCGCCCATAGTCATGTGGCCGTGGTTGCTTCCAATTCTACCGGAGAGAGCGAGTAAGGGCATATCCCAGATGATTTCAAGGCCAAGCCGCGTTTTGTCGACGATCCAACTGTTGTCCTGTGTTCTATCAGTATTGTCCACACCAACGGCTAATATGACATCCAGCATGGGAACATCCGGGCTTGGGAGTTTGGCGAGGTTCACCGCAGCCGAGATGCCGAAATCTCGCGGGAGTTTTTCATCTTTAATCTTGCCAATCAGATTCTGGAGTACAATCGCGAAGTTAATGGAGTCATCGAACGAAGCAAGAGCGCCGATATCTATGTTGTAGCCTTTGGTTTTGGAGATACTGCCCCAGGGATCTTCTGGATCGAAGTATCGTTCCTCGAAATCATCCGCGGTTCCCTTGATTCCGTCCTTTCCATCAGGGCTGATTACATCATCAATGCCCAGCAAATCATCTTCATCAGTCATTTGCCAGCGATGTGTTCTTCTGACAGCTAGGCCGAAGGATACTTCCAGCGGCAGCGGCGGAAACGGAACTTCAACGGCTGCCGCTCCACCGTAGGACACTTCTGCCATTGCATTATAAAAAACCTCGTCATCCAGCACATCTTTCACAAAATCGTTCCAATGCAAGCCGCGCCGTTGAGCGTAAACCTGCGTCTCCGACCACCCGTGAACAATGCCGCCAATGGCTACTCCGTAACCCCCAACGTGAAGCGGCATGACAACCCGCGCAGGACTCGCCACATCCAGTCCCAGATTTTCACCCAGTAGACTCTTTATCCTATTCATCAGCCTGCGTCTTTCATCTTTCAGATTATCATCTTCCAGCGGATCTTCACTTTCACTGATGGCACTGATGTCGTCAATCAATTGATCGATCTCTTTGATCTCATCATAAAAGTCCTGAGTAGATATAAGCCTTATGGGCTGGAGATCGACCCGAATGCCTCTAGCGCTGGTCAAGCCCGCCGGGTTATAATAAAAGGCATCTCCATTGTCCGCTATAGCGGCAAAGGCATTACCCATGCCCATAGCTCTAACGCTCCTGTATCGGCGATGTTCCAGGATTTCGTCTTCCAACGCGGGGAAACTACTTTCGACGCAAGCAAGGAGCCAGATAATTATCAGACTAACGAGCCAGATCATGTTTTTTGTGATGCGCATATCTCTTTCTCTCTTACCGCCCTGGCGGGAGTGTGTAGGTGAAACCCCATTCCTCTGCTCTGCTCTGGACTTTCGCTCTCATATTCTCCAAATTCTGGTTGAAACGTTCCAATGAAAGCCCTATCTCCGGCGAATACTCATTGAACAGAACAGCAGCTTTGTCAAAATGCCATATAGAATACCGGGAATATGGCGGCCGGTCCACGGATGAAAGACGCGGTTGAATATCAGGAGCTGTAGGCTTCACTATCGCGTCATCTATTAGATTGGCTGCATCAATAATCGCTTGCCGCTCCTTATGAGTAAAGACGCGAGGGTAATCCTGCGAGTTCTCCGTCGCGTCTAATTCTTCCTGAATTAGAAAGGAAACACCAAAATTATACAGCGACCCTGAGCCACCCGGGTTGAGTTCTAGTATAAACGTCTCAGCAGGATCGTCCGAGATCAGCAATCTTGATATAGCGTCAAAGAGATAAGAAAATCCCAGATATAGATGCACTAGCGCTCGATCACTGATAGAGCCTAGATAACCGTCCTCAGTTTCCTGCTCAATCTCAGCCAGCACTATGTTTAGTGCGCTAATCGCATCCTCAAATCTGCTTTGATTTTCTGGTCTCTCCAGATCCTCCGTAGTTGGGAGTAAATCCTCCAGATGTACGAGTTCGCCAGGCTCATCAAAGGACATGGAAATCCCTGCCGCTTCCAGTTTTTCCTCCGCCACCTTTAGAGCCGCTTCTGCATCAGCGGTCGAACCGCGGGCGACGTCATCCGGCTCCTCATCTTCGGCGCAACCGGAGAAAAGAAACAACACACAGAGTATAATAAATCCTGATAGAATAATATTTTTGCAGATCATTTTCACCTCTGAAGCTGGTCGATCTTTCGTCTGAGCTGTTTTATAATATCTCGCTGGGGGTGGAAGCTACGCATACCGTTCTCCTGGCCTTTTGCAATATAGATAGCATCGCGGATGAAGAACGAACTCTGAACATCACTATCAAATATAATCTCGATGATCTGCTCCAGCGAATCTACTGTCGCTTCACGATCCCTTCGCTTTTCCTGGATAGCTGCGATGAAAGAATAAGCTGCCGCTCTCCTGCAGGAATTGGGGTAATCGTTCAGAAACTTCGTAAAAGTTTTCAGAGCCATATCGTAGTTTTGCAGGTTTTTGTAGTAGATCCTGCCGATTTTGAATCGCGCTTCATCGGCCAGACTATCACTATATCCCTCTCCCACATACAGAGCTTGTTCTGGATAATCGCTTGCAGCCTTCCCGTAGGCCGCCAGCGCCTGCTTATAATCATGCAGGTGGTTACTATATATCTCTCCCATTTGATGGTAGGCTTTGGCAGCGGCGTAAGTATCTGGATATTCTTCGATCAACTGGCGGTACTTCTTTATAGCCTTCTGATAGTCAGGTTTTACAGTTTTCCTCACCCTTTTGCTCTCTCTTGCTAAAGCGGCTGCTACAACATCCGGTGAGTGCGAACCTGAGTAGATAAGTCCCATTTGATAAAGAGCATCAGCCGCCCAATATGTACCCGAATAATTTTCAACAACCTTCTCATATTCCACCACAGCGCTGGCGTAGTCCTGCATTTCTATTTCATGTATCTCGCCTAGCCTGTATTGCAGAGCTGGCGCTTCAGCGTTCTGTTTTTTAAGAGCCTCCCGGCATATCTGTATTTCAGCCGGATATTTCACCTCCTCAGCCAGCGTTCTGGCCTTTTCGGCATATTCGCTATCGGGATGTTTGCCCATCAATTCCCGATAGGATATCAGAGCTTCATGGTATTTCCCCAGGGAGCGAAGTCGTTCTGCCTCGCGCCAATGCGCCTCCGGCACCAGCTTCCTCAAATTCTCGATTCTGGATTCGAGCTTCACCTTGACCTTCTTCTCACCATACCGATCAATATCAGCCAGCCAACCCGGATTCTCATCGGGGTAGAGCGCAACAACGGTTTCAAAAGCCCTAACTGCGTTATCATAGTTCCTCAACTGTTCATGGCACATTCCCTGCCAGTAAATGGCGGCGGGGAATTTCCAATATGTAGGATAATCCCTCAGAAATCTGGTAAACGCGTCCAATGACTTTGCATGATCATGCAGTTCATTATAGTAAAGCCTGCCGATCTGGAAAAGCGCCTCTGCACCTAGCTTCCCCACAGGAAACTGGCTCTGCAATAGTTTTTGGTATGCAGAGATAGCCTCCTCAGGTTTATTGAGATACATCCGATAGGCATTTCCTATTCTTAATTGTGCTAACGCTGCTCTACGACTATCAGGATATTGCTCTACTAATCTGGTGTATTCCTGAATCGCCAGTTGTGGATTGTTTAGATTTCGTGTTGACAGATAGAGTTCCGCAATCTCGAACTGTGCTTCCGCTGCAAATTCAGTATCAGGATGTTTCTCAATTATTCTCTGCTGCGCTGCCATTTTTGCCAGAGCATTCTGTATGCCTTCAATGTTTCTCGCAGCTACTACAGCATATTCTGACCCGGAATATTCGGCTGCTACTTCCCTGTATATCTCAATAGCATCTTCGTATTGACCGATGCGGCGATGTATCCCGGCGATCGACGTCCAGCTTAGTGCTCTAAAAGGCTCCAACTCCAGAAGAGACTCCGCCTTTTCACCCAAACTTATAACTTCCCCATACGCGTCCAGAGCCTTATCATAATTATGTGTATATTCGTGGTGTATGTTCCCTATCCGGTAGTAAATCTCAGCCAGATGCCCGACCTCAGACGAGGATTTTGCATGGGTATTTAATCTGTCAATCGCTCCGTTGTAGTCTCTGGCGTCCATCAATCGAGCGATCTCCGACCAGGGTTTGCCCAAATCCTCTGGGTCCAACGCCAGTGAGGATGCTACGATAAGAAACAACAATATGTATTTATAGATTTTCTTCAGCATTAACCTATCAGATTCCCATATCTGTAGTAAGCTCTACAACAACACCCTCGTCCTGGATGCTATATTCGCTATCCAGGATAATTTTGATCTTCCGCCTGGCTTCTCTGGCGTCATCAGTATCCGGATAGTAATCCACCACCCCCTGATATTCTGCCAGAGCACGCCGGGGTTCTCTCAGGGAATAATATATGAAATTAGCTTCTTCCAATCTACGTCGTGAATCAGACAACAGCGTATTCCGAATGAAGCGATCTACATTCAATGATGATGACTCAGAAGCCGGGACTTCACTCCCTGCAGCGTAGACCGGCTCAGGCTCATAGGGCGTTCCCTGCTTTCTGAAAAATTCTTTCTCATAAAGAGCCGCTCTAAATTCCTTCTTATCCGTCTCATCTGTTCGCGCCGCAACGGGAGACAATTCACGTATTGTATCAGGACCTGAGTTTAGCCGAACAAAGCCGATAGTTATCCCAATCGCCAGAATAACGGCGGCTAAGGATGGCTGAAATACGAATCGCCACAGGAATACCTGGCGTGATCGCTTCCGCAGAGTGTTCGAAGCTATTCTTCTGTATACATTCAACGCGAAATCATCCTGCGCTTTTTGTGGTATAGCGACCGCTTTGGGTTGCGGGTGTGGTTTGAGTTTCTTCAGAATCGTTTTCCGGCTCCGCAGATCATGAGCACATTCCTCACACTCATCTATATGACTCTCGACAGTGTCCCGCTCAGTTGGAGTGATATTATCATACAGATAGGCGCCGAATAGCTTTTTAACTTTATAGCATTCCTTCATATCTATACTCCTTTGAAAATCCACGGGTTCTTGATTCAAGTTCAGATTCAGCTAGAGCTAGAGCTTCACAGCAGGTGATTCAGTTTGCCCGTCACTTATCTATCGTTTTTATCTTCCATTCATCAGCCAGATCCTTCAGGAGGTCTCTCATTTTCGCAGTAGCTCTATTCAGATGTGCTTTAACCGTCCCTACAGCGCAGTCCATAGCCTCAGCCGCTTCTTTCAGCGACAGATCAGCATAATGGAACAGCATAAAAGCCTCACGCTGCCGGCGTGACAGCTTTTCAGCCGCCACGAGGATTTTTTGCATCAATTCCTCCGCCTCTGCTGTCCTCAGCGGATCAACGGAGGAATCAGTAGGAATATCCATAACAAAACCATCTTTACTCTCAAGCGGTCTGGTTTGGCGGCGGATTCGCTTTCGATGATGATCGATGCACAGGTTCATCGTCACCGTGCGCAACCAGGTATAGAAACTGGCTTTGGGCTTCCATTTGGGCAGTGCCTTGAAAACTCTTACGAATACCTCCTGCCTGATATCCTCAGCATCCTGCTCACTGTCAGTCATTCTATACGCCAGGTAATAGATCGATTTGCTATGTTTGTTCATCAACTCATCGAATGCAGAGAGGTCTCCTTCACTGATCCGCTTTATGAGTATTTCGTCATCTGTCATCGAAGGCGAACATTCCTTATAGTAATGTAATGCTAAAAAATCTAACGAGTATCTGCGAGGGAAAGTTTACAATGCTTCTGCCATAAACTTACCAGATTTCTCTCTAATTGTCAAATAATTTGACATCGCGTGGCGCTGTTTCAGAGTAGTCGGTGGCATGGAATCAATGAAGATTGACGTTTACTTCTTCACCCCTATCCCAGCCTTCCCCCGTCAAGGTGGACTAATCTTTACCCACAAGTCCGTAAAGCCTTATGGGGAGCGGGTTTGCGCAACTGAATGTTTCGAGGGTACATAATTCGTAGATCCAATGTTCATGCGGCTTTCCCGATCCGTCCTCCCCTGAAATCCGAGATGTGGGTAAGGATTAGTCAAGGTGGAAGGGGTTTAAAATCAACTATGACAAGCGTTTCTGCTCCTTCCCCCTTGACGGGGGAAGGCTGGGATGGGGGTGATCTGAAGGAGGCAGAATCAACCGACCGACTACTTTGGGACAGCATCACATCACGTCAAATCCATTTTTGCAGCTATCTCTCCTGTCCCAATGCAACTTCCAGCACTTTTCCCGTTTTGTCTGAGACAGAGACAACACCCACCTCGCTGTCGCCCAGGACGACTTCCATTATCCAGCATTTATAGCGCCAATTATACGCTGCATTGGCTCTCGCTTCTGGATTTTTGGTGAAATAGCTCTTAACCTTCGGGTGCTTTTTGGCGATTTCCATCACCTCTTCAGGTGACAGCTTGAGTTTCCGTTCCTCTTCCTCATTCCGTTCACGTTCTTCCGCCAGGTTACCGGGTGAAACGAGGACATCTGTTACCTTTCCAGTCTCATCGTCCACAAAGACGATAGCCAGATTGCCCCAATCGCGCGTATAATAAGACACCGTCCAGCAAAAGCCCTGAAACCATGCGTATTCTCTAATATTTCTGTGCTCTTCAAGAATCTGCTGGATTCTTTTATCTTCTCTTGTCAGCTTGATAGCTCTATCGGCTGTGAGCTTGTGCTTCGACTGGGGTGTGCTGAAATCCCTTTTATCCGCCACAGGGGGCCAGCTTTTGGGATTTTGCTTCGTCAGAGCGCGCAGCATTGCAGAACGTTTCAAATGCTCATCGCGCACTTTCTTATATGCTTCCAACTGACGCCGCGATTCCTGAACCATGCTTTCGTCGCCGGCTTTTCCCGCCTTTTCTGCTCTTTCCCGAAAGTATTTGACGGTCACATCCGAGTATTGCCTGGCGCACATATCTGAGGCATCCGCCTCCAGAAGCAGGGCATCAGCGATTTTCCCCTGATCTCTCAGTATATCAATACGCTCTCTGAAGACGTTGCGATATATTCCGAAATCATAGAATCGGTCGGGGTAATGCGGCACCCATTCAGCGATGAATTTGTCGATCTTAGCGCGCTCAGTGCTGAGCTGCTCTTTATTTTCCTTCGCTTTTTGCCAGTTTATTTTAGCGTGCCGAAGATGTTCCTCTCGCCGAATTTTTACGTCAGCGATCTCAGCCTCCATCTTCCGGAAGAGTTCCGTATTCCCAACTTTTTGGCAGTACTCTATAGTAATATTCGCCAGCGGGATAGAGATTATATCCATACACTTGGCCGCGGCCTCTCGCCACAGAGCCGCTTTCCCGAACTGCTCTTTGCGCTCATAGCGACGTATCCACATATTCGCATTTGCCGAGCCTTCATAGACAGCCTCGCTCGTCGAAACAAGTCCGTCGAAGAGCAATAGGCACATAGTATATACGATAATTACAAAGTAAAGCTGCTTTTTCATTGTGTAACTGCATCTCAATTGCAATAGCAATTTTCAGAATTTCCGCTTGAGAGTGATCGCTGCTTTTCTATAGCAAGTCTTGCTCCCACGTTTAGCCCTGAAGAACCGGCTTCCAGTGGTTTGATCGCCAAATTCGCTCCCGTTCCTCCGTAGGGGCGATCCTTGTGATCGCCCTTCTGAACAGGCGAATACAAGATTATGGGCGAATACAAGATTCGCCCCTACGTTGGGAGCGGTGCCTAACTTAGCGACCAAACCATTTAGCAATTTGTGGAAACTGCTGCGTGCTAAAACGCCGGCAGCGGCACTCGCTTTCCGTCGCGTTTGGCAGAAGTCATCGCTGCCTCGATGAACGCTATGATCTCCAGAGTTTCCCGGATATTCACCGGTGATTCGCCAGTCTCGAACATTTTCACGATGCGCTTGAGCAGTTCACCGTAGATGAATCCTGCGTCGATGGCGGAAGGGATAACTTTCTTTTCGCAGAAAGCTGTGAAGCCATAGCTGTGCGCCCCTGCTCGCGTTGCACGCACAGTACCCACGCGACCATCCTTCCACGCCCCGGTAACGACGTCCACGCCCTCCGTGCTCACAGCCTGCACAGAATCGCAGCCCGTCCCCATGAGCGCATATAATGTTTCCAGCCCATGAATTCCATAGTGGAACAATCCGGGATTTCTGGGATGAACAGGACCCGGGCTGTAGGCATCCGCACCTATGACCTTACCGTATTCGTCCTGTTTTTCCTGCACCTGCTGAACTTCCACTCCGTAACGCAGCGACGAAGAAGAGAAAACGACCACGTTGTTTTTCTCCGCGAGTTCGGCGATGGCTATGGCATGTTCCAGCGAGCAGGTGAATGGCTTGTCAATAAACATTGGTACACCTGCCTCCAGGAACGGCTTCGCTCGTTCATAGTGCACACTGCCATCCACCGATTCGATAAGCACTCCATCGACCTTGCCGATCATCTCAGTTGGGTCATCCACAAGCGGCACGCCGTATGCTTTCAACTGTTCGGTGAATCCCGGAACTCGCTCTGGTGACATAATCGAGGTACCCGGGCTTCCCATGACGATCTGAGCGCCATCGATCCACTGATCTTCAGCAACACCGGTGTGGTTTAGCCGCTGCGTGAATGCTACTACGTGCGATGTGTCGAAATCGACGATTCCAAGTCGGATCATTATTGTAACTCCTTTTTTGTTTTTGTAACTACTCACCTTTGTCGGTTATCAATAAGCGGATAAGTCATTTGTCATTCCAGCGAAGGCTGGAATCCAGTCATTTTACCAGTTCATCATACAGATATATATATACGCAATACATATCTGTAACCACTGGATTCCAGCCTTCGCTGGAATGACAATCTGAGCGTGTCCCGCTTATGAATGGAGACACTCGCATGAGAGGAGGTGAATAGTTACCTGTTTGTTAGCTTGAACTCCAATGCAGGCAAGATGCCTGCGCTCCCATTATTGGGTCTATGGGTCTATAGGTCTATAACCTAGATTTCGTACAATGAGACGTAGATATCGAATGGTCTCAAAAGTGCCTCAAATGCTGTTTTCATGCGGTCTACCAGGGGATATAAAGGGTTGATGATGATACCCAGCACCCTTTTGTCT
>SDBT01005070.1_pt1 | contig 22218 bp, 17 predicted proteins | sample 2277101 | NCBI WGS metagenome assembly SDBT01 (sample SAMN10404973, study PRJNA504765) | marine sediment metagenome | isolation source: marine sediment core GS10_PC15, 103 cmbsf | place: Arctic Ocean: Southern Knipovich Ridge | collected 2010 | reverse complement strand
TTAAAATATGGTATAATAAATTTTATAATTGCTGCTATAATTTATAAGTACTTGACAAAATATATAAATATAAAATATTTTGAATGTGTTTATATTGAAGATTTGTTATTTATATCTTTAAAACACATTTCGGCAAATATATCAATATTATAAATTAATTTTAATATTTTTTAAAAATATATTAATTTATAATATAAAATATATTAATTTATAATATATACTACGAATATATATATATATCTTTAAATTTATATTTTTCTTTTTTAAATTTAAAGATAGTATAAAAAATAATATTATCTTCTAGAACTGAAGAAATAACTTTTAAATTCAAATATATATACATAAATATAGACTTCTCAACAAAATGTTTTGATCATATAACTTTGATTGCTAAAATTTAAATATAAAAATAGTATTATAAGTTTTTAAAAAGATAATTAAAAAATGAGAAATAATATTAAAATAAACATAATAGAAAATATTATATTTTCAGATATATTTTTATGTTTAGTCTTAGAATTTTCTATCTCATCACATTGTGGTACATCTGTTTCACCCAAATTGAAATCTTCAAATTTATCTTTCAAAAACAACAGATCATCTTTTAATGTTTCATTTTTTATATCAAAGTTATGAATCAGATCTTCACAAATGGGAAGGTATATTTCTTCAAATTCTAATATATGATCTTGTACATTTGTAGAATCAGCCCCATTTAATATATTTAATTTTGCAGCTATATATTGAATAGAAGTAATAATAAATTTATTTCCTTTTGGCATAATTTTTATACCCTCCGAAAAAGAGAATCCACAGAATTCCGTGTTTGGATCGATCGGCCACAATTCAAGATGATTTTTCCAAAATCCTTGAGAATGTACACATCCTAAATCAGAATCATCACATATTTTATATAGACCATTATTTGACATACAAGTATAATTTAAACTTAATTTAAATTTTGTTGGTAAGAAAATATCAGAAAATAAACATTCTATTTTATTTTGTTCTATATATTTACAATTAAATCGAAGAAAATTAGAATTTAGAATATAACTTATAAGAATATCATTTTCTTCATCACATGAAACATTAAATACATTATCATCATTTCTTGAAACTAAAAAATTAAGATTAAAATTTTCTAATTGTGTTGTTTTACAATTAGAATCGTTACAGAATTTATATTTATCAAATGTCATACATGTTACACTTGTTAATATATTATATTCAGCTAGGTTACGATTTTCGCAATAACCAATATTATCATCAACATGTGTTATTATAGATGTTGTAGAAATAAATGTTACAATATCTCCAGATATTTTATCTTGTAATATACATCCAAATGATAAAATAGTATCATTATTTTGACATGTCATATTTGATTCAATTCCAAATTTTAATTTAGTTCCCGATGTTGTAATTTTATTTAGAGTGTAAAATCTCTCTGTTTTATTCTCATCACAAGATACACATATCTTATTTTCTGGTAAACAGATAAGATAAATCTCATTTAATAATAATATTGATCCAATATTGCTAAGATTTATACATATTGCTGTATTATTGATAGATATATAACATTGTTCAGAAAATATAGGAAGCCCAAACACTCTACTATTAATATTAGCAGCAATATATGCTGATGTGGCGGATATTATTTTATCCGAATTTGGACATTCGAATATTGTTGTATCATTCTCAGAAGTTCCATTTACAACTCTAGTGATTGTTTCTCTATATACTTGTTGTACTTGTCCATTCTCACAATTTGAAGATAAACATATTAAAACATGAAAAATGAGTATAAATACTAAATATATTTTATTCATTATTTTTTTTATATATTTATTTTTTTTCGAAAAAAAGTTTATATAAAATTTAGATAGATAAAGATAGGAAATATAATATAATCATTCTCTGATTTTTTACTATTTAATATAAAACATATTAATCGATATTAATATTGGAGTTCGTAATTATTTTATTAAAATATGGTATAATAAATTTTCTAATTGCTTTTCTAATATATAAATATAATATATTGACGATTTGTTATTTATATCTTTAAGATACATTTCGACAAATATATTAATATTATAAATTAATTTTAATATTTTTTAAAAATGACAACTTTAAAATTTTACAATCTTTTTCAAAAAATAAACATTCAATTTAAAAATTTAAGTATTATTGAAGAGTTAGATATAATCACAAAAGATATAAATGATAAATCTTCAATTTTAGTACCTAAAAAATATGGAATTGTAACTTATAAAGATAAAACTTTATGCGATACATTAATAACTTATTTAGAAGACAGAATCCCAAATATATTTTTACACAATTATAGTGAAATATTAAAAACACATGCATTTCAATTTATGTTGGGTGGACATTACGGAAATATTAAAGTAAATGAATATGATATAATAAATACGAGAGAATTAATCGACGATACTGGAATTTTAGTATTTTCTCATGGTTCTCATGTATTCAATCCATCTAATATAAGTACAAAAATAGATTGTATTATCGATGATCTTAAAATGTGTCAAAAATTAGGATTTAAAGGTACTGTAATACATACTGGTAAAACAAATCAGACTTGTAAATGTATAACTTGTATAACTCAGAATAAATCACATTTACATTTTTCAGAAGAAGACATTCTAGATTTTGAAACTCGATTTGAATTATTTGATTTTTTTAATAAAGGATTTATTAAAAGATTAGAATTAATAATATTTGAATATGGATCTGTTGAAGAATTTGAAAAAGAATTTTTTAAATTAGAAAATTTAAACTTAAAATATGAAAAAAACATATTTTATTTACTTAAACAAGAATACGAATTGAATAAAATTGGTAAATATTCTTATATAAATAGAAATGGAAAAAAAACAAATTGTAGTTATTCTGTACCTGGAAAAAAAATAAAATATTCTGAAGAATTAGGTATTAAACATATGAAAAATACAATTAAAAAGATTTTAGAATATACTACTGAAGACTGTCCACTTATTCTTGAAACTCCAGCTGGAAAAGGAACAGAATTATTAACTGAATTTTCAGATTTTATAAGATTTTATAGATGTTTTAAGAAGAAAAATCTTAAAATTTGTATAGATACTTGTCATGTTTGGGATTCTGGATATAATCCATATGAATATTTAACTAAATTTCATCAAAAATATTCAGATTCTATTGCATTAGTACATTTTAATGGTTCGCAAAATGAATTAGGAAGTAGAAAAGATAGACATATACATCCATATTCTATACATTCTAAAATTCCAATTGATATAATATATAAAGTTGAATGTTATTGTTTAGAACATGAAATTCCAATGGTTATGGAAGTTAAATATGATATTTAATTTTTTAAAAATAGATTTAGAAAATTGATCATATTTCGAATTTTTAAAAATTGATTATATTTTGAATATAAAATGGAATTTTTTAAACCAACTAATTATAAGCAAGAATATAACGAATTAAGAAAATATTCTTTTGAACTTTTTGAATATGTTAAAAATCGAGAAGATTTAAACGAAGATATTAAAGATATTTTAACTGCTGAAGAGATAGATTTTGATAGTTTTGATCCGAGTAACATATTATATATCGATAAATATTATAAAAGACACATTTGTAGAATTTCGTTTATTATTATTATCAATAATTTAAGAATAAGGTTTAATATATCTCGTAATAATATTCATATTACATCATTACTATCTAGAATACAAATTCAAAATGGAATGCAGATGATTAAACAAATAATTAAAATTGGGGAATCTCCTTGTTTTGATATGAAATTAAAATGTGATAAAATAATGTTTCGTATTAAACAAAAAATATTTAAAATTATAATAGATGATATTACAGTAATTCACAAAAATGTAGATTATGAAAACTTTGAACTTAATAATGTTGATACTACATTACTTAACAATCTTATAAATATAGATTTTTAAAAAGTTTAATTTTAAATATAAACTTAAAATTAAAATGATCGATACATGTAAATTAGATATAAATCATTTTAAAGAATTTTACAAAACATTAAAAAGTTATTTTTCTAAACTTTTTGAATATATCACCAATTTAGAATCCATTGATATTGATGTTAAGGAATTTATACATCGTAAAATTTCATATATGAGTTTTTTTGAAGGAAATTTGTCAATTGAATATTACACATATATTAGTTTTTATAAATCTTCTAAAATTTTGATCGAATTAGGTAAATGTGGTAGTAATATCAAAGTGTCAATAAATGGAAAAAAATATTTTATTCCAAAAAATAACATCCCTACTTCGATCTTACAATTTAAAAAAATAAAAACTATAAATTTACGTATAAAATTTAATATTAGAAATAGAACATTAAAATATTACGCAGACAATGATATATCTATAAAATACAAAAATGTAGATTATAATATTTTCGAATATAGTAATGAAGAAATTTTATTATTTTATAATCTTTTAAATGTAACTTTTTAAAAAGAATACATATATAAAATCAAATAAACTTATATTAAAATATATCACAATCATGATTACAATAAAGTACAAATTCTTTATGAAATAATTCTTCAAATTTATAAGATTTATTATAAAAATAACTAATAGTTAAAGAATTGTATATATTTGTTTTTCTCATTTTAACCAAACATCCAGAATGATGAGAATTCGAATAAGATTCCATAAAAGATTTGTTAATATTTGAAAAACTTAGTTTATTAAATATAATATTAGAATATCTAAAAGTATAGATATCTCTCATTGTTGGATTTTTAATACTAACTTCTTTAAGATTTTTATAATTTAAAAATGTAACCATCGTTCCGTATTCTTTACAGTTTGAATTTATAATTCTTAAATATTCTAATTTGTAATTTATGTCTGATATTTTTGGATATTCTGAATCTTGCATAATAGTGAATAAAATATTTTCTAGAGTTAATCTTTTAAGATTTGGTAAAAAGATTTTAAGTTTATATTTGGATTTTTTTCTACATTCAGATTTTGATAATATTAAATCTTCTAATTTCGAATCATCGTAATCAAAATATTGCAATTGTTCGTTAGTAAAATAGTGAAGTTTAAGCTTTCTCAAATTTGGAAAATAAGAAATAGAAATACATAAAGAACTCATTTCTAATTGAATTAAATTAAGATATAATTGTTCAGATAAAACACTGTAACCTTTAAATATTTTAAGATTAGAAAATTCTTTATTATATATTGAATAATCAAATGTATTATTATAATCATCTAATTGTATATATTTTAAATTTAAACCAGTAATATTATCTTCAGTATTCATGCCATAAATATGTTCAATATTTTTACATACTGAATAATCTATTGCTTTATTTGAAAATATATCAGTAGATTTAAGATTTGGAAAATTTTCTAATATATCATTCTTATTCAAATTACCACTAATATGATATAATTTAAAAAATTTATAATTAGTTAAAATATTACAAATATTTTCATTAATACGATATATGTATAAACTACGTGTTCTTAAAAGAAAACTATTATCTCTATTTAAATCTGCTTCGATTAAAGATAAAATATTATCACTAATATAAGTCACATTCGATATATCTATATGATAGAAATATAGTTTATTATAAAATAATTTACAAGATAAAATAAGTTCTTTAGCGTTATTAGACATAAAAGATATAATATGTTGAAATATTTCTAATGGAATATTAGAAAAATCAAACATATTTTCAACTTTAACAATCTCAAAATTCTCGATTTCAACATTTCGAACATTTCCAAAACATCTAAAACATAAATCAGAAGTAGATTTATATTTTTTACATTGCGAACATAAATCTTGCTTATAATGTATCTTGCAATATTCTTCGATAGAAGACTTATAAGAACATTTTTCACCATTAGCTTTAGTACCTTGACAGATTTTTTTAGTTAAATTTAACATATTGTTTTATTTATAAAAATTAATCAATTTTTAAAAAAATATATGAATTATAATAAAGATGTATTATTTTATCAAAAAATAGAAAAATAAATCTAATTTTCTAAAAATTAATTGTTTTATTAAAATAAAATGGATTTTATAAAATTAGAAGATATATATATAGAATGTTTAGAATTTTCTCGTTTAATTTTCGAAATAGTATTAAAATGTGAAGATTTATGTGAATATTTCAAAAATATATTATCTATTGAAAATAGTAACAATTTAAATATTATTTATATAAAATATATAAACAACGATTTTTATTTCAGGATAAAGATTATTTGTGACAATAAAGTTTACAATATTGGATTTAAAAAATGGGGAAAACGGGATATTGAAATTTATAAAATGAAAAATGAGGAAATAGAATTATGTCAAGTTATAACACTAGAGAAAGAAATTAAAAGTCCGATTAAAGAAATTAAAGAAATTACATCTATATATTTTGAAATTGAAAAAAAACGTTTAATAGTTGAATATGAATATATACAAATAACACGAAAAAATGTGGAATATGGAAATATTATATTAAGTAATCAAGATATTATTACAATCGATAAATTATTAGATTTATGTTTTTAAAAAATATGTTATCAATTTATAATTTCGAAAGATATTTATATTATTCGTGAATTTTAAAAAACTCCAATAAATGTTAAATAATCAGTTATATAATCGTCTAAATTCTTAACATTATTCAATAAAGTAATTTTTTCTTCTTCTGTAATTTGTTTTTGTTTATATAATTCAAACGATTTAGATAATTCGATTGACATTTCAAAGTATTTGTTTATTTTAGCTAAAAAATTTTTAATATAAGATTTCTCATATTTTAATAATATTTTGACAATGCTCGTATTAATAAATATATATAATATTTTTATATCTTTTTTATATATTATATCTTTAGTACTATATTTACTATAAATTTTATCTATTAAATCTCCTAATAATTCTATATCAATTGTCCATTCAAAATATAAAAAATATTTAAATGATCTAGGTAATCTGTAATAGATTTCTTTTGTATCATAATCTATTTTACCAGTTTTAATATATTTATTTAATATTTTTCTAATATATGATTTTAAATTTACGTTATGTAATTTTTTATTTGTAAGAGAATAAGAATCTAATATTAAATATGAATCACATTCTACTTTCTTTTCATGTTTTTCAGAATAATTTAAATATTCGGATAACTCACATTTATATAAAATATAATTTAATATTTTATCATATGTTTTACCATTCCAATTATCGTAATGTATAAAAAAATTATATTTACGTTCATTTATATTTAAAACAGTATATTCAAAAATACTTTTAAATATATCCGAAATCTTTCCTTCTTTAAATATATAACGAAATTGTGATGTTAATTTAATAATATCATTTTCAGGAAATGGTTCTTTTGGATAATTTAAAGAAACATTATGTTTATTAACATTATAGCTTAATACTTCTTCTCCATCGTATTGATATTTTATACTAGAAAATCCAAAATCTATTATTTTGGTTAAATATTTATCAACTTTTAAATTTATCTTAACTTGTTTTCCATTTAATTTTACATTATAAGTTAAAATTTTAGGTTCTTTCAATTTTGTAATCATAATATTATCTAAATGTAAATCATTATGAGAGAAATCATAGTATTGGTTTATAGCATTTAAAGAAAGAATAACTTGTAAATAAACATTAATTATATCTTCTTCGTTTGGGTCGGATAATAAAAAACGAGCAAGTGAAATATCTCCTGCTTTTTCCATAAAAATTATTTGGTTTTTATACTTATCTTTATATATATATAAATTATTTGTATATTTTTTATTTATTATTTCTCTAATTTTATTTTCACTAATCTTCATATAAGTAAATATAAAACCTGGAACTTTATCTCTCAATTCTGAAATTTTCATTCCTATGAAATATTCTCTCAATGATTGAAGTACTTTAAAATAATTATCATTATCCGATTCATCGATTATAAAATTCTTTACAAATATTTCTATGGGATGTTCTGAATTAAAAATATCATTATTTTTTAATTCAAAAACAAATAAAAATAATTTATCAATATCTTGTTTAGTAAATGTAGATTTAATTTTTGTTAAATTGTTTTGTTGTTGTTTTTTAAATATATTATATATATAATATCCAATTAATTCTAATAAATTTTTATCATTTTTACAATTGGTTATATCTTTAATATTAAATTTGTATTCATTTTTTATTTTTTTAGTTCTATTTTTAATTTCAATAAGTATCGATGAAGGAAATTTAAATAATTCAGTTGTCATTTTTTTAAAATATTTTTTTTAAAAAAATAAAATATTATATTAATCCGATATGTTCAAAACCATCTTTTAGTTTTTCTTCTTGATCGTATTTTGAAATTTTATTTAATAATAATTTTTTTTCTGTTATTTTTGGCATTTCATCAAATGGATATGTTTCAAGTATCTCAAAATACTGTATCAAATTTGAAATAAAATTAGAAATTTTATCATATTCTTCAATTTGTAAAAATATTTTATAAATACTTGTATTCAAAAATGTATATAATATTTTAATATCTTTTCTATATGGTATTTTTTTACCAATTTTATATTTTTGAATTATTGTTTTTAAAGTTTCATTTATAATATCTATATCCATTATCCATTTATTAATCAAAAAATATTTAAACGATTCAGGTAATCTATAGTAGATTTCTTTTTTATCGTAATCTATTATACCAGTTTTAATATATTTATTTAATATATTTCTAATATATAAATCTAAATTTATTACATTAATATCTTCATTTTTTCGAATTATATTATCTGAATCTAATATTAAATATGAATCACATTCTACTTCTTTTTTATGTTTTTCAGAATAATTTAAATATTCAGATAGTTCACATTTATATAAAATATAATTTAATATTTTATCATATGTTTTATTATTCCAATTATAATCATACATATAAAAATTATTTTGTAATATATTTGCCATAAACATATTAATATCTTTAACTGTAAAATTTATAATATCAAAAAACATATATTTATAATTCGAATATTCATCAAATTGTCCCAATAAATAATATATTGAAGATGTTAGTTTGATTATATCATTTTCTGGAAATGGTTCTTTCGGAAAATATAAATAAGTTTCATCTTTTTTATAATTAACATTATAGCTTAATACTTCTTCTCCATCGTATTGATATTTTATACTTGATAATCCAAAATCTATTATTTTGGTTAAATATTTATCAACTTTTAAATTTATCTTAACTTGTTTTCCATTTAATTTTACATTATAAGTTAAAATTTTAGGTTCTTCCGATTCTGTAATCATAATATTATTTAAATGTAAATCATTATGAGAAAATTCATAGTATTGGTTTATAGCATTTAAACTTAATATAATTTGTAAATAAACATTAATTATATCTTCTTCATTTGGTTTGGAAAATAGAAATTTACTAAGTGAATAATCTCCTGCTTTTTCCATAAACATTAATATATTTTTATATATATCATCAATTTTATAAAAATCTTTATATTCTTTATTTAAAATTTCATGTATATAATCTTCATCTAAATATAAAAATGTGAATACAAAACCTGGAACTTCATCTCTTAATTCTGATATTTTCATTCCTATGGCATATTCTCTTAAATAATCAATAGTTTTAATACGTGAAACTTGATCATTTATAAATTCTTTCACAAATATTTCAATTGGTTTTTCAGATTTGAAAATTTTATTATCTATTAATTCAAAAACAAATAAAAATAGTTTATCCTTAGCTTGTTTTCTAAAATAAGATTTGATTTTTGTTAAATTATGTTCTTGTTTATTTTCGAATATTTGATAAATGTAATATCCTAATATTTCTAATAAATTTTCATCATTTTTGCATTTTATAATATCTGAAATTTCAAATCTATATTTATATTTATTTTTAATTTCATCGAATCTTTTTTTTATTTCAATTAACATTATTTTTGGAAATAATATGGACATTTTTTTATTAACATATTTTTTAAAATATATAAAAATAAATTTTACAAGATATTATGAAAAATTAAACCTATATTAAATAAATTAATAATATATATTTACGATGTATATAAAATAAATATATTGTTTCGTAACAAAAAAATTGATATATATTATGATAGACGATCTAATATATTTTATAACAGAAAATTATGTCATATTAAATTTAATATGACATAATTTTTAAAAAAGATTATCTAATCATATTAAAAAGTGCAAGTAGTTGAAGCAAATCATCCGATTTATCATAATATTTTTCTATATTATTACGTATTATATCAATTATTTCTTTATTATATATATATTTATACCTAAAATCGAATTTATTTATTGCTATTTTAAGAAATATAATTAGTTTGTCCAAAAATTCATTAGTATATTCATCATCATAATTCGATTTTTCTTTTAAAATAAAATATAAACTTTTTGATATAAGTCTTATTAATATATTTAAATTGTTTTCACAATCATGAAAATCTAATATTTTACAATTTGTTTCAATTCTATCAAATATTTTGATCATAGTATATAAATCATGTGAATATTTATTAAAAATAGAATATTTAAAGGAATATGGTAATCTATAATAAATTATATCATGATTAAAATCTAGAAATCCTGTTTCTACATAACGCGACATTATATTTTGTAAATAATTATATTTTGTAATTTCGTTTAAATCTTCATTTTTTTTAATTTTATATTTTATGCCTCTAATTAAATAAGAATTACATTTTACCAATTTCTCTTTATCAAAAATAGGATTTTCTATATAATCTTTAAATATTTCAAAAATATTATTTAATATTTCGTCATATGTTTTATTATTCCAATCACTATAATACATATAAAAATTTATATTATTTATATAATCGTTAAAATCGTTGACAGCATAATTTACAATATTTATAAACATCTCTGAAATTTTTGGATTTTTGTTTCTATATATATTACCTAAACCTGAACTAAATTTAGCTATATCATTTTCTGGAAATGGTTCTTTTGGAAAAAATAGATAATCTTCTTTTGAGTATTCATCATCGTCTAGAGAAAATATATTATAGCTTAATACTTCTTCTCCTTTATATTGATACTTTATACTTGACATTCCAAAATCTATTATTTTAGCTAAATATTTATCAACTTTTAAATTTATCTTAACTTGTTTTCCATTTAATTTTACATTATAAGTTAAAATTTTAGGTTCTTCCAATTCTGTAATCATAATATTATCTAAATGTAAATCATTATGAGAAAAATCATAGTATTGGTTTATAGCATTTAAAGAAAGAATAACTTGTAAATAAATATTAATTACATCTTCTTTTTGTAATAAATCATCATCAATATATTTTCCAAATGTAAGATCTCCAACTTTTTCTATAAACATTAATATATTTCCATATTTCGATTTATCTATATATAAATTATTTGTATATTTTTTATCTATTATTTCTCTAATTTCTTTTTCATCAATATAAAAATATGTGAACACAAAACCTGGAACTTCATCTCTTAATTCTGAAATTTTCATTCCAACAAAATATTCTCTTAAAAATTCCATATGGTTTAATTTTAAATCTATCCCATGATCATTTATAAATTCTTTTACGAATACTTCAAAAGAATGTTTAGATTTAAAATTTTCATCGTTTAATAATTTAAAACTATATAAAAAATAACTAATATCATCATTATTCTCAAATGACGATTTAATTTCTGTCAATTTATCTTGTTGTTGATTTTGAAATATTTTGAATATATAATATCCAATTAATTCGAATAAATTTTCATCATTTTTACATTCGATAACATTTCCAATATCAAATCTAAAATCATTATCTGTATAATCTTTTTTAATTTTATTAAATCTGTTATTATATTCATCCAACATAAATTCAGGAAGAGAAAGAGATTGAGTTTTCATATATTTTTTTATTAAAAAAATAAATATTTTAAATTTAATAATTATTTTGTAATTTAAACTAATTGTTAAATTTAATTTTTAATGATAAAAAAATAAAATCAAAATTAAAGAATACATTATATAACTTATATAAAATAATATAAATATAAAAAATATAAAAGAATAATATAATTTTATAAAAAAAATAAAAAAATGATAATATTTTTAGGTAATACGATTCAAAAAGATAAATTAGATAATATGATAGATAATTATAAAAATAATGATTATCCATATGATAGATCTTATTATATTGACAATATGATAAAAAATAATGCAATATATATTCATTTAAACGTAACGTATAAAATTAATAAATTAATATATTATGATAAATATATGAAAACTATAGATAAAAGAGATAATATCGAAATATTAAAAATAATATATCCAAATTCCAAATTATATACTTTTTAAAAAGTTCATATTATTTTAGCTTTACGAAAATTTTCAATTACTTTATTTTTGTCTTCTTTATTTTCAAATTTAATTTTGTTTATATTTTCTGATATAACATATCCTTCATTTTTTTTATATTTTTCATATTTTTCATATTTTCCATATTTTTTGTTTATATCTCCATAAAAAATTGCAATATCTATAAATTTCGATGTTTTGATTAATAAAGTTCTTGTAAGCATTTCGTATTCTTTAATATTGTACATTATATCAACTATACTATTATAAATATATTGTGAAATAATTGTTATATCAATCACATGTGAAAAATTTTTATTTTCATGTTTTTTCAATATAATTTCTAAAATAGCCAATAATTCTAATTTATCATTAGTATAAAATGTATTTGAAAAATATTTAAACGAATAAGGTAATCTGTAATAAATTTCTTTTTTATCAAAATTAAAAGTTTTATTTTTAATATAATTATTTATAATATTTTTTACATATATATCCAATGTAATATTATCTAGTTTATCGTTTCTATATATTTTAGAAATTGGAAGACGGATTATATAAGAATCGCATTTTACCAATTTCTCTTTATCGAAAATAGGATTTTCTATATAATCTTCAAATATTTCAAAAATATGATTTAAAATTTTATCATAATTTGTATTATTCCAATTATCATAATGCATATAATAGTTGTTATCTTTCATATTATTTATATGTTTTTCAACATCTATAACTGCAATTTTAATAACTTTATTAAACAATGCTAATAACTTATCATTTATTTTATATTCATTATGAAAAGATGAAGTAATTTTAATAATATCATTTTCTGGAAAAGGATCTTTTTCATAATATTTAAAATCTTGTCTTAATTTATAACTAAATATTTCTTCATTTTTATATTTATATTTTATACTCGACATTCCAAAATCTATTATTTTAGCTAAATATTTATCAACTTTTAAATTTATCTTAACTTGTTTTCCATTTAATTTTACGTTATAAGTTAAAATTTTAGGTTCTTCTAATTCTGTAATCATAATATTATCTAAATGTAAATCATTATGAGAAAATTCATAGTATTGGTTTATAGCATTTAAACTTAATATAACTTGTAAATAAATATTAATTACATCTTCTTCATTATAATGATAATTATCTATAAAATAATCGAATGAATAATTTCCAGCATTTTCAGAAAATATTAATCCATTACTATATATTTCTTTATCTATGTATAAATCATTTGTATATTCATTATCTTTTATTTCTCTAATTTCATTTTCATTAATATATAAAAATGTGAATACAAAACCTGGAACTTCATCTCTTAATTCTGAAATTTTCATTCCAACAAAATATTCTCTTAAATATTCGGATATAATTTTTTTTCGATATTTATAATTATCTACTATAAATTCTTTAACAAATATTTCTAATGGACGGTTCATTTTAATATTTATATCATTTTTTAATTCAAAAACATATAAGAACAAATTATATTGATCTTGTTTCTCAAATGACGATTTAATTTTTGTTAAATTATCTTGTTGTTGATTTTGAAATATTGTATAAATATAATATCCAATTAATTCAAATAAATTTTCATCATCTTCGCAATTTATAATATCGTCAATTTCAAATTTATATTTATATTTATTTTTAATTCTATTAAATCTTTCTTCATATTCTTTTATAAATGTATTTGGAAATAACATTATATTTTCATCCATTTTTTTTTAAAAAAAATAAATTTAGTTTATTTTTGGTAAAACTAATATATGTCTGCTTTGTTTTATAAAATCTTCATTAAAATCTATTAAATAATCAATATCATCTATTATTTTTTCACCAAGTTGTACTGAAAACTTAATATCATAATTTATAATTCTACTTTTTCTTAAATATTTTCTTAAATCTGATACTCTCCAATCTGATCTATATTCGACGCAGTATGTTTTTCCACCTAGATCTTTTACTCCAATCGAATACATATGTATACTTATAGAGATAGCATAAGGATTACTTTTATTATCTTTATGAATTTCAACCAAATTTTCATCATTACTTATAATCTTATTACCATTTGTATCAACAATTCTAATATCAAAATTTATATCTTTTTCCTTTTTCAAATATTCTATCAAATCTGAAACTTTCCAATCTTCATCAATATTTATAAAATATTTATTATTATTAATATTATCATTAATATTAAAATCGTATATGTCTGTTTTTTCTTTATATAATAATTGAATATTAATATTGTCTTTATATGTATAATTATATATAAATTCATCGTCGTTTATTATCTCGTTTTCAATAATAACTATTTGTTTACTTGGAATAGGTTCGTTTTTATTTTGATATAAATATTTTTTCAAATCTAAAATTGTTATATTTTTTTCAATATCTATTAAATATGTAACAGTTGGAGATTGAACTGATATTGTTATAGTATCTATAACTTTACTAAGTAAATTTAATACAGATCCTTCAACATAATTATCATATAAATAATTATCAATTAATTTGTCTTCATTTTTTGTATTTTTTCTTAACGAAACTAATCTTTGATTTTCCGGTTTAATATTTGTTAATTTATTTTCATATAAAAATTCCTTTAAATCTAATATTGTCCAATCATATTCAATATTTATTAAAGAACTTGTATAATTTGGAAATTTAATATTAATTCGTTTCCATGGTATTCTAGGATATAATCTTTTTATTGGATCAGATAAATTTTCCTTATTTGTTAGATATTGAATTTCATAATACATTTTTTCAAATTTAGTTATAATAGGAACTCCCATTAGTGGAAAATCTACTACTTTATGTATATCGTCATTATATACTAATCCACTACCATATATTTTTTTACGTGCCATAATTTCATTTATAAGTCTTATTTGTAAGTTTTTATTTGGAAAATATAAATGCGCATTGTCTATTGTTATAATTTTTTCTATCAATTGTAAGATATATTCATTATAAATATAATCATATAAATAATCATCAATCAATAAATCTTCATCTTTTATATCGCGTCCTAATCTTTTAATTATTCTTAAATTTTCTGGTTTTGTATTTGTATATCCTTTATTATACATATATTCTTTTAAATCTAATATTGTCCAATTATCCTCAACTTCAACATAATAACTTTTATTTAATGTTTTAACCGAAATATGATATTTTTCTTTAGGATATATTCTTTTAATTATTGCTGAAAAAATATATTTTTCTTCACGAAAACTATCTCTCGGATATTTAATCTCATAGTAATCTTTATAAAATTTAAATATTGTTGGAATATCAAATAATAAACTATTATTAATTTCGTAATAATTGTTTTTATCTATTAAACGTTTCGATTTTAATATATTCAACATTTTTGTTAAATTTACATATCTAACTTGCAGTTTTTTATCTGGAAAATACACATATTTTGGAATATCTTCTTTTGTTATAATTTGTATCATTTTTTCTTTTTCCAAAATAACTTCTTCATATTTAGGTCTTTGAAATTTAATCATATATAAATCGTCATTTTCAAAATATTTTCGTTCAACTGCTAAAAATGAATCGTATTCTAAAAATCCATAAGAAGATTTAATATATATTTTCTTATTTAAATTTATTAAATATATTATTCTATTTTCTACAAATCTTGTTAAATATTGTAAATCTTGTAATTCGAATATTCTATATTGATTAATGTCACCTTCTATAAAATCTGCATAATTCTGAAAATAATCTCTTAAAAACATTAAAACTCTACCCAAGTTATTATTTCCAGAATATGTAGAAACTTCTTTATATTCGCCTTTTTTATCACCTTCTTTGAAGGTTCCATCTCCCCAAAAACTATCATATTTAGTATGTTCAATTAATAATTTATTTTCAGTAGATAATAAATTTTTAAGAATATTAATTCCTTTTTTATTATTTTTATCATTTTGAACAAATTTTAAATAATTTGTATAATACATATTATTAACTCTAATTAAATCGTAATTTTTAACAAGTGTTTTTTCTCTATTTTGGCCTAATTTTTTAGATTGACTTGGAGTTTTAGCATTCAATACTATATTTCTATATTCTGGATTAATAAATTTCATGACTTGAAATAAATGTTCTGAAGTTTTGACATCATAATTTATATTATCAACTTTATCATTTTGAAATTCTATTGGAGAAAATGCATAAAAATTAGATAAAAATCCATATTCTAATGTAGAATTTCCTTTATAAAATTCAATTATATTTTTCATGTCAATATTTCTACCAATATTTGGACTAACTTGTCTATATGTAAATGAATATCTTTCTTGTAATTCGTATTTATTATCAATTTCTAATGGTTCTGTTTCATGAGTATATTTCCATCTTGCAGGTCCAAGCATAAAAACAACAGAATTTGGTTCTATTTTAATTTTCTTTTCATAATTTGAATTTAATTCTTTATATATAATATTTGTAGGCTGCCCAATTGAAAAAATAATTATAATTTCTCCAAAATCTTTATGATCTATATGAGAAGTTACTCGTTCTCCTTTTTTATATTTATTTATTACAATTTGATCATATTCACCTTTAGTAATTAATAATTGATTTAAATAACTTAAACGTTGAGATCTTGAAGTATTTAATTGTTCATATATAACATTTTCAGCTAATCTATGAATAATTTGAGGTATAAAATAAAACTTATTTGGAATATCTTTTATATTTTCCCCTATTTTCTTATTTTTGAAATCATATTTCCAACCATATTGTAATACTTCTCTTTTATTTATTTTTGAACAAGTTTCAAAATTTTCAAAATCTAAATCTTGCATAATTTTATCTTCAAAATGTTGATAATTTTCAAATATATTTTTGATATAATATAATCCTGGAATATCAAACCATTTTAAATTTAACATTTTTTTTAGAAAAAACTAAAATTAAAATTAAAAAAAATATCGAATATATAAAAACTATGTTAAATTTTTATTCTACTAATAAATATATGATTAAATTTATAAACAATAAGGATTTTATGTTGCAAGAATTTATAAATAATTTATTAACTGAAATGTTAGAAAAATTTAAAGATGATATGAAAAATATTAAAAAAGGAGAATGTATAGAAATTAAAAGCAAATATTTTAAAATTCAAAAAGATATAATTAGATGGAAAAAAGTACGAAAAAAAAAGATTCCACAAGTAATATATAATATTATTTTTAACGAAAATGTAATAGGACAGTTTTTATTAAGAAGTATTCAGAAACAAGATAAACCGTATTATCGATATATAAATGGTAAAGTATTAAATAATTTAAGAAAAATAATTCCAAATTTTAATTATATTTATAATTTATTGGAAATTGAAAAATCGGTTTTAGATATTGCAAATAAAGAAACAATATTATGTTATAAGCAAGAAAGATATTCTAAAATAAATTATTTATTTTCAGAATTCAACGAATCGAGAGTATTAAAAAATGTAAAAAAGGAAGATGTTAATATAGACATGATAATTCAAATGATATTTCAACTATTATTTGCTTTAAAAATTGCAAACATAAAATATAAATTTAATTTTGGATATTTAGTCATGAATAGTATATTAGTTATTCCACTTGAAAAAGAATATTTATTAAGTTATATTATTGAAAACGATGAAGGAAAAAAAATAAAATATAATTTAAATACAAGTTATATATTTAAATTATATAATTATAAAGATTCTTACATTATTTATGATGGAAAAGAAATTCAACCTGAGGCAAATCAAAATAATGATCTATTTTATTTAATATTAACGAGTTTAAAATTTATGTATATTAGGAAAATGAAAAATGTAGAAGAGTATAAAAATATATTATTTAAATATTTAGAGGATGAATTTTTTCAAGATTTTACAGAAGAAACAAAAAACATACATATAAATATATTAAAAAATAACAAAGAATATATTAATATAGATTCATATTCTAAAATTGAATATAATAGAAATATATCTAATAGTTTCGATCATTTTCTTAATTATATATTTAATGAATTTTCAAATTTATCTTTTGATAAAGAACTTAAACAAAAATATTATAAAGATGAAAAAAATATATATCATAAATCGAATGTATTAGAAGGATATAATCAATATATTAAATATTAAGTTTGAATTTAATAAATATTTTTTTTAAAAATTTAAATTATCAAAAAACGTTTATATTTTTCAATACCTTCATGATTATTATAAATAACATATTCACTTTTAAAAACTTCTGTAAGATACTCTTTGTAAGTATTAGCATTTTCATAATCCTCGTTACCTCCAGCTTCAATAAATTTTATTAATTTGTCTAAATTAAATTGTTCAGTTCCAAATTCATTGAAGTCTCCTTGAGTTTGATTCATTACTACCATTTCAATAATTTTTTTAGGTTCTTTATAATATTCTTCATTTAGTACTACAGATATACCTGCATCTTCCACAGTCACAATATAAGAATTATCAATATCTAATTTTAATAAATAATTTACTTTCAAATTATATAAAATATTATTGATCGAATAAGAAATTATAATTGGTTTTTCTAATTTTGCAATTTTATACATTTCAATACGTTCACCGTGGACTGCATACATTAGATTTACATAATTTGCTAAATGGATTTGAAATAATATATATTGAAGAAGGATATTAATTTTATCTTCTATATATTCAAATTTCACATATACAATAGGAACAAAATTTTCATCCAATTTCTCCACGTAAGTTTTAGAATTAACAAATTGTAAATTTGGACAATAGTATTTATTTCCACAATATTCGTACAACATTTCAAGAATTTCTATATTTTTATTTATCTTTTTTTCAACGTCCTCTTTTTTAACTTTCCTTGATTTATCTATATACTGTTTTTGTTTAAAGTGTTCATCATCTTTATCTATTGGATAATTTACAATATTAGTTCCAACATTATCTCCATAATTTTCTGATAAATTAGTAAAATACGATAAATCTAATGTTGGTATTTCGACTTTACCTAAAATAATATCACTCATTTTTTTTAAAAAAAAATAAATTATTTTGTAAATTGATTAAAAATATCTTCAAGCATATATTTATTATTAGTATAATTACTATAATATTCTGTACGTTGTCTTATATTTTCTTTGTATTCGTCAATATTAAAATATGTTCCGTGCTCATTATATCTTATTAATAATAAAAGAAATTCCCCAAAAGTATATTTAATAATTACATTTTCTGGATCATATAAATATATTTTAATTAAACTAATATATATTATTTTTGATATAATTAAATATATATTTTCATTTTCATATTTATATGTTGGTAATGTATTAATAGCGTCCATTACAATATCAAGCTTTTTAGAATATATGTAGCTATATCCAATTCTGGATAAAATATAATCTTTTATATAGATCAAACCATCATAATATTTATTTATATATGTTTTAAGTATTTCATTACTCAATTCATACTTATCCATTATATGAGCACCAAAATTATCATGGATATTCATTTTTTCATAAGTATGAATTAACATATAAATACAATTTTTATACTCTATTTTTAAATCTCTAGGATTAAATATAATATTTTCAAAATAACTTTTTGTCTGATCTAAAATATATTTTAAAATTATATCATATGTAATTTTTTTATTCCAACCTGAATGTTGCATATAATGATATCTATCATTAATAACATTATTATATTCTTCCTTATTTAAAGTTATATTTCTTAATACACCATAAAAAATATTATTATCAGGAAAAAAATCATAAAATCTTGCTGTAACTTTTGCAATATCTCCTTCAGGAAAAGGAAACTCTGGAAAATCATATCCAGAAAGATAACTTGATACAGGATAAGTATATTCCCTTTTATTTATATCATAATGTTTGAATTTAATACTCGATAAACCAAAATCTATTATTTTAATTAAAATATTAGTTTTGAGTTTTATTCTTTTTTTTTCACCAGATGTAATTACAGTATATGTTAATATTTTATAATAATTTAATTTTTGTACCATTATATTTCCAAAATGTAAATCATTATGTGAAAAATAATAACGTTGATTTATAGCATTCAATGCTAATATAATTTGAAGATATATACTGTATAATTCTAGATATGTTACATCTATCTTACCTTCATTAAATTTGATAAAAAAATCATATAATGTTTCACCTTTGACAGATTCCATTAATATTATTAAATTAGGCACTTCGCCAACTTCAACATAACTTTCACCAAATTCATTAAATTCGTTATTGTTTTTATTTTCAATAATATAAAACATTTCTTTTTCTATGAATAATGGAAATGTAAATACTAAATTTGGAATTAAATGTCTAATCATATTTAATAATATTCCAACCATATATTCTCTATATATTTTATGATAATCGTCTTTATTTTTAAGTTTTGAAAATTCTTTTAAAAATATTCCAAAACTATCATAACTATCGTCTAATATTGAAAAATTTTCATCTTGTTTTATTTTCATATCAACTAAAAATAAATTATCACCTTTCAATTTCGTAAAAAAATTAATTGGTTTTAATCTTTGTAAATTTTTTGTTTGAAATAATTTAAATACGTAAAAACCAATAAATTTCATGAGTTCTCTATCGTCATTACATTTATTACGTTCTTTTAATTCAAATCTAAAATTATTTACTTCGTAATAATTTATTATGTCTGTATATTCATCTTTCATAAATTTTTCAATATATTCAAAACTTGGTTCCATATTTAAGTTTTTAAATATTATATTATTTTTTTTAATAAAAATTAATTAGTTTTTTTAATAAAAAAATGAATAGCGAAAATAATCATAATTCTGCAAACGTCAAATATAAAAGTATATTTGATATGAAACGATATCCGAAAATGAAATACAAATATAATGAAGAGGATTACTCTGGACATAAAAGACAACATTGTGAAAATAAAAAAAATTCTGCAAACGACAAACAAAAAAGTTTATTTAATCAAATACGATATCCGAAAATGAATTATATGTATAATGATGAAGATGATTACTCTGGACATAAAAGACAACATTGTGATAATAATAAAAATAGTAAAAATAAATAATTTTTTTAAAAACTTAAAAATGGAACTACAAATCATAATCGGACCAATGTTTTCTGGAAAAACAACAGAATTAATGAGAAGATTAAGAAGATATCAAATTGCAGGCAAAAAAGTTTTAGTTATTAATCATTCTGAAGATATACGATATACAAATGATAATTATATTGTAACTCATGATGAAATAGAATTTCCTGCAATTAAAACTAAAGAACTGTTAAATATTGATATTTCAAATTATGATATAATTGGAATAGACGAAGCTCAATTTTTTCCAAATTTGGTAGAATTTTATGAATTACAAATTTGTAATTATGAATCACAATATCTTGAATTTAAATCGAAATGTCTTGAATATAAAACAATGATCGAATGTTTATCAAAATGTAAATATATATATTATAATAATGAATTTCCAAAAGAACCAAAAGATAAAATTTTCATCATTTCAGGATTAGATGGAGATTTTAAGAAACATAAATTTGGACAAATTTTAGATTTAATTCCATATTCTAATAAAGTTATAAAATTAAATGCAGTTTGTGTAAAATGTGGAAAAGATGCACCTTTTTCATATAGAATTTTAGAAGAAAATGAAATTAAATTAATTGGAACTTCAGATAA